>C688J18823_10001029_pt1 | contig 16956 bp, 18 predicted proteins | sample HopSoiMetagenom1_FD_18823 | JGI IMG/M metagenome (IMG submission 18823) | reverse complement strand
CGTGCCTCCGCAAGTGGGTCACCTGCCCAGGCGGTTCCATGTCCTCGCCATCCAGATCGGGATCGAAATGGGGCAGGGTCCGCAGGCCGTCGTAGAGGACGAAATGCATCGACGGCGGCGCCATGCGCGCCGCCGCCTCCAGCAAGGCGCCGTTCGACGACCCGGAGCGCAAGCTTCCGCAGATGGCGAGAACACGGATCGTCCGAGACATCAGGGCACGGCCGTCGTCGTAATGTTCGTCAGTCCGATGCGCCAGTCGATCATGCAGTCTGTCTCGAGGGGTCGTCCCGGCTGAGGGAAAACTCCCCAGCAGGGGCGCCAGTGCGAACGTCGACCACGGTGCCTGAGAAGGTGTCGCCGCTCACGCGTCCGATGAACCGCAGGCTGTCGGTCTCGAAGCTGATTTCGTCATCTCGGATCTCGAGTTGCTTGAGCTCGATGCTCGGCCCCTCGACGAAGGTCCGCGCCTTCCCATGCCACATGCCGCCGTCACGCTCGATGTGAAGGAACAATGGACGCGACCACCCGTCGCGGTCCATCGATCCGTCCCACTGTCCCGTGGCAAATCCGGTCCCTCGCGGGTGTAGTTTCGCACGGTCGCGCAACCCGCCAGCAGCGCCACGAGCACCACGATCGATCTCCATCCCGTCATGTCAGCTCTCCTTTGCTCAACCGATTCCTTCTCGCCCGGAGGAGACGATCCACCGAGAGTGGACCCGGTCCGGACAGGGCCAGGGTCGCGATTCCCGCGAGGTAGAGAAGAGTGATCTCGTAGCCGACCGGACCGAACTCTGCGCCGGCGCTGCTCAAGGCCTTCAGCCTGATCGACGAGAAGCCGTAGCGAAAATGGACTCCGAACATGGCGGTGACCATGATCGCCGCCAGGGGGGCGCTGAGCGGAACGACCCAGACCCCGAGCATCAGCATGATGCCGCCGACGTATTCGAGGATGGACGTCACCCACGCGGTCAGCGCCGGAGCGGGCGTTCCCAGCGCGGCGAGAATGGGAGCGAAGGTCGCCGGACCTCTCGACAGCTTCGCGTAGCCGTGGGCCGCGAAGCCGAAACCGATCATCAACCGGAGCGGCAGCAGCGCCCAGTCAGCGGCAATCTTCTCTCGCAGCTCGCTCGCCATGCCTGCATATGCGATCGACCCTCGTGCCCGGTTACATGTAACCGCAAGCACCTCCGCTCCGTACAAGCGACCGGGAGCGGAAATTGGAGATCGATCGACAACTCTCCGGCCTGATGAGAAGCGCCCAGGATGGCGATCGTCACGCGTACGAGATCCTGCTCGTCCAGGTCATGGCGCTGGTGAGAGACTTTGCGCGAGCGCGCGTTCGGCACCCCGATTGGGCCGAGGACGTCGCGCAGGAAACGCTGCTCTCGATCCACCGCGACCGGCACACCTACGATCCCGCTCGCCCTTTTCTTCCCTGGATGTACGCGATCGCCAGGCACCGCCTGCTCGAATTCGTCGCCAGGCAGCGGCGCCGTCAGGCGAGGGAGATTGCCGGAGATGACGCCTTCGAGGGCATGGCCTGCGCGCAGCCAGATCCGGAACGCAACATCGACGCCGGATTCATCCGCCGGGCCCTCGCCCTTCTCTCGCGGAAGCAGCGCGAGATCATCCAGATGCTCAAGATCGAGGGGCTTTCCGTCGTCGAGATTTCCCTGAGGACCGGCTTGTCGAAATCTGCGGTCAAGGTCACCGCCCACCGTGGCTACAAGAGGTTGCGCAAGCTGGTCATGGAGCCTGCCAATGGAAAGTGAGAAGCTCGTCCGATCTCTCTGCGGCGATCTGAGGCCGGTGCGCCCACTCCGGAGCCTGGAATTGCGCAGCCTTCTCTGGGGAGGATTCGCCCTGGTGTGCGTGTCGATCGGCGCCATCGGCTTCGGCGTCCGGGCAGATCTCGTACGGAAGGCTCAGGATCTCGGCTTCCTGGGCCGAGGTGTATTGCTTTTCTTGCTGTTCATCCTCTCGACGAGGAGCGCATTCCTGCTCAGCGTTCCCGGCGCGGAGCAAAGAGCCGGCGCGCGCATGCTGCCCATCGCGGCGATTCTGGCCTGGATTGGTCTCGTCACCGCTCGTGGATGGCCGGATGCGGCTTTCTCGAGCGGGTGGCCCTGCTTCGTGAGAATGAGCGGTCTCGCGCTGGCGCCGACGATCTCCGCGTTGGTGATGCTGCGGAGGGCCGCGCCGCTCAGCAGGGAATGGACGGGTGGCTTGGCGCTCCTGTCGGCCGGTTCGCTGGCCATGCTGGGGACGCAAATCGTTTGCGTCAGGGACGACGCCCCGCATCTGCTCGTCTGGCATTTCGGACCCCTTCTGGCGGCGACTGTCGTGGGTATCCATCTCGGCCGCCAGCTCTTGATTCGAGAGTGACGACACCTCGCCGACGACGGAATGCGCTCACGGCAATTCCCGCCGCATGAAGACCCGCAGCTCGACGCGGAGCCCATGGCGCACCTCTCGCTCGCGAATGGCCCGCATGCCCGGCGTCCACTCCGCTGGCTGTAAATCCCTGAAACCGTGCTTTCGGTAGAAAGGGCCGTTCCACGGCAGATCGCGAAAGGTCGAGAGCGTGACCGCCGGATAGCGGCGCGCTTCGGCCCATGCGCAGACGGTGGCGAGCAGACGGGCCCCGAGACCACGCCTGCCATGCCTCGGCACCACGTCCAGCTCTTCGACGTGCACAGCCCCTTCCCACACCGACGCCACGAGCATGCCCACCGGAATGCCTTCGCCGGGACAAGCCACCCAGACCTGCCCCAGGGCGATCAAGCGCGCCAGGTCGTCCCGCGGGAACGACGTGTCGCGCGCCTCGTCGATCAGCCCCAGTCCGGCGAAGACCGTGCCAGCCTCGTCCTCGATCTTCAGCAATCGATCGAGCTCGTCCGACTGCGCGAGACGAATCGCGCAGGAATCCAGCGACATATGGAGGACGGGGAACGGCCGGCCCTGCGGATCGAGGTCCGACCGCGAAATCGTGCGGAATCCGAGATGCTCGTAAAAGCGCACCGCGCGTTCGTTCTGCTCGTTGACGTCGACGCGACTTGCTCCGAGCGAGCGCACCGCGAATTCGACCAGCGCGCGCCCCGCGCCCATCCGGCTCTGCTCCGGTGCTACGAAGAGCGCCTCGATGTTCCCCTCCTCGACGAACATGAACGCGCAGACACCTCCGTCCGCTGCGCGAAGGCACTGCACGGGCGACATTCGGGCGAGCTCGGCGCGGACGAGCGGGAGCAGGAACTGGATCTCCTCTTCGGCCAGGAAATAGTGCGTTGCGCGCACGGACGACTCCCACACCTGGAAGAGGCGCGCGCGGTCGGTCTCGTTGGCGGTGGAAACGACGTGGTCGAGCATCGCTCGAAGGGACTACGTTCGGTGCGATCGTGCGGTTACACATGCATGCCTCGACGGTAACCGACTGCGTGAAGCAGCCGTAGCGCAGAGATGGGCTATCTCCGGGACAACCCCGTTTTTCATCACCTGCTCGTGCTCGAGCGGGCCGATGCGCTCTGGCTGGTGCCCGACGACACCGGAAGCTGGACGCTTCCCGGCTTTGTGAGCGAGGAGCAACACACGGCCGAGGTGGAGCTGGTCGCGCGCCACATGCGCGCCCGCTACGGCTTGCCCGTGTCGATCCGCGGCGCCGTCGCCACCGAGTTCGACGTCGCGGCCAACCGCGTGCGCAAGGCCTGGCTCGCGGAAGCGCTCATGGACACGGCCGCCGCGGGCCGGTGGTGGTCCCGTCCAGCGGTCGCCGCTGGTGAGGTGCAGCTGTGCGGGGACGTGAAGGCGCTGGTGGCCCGCTGGGTGACGAGGAGCCTGAGTGCCGGCGGCACGGCGTGGAGTCGACCGGGCTGGCTCGCCGAGGCAACGGCATGGGTCTCCGCGCATGCCGGCCCGGTCAGCGACGTCGAGCAGGTGCGCGTGTCGGAGTTCTCGACCGTCGTCCGGATGGTTGCCGCCGACCGCGTGCGCTATTTCAAGGCGGTGGCGCCGGCGGCCGCGCTCGAGCCGCCGGCGACGGCTGCGCTGGCGCGCCGCACGGCGCACGTGCCGCCCGTCCTGGCCGTCGATCGCGCGCGGCGGTTCCTGTTGTCCGAGGCCTTCGAGGGCAAGCCGCTCGCCACCGGCGACGTGGCGGTCTGGACGGATGTCGCGCGCGCGCTCGGCGAGCTCCAGCGGGACTGCATCGGGGCTGTCAGCGAGCTGAGAGCGCTCGGGTGCGAGGTCAAGCTGATGGCGACGCTCGTCGAGCCCCTTTCCGCGCTGCTGGCCGACGCGGACGCGCTGCTCGTCGGCGAGCCCGCCGGGCTGACCGCCGAGGAACTCGGGACGCTGCGCACGCTCGCGCCACGCCTGGTCGCCGATGCGCGCGCGCTCGACGCCGGCCCCCTGCCGCTCACGGTCGACCACGGCGATCTGTGGCCGAGCAATGTGCTGGTGGGGCCGGGCGGTCATGCCTTCGTCGACTGGGAAGACGTCAGGATCGCGCACCCCTTCGTCAGCCCGTTTCAACTCCTGGCCGGCGCGCACCTCGAGCGCCGATTCGCCGACGAGGCGGCTGCGTACGCCGCCGTCCGCGAGGCGTATCTGGCGGGTTGGAGCGGCTGGGCCCCGGTGCCGCGCTTGCGGGAGGCTTTCGACGTGGCGCACGACGTCGCCGCCGTCGCCGTCGCCGCGAGCTACCGCGGCTACCCGCCCGCCGTGGTCGCGGCCCATCCCTGGATGCGCGAGATGCCGCCCTTCTGCCTCCGGCGCATCCTCGCACGTCGCAGCTCTACCGGATGAGCCTGAAGCCCATCTCCGCGCCCATGCCCGAGCCGTAGGCGAGCTGGATGATCTGGACCGCCATCGCTTCCAGCCAGCGGGCATTCTGGAGAGGACCGCCGTCGATGGCGTCGAAGCCGATGTCCTTGCCCATCGCGATCACCGACTCCTTCGCGGCTTTGTCGTCGCCAGCGACGAAGAGCGTGATCTTCTCTCCCTTCACCGCGCCCGTCGCCATCGTTCCTGCAAACGCCGTGTTGAAGGCCTTGACCACCTTCGCCTTGGGCGCCTTCTTCTGCAGCTCCTCGGCGCCGCTGGTGGTGAGCCCGACAGCAAGCTTCATCTGCTTGTCGAGCGCGTTCGTCGCATCCACGAGGACCTTGCCGTCGGCAGCAGTGCCCAGCTCGCGCAGCGTATCGTCGACTGCACCGAACGGTATTGCCAGGATGATGACTTGCGCGCTGAGAGCCGCCTCACGCAGCTTCGTGGGTTCCTTGCCCACGGCGGTGGCCTGGTAGCCCGCGCGCGTCAGACCCTTTTGCAAGGCGGTGCCGACGTTCCCATCACCCGCGATGGCAATTCTTGGCTTCATGGGGCGCTCCGCAGTTCGGCGGTCCGGCGCATCGCCGGGCACCACCGGCCCGGTGCGCAGCATTGCACGCCGGCACTGCCCGGGACGTGCGGCGCCGCTCCGGGTTCGTCCGGCAGATGACGCGTACGTGCCCGCAGGGATTCCGTGCGCGCGCACCGCATGCTTCCTCCCGGCACCATGTCCGAGCACACGAAAGACGAAGGGCTTGGCCGCCGCGATTTCCTGGTCACCGGCGCGGCGGCGATGGCGCTCGCCTGCGCGTCCGGCCCCGCTCGACGCGAAGGCGCCTCGTCCGCCGCTCCGGGAGACTCGATGGAGATCACGCTGGTGGTGAATGGCGAGAAGCGCGCCTTGCGCATCGATCCGCGGATCACGCTGCTCGACCTCCTGCGCGAGAACCTCGGCCTGATTGGCACGAAGAAGGGTTGCGACATGGGCCAGTGCGGCGCCTGCACGGTGCTGGCCGACGGAATGCGCATCGACTCCTGCCTGGCGCTGGCGGCGCAGTACGACGGCCGCGCCATCACCACCATCGAAGGATTGACGAGGGACGGCGCGCTGCACCCGGTGCAGGAGGCCTTCCTCCAGGAAGATGCCTTCCAGTGCGGCTACTGCACTCCCGGGCAGATCCTCTCCTGCGTCGGCTTCCTCCACGAAGGTGGCGGCGGCAGCGACGAGGAGATCCGCGAAGGGATGAGCGGCAACATCTGCCGCTGCGGCGCTTACCCCAACATCGTCGCCGCGGTGCGCGGCCTGCACGGGAGGGTGTGATGCGCGAGATCGCCTTCCAGCGCACGAACAGCGTGGAGGAAGCGGTGCGCGGGGGAGCCCAGCCCGAGACGGCGTTCCTCGCCGGCGGCACCTCGCTGGTCGATCTGATGAAGCTGGAGGTGCTCAATCCTGCCCGCGTCCTCGACGTGTCGCGGCTGGATCTGTCGCGCATCGAGCCAACCGCGGACGGCATCCGCCTCGGCGCCACCGCCACCAACACCGTCGTCGCCACCCACGCTGAGGTGAAGCGCCGCTGGCCGGCGCTCTCTGAGGCGCTGCTCTCCGGCGCATCGCCGCAGCTTCGCAACATGGCCACCGTGGCCGGGAATCTCTTGCAGCGGACGCGCTGCGCGTACTACCGGGATCTCGCCACCCGGTGCAACAAGCGCAATCCCGGCGCGGGCTGCGACGCGCTCGATGGCTGGACCCGCATGCACGCCATCCTGGGCGGCAGCGAGCGCTGCATCGCGCTGCATCCGTCGGACATGTGCGTCGCGCTGGCGGCCATGGACGCCGTCGTCCACGTGCGGGGTCCGCGCGGCGAGCGCGACATCCCCTTCGGCGATTTCCACCTGCTCCCCGGCGAGCACCCGGAACGCGAGTTCGCGCTGGACCCGGGCGAGTTGGTCACGTGGGTGTTCGTGCCCGGCAGCGCAGCCGCCGCGCGCTCGCGCTACGTCAAGGTGCGCGACCGCCTCTCCTACGCGTTTGCGCTCGCTTCCTGCGCGGCGGGACTGGAAGTTGCGGACGGCAAGATCAAGGCCGCCCGCATCGCGCTGGGCGGGGTGGGCACCAAACCATGGCGGGCACCGCAGGCAGAGCAGGCCCTGATCGGCGAACCGCCACAGGCCGCGTCCTTTCGCAAGGCTGCCGACCTCGCGCTGCGCGGCGCGCAGCCGCGCGCCGACAACTCCTTCAAGGTCGAGCTGACGAAGCGGGTGGTGATTCGCGCCCTGTCGCTCTGCGCGGAGGCGGCATGAACAGCGTCGGCAAGCCCATCGTGCGTGCGGACGGCCGAACAAAGGTGACCGGCGAGGCACGCTACTCGTACGAGATCCAGATGCCCGGTGCGCTCTACGGCGTCCTGGTGACCAGCCCGATCGCCCGCGGGCGCATCGTCGCCTTCGACACCGGCGCGGCGGAACGCGAGCGCGGGATCGTGGCCGTCCTCACTCCCAAAAATGCAATGCGCCTGCCGGGCAAGCCGCAAGGCGAGCCGCCCGACCGCGTGGTGCAGGTGCTGCAGGACGATCGCATCCACTTCAGCAATCAGCCGGTGGCGGTGGTACTAGCGGACACGCTGGAACGGGCCACGCACGCGGCCCTGCTGGTGCGTGTGCAGGCCGAGGCCGAGCGGCACGCCGTCCAGTTGGAAGACGACCTGGATCATGCCTTTCCGCACGACGTCCTCGCGGGCGGACGGAAGCAGGAGCCAGACTCCAAGCACGGCGATCTCGCGCACGGCCTGCGCGCGGCGGACGCCCGCGTCGAGCAGGCCTACGAGCTTCCGCCCGAGACGCACAACCCGATGGAGCCGCATGCGACCGTCGCAGCCTGGAGCGCGCCCGATCGGGTGACCATCTACGACTCCTCGCAATGGGTCTTCGCCGTCCGCAACAAGCTGGCCAGCGCGTTCGCCATTCCCAAGGAGAACATCCGGGTGCTGACCAAGTTCGTCGGTGGCGGCTTCGGCTGCAAGGGGTCGCCCTGGTCGCACGTGATCATCGCCGCGCTGGCCGCGAAGCAGGTGGGCCGCCCCGTCAAGCTGGTGCTGACGCGTCCGCAGATGTTCGGCCCGGTGGGCGGCCGCCCGCAGATCCGGCAGGCGGTGACGGTGGCGGCGAAGAAGGACGGCCAGCTGACGGCGCTGCGCCACGAGAGCACTTCCTCCACCTCGCAGTTCGACGTCTTCGTGGAGCCGGCGGCACTGCAGGCGCGCCACCTCTATGCGTGCCCGAACATCGAGACCCGGCACCGCATCGTCCGCCTGGACATCGGCACGCCGACCTTCATGCGCGCGCCGGGCGAGTCGAGCGGCAGCTTCGCCCTGGAGTCCGCGCTCGACGAGCTGGCGCACGAGCTTTCCGTGGATCCGCTCGCGCTTCGCCTCAGGAACCATGCCGAGACCGATCCCACCGAGGGAAAGCCGTTCTCGAGCAAGTCGCTGCGGCAGTGCTACGAGGAGGGCGCGCGGCGATTCGGCTGGGAGAAGCGGCCGCCCAGGCCGCACTCGCAGACGCAGTCCGGGCAACTCCTCGGCATGGGAATGGCCACCGCGTCGTATCCGGCCAACTTCTCTCCGGCCAATGCGCTGGCGCGGCTGCTCCCCGACGGCACGGCCGAGGTGCAGAGCGGCACCATCGACCTGGGCACCGGCACCTATACGGTGATGGCGCAGGTGGCCGCCGATGCGCTGGGTCTTGCGTACGAGAAGGTCCGCTTCGATCTGGGAGACAGCGAGATGCCGGAGGCGCCCATCTCCGCCGGCTCGATGACGGCGGCCAGCGTAGGGTCGGCCGTTCTCCTCACCTGCAACGCGTTGCGCGAGCGCCTGATACAGATGGCGGTGGCGGACGCCTCTTCGCCGCTGCACGGATTGCCGGCCGAGGAGGTGCGGGTGGAGGATGGCACGCTCTCGGCGCGAGGCCGCTCGGAGAGCTACGCCGACGTGGTCCGGCGCGCGGGCGGAAAGCCGGTGGAGGCGCGCAGCAAGGCCGCTCCCACCGAGGAGCGCAAGAAGTACACCAACCTGGCCTTCGGCGCGCAATTCGCCACCGTGCTGGTGGACCCCGATCTGGGCAGCGTCCGCGTCGCGCGCATGGTGGGGGTGTTCGCGCCCGGCCGCGTGCTCAACGCGCGCACGGCGCGCAGCCAGCTGATGGGCGGCATGGTGTGGGGCATCGGCATGGCGCTGCACGAGCACAGCGTCTACGACCGGAAGCTGGGGCGGATCATGACCCGCGATCTGTCCGACTACCATGTGGCCACGAACGCCGACGTGGGCGTGGTGGAGCCCTACTTCATCGACGAACCGGGAGACAAAGGCAACCCCGCGGGCGTCAAGGGCGTGGGCGAGTTGGGCCTGTGCGGCGCGGCGGCGGCCATCGCCAATGCTGTGTTCAATGCCACCGGCAAGCGCATCCGCAAGCTGCCGATCACGCCGGACAAGCTGTTGTAACGGACGTCCTTGATGCTGGCGCTGCTCCTTGCCCTGGTCGAGCCAGATCGCCTACATGCAGAGCCACGGGATCGGCTTCACCGCACCGCTCCTGACCGCAGCGCTCGTCATCGAGTCGGTCGGCGTGATCTGCCTGCTCACCGGTTTCGCGGCGCGGCCCGCGGCCGCGGTCATGTTCGCGTACCTCGTGATCCTCAGCCTCCTCCTGCACCCATTCTGGTCGGCCTCCCCGGCCTCGGCAGGAATGCTGCAGACGCACTTCCTGAAGAACATGGGGATCGCCGGTGGTCTCTTGCTGCTTGCGGCCTACGGCCCGGGCAGATGGAAGCTGCCGCCAGCAGGATGAGTCATCAACCTTGCACGACGGCGACTCGGGCCACCTGGCGCCGACTCACCAGCGTCACCGAGTCGCCCTCGACGAGTTGGAAGAACGGTGTCGCATCGTTCAGGAAATCGACCAGTCGCGAACGATCGGACGGCAGCGAGTAGGAAATCAGCCCGCGGAGCCGCGACCCGTCGAGCAGCGTGATCTCCACGTCGTGCTCGCTGGAGACGGTGACGTCGTTGGCGCCGTCCACCTCGACCTGGCCCGTCATCCGTGCCAGCGCCACGGCGGCGCGGTTGAGGAAGGTCATCGCCGCCGCCTGCTCATCGAAGGCGGGGATGAATTCGTCCTGGCCGTTGAGGATGTCGGCGAGGCGCTCCGGACCGGCATGACTTGCCACTGCCTCGGCCAGGAACACCGCGATACGGCGCACGGCGCCGCCGACTTGCACGATCTCGACGGGGACTCGACGCTTTGGCACCCGCAGATCAGTCATGGCGCTCCTCCTTGACGGCCCCGGTGCCTGCCGCGCCGGCATCAACTGCCCGCATCATATCCAATAGGCGGCCACTCGTCCCATACGGGCAGTCCCAGTGCTCCTAGGCGGTGAGCGCCCTGGGCGCGTATGCTCGGCTCATGCACCCTTCCGGGTGGGAGCTCTGGGTCGCGGCCGCGCTGCTTCTCGCGGGCGGCGAACTCTTGCACGGCGCGTTCGTGCTCCTCGCCTTCGCGCTGGCTTGTCTGCCGGCGGCGCTGGCCTCCGCATTGGGGGCCGGCCTGACCGCGCAGGTACTCTGCTTCGCCGCTGCCGCGCTGGTCGAGGTCCCCCTGCTGGCGCGCTGGGCCCACGGCCGCCGCACGCGCCGGCTCGTCACCAACGCCGAAGCCATCATTGGCAAGCGCGTCCGGGTGGTCCAGCCGGTGACCGAGGATGACGAGGGCGTGGTGCTTCTCACCGGCGAGCACTGGAAGGCGCGGTCCCTGGTGGGCGAGATCGTCGCTGGAGCCGAGGCGCAGGTGGTGCAGCGCGAAGGTCTTTGTCTCTTGATCATTCCACTGGAACGAGGGTCACCATGAGCTTCATCGTCGCCGGAGTCCTTGCGCTCGTCGCCATCCTCTTCTTGCGCATGACGCTGCGCACCGTCCCGCAGGCGCACGTGATGATCATCGAGCGGCTCGGCCGTTATCACCGGACGCTGCAGAGCGGGCTCAACGTCGTGCTGCCGCTCATCGACAAGCCCAGCCCGTTCCTGATGCGGCGCCAGGGACAGCCGGCGCTGCAGAATCATGTCGACATGCGCGAGATGGTGCTGGGGCTCGACAGCGAGCAGGTGATCACCCGCGACAACGTCGGCATGGGAGTGGGTTCGGTCATCTACTACCAAGTGATCGATCCGGTGAAGGCGAAATACGAGATCCAGGACGTGGGATACGCCATCGACCAGCTGACGCGGACCAACCTGCGCAATCTCATGGGCGGCCTGACCCTCGACGAATCGCTGACGAGCCGCGACCACGTCAACGTGCGGCTGCGCGAGGTGCTGGACGAGGCGAGCGAGAAATGGGGCGTGAAGGTGACGCGGGTGGAGATTCGGGAGATCGATCCGCCCAAGGTGATCCAGGACTCGATGGCCCTGCAGATGCAGGCCGAGCGCGAGCGCCGCGCGCAGGTCACCACCGCGGAAGGACAGAAGCAGGGCGCGATCCTCAAGGCAGAAGGCGAGAAACAGGCCAAGCTGCTCTCGGCGGAGGGCGACCGCGACGCGCAGATCGCGCGTGCCGAGGGCGACCGGCAGTCGGAGATCCTGCGCGCCGCCGGCACCGCCCAAGCGCTCTCGACGCAGTTCAAGGCCATCAACGCGGCCGGCGTGACGCCTCAGATCCTCGCGCTCAAATACATCGAGGCGCTGCAGAGCATGGCCGGCCAGGGGGCCTCGAAGGTGTTCATTCCCTACGAGGCGACGGCGCTTCTCGCCACGCTCGGCACGCTGGGCGACGCGATCGGAAACAGGGGCCTGCCCAAGCTGGAGGAATCGGTCCTGTCGGCGGCGGCCGCCGCGCGCGCGAAGCCGGACTCGCGCGGGTGAAACCGCCCAGCACCATGACTTGAGATCCGTAGCTCCGACGTCGATCGAGACGCGACGCCCGGAACGGTGGGTGGCTACCTTCTGCGCATGCGACTGGGTCCGGAGCAGACTCAACAGATTTTGCGGCGCGCGGCAGAGCTCGACCGGGAGCATGCGCTGCCGTCACCGGGACAGACGGCTGGCGCCGAGGCGCCGCGGCTCGACGTCGAAGACCTCCGAAAAATTGCGGTGGAGGCAGGACTGAGCGAGGAGGCGGTCCGCCGGGCGCTCGTCGAGCTGCACAGCGGGGCTCTGGAAGGCCGCCCGCCGGCGCCCTGCACGGCGCGGCACGTGTTCGAGGAACCGGTGCACGTGGTCGAGCAGCGCCTCGACGCGGCGTTGCGGGCCAACAGCCTCGCGCCGGTCGTGCGCGCCCCGCACGCGACGCAGTGGCTACCGGCGCCCGGCATCGGAGCCGGGATTTCCCGCGTCCTGAACCTGGGCGGCAAGGGCGCTTTCTTGGGCACGTCGGTGGAGAGCAGCGTCTTTGCGGTGCCGGGGCAACGCACGACCGCGGAGTTGCGCGGCCACGTGACGGGCATGCACACGCCCATCGCCACCGTCGCCGGCCTGTTGCTCGCGTTCCCCGCGGGGATTGCGCTGCTTGTGCTGCTCGCCATCGGCCTTTCGGAGGGCGCGCCGTTCGCGCACGGCGTCGGGATGGCAGTGGTCGCCGCGCTGTGGGCCATCTTGACGTTGCTGATCTCGCGCGGCGTCGCGCACGGGCGGACGCGAAAGCTGCAGCGCGCGCTGGAGCGGATGCTCCTGCAGCTCGGTCACTGAAGGCCGATGCGAGCGCCCGGTAACGATCAGTACGAGTGGAACGTGCGGCCATGAAGATGCAAGGCATCGAGCGCTCATTGGTCGGCGCCTCCCGTTTGCTGGCGGCTCGATCACGGAGACTTCGGCACGTCGCGGAAGGAAAGCTGCACCTGCTCCAGCCTGCTGTCCGCCAGCGGATACCCAGACCTGTTGGTGAACTCCACGATGAAGGTGACCGTCCGGTCGTCGGGGCGCACCGCGATGACGCATCCGCTCAGCAGATGATTCCCGTCGAACTTCGCCATGCAATCGGATCGGGCGGGCGCGCTGGCCGGGATTACGACAGGAGCAGGCGCCGGGTCGGGTAGTGGCCGCGGAGGCGGCGCGAACGGCGCTCTTCCCTCAATCGTCAATCGCCACGGCGCCGAGCTGCTTGAGCCTCTCCAGACCATCCTTCATCGCCTGGATCGCTTTCGGCGTGTGGCCTTGCCAGTTCACGATCTCGCGCGTGATGCGCAGCGGGTCGCGTGAGCGGAACGACTTGGTGGGATTCCCGCGGAACTTCCTATTCGTGAGATTGGGATCGTCCTCGACGGGGCCGGTCGGCTCGACGAGGTAGATGCGGCCGCGTCCCTCGCCGGCGGCCAGCTCCGCGCCCCACGCGGCGGCGTCGAGGGTGCGACTGAAATAGATGTAGTTCGCGGTCCGCGCGGTCGCGCCGAAGTTGGAAAGGTAACCGGGTTTCAGCAAGTCGCCGGGGCACAGGTCGGCACGCGTGCCGTGGTAGAGGGACCACTCCGTGACTTCGCCGGTGACCCGCAGCGGTGTACGGGAGCACCATGACATCGATGGATGGCCGGGCGCGTCGTAGCCGGGTTGATCCGCAGCGCGCTCGACGGAGCCGAGTGGATCGACAAGGTAGACTCGCGGCGCGGAGTCGCCGTCGGCGAGTTCTGCGGACCAGATGGCTTCGTCGAGGTTGAGGGTGAGGAAGAGATGAGCGGCACCCGCCAGAGGAGAAAGCAGGTCGCCGGAAGTCATCTCGGCGCGGGTACCATGGAAGAAGCGATTCGTCATTCGGGTCTCATTTTACCGCGAACATCATGAAGCGAACCCGGCGGGCACCGGCGAGCATGAACCCACCGTTTGGCGGCCGTGAATCGCTCCTGCCCATTGCGAGCCGCTGGGAGATCAAACAGAAGATGTTGCGCGAGATCGGCGACTGCCACCAGTTGATCGCAAGTTGGCCATGACTACTTCCTCGACGATGGCCTTGCCCTTTTCCCGGGGGCCGTGAGCGCCGCGAGGCTCGCCATTGCGCGCTGCTCCAGGCTCCGTGCTCCCGCCGAACGCGCGCGCTCGATGGCTTCGCGATAGTCCCGGCTCGCTGCAGAGGGATCGGTTCCCTGCCGCTGTTCGCCGCGCATCCGCAGCAGCTCGGGCAGGTACACGCTCTCGTTGTGCGCGAGCGCGAAGGCGATGATCTCGTCGGTGAGCTGGTGCGCCTGCGCGGCATACCCCGAGATCCTCAGCACGTCGATCAACACCTGTGCAAGCAACGTGGAGCAGGTCGACACCTCGTTCAGCCGCTGGCGCAAGGCGTCGAGCAGCGGCTGGATCACAGTCAGCGCGAGCGGACCGCGCCGCGCCTCCGCCCACAGCGCGAATGCGCGCGCCTCGGTGTGCAGGCCCAGATCCAGGGCGGCCGCGCTAACGGCCTCTTGCGCCTCTGTTTCGACGACCGGCAGCGGGTCGCGGCGCAGATAGCGGAGCCGCGCGCGCACCACGTGTCCGAGCGCCTGCAGGATGGGGACCTTGATCTGGTCTGCGAGGCCGATCGTCGCGATCGCTTCTGCAAGCGCGCGCTCCGATTCGCCCACCACCCAGCGTACGCAAGCCAGGTGGCCGAGGGCCAAAGCCCTCCCGGGGAGGTCGTCGCGAAACGGGGACGCCTCGCCCTCGGCTGGCGCCAACCGCTCGAGCAGGCGGAGCGCGGTGCCAAGGTCGGCTCTGAAAAACGCGGTGTACGCCCGGGCGAAGATCCCGCGCCGCAGCAGGGTCGGGTCGAGGTCATATGTCTGCTCGATCTGCTCGAGCTCGGCGGTGAGCGGCGCCGACCGATCGTACTGCGCGACGATCATGTTGTAGTTGCACAGCTGCGTGATCGCCAGGTACACCCGCGGAGCATCTCCGAGCGATCGTGCAATCTCGATCGCCCGGGTGTAGACCGCGAGCGCCTCCCGCCCGGCAAAGGCCGCGCTGAACGTGTTCGAGCTGACCTGCTCGCACAGCGTCTCGTGGATTTGGAGTTCGAGCAGATCGCGACCACGCCCCGCGGCCACGCGCGGCAGCAACTGCAGCGCGCGCGTGCAGAGAGCGACGGCGTCCGAGGTCGCGTTGCGCAGCGCGGCTTGGCGTCCCGCGGCTGCGTAGGCGGGGAGCGCGCGCGCCGCATCGCCGGCCGCGTCGAAGTGTTTCGCCAACAAGTGCGACAGCTCGCCGGCGCGCGGGTCGCGCTCTATCGCTTCCGCGACCAGCCGGTGCCAGCGCTGCCGCCGCGCCGGACTGCTGCGCTCGAAACAGACCTCCTGGACCAGCGCATGGGTCACGCCATAGAGATCGTCCGACTCCGCGCGCAGGAACAGCGACCGGCGCAACAGCGCGTCGCACGTGTCGTCCACCTGCTCGACGGGGATCTCCAGCGCGGCTGCGACCAGGCTGGTGGAGAACTCAGCGCCGACGATGCTCGCCGCTTCGAGTACCCGCTGCTCGGTCGCCGACAACCGGTCGAGCTGGATGTCGATGAGCTGCTTCACGCTGGCGGGCCGGTGGGCCTCCACCTCGTCGATCGGAACGGACAAGGCCCATCGGCCGTCGCGCTCGATGAGCATTCCGCGCCCGGCCAGCTCGTCGAGCAGCGACACCATGAAAAGCGGCGTCCCGCCGGTGATCTTCGTCACCAGGTTCGTCAGCTGCTGCGGAAACGCATGGCCGGGAAACCGCCGGTCGATGAAGCTCTGCACCGCCGCGGCGGTGATCTTCGGCACCTCGATGGCGCGCGCGCCGGAGCGGGCCACCAGAGAGCGCATGACGCGGTTGAGCGGGTGGTCAGGACTCTGGACCTCCGCACGACGCAGGGTGCCGAGCACCAGCAGCTTCGCGCGCTCCTGGCGCTGGGCGAGCAGCGACAGCAAATCGATCGTCGCAACGTCGGACCATTGCAGGTCTTCGAGCGCCAGCACGAGCGGATCCTGCGAAGAGAGCGCTTCGATCGCCTCGCTGGAGCTCGCGGAGCTGTCTCGATTCATTTGCTCCCCAGCTGCGCGCCGCGCAATCTCGGCGAGCTGCTCATCCGGAATGAGCTGCGGCACCTGCGCCACGAACGTGGGCGCGTAGCGAACGAGCGCCGCGACCGTCTGCGCACCGCGCGGAGATCGCGCAAGCGCAGTGAGCGCCTCGATGATCGCAAGGTATGGCTCCGGCGTGCCGTGCTGCTCGAAGCACGACCCACGGGCGATGGTCACCGTGCGCGCATCCAGACCGGCGAGGAACGTCCGCACCAGCGTCGACTTGCCGATCCCGGGCTCGCCGCTGACGAAGCAGAGCTGCCGGCGGGCCCCGCGAGCCTGCGCGAACGCCTCGCCCAGCATCTCGAGCTCGGCGTCGCGGCCGACCACGAGCGGGTCGGGACGCGCGATCTCCGCCGCCGGCGCGTCGACGCAATCGCCGAGCTCGGCCACGAACCGGTAGCCGCGGCCGATCACCGTCTCGATGACGCCCTCGCCGAGCACCTGCCGCAGCTCGTGCAGATGGCTACGCACTGCGCTGTCGCTGACCACCGCCCCGCGCCACACCTGCTCGAGCAGCTCTTCGTGTGTGACCAGCTTCTTCGGGTGCGCGGCGAGGTAGCACAGGATCGCAAAGGGCTTCCTGCGCAGCACCAGCAGCTTCTCGCGCTTCCAAAGCCGCCCTTCGTCGGCGTCCAGGCGAAATGGCGGAAAAGTTACCATCGATCACAGTCTTAGCCCGGAACCGCTCCGCGGGGCGAGGGCGCCCAAGCGGCCGGCGGCGGCCAGATCCAACACGGATTGGACGCCGGCGCGCGAGATCCAACAGAGAACCCACAGCTGTCGACAGGCGCCCGCTGCATGGTGACTCCCATGCAAGCCCTTCGACAGATCGTCTCCGGTACCGACTTCAGCGAAAGCGCGGAGCACGCGCTCGCGCACGCCATCGAGCTGGCGATCGCCGCCTCCGCGCGGGTCACCTTGGTCCATGTCCACGAGCCGAGCGATGACGACCTCGACGGACGGTTCCAGGAGGCCGAGGCGGCGCTGTCCCAGGTCGTGGCCCGCCACCGGCACCGCGGCGTCGAGCTCACCGGCGTCCTCCGCACCGGCAGGCCGTGGACCAAGCTCGACAA
>C688J18823_10001027_pt1 | contig 16973 bp, 20 predicted proteins | sample HopSoiMetagenom1_FD_18823 | JGI IMG/M metagenome (IMG submission 18823) | reverse complement strand
ATTCTAGAGTCAAATTTTAATCCATAGTATTTTTTTATTTATTCTCTTATTAAATTATTATATTATATCGATTTCTTTTACCTAATATGTTTACTGGAATTATACAAGATTTGGTAAAAATAAATAAAATAAAAAAAATTAATCAAATTCCTGTCATTAAGAAAATTGACGTTGATAGTAATAATAATAATGATGTTTTATATACTGAGATAACATTAAATCTTAAAAAAAAATTTAAAAATTTGAAGATAGGAAACAGTATCGCTATAAATGGAGTTTGTTTAACAATTGCAAAAATAGATAAAAACCAAATTGCCTTCCAAATTGTTAATGAGACTATGCAAAAAAGTTGTTTTTCTTATATGAAAAAAGGAGATAAAGTAAATGTGGAAAGAAGCTTGAAAGTCGGGGATAGGCTTGAAGGTCACTTTATTCTTGGACACGTTGATTGTATTGGAAAAATAAACAGTATTGAGAAAAATAAAACTTCCAATAATGTTTTAATTGAAATTACTGATAAAAGTGTCTTACATCTTATCGCTCAAAAAGGCTCAATTGCGATAGATGGAATAAGTCTAACTGTAGTTGAAATTGTTGAAGATAAAGTTAAAATTGCTCTAATACCTCATACGATAGAAAATACAACTTTGGGAATAAAAAATAAAGGGGATTTTGTAAATGTAGAAATTGATATTTTATCCCGATATATTTCAAGGATCTACCAAGATTTTGGTAATAACAAATAAAATAGTAAACTATATTAGCAATAATTATGAAAAAATATAGTTGTCAAAAATATCTGATGCAGTATCTGCTTTACAAACTGGACGTTTTGTTTTAATACATGATAACAAAGAAAGAGAAAATGAAGTAGATATGGTTATTTCTGCGGAAAGTATTTCGCCTCAACATATTTTAACCATGAGGAAGGATGCGGGTGGCTTAATCTGTACTGCAATATCCAAAGAGATTTCTATAAAATTGGGATTACCATATATGTATGATATACTAAATATTTTTGGAAAATCCAATCAATCTATTTCTTCGATTACTAAAAATACTTCTCCTTATGGAGATAAGCCTTCTTTTTCAATTACGTTGAATCATGTAAATACATATACCGGAATAACCGATTATGATAGAGCATTAACAATATCATCATTATCTAAAGTTTGCAAGGACTTTGACATGGGAAATAAGAAAAATAATGTAATACTTGAAGAATTTCAAAATAACTTTAGAACGCCAGGACATGTTCCACTATTAATAGCTTCAAAAGGACTTTTAAATGAAAGAATAGGCCATACAGAGATGTCAATATTCCTGACGAAAATTGCCAATATTACAAATATAACTACTATCTGCGAAATGTTAGATCCAAGCAATTACAAAGCATTGTCATATAGTGATGCTTGTAAATATGCTAAAGAAAATGATATTGTTATACTAGATTCAAAAGATCTATTGGCTTATGCAAATAATATAAAAACAAATGAATAACATAAAAATTGGAATAGCTGTTGCAGATTTTAATCATGAAATAACCTTTTCTATGTTCAATGAAGCAAAAAAACGTGCTCAAGAATTATCTATAAGGGTTACCTATACATGTTTTATTCCTGGTGTTTTTGATATGCCAATTATAGTAGAAGAAATGTTGAAGAAAAAAAATGTTGATGCTATTGTAACATTAGGGGCAGTTATAAAGGGAGAAACTGGTCATGATAAAGTAATAGCAAATAACACAGCTAGACTTTTAAGTAATCTTTCTTTGAAATATCACAAGCCTATAGCATTGGGGATTACTGGACCTGAAATGACCTATGAACAGGCTAAAGATCGAATAGTCACTGTATCTCGTCATTCGGTAAATACTGCTATTCTAATGGTTAAAAAATTAAGAAAGATAAAAAATAATAAGGAAAAAAATAAAAATATAAAAATAATTGATTGATTTTGACTTATCAAACCACAGTAATTAAGTTAGAAGGATATGGACCTTGGACATTAAGTCTTGGTAGTGATCGGGAATTTCAATTGCAAATATTGCAATCTAAAATCTATTCAGATTTACAGGAATTATTTTCAAATAAAAATGGAGTAGTGTTTTCCAATAGATTTGATGAATTTATTGCTGTTTCTAATCAAATTACTATAGATGAGCATGGTGAAATCTATGATCAAATTTCAAAAAAATATGATAAAATAAAGATATCTATGACAATAGGAATTGATGAAACTCCATTAAAGTCTATTAGAAACTGTCATTATATCAAAAATAAAAAAGAATATGGTATTAGACCCAATATCTATGGGAATGTAGATAATATTTCAAACGGTTATCAATTTTTCAGTAAATATGATTTAAACACTGTAACTTTTGACAAAGACGTTCAAATTATTCATGTTGACATTAATAATTCAAAAGAATTGACTAAAGATCTTTCCTCTTATGAAATAACAAATTTAATTATAAAACTTTATTCAAACATATCTGATATGTTTTTAAAAGAAGAAAGTTTAACGTTTTATCTTGGTGGTGACAACTTTATGATTATAACAAAAGAAAACATGATTATACAAAGAGTTAAAGAAATTATTGATTCTTTATCTAAATTAACAAAAATAAATCTAAATTGTGGTGTTGGGTATGGAAAAACGGGTAGAAAAGCAGCTGAAATGGCTACTAAATCCTTGGATTTGATAAGGGATTTTAGAAAAAATGGAAAAATAATTAATGTGTATAGTCAATTTGACTAGTGTAATAAAAAACTCAGATATATTATATGGTAATGATTTACAAATAATAAAAAATGGGTTAATAATTGTAAACAATAAAGGAATAATTGAAAAAGTAGGAAAAACTTTAGATATTAAAGATACTGTATATTATTCCAAGATTATAGAAAAAAAAGATACAAATGTTATTGATGCAAAAGGATACTTAATAATTCCTGGATTAGTAAATTCTCATATTCATATAGGTGATGCTATTGGAAAAGATATTTCTTCTAGCGATGATTTGGATACTCGTGTTCATCCTAATCACAGTATAAAAAAAACCATACTTGAAAAAACAGAGCCCGATCAATTAAAACAATTTATGAAAAATGCTGCTATAAGTATGTTAAATAAAGGAATTACCACATTTGTTGATTTTAGAGAAGGAGGAATATGTGGAGTAAATATGTTACAAACAGCAATAAAAGATATACCAATTAAAAGCTTTATTTTAGGGCGATTTGATTTTAATTGTTTTTATAATGTACAAAATGATAAAAAAGTTTTGATAAAAAGTAATAATCCTCATAACAATATGACAAAACATCATAATGAAACAAAAGAGAAAGAAATTTTAAAACTTGGTAAAAATTTGCTAGACTCATGCAATGGGTTTGGAATTAGTGGTGCTAATGAGAATGAAGATAATATATTAAAAATTTATAAAAATATTATAAAAGAAACTAATAAACAAAGAGATGATAAAAAAGAAAGATCAATTATTGCAATACATGCTGCAGAATCTATTGAGGCTGTAAAAGAATCTTTAAAAAGAACAGGAAAAACAGAAATAGAAAGAACAATATTTACATTGGAACCCGATTTTTATATTCATATAACAAATCCTACAAGAATTGATCTCGATTTACTACAATCTTTGAATAAACCTATTGTTGTATGCCCGAGAGCAAATGGTATTTTGGGTACAGGCATTGTTCCTCTTAGAGCAATGATAGAACGAAGATTTACTATAGCTATTGGAACTGATAATATTATGCTAAATTCTCCTGATCTTTTCAAAGAAATGGATTTTCTTTTGAAGTGTCAAAGAGCATATGAAAAGAATCTATCATTTCTTGATGCAAAAATGGTGCTTAAAATGGCTACTATTAATGGAGGAAAAATACTCAATCGAAATATTGGATGTATAGACAATGGATTTCAAGCAGATCTTGTATTTATAGATAAATATGATATTGATATCTATCCTATGCATGATCCATATATGTCAGTAGTCCAACGCTGTTCAGAACGAGCAATAAAAGCAATAATGGTAGATGGAAAGTTTGTTGATAAAAAGTATTTGATAAATTAGTAAAAAAAGAANAGAGAATATTTGATAGTTATAATTAATNCAGCAANGAGTGTAGATGGAAAAATATGTACAAGGACTGGCGAGTCAAANATTTCTTCATATGAAGATCTTAAACGAGTTCATAAATTAAGAAGCCAGGTAGATGGAATATTAGTAGGGATCTCTACTGTACTTAAGGATGATCCAGTTTTAAATGTGCGATTTACTAAACAAGTAAATAACAAAAAAAATCCTGTACGAATAATTGTAGATAGCAAAGCAAGAATTCCTCTGAAATCAAATATTGTAAATACTGCCAAAGATATTGAGACGATAATTGCAGTAACCAAAAGTGCTTCTAAAGATAAATTAGATGCTCTAAGAGAGAAAAACTTAAAAGTAATTATTGTAGGTGAACAAGGAAAAAAAGTCAATTTGCAAGAGACTCTTAAACAGTTAGAAACTAAATTTGGGCTTAAAAAAATTTTAGTTGAAGGGGGAGGAAAGATAAATTGGTCTATAGTTAAAAATAACTTATTTGATGAATTAATTGTTACTATTTCTCCGATGATTATAGGTGGTCAAAAAGCAATAACCCTGATTGAAGGAAAAGGTTTTGATAAAATAAAATATTGCAAAAAACTCCGATTATCAAAAGTGTATAAAAAAAATAATGGAGAAATAATAATCTATTATTACAATCCTTCAAAGATGATACAAATTTAAAATTATTTCGTAGAATTTGCTCCTAGCTGTTCAATTTTAAATCTTAATGCATCTTTTAATTTGCTATTGTCTACCATGTTCAATGGTTCGTTACATACTGGACATTTAAAAAATATCTCGATGGCATAATCAAATTTAATCCTATCACATTTTTGATTACCACAATGATAAAACTCTGAAGATTCTTCGTAGTCCAATCTACTTTGTAATCTTTCAAGTATTTTCTTTTTCTGGTTTTCAATAAAATTGTCTACATTGTCTCTTTTAGCTCTCCATCTGTATACGAACCAGCCTTTTTTTTCATCCTTTACTCTAATGCCAGTGATCAATGCTTTGCCAAATAAATCATATAATACCTTGCGAATAATATTTATCCTGAGGCCTGTTGCAATGGCTATTTCCTCGTCTGTCGAGTCTTCTGATTTCAATAATGCTTTTGCAACCTGATTGTATTCTTCTCCGCCTATTAATGATGAAATCTTTATGAAAGGATCTTCAATATCAACATTATGCATAAAGATACTATTATTATATCAATTAAATGATTTATAGTTTCCTAATTCTTTTAATTAAAAATTAAGAATTACTGAAACTATGATTTTATACCTGCTTATTTGTTGTTTGCTTGAAGCAAATGGCAATATCTGTTTTTGTTGGTTCATCTTTGAAGAATTTAGGTAAATGTGATGAATCGCCATTTTTTATAGTGTTGGTTATACAGTCAATAAACTTGTCAACTTGATTCTTAATATTTGAGTTAGATGGTTTTAATGGCGATATTGATTCTTTTTCTACCGCAAAGGTTTTTTCAATATTAATATTTGAAATTAAGATACTCGTAACAATTAATATTGAAAAAGCGCTTAAAATTTTGGAAGATGTTTTTATTTCTTTTATAATATGTTCATTGTAAAACACACAATTATATTTTATATTTTACTTTTATAGGATACTTGTAATGTTTCATCAAAATTATTAAAAGAAATTCTTAAAAATGATTTAACTATGAATTTTTCATAGATTGTTATTAAGCAATTTGTGTTTATCTTTGCTTAAACATAAAATATGGGTTATTAATTCTTTATTTGTTATCGAGCAGTATTAAAATTAAATATAAAAGCTTTTTGATTCACAATCAATATTTTCTTTTGTTTGTTTATCCACTTTATATTTATTTAATTCATCTAAAAATTGAAATATTGCTGAATAGTCTTTATCTTTTAAATTACCTTGTATGCTCGCTTTATCAAACAGTTTTTGAGATATCTCTGTGACAGGCAAAGATAATTGTAATGATTTAGCTGTTTCTATGACTAAATTTAAATCTTTGAGCATGTGTTTTAAATAAAACGATGGTGAAAAATCCTTTTTAAGTATCTTTATGCCTTTATTTTCGCTAATACTTGTCCTAAGTTTCGAAAGATTAAATATTTCTAGATATACAGATGGATCTATTCCAGAATGCATTGAAAAAATAATTCCTTCAGACAACGCTAAATAAATTGCAGCTATATTAAGGTTTAATGCTAGTTTTACCGAATTTGAAATGCCATTTTTTTCTCCTAAATAAAATATATTTTTTGATATTTTAAATAATATATCATAAATATTTTCATATGCTTTTTTATCACCTGATACCATTAAGAGTAACTCACCATTTTTTGCATCAATTGGACCACCCATGACTGGCGTACTTAATAATGTCATACCCTTTTTCTCCTTTAGCAATTCATAACAAATTAAAGACTGATCTGGTCTTATGGTAGTACAATCTGCAATAATTAATTGACTATTATTACTATCAACTATTCCTTGTTTGTTAAAGAAAATTTCTTTTAAGGATTCAAAATTGGTAACACATGTTATAATAAAATCACATTCATTAGCTAAAGAACATGGACTTTCAAATGATTCTACTCCTTTGCTTTCAAAACTCTTTACTTTTGATGGGCTTCTATTATATACCTTAATTTTTGTGTCTTTACTTAATAATCTTTCTACAATACTGGCACCCAGCATACCGAGTCCTATTACCCCAACAATTTTATTATGACTTATAGTCATACTATTTAACCTTAAAAAAACATTCTTAAAGTTATAGTTTACTTGAAGAAAATAAAAAAGAAGAATAATAAAATAGGTTTGATTAACACAATTAAATATGCCTTATACTCTTTTAATGGGAAATAATTTTATTTTAAATAGTCCTAAAAAAATAATGTTTAATGATATATTGTTATTTGAATTAATAGAAAAAAATAATAACGATCCACCATTAATCTCAGCGAACATCTATAATTATGATCATATAAAAATAATTGAAATAAATGAAAGTATCTGTAAATATTGTGATAACACCTTAATAAAAAAAGAGATGAAAAGGATCATATTTTAATAATGGAAGAAAATGGTGAAATAATGTTTGAATCAAGAATTTTGGATAAAAATACTATACTTGTTAGTGGTATATTTTCTATTGATAAAAATCAGAAATTAAAAGTTACACAAAATTATATAATTTTGCCATTTGGTAAATGGATTATGCATGATCGAATTAATTCAAATAATGGAAATATTCTAATTACTGCCGATGGAATTAAAATATCTGAATGATTAATCCATTATATTAGAACTTTACTAAATTATATTTATACTCTTTTTTCTTTTTCAGCGACCCATTTTCCTGATTTTTTTGTGAACACTATAGTACCAATAATTTTGCCACTACTGTATACTTTCCCATATTCTTTACTCATTCCAAAAAAAGCCTCAAAAATATTACCCTTATTATGATATCCTGATTCAATAACTTTTATATTTAATTTTGAACTGGCTCTTTTAAAAATATTTCTAGCAATGGACCAATCTCCCTCCCATTTGATAAAATCAAAATTTCCAAAGTTTAAAGTACTCAGAGAATCCTTAGAGACAGATATTTTAAATGACTTGTTATTTTTTGAAATAAATTCATTAATCCAATTAATTGCAATTGCACTTTTTCCCTTTTCTATGGCAAAATTATCAGAACTAGCCAATAATAGAATTATACTACTAATATATATTAATAATGTATAAGATTATTGATATTGCAAAGCCTGCAATGCTTTTTATATGCTGCGAAAATAAGTATTTAAAAACTAATATTAAAATACAATTATGATAAAAGATCTCATTAGGCTGTTTATTCTATGAACTTTACAAAAATTATAAATTTAAAAATTTAAAAGTAGTAGTATTACAGTATTCCATTTTCTTTTTTGATAACAAAAGAACTTATAAATCAATTTAATTTATCATTTTATTACTGCTGATGATGATAATAAACAGCATATTCTAACTATTTCGTTTGTTGCACCCATTACATCACCAGAAACTCCACCAAAATTCTTTTTAGATATATATATAATTATAAAACAACAAATTATTCCAATAATAAATACTTGTATTAATAATGCTTGAATTAATTGTCCTATTATTATTATTGTAATTATAGTCGTTGTTGTAGAAATAATCATTTTTCTATTTGATTTCATATTTTTTGTAAAAAGTGAGCTGTATCCTTCCCATGCTGATTGAGAAAAATAAGCTTGTAATACCATTGAATACTTTGAAATAACTTCTGAAATTAAAAGAGAAGCAACTAATATGTCTACTTTAGTATAAGTCGAAATTGTTATTATCATGCCTATAAAATAGGTAATAATTGCTACTACTCCTGCAGAGCCTATAAATGGATCGTGTATTACTTTGTATTTTTTTTCCTTGTTGCCTTTTACCATAATTCCATCTGCAAAATCAGCAAGTGCATCTGTATGATGTAATCCTGTTAAAATTGTTATAAAACTTGTTATTATAAATCCAGAGATTAAATGATTAAATAAATATGATGAAAATATCACTATTGGAATATAAATTATCCCAATGACTATACCAATTATAGGAAAAAGAAACATATTTTTAGATATATTTTCCAAATCATTGTTTTTTGGAAATTTGTCTACTGGTATTATAGTTAAAAATGAAATTAGTTTTATTATGATTTCAATAACCAAAAAATATGGACCACCAATTTAATAAATCTAATAATATAATGATTGGAAATAAAAATCCTATTATAAATATAATAGTAGCAATCTTTGTTATTTTTAATGCTGTTTTACATTTTTCTGTAGTAATGTGCTCATACATATCCCCAAGTTTATAGTGGTTAATCTTTTCTAGTTGAATTTTTAATGCTCCTGCCATAATCGACATAGGTATTCCTGCATTCAAACTCTCTGTTTTTTTTGCATCCCTTTTATATATCGAAATAGCTCTCTTCCAATCCTGATTTATAATTAATGATGCTAAAACCAAAAAAAATATTGATAGTCTTGCAGGAATAAAATTCATTATTGTATCCATTTTAGCTGACATCCATCCTATATTTTTATAATATTTGTCTTTGTAGCCTATCATTGAATCAAGAGTATTTATTACTCTAAACATTACTGCACCAGGGATATTCAAAATTCCATAATAAAATAATGGAGATAAAATTCCATCTACAAAGCTTTCAGCTATGCATTCTATACATGCTGATAATATGTTTTTCTCAGATAATGTTTTTGTATTTCTGCTAACGATCTTTGATAAATTATAACGTGCTTTTTCTATCTCTTTTTTTTCAATATCATTTAATATGTCTTTAATATGTTTATCCATTGATTTTATTGCAAAAGTTGATTTTAAAATGAAAGTTGATAATAAAATAAATGTTATTGTTTCAATTATATAAAATGATTGTAATATAATCAAATACGTAAAAATTCCTGATATTGTAGTTAAACATATTGCAAGAATCGAACCCCTAATTCTTTCGTTTATTCTCTGTGTTTTATTATTCGTTTTTTTTATTTTCCAAATAGAAAATTTGATGATTTTACCAATCCAAACTACTGGATGTATGGCATTTGGTGGTTCTCCAATAAAATAATCAAAAGAAATTGAAAAACATATTATTAAAATCATTTCTTGAAAAATTTGTATCATTATAATTAGATCATTTTAAAATTTTTCTTAAAATATATTCTATGTCAATTACTGTCTCTATAATCTTGGAAAATTTGTCAATCTCGCTGTTTAATTCTTTTGAATTATCGCTGATGTTATTTGTGATTCTATCCATTTTACTATCTAGAGAATCTTCAGATGGAATGTTGTGATCTATTTTAGGTATAATACCTAAAAAAGGTTTTTTAGTATATCTTTCTATTTTTTTAATTGCAGGAAATAAAATGTGTTTGTCGCCAAGGAATTTATTTAATAAAATGCCTTTTATTAGCTTACTATAGTTAGGTTTTAATAATGTGATGGTTCCTAAAATACTAGCAAAACTTCCTCCTCTCTCAATATCTGCGACTAAAATTACTGGCGCCTTTATTTCTTTTGCCAAAAGCATATTTGCTATATCATATTTTAAAATATTGATCTCAGCAGGAGAGCCTGCTCCTTCTAATATGATTACCTCATTATCTTTCTTTAAGCTTTTAAATGCATCTAAAACCAATTTAAATCCTTGATTTAAAACAAAATTTGTATAGTATTCATTAGCTTTCATTTTTAAATAAAAATTCCCATACAGATACACTTCACTTTCATAATTTCCAGTAGGTTTTAGTAAAATGGGATTCATTCTAACATCTGGATTTATTCTTGCTCCCATTGCTTGGATTGCTTGTGCTTGTGCAATTATTTTATCTGTATTATTTATATTAAATATGAAAGATGACATATTTTGAGATTTAAAAGGGGCTACTCTGTATCCTTTGTCAGATAGAATTCTACAAAGGGCTGTAACAATAAGACTTTTACCTGCTCCAGATGATGTTCCTTGAATCATCAATAGTTTGGTTTTCATAATACTTTTTCCAAGCCTTTGAACAATTCATTATTTTCTTGCGATTTTTTTATTGCCACCCTTATAAACTTGTTATTCATTCCAGTGAAAGTTTTACAGTCTCTAACCAGCAAATTATTTTTATTTAATAAAGTATCTTTTATTTCAGTAGAATTCTTATCATTTAAAATTTCTATTAGATAGAAATTAACATCTGTATGAACTAGTTTTATTTTGTCATTTTTTCCAAGCATTTTGAAGCACTTTTCCTTTTCAATTTCAATGATTTCTTTTGTATGTTTTAAGTATTCTTTATCTTTCAATGCTTCTCTTGCAGCAATTTGAGCTAATCCATTTACATTCCATGCTATTATATGATTTTTCATTTTATCAACTATTTTCTTATTTGATACTGCATATCCTACCCTGAGTCCTGCTAATCCCCATGTTTTAGTTAATGATCGTATTATTACTATGTTGTTATATTCTTTGATTAAATTGATAAAATAGTTACTTCTTTTTTTCTGTTTGTCATTTATAAATTCTACATAAGATTCATCTAATAGTATTATAATTTTTTTATCGATTTTCTCTAGCACTTCAATTACTTGATTTTTTGAATCTTTTCCTGTAGGATTATTAGGATTACATAAAAAAATTGTGGTTATATCATTATTGGGATTATTGCTATTTTTAATTATAAATTCTGAATTAATTTGAAAGTCTTTTTTAACCTTTGAATAAGTTATTTTAGCTCCTTTTCTTCTTGATGCAAGCTCATATTCGCAAAATGTTGGAGATGGTATAATCGTCTTTTTTTTCACAAAAGAGGATGAAAAATAGTGAATCAGTTCTGTTGCACCATTGCCTATAATTATATTATGTGATTCATCTATGTTACAGTCTAAATATTTTAAAATATCTTTTTTTAATTCTGTGCAATTAGGATCAGGATAAATATATGATAAATGAATGTTTTTCTTCAATGATTTTATAACATTGTCGGAAATTCCTAAGGGATTAATATTAGAGCTAAAATCAATTTTTACTAATGTATGATCTTTTGCAGAATGGATTCCGCCATGATAACAATTATGAAAATTTGGATTGATTTTTTTCATTTTTATTGTTTGACTTAATAATCATTAATTTTTTATTTATTTTAGTTTTATATATATTTAAAAAAGATTATTAAATGTTTTAAATTTGTTTATATTGTGTTAAAGGTTGCATTAATTGGTTCTACTGGAGCTGTAGGTCAAGAATTCGTTGTTGCACTCAATAAGCATCCTTGGTTTGAATTAACTCATGTAATTTCTTCAGAACGATCTGCTGGAAAAAAATATGTTGATGCTATAAGAGACCCCCAGTCTGGAGTTGTAAAATGGCATAATCGAGAGCAAATTCCAGATTATATACGTGATACTGTTATATCAAAATTAGAGGATATTAATCCTAAGGATTTTGATCTTATTTTTACTGCTGTAGAGTCTGATACTGCTCAAATGATTGAACCTAAACTGGCAGCTATTGTTCCAGTTATTAGTACTGCTGCTGCATTTAGATATGAAAATGATGTTCCTATTCTTATTCCTGGAGTAAATGATGGACATATTGAATTATTAAATAAACAAAAAAAGAATCGTGGGTGGAATGGATTTATTGCTCCATTGCCAAATTGTACTACTACTGGATTAGCAATAACTCTTAAACCAATAATTAATGCTTTTGGTATTAAAAATGTCTTTATGACTTCAATGCAAGCATTATCTGGAGCAGGTCGTTCTCCGGGTGTAATAGCTTTGGATATTTTAGATAATGTTATACCCTATATTCCTAAAGAAGAAGAAAAAGTTCAAATTGAGACTAAAAAGATTTTGGGAAAATACGATCAACAGTCTGATGAAATTATTTCTGATGCGCTCAAAGTCAGCTGCACTTGTACAAGAGTTCCTGTTTCTGATGGTCATACTGAAATAGTTTTTGTTGAAACGGTTAAAAAGTGTGATCTTGAATCTATAGAAAAACAGATAAAGTATTTTTCAGAAAATGTTTCAATCAAAGATCTTCCATCTGCTCCCAAAGAATACATTGTTATAAATAATGATCCGTCACGTCCTCAACCACGTATAGATAGAGAAGTTAATGATGGTATGACAACTGTTATTGGAAGGTTAAGACAGGACACTGTATTTGAAAATGGAATAAAATATGTTCTTTTGACTCATAATGAAAAAATGGGTTCTGCAAAAGGTGCTGTTTTATTAGCTGAATTATTGAAATCAAAAAATATTATATAATATCTTTTATTTGAATAAACTTTATAAAAAAAATAAAAAAAATTAAAATAATACATTTATTAACCTCTAAATTTAGTATATCTAGCAATTTATGGGAAGAATTGATGATCTTGATCTAAAGATATTAAGGGAATTATCAAAGGACGCAAGTATCTCTGTTCCCAGACTTTCAAAAAAAATCAATATTAATTCTTCTGTAGTTTATAGTAGAATTAAACGTTTAGTTAAAAGAGGTTTGATAAAAAAATTTACTATTATAATAAACGATGAAGCTTTAGGTTTTAATGTAAAAGCTTTAACTGGAATAACTATGGATTCTAAATTGAGAGATAATGTTCTAAAAGAATTATTTAAAATACCTGAAGTTCGAGAAGTAGCAGAAGTTACAGGAAGGTTTGATATACTAGTTACAATGACTGCTCGTTCACTTGATGAAATGCATCAAATTATTTCAGAAAAAGTTGGACGTGTAGAAGGTGTACAAAAAACAGAAACGTTTATTGAGATGAGAAAAACTTCTAGAGAGATAATTTCTACTAATGTTTCAAAATAGATAAATAAATTTGTTAAGATATAAATAACTATTTAATTAACATTATTTGGAAGGTTATAGAATTTTTGGTTTTAGAAATAAAATCAGTCAGTTACCAAATTAAAAACTATTATGAACTCACAAAACCTAAAATTTGGTACTTGTTGGTTTTCACTGCATTTGGAGCAGCAATATCTGCATCTTGGTTATTTAATATTCATGTTAATTTAATAACTTGGGTTTTATTATTAGGTGGAGTAGCAGCTGGCTCTGCAGCTGCAGATACACTTACTGGCTATAATGATAGGGATATTGATGCTATTATGGAAAGAACAAAGGGCCGTCCAATACCGTCAGGTAGAATACCTGCTAAGAATGCATTAATATTTGGATTGGTCTTAGCTGGAGTCTCTCTTATATCTGCATATTTTATAAACATATGGGCATGCTTTCTAATGGCTTTTGGTTTGTTTGATAATATTATAGTTTATAGCAAATGGCTTAAAAGAAGTAGTCAATATAATATCATTTTAGGTGGATTTTCAGGAGCTGCTCCTGCTCTTATTGGTTATGTTGCTGTAACTTTTCAACATATCGAAATTGGATTTGTAATGGCCGGATTAGTATTTTTCTGGATACCTACTCATATTTGGAGTTTAGCATTGCATATTAAAGATGACTACAGAAAAGCAAAAGTCCCAATGCTTCCAGTATTATTTAGTGAAACAACGTCTGTAAGAATAATTGCCGTAACTACCTTGATGATGGTAATTTTTAGTATTCTGCCTTTCTTCTTTAATCAATTTGGTTTTATTTACTTAATTACTGCTGCTGTTTTTGGTACTGTTATGATGGCTTTATCGTTATTGTTATTATTAAGACCAAGTGAAAAAACTTCTTGGATAGTTTTTAAATTTACTAGCCCTTATCTTGCTATTTTGTTTATTGCTTTTATGGTTGATTCTTTTTTTCATTAGAAATAATTAAAATATTTGTAATTGCTTTATTGATTTAGTTTTTTTACTTTTTGAAAAAATCTTTCTTTAAATCTAGGTATATTTATAACGAATCTTTCATGTTCTCCCTCTCCGATCACATCTATTTTGTCCTTTGCTAATACTTTAAATAATATTCTTCTTTCTTGAATATCAATTATTTCTGCAATTAATGTAATTTCTGCTCCAACTGGTGTTGCTGCTAAATGCTTTATATTGACTAATGTTCCTACAGAATCCCAATCTTTGTGACTGAGAAATTGTTCTTTTAGTAATAGCCTACAAGTTTCTTCCATTTCTGAAATCATGGATGGTGTTGAAAAAACATTTTCTCCTTCCCAAAGAAAACTTGTTGTTTGATTATGTTTGACCGCTATTGTTCTTTCTTTTTTTGCATGCAAATTAGGTTTGAAATCCATAAAAATTATTTTATTGCCTAGATTAAATTTTTTTAGATATGTATTTTGCTTTTAAATATCTATATATACTAATTGTGAAAACTATAAAAGAGGCAAATTAAAAAACCATATTATTCTATTTAGGTGATATGATTGGCTTCAATTCAACAAACTGCTGGTGGTATGCCAGTTTTAATATTAAGAGAAGGAACTAAGGAAAATAAAGGACGAGATGCACAAAAAAATAATTTTAATGCTGCAAAATTAGTAGCTGAAATAATACGTTCAAGTCTGGGGCCGCGTGGTATGGATAAAATGCTTGTAGATTCATTAGGCGATGTAACTATTACTAATGATGGTGCAACTATTCTAAAAGAGATAGATGTTCAACATCCTGCAGCAAAAATGATGGTCGAGGTTGCAAAATCTGTTGACAATGAAGTAGGTGATGGAACTTCTTCTTCCGTAATTTTTGCTGGTTCTCTTTTAGAGAAAGCAGAACAATTGATAAGTAAAGATGTTCATCCATCTGCCATAGTTGATGGATATACCGCAGCTGCAGAGCAATCTTTGAGTATCCTCAATAAAATTGCAGTAAAAGTCGATGTTAATGATAGAAATACTTTGATTAAAATTGCAAAGACAAGTATGGATTCAAAATTGGTATCTGATGAGAGTCCTATTCTTAGTGAAATTGTTGTAGATGCTACCTCTCAAGTATCTGAGAAATATGCAAATAGTGATGATTTAAAAGTTGATCTTGATAATATCAAGGTCGAAAAAAAAGCAGGAGGTTCTATGCGTGATACTATTTTAATTCGCGGAATTGTTTTGGATAAAGAAGTAGTTCATGCAGGAATGCCAAAAAGAATTGAAAATGCAAAAATTGCACTTCTTAATTCTCCTTTGGAAATTGAGAAAACTGAGATGAGTGCAGAAATTAGAATAAATGATCCTTCTCAGATGCAAATGTTTCTTGAAGAGGAAAATAGAATGCTAAAAACTATGGTTGATAAAATCCAATCAATCGGTGCAAATGTTGTATTATGTCAAAAGGGTATGGATGATATTGCTCAACATTATCTATCTAAAGCAGGCATTCTTGCAGTAAGACGTGTAAAAGAAAGTGATATGTTTAAGTTATCCAAGGCTACTGATGCAAGATTGGTTAATAATTTGGATGATCTAAGTGAAAGTGATCTTGGTACCGCTGCCTTAGTTGAAGAGCGAAAAGTAGAAACGGATAAATGGGTATTCATAGAAGGTTGCAAAAATCCCAAAGCTGTCACCATTTTAATTCGTGGTGGTTCACAAAGGGTTGTTGATGAAGCAGATAGATCATTACATGATGCATTAATGGTTATGAAAGATGTACTAGAAAAGCCTTATATAGTTGCTGGTGGAGGCTCTCCTGAAGCATTTGTTGCTAATGAGTTAAGACAATGGTCAGGTAATCTTGAAGGTAGATCTCAACTAGCTGCAGAGAAATTTGCTGATGCTCTTGAAGTTATTCCATTAACTCTTGCCGAAAATGCTGGTATGGATCCCATAGACACTATGACCGAGTTAAGGACGAAGCAGGGAAAAGGTTCTAAATGGACAGGTATAGATGTAAGGGCGACATCTGTTTCTGATATGTATGAAAACAATGTACTTGAACCTGCATCAATTAAAGAACAGATTATTAAATCAGCTACAGAAACCGCTTGTATGCTGTTAAGAATTGATGATGTTATTGCAGCTACAAAGTCTAAAATGCCCCCCGGTCCTCCAGGAGGCGGCATGGGCGGCATGGGCGGCATGGGCGGCATGGGCGGCATGGGCGGCATGGATATGGACTAAGTCGCCTTACTCAAACATATTCTATCTTTTTTGTTTTATTGATTTCTTGGTTGGTAGATGTATTGAATTATTTTATTAGTTTCATTTGATGTTAAAGAGATTAAATTATTTTATTTTATATTGATGATTTAGTAATTGATTTATAGTTGAATACTTTTAACTCTGATAATTTTAAATTTGATAATAACTGTTGTGTTTGTTTTAGGTATTGGTTTGCCAAAAAAGAC
>C688J18823_10001025_pt1 | contig 16983 bp, 13 predicted proteins | sample HopSoiMetagenom1_FD_18823 | JGI IMG/M metagenome (IMG submission 18823) | reverse complement strand
ATCAAGAAACGGCGGCGCAGTCCGGTCAGTGGATCCCGTTACGTGCACTCGCGCAGCCATCCCTATTGGGGCTCCCCGTTCGGAAATCCCTTCGGCTGGTAAGCTGGTTATTCCCGCGACCAATGAGCTGAAACCGACCGTTACCGCCTCTTCCGGTATCGCAATCCGGGCTCTATGATGGCCATCGGGAGGGCAGGCATGAAGCGCGGCGGGTTCATCTGTGTGCTCGGCAGGTTTGCTTCGGGGTTCAGGCCCCGTCGCCGAAGCATCGTCATTGCTCTCGCCGCCATGGTGCTGTTGCCTGTTCAGGCGAGTCACGCCGGCTGGCTGTCGGATCTCTTGAAAGGCTCGTCGAAGCACGGCAAATCGCAAAGACAAGCCAAGCCGCCGAAGCAAGTCGCGTCATCCAAGCCGACTGGCGCCAAGCGCGCTGCCGCGCCAAAGCGCCACGTAAAGCTTGCCGCGCTGGGTCCGGTTCACTTGCCTCCTGCCGCGCTGAAGCCAACCGCAACCCGGTGCGATCCCGCAAAATTCAGGATCGTTCTGGATGTCGGACACACCGCCGAGTCCGAAGGCGCAATCAGCGCCCGCAACGTTTCCGAGTTTGTCTTCAATCTGCGCCTTGCGAAGCGGATCGAGCAGAAGCTGAAGGCGGAAGGCTTTACCGAAACCAAATTGCTGCTGACCGAGGGCAAGGCCCGGCGCAGCCTTTTCAAGCGCGTCGCCGCCGCCAGCGATCTGCGCGCGGATCTCCTGCTGTCGATCCATCATGATTCGGTGCCGAACAAATTTCTCGAGGACTGGGAGTTCGAGGGCAAGAAAAGCCGGTTCAGCGACCGCTTCAGCGGCTATTCCGTGTTCGTCTCCCGCATCAACCCGGAATTCAGGACCAGCCTCGCGTTCGCCGAACTGATCGGCAGGGAGATGAAGGCCCAGGGGCTCGACTACGCCGCGCAGTATTCGCAACCGATCATGGGCCGCTACCAGCGTGAGCTCTTGAACAAGGAGACCGGCGTCTATCGCTACGACGAGCTTATCGTGCTGCGAAAGACCCGGATGGCCGCTGTCCTGCTCGAGGCAGGCTCGATCATCAACCGCGACGAAGAACTCAAGATGGGTTCGTCCGAGCGGCGGAACATCGTCGCCAGCGGCGTCGCCGCGGCGATGAAGGAATATTGCGAGCCGCGATGGGCCATGCTCGGCCCGCTCTGACGGAAGGCGTCAGCCTTTCCCTTGCTTCCTGATCTCGTCGTATCTGGCGAGCGCGCGTTCGAATTTTTCGTTGAACAGCCACATCGCGTCGAGGATCTCGCGAAAGGTCGCGGACGTCTTTGCCCGGTCGGCCTGACCAAAGGTGAACATGCTGTTGTTGCGCAGATATCCCATGATCTTCGGATCGGAAATCCTGTAGCCGACCAGATTGCGTGAGCCGAGTGCGGATTTGGTCGGGCTCGGAATGATCTGGATCAGTTCGAACAGCTTCATTTGATCGATCGGATCCGGAAGCGTTTTTACGATCGCCGGTACCCGCGGAAAAATATCGGCGTGGGCGTTCATGAGACCGTCCCGCACNGCGGTCCAGTGATTGTAGCGATGGTCCAGATTGCCGGCCCGCGCNTCNTCCTTGTCGTCGCGGGCGTTCAGNGCCGGATCAAAGGCTGCGATCGACTTTTTTANCGCGNCCCACTTCCTTCGACCGTTTTGATCCTCGGGNACNCCTGTCTGCAAACTGCCCTTGTATTTGTTCGANCGCGCATTGCCGATGTTCTGNTTGCCGTTGGTCTCGGCNAAGAACAGCCCGAGGCTGATGCGGCCTGCCGCTTCGGCATTGGCGGCATCGAGGCCTTTGGCGCGCGCAATGGCGGTGCCGAGATCGGCAACGTCCTTGAACGGCGTATCCGAATGTTGCGCATTGGCGGGCGGCGCCTGCATCAGGTCGAAAAGCCGCCTGTACTCATCGAGCAGCGGCTCATTGTCGGCGCTGAAATACGCCGGTGGGATGCCGTATTTGTTGGGCCCGCCTATTCTGGACGGAAGCGCGTCGGTGAGATCCTTGTACGCGCTCATCATGTTGTTGCGGGCAAGGTAGAGCGCCTGTCCCGAGAAGTTGGGCAGCCCCTGTTTCGAATCGATCTGCGCGCGCCGCTGGCGCAGGACCTGCTCGAACTGGGTTCGTGAATTATTGTATGCATCGAGCGCGTCCGATTGCTTTTTCGTCAGCGACTCAGCCATTGCAGGCGACATAAAGCCGAGACTGCCGATAGTGACTGCGACGAACGGCGCGCACAGNAGTCCGAGGGCAAGGGCTGCCGTGGGTGCAGCATTACGGCCTTTAGTCCCCATGGCGATTTTCCAAGGCTTCATCGGATGCGGCTCATTCATCGTAGACGACGAACGCACGGCTTGGCGAGATGAAAGCTCTGTTTTCGACGTTTATCGCGTACGCCCCTTCGGGTCGCACCCGTGCAGAAACAACGTTACGCATTTCCGCACGCGCGCTTTCACGTGCGCGCGGGAGGGCAGCGGGACGCCGCCGAAGAGTGCCGCGCGTTGCGGTGCGCCTGCCAACATCCCGATCAGGATGCCGGCGGCCTCCTCGACATCATCGAGGTCGATGAGCCTGCGCTTGACCTGAAGGCGCAGCCAGTTCGACAGCGCCGTGGCGGTGCGGGCAATGCCGTTCCTGTAGAACGTTGCCGCCAGATCGGGGAACTGGCCGGCCTCCTGCAAGATGATGCGCTGAAGCGCGACGACGTCAGGATCGAGCATAAGGTCGGCGCACGCCATCAGCGCTGCGTTCAGCCCGGTTTCGATGTCTGCATCCTCGGCGACGTGCAGGCCGAAGTCGGACAGGAATCGATCGAGCCGGTCGGACACCATGCCCTCGAAAAGCGCCGCCTTGTTCGGCACCAGGCGATACAGCGTTTTGGTGGAGACGCCGGCGCGGCGGGCCACGGTTTCGGTGCTGGTCGAAGCGAAACCGGCGGTGGCGAATTCGTGCCGCGCGGCCTCGAAGATGATTTGACGCGTCTCGTCGTCAGGCCGGAGTTGAGGACGGCCGCGATCGCGACGGTCGGTGGAAGATTCTGCTTTAGCCATGCTATTGCATGATGCCTGTCATTCCATTGACAGTCCGGATATCGGCTCTATTTTGGAAATTGTCAAGTTTCCTAATTCCTCCCGAGCGGAGAACCGCCATGACCGTCCACTCCACCTCCTTCCCGACCGATCAGCCGGTACGTCCGACGGAGGCCGCCGAGGCGCTGCTGCCCACGGCCGCACCTCAGGTGCGCACGGCCAAAAAACTCAATTTTCGCAAGCTATTGCTCACCGGAGCCGCGATCGCCGCACTGGCCGGCGCGGCCTGGTATGGCTGGAATTACTGGACCGTCGGCCAATATCTGGTGTCGACCGACGACGCCTATGTGAGGGCCGACAGCACCACCATTGCGCCGAGGGTCACCGGCTACCTGCAACAGGTGCTGGTGAAGGACAATGAGCGCGTCACGACCGGTCAGGTGCTGGCGCAAATCGACGACCGCGATTTCAAGGTCGCGCTCGACCAAGCCAAAGCCGATGTCGCCGCGGCGCGCGCCACGATCACCAGCAAACAGGCCCAGCTCGAAGTCCAGCGAGCGGTGATCGACGCGGCCAAGGCAACCATCGACGTCGATCAGGCGGCGTTGACCTTCGCGGCCCAGGAAAACAAGCGCTACACCGATCTTGCCACCACGGGGTTTGGCAGCGTGCAGAATGCGCAGCAGGCACAATCTCGTAACGGCGGCGCACAAGCCGCCCTGGCGCGCGATACGGCCAATCTGATGTCAGCGCAAAAACAGGTTGATCTGCTCAACGCCGAGATCGTTCAGGCAACCGCCGCGCTGGCGCGCGCCACCGCGATCCAGAACCAGGCCGAACTCAATCTCGGCTACACCACGATCACGGCCCCGATCGACGGCGTCGTCGGCAACCGCACGCTGCGCGTCGGCCAATATGTGCAGGTCGGGACGCAATTGATGTCGGTGGTGCCGGCCAATGGCGCCTATGTGGTGGCGAACTACAAGGAAACCCAGCTCACCGACGTGCATGAAGGCCAGGCCGTCGATATCGAGGTGGACATGTTCCCGGGCCAGGTCGTGCATGGCCATGTCGACAGCATCGCCCCCGCCAGCGGCCAGGAATTCGCGCTGCTGCCGCCCGACAACGCCACCGGTAATTTCACCAAGGTCGTGCAGCGCATCCCGGTGCGGATCGCGCTCGATGCCGGCAAGAACCCGCACATCGAATTGCGGCCGGGCATGTCGGTGATCCCGACCATCGAGACGCGTACGTCGAACACGAACCGCGCGGCGGCGGCCGCCAACATCCACAAGACGGTTTCTGGAGCATCGTGCCATGTCAAATCAGAGCCCTTCCGCCGCGATATCCGCGCTGCCGATCTCGCGCGCAGCATCTAGCCCGGCTGCCGATCCGAACCGCGCCAGCGTCACGACCTGGATTGCCGTTCTCGCCGCCATGATCGGCTCGTTCATGGCGATCCTGAACATCCAGATCACCAATGCCTCGCTGCTCAACATCGAGGGCGGCATCGGCACCGGTGTCGACAACGGCTCCTGGATCTCGACGTCGTATCTGATCGGCGAGATCGTGGTGATCCCCTTAACCGACTATCTCAGCCGCGTGTTCTCGTTCCGCCGCTACATGATCGCGAGCGCCGCGCTGTTCGCGATATTCTCGGTCGCCTGTGCTTTCACCAACGACCTGCCCTCGATGATCGCGATGCGCGGATTGCAGGGCTTTGCCGGCGGCGTGCTGATCCCGATGGCATTCACGCTGGTTCTGACCAAGCTGCCGAAGTCGCAGCAGCCGGTGGGGCTTGCGATCTTCGCGCTGTCCGTCACCTTCGCACCGGCGATCGGGCCGACCATCGGCGGCTATCTCACCGAGAATTACGGCTGGCGCACGATCTTCTTCGTCAACGTGATCCCGACGGCTGTCATGGTGAGCGCGCTCTATCTGACGCTGGAGCGACAACCGATGCAGCTCAAGCTTTTGAAAGAGGGCGACTGGGCTGGCATTTTGACGATGGCGATCGGCCTGTCGGCGCTGCAGACCGTGCTCGAGGAAGGCAACAAGGACGACTGGTTCGCCTCCCCCTTCATCCAGCGTCTGGCCGTGATCGCATTCGTCAGTCTGGCGCTGTTCGTCTGGATCGAACTGACGACGGAAAAGCCGCTGATCCGGCTGCGGCTATTGAAGGGACGCAATTTCGGCTTTGGCACCATCGCGCTGACGATGGTCGGCTTCGCGCTGTTCGGATCGGTCTACATCCTGCCGGCCTATCTCGGCCAGGCGCAGGGTTACAATGCCCAGCAGATCGGCGAGGTGCTGGCCTGGACAGGCTTGCCGCAGCTTCTTCTCATCCCGCTGGTGCCGATCATGATGCGGCGTTTCGATACGCGCTACGTCGCCTTCACCGGGCTGGTGATCTTCGCCTACAGCTGCTTCATGAACACGGCGATGTCGCCGGACTATGCCGGCGACCAGCTCTTCATTCCCAACATCGTGCGCGCCGTCGGTCAGGCCATGGTGCTGACGCCGCTGACCTCCGTGACGACGGGAGACATTGCGCCCCAGGACGTCGCCGCCGCCTCCGGCATCAGCAACATGTTCCGCAACCTCGGCGGTGCGATCGGCACCGCGGTGCTCGCCACCGTGATCACCAAGCGCGAACAGTTTCACTCCAACATCATCGGCCAGTCGGTCACGCTCGGCCGCGAGGAGGTGCGCAACCGGATCGCCCAGACCTCAGATTATTTCCTGGCCCACGGCGTCTCGGACCCCGCCGTCGCGCATCAGCAGGCGATCGTAGCCCTCGGCAAGGCCGTGAAGCATCAAGCCCTGGTGATGGGGTTCAGCGATACCTTCGCGGTGATCGGCATCGTGCTGGTGCTGGCAGCACTCGCGGTTGTGCTGACGCGCAAGGTGAAGGGCGCGGCGGGTGGCGCGCATTGAGTGGTGAGGCTGGCGCTCAGCCGGCTTCGCGGTTCGATCATATGCAGCTCGGCCGTGTTACATACCACTTTCCGATCGACCATTTGTCCCGCTACTATCGGCCCGTGGTCCTCGATCCTGCCTTCCGGACAAGAGAAGGTTTCGGGGGCAAGCGTTGTGGTTCCAGGGAGGACAAGATGGCCGCGATCGTCAACGAACCACTCTCACGCCATGCCCTCGCCTTCGTTCTTGCGGGCGGTCGCGGAAGCCGGCTCCTGGAGCTTACCGACAGGCGCGCCAAGCCGGCGGTGTATTTCGGCGGAAAATCGCGCATCATCGATTTTGCCCTCTCCAACGCGGTGAACTCCGGAATTCGCCGGATCGCGGTTGCAACCCAATACAAGGCTCACAGCCTGATCAGGCATCTGCAAATGGGTTGGAACTTCTTTCGTCCGGAGCGCAACGAGAGTTTCGATATCCTGCCGGCGAGCCAGCGCGTCTCGGAGACGAACTGGTACCTCGGAACGGCTGACGCCGTTTATCAGAACATCGACATCATCGAGTCGCACGATGCCAAATTCATCGTGCTTCTCGCCGGGGATCACATCTACAAGATGGACTACGAACGCATGCTGAAACAGCATGTCGAGCAACGCGCCGACGTCACCATCGGCTGCCTGGAGATGCCGCGCGCGGAATCGAGCGGCTTCGGGATCATGCACGTGGACGACGATGGCGTCGTCCTGTCCTTTCTCGAGAAGCCGGCCGATCCGCCGCCGATGCCCGGCAAACCGGACACGTCCCTGGCCAGCATGGGGATCTATGTGTTCGATTCGAAATTCCTGTTCGACGAGTTGCGGCGTGACGCGAACGACCCGAATTCGAGCCATGATTTCGGCAAGGACCTGATTCCCTACCTCGTCAAGAACGGCCGGGCGGTGGCGCACCAATTCTCCACCTCCTGCGTCAGGTCCGACGACGATCCACGGGCCTATTGGCGGGACGTGGGAACCGTGGATGCCTACTGGGCCGCCAACATTGACCTCACCGACGTCCTCCCCGAGCTCGATCTTTACGACCGTGCATGGCCGATCTGGACCCATGCCGAGATCACGCCTCCCGCCAAATTTGTTCACGATGAGGATGATCGGCGCGGACAGGCGGTGACTTCGCTTGTCTCCGGAGGATGCATCATATCTGGCGCCGCATTGCGCCGCTCCCTGCTTTTCACCGGGGTGCACGTCAATTCGTATGCAAACGTGGAAAATGCCGTCGTCATGCCTTACGTAAATGTGGGCCGGCATGCGCGGTTGAAGAATGTCGTGATCGACCGTGGCGTTCAAATCCCGGAAGGTCTCGTGGTTGGCGAAGATCCCGAACTCGATGCGAAACGGTTTCGAACCACCCCGAACGGCATCACGCTCATTACGCAGCCGATGATCGACAGGCTCGATGCATGACGTCGCTTCGCGTTCTTGCGGTCGCCTCCGAAATCTATCCGATCGTCAAGACGGGGGGCCTTGCCGACGTCGTCGGCGCGCTCCCGACCGCGTTGCGAGCATACGACATCGAAACGCGGACCCTGGTGCCGGGATATCCCGATGTCATCAAGGCGCTTCCAGCAGCGGAAGAGCTTCTCCATGTGCCGCATTTTTTTGGCGGACCGGTCCGCCTGCTCGGTGGCTCGCATGGGAGCCTCGACTTGCTCGTGCTCGAGGCGCCGCATCTCTTTGCGCGGCCCGGCAACCCCTATGTGACCCCGGATGGCAAGGATTGGCCGGACAACGGCGTGCGCTTTGCCGCGCTTTCGCGGATGGCGGCGGACATCGGCCTGGGCGCCATTCCATCATTCGTGCCTGATGTCGTGCACGCCCATGATTGGCAGGCTGGCCTGACGCCTGCCTATCTGCACCTTGCCNATCAGCCCCGGCCCGCCACCGTGATGACGGTTCACAATCTGGCCTACCAGGGCAAGTTTCCGCATCAAATGCTCGACGCGTTCGGCTTGCCGCCCGAATCTTTCTCGATTCACGGCGTCGAATATTACGGGATGATCAGCTTCCTGAAAGCGGGCCTGCAATTCGCGGATCGCATCACCACGGTTTCGCCGACCTATGCGCGCGAGATTCAGACAGATGAAGGAGGCATGGGGCTGGATGGGTTGCTGCGCGAACGGTCACAGGTCTTGAGCGGCATCCTCAACGGCATTGATATTTCCGTCTGGAATCCCGAGACCGATCCCGACATCGCCGCGCGTTTCAGCGCGACGGAGCTGGAGTCCCGTGCGGCGAATAAACTGGCCCTCCAGCGCCGGCTTGGTCTTGATCCATCCCCAAACGCTCCGCTGCTGGGGGTGGTGAGCCGACTGTCCTGGCAGAAGGGACTGGATATCCTTCTCGAGAATGTCCCGACGATCCTCGGCCAAGGGATGCAGTTGGCCTTGCTTGGGAGCGGAGATCCGGATCTCCAGGATCGTTATCAGGCGACCGCAACAGCGAATGCGGGCCGGATAGCGGTTCTGATCGGCTACGACGAAGCTCTCGCCCATCTCATTCAAGCCGGCGCGGACGCCCTCGTCGTACCGTCACGCTTCGAACCATGCGGCCTGACCCAGCTTTGCGCCTTGCGATATGGCGCTATCCCGATCGTATCGCAGGTCGGCGGCCTTGCGGATACTGTCATTGACGCGGAAGAGGTCGACATAGCCGGTGGCGCCGCAACCGGCTTCAAGTTTGGACCAGTCACGGCCGAAGCTCTCGCTGGCGCCCTGCACCGAGCCAATATCCTGTGGCGAGACCAGCAAGCCTGGCGAAGGTTGCAGCACAATGGCATGTCGACGGATGTATCATGGCGCAATCGGGCAAACCGCTACGCCGCCCTGTATCGTGATGTCGTCGCGGGCCGCCCGGAACACTAACAGCGCATTTGTGAGCGGCCGCTTTGCGCCAGAAGCGAACTCTCCCGCAAAGTTCATTTTTGACTAACGGACGTCAGACGCTCGATTTAGAACTATTTCTCTCGGGAAAAACGGACAAATCCATCTCGATTCGGCATTCGCACCGCGGGGAGCGTATGCGCATCGATTTTATCGCTCTCTCCGATTATGCCGTTAAGCAGCAAGATGTAGGCGACCACCGCATATACCTCCTCATCGCGGAGCGATTTGGATTCGTTCAGCGGCATGGCGCGCCGCACGTAGTCAAAGAGGGTCGTGGCGTAGGGCCAGAAACTGCCGACGGTCTTGACCGGCGCTTGACCTGGACCGAGCGATCCTTGGCCGCCGACCAGTTGGTCGTTCGGCTTGCCCGACCCTTTCTCGCCGTGGCATGCGAGGCACTTGGCGAGATAGACCTGCTCGCCTTGCTGCGGCGTTCCGCTGCCGGACGGCAGGCCTGCGCCGTCGGGCCCGATGCTGATGTCCCAGGAGGCGATTTCCTCAGGGCTCGCGGTTTTCCCGAGATTGGGGCTTTCCGCCAGCGCCGCGCCATACCCGGCAAGTACCAAACAGGCTGCGAGCAGCGGATTACGCGTAGACATGTTTGACCTCGCCGCCTTGAGCCACGCCCCAGCTTGCAATCCCGTTGAAATGGTAGGTGCCCCGGGCGCCGCGATCGGTGATGAGCTTCGACCGCGTCGGCTGCACATATCCGGAATCGTCGGTGGCACGGCTCTGCAGCGTCGCGGGGCCTCCATCCCAACGCCAGGGTGAGCGAAAGCGTGTGACCGCCATCGGCAGCACCGGCTCCTGCAGCGCTGCCGGCGCCCAGCTTGCGCCGCCGTCGGCGGAGACTTCGACCTTCGCGATCCGTCCATAACCCGACCAGGCAAGACCCGTGATCTCGTACAATCCTGGCGCTCCCATCGTCAGGCCGGGAGAGGGACGCATAATCACCGACTTGGCCTCTTGCGCAAAACAGAACTGCAGCGATTTTCCATCGTTCTGCAGCATCGTGTATTTCGAGGTTTCATCCCTCGTCATTGTCGGCCCTTCGGTCAGCTTGATGCGCCGAAGCCATTTGACGTTCATGTTGCCTTCATAGCCCGGCAACAACAGCCGCATCGGATAGCCGTTTGACGGCCGCACCGGTTCGCCGTTCTGGTAAATCGCGACGAGCGCGTCGCCCATCGCTTTTTCAAGCGGTACGCTGCGGCTCATGCCTGACGCGTCGGCGCCTTCGGCCAGGATCCACTGCGCGCGCGAGTCGACGCCGGCATCCTCCAGAAGCGTCGCAAGTCTCACGCCGGTCCATTCGGCGCAAGACAACAGGCCATGGATAGGCTGGACGCCAAGCTGGGCCGGTTCCTTTTGGTACAGCGACGCGCTGTTGCCGGCACACTCGATGAATGCGATGCGCGACTCCATCGGGTAGCGCATCAGCGCGTCCAGCGTGTAGACCAGTGGGCGCTTGACGAGGCCGTGGATCAGCAGTCGGTGCGTCTCGGGATTGATGTCGGGAATGCCGCTGTGGTGGCGCTCGAAATGAAGTCCATTCGGCGTAATCATGCCGTCGAGCAGGTGATGCGGCGTGCGCGAGGCCCCGGTGCCGGTCGTCCCGGGCGCGCTCGCGAACACACGCGCAACCTTGCTCGTATAATTCGATGGCTGTCCGTAAGGCACAAAGGGCGAGCCCGGCGTTTTCATCCACGGCTCGACCGGCAGCGCCTCCGCAGCGCGTGCATGGTCCGCCATTGCAGCGCTTCCGATCGCCGCCGCAGTAGCAGTCAGGAGGAGACGACGATCAAGAAGTCCGTTGCCGGCCGCCTGTTCCGGTTCGCTCGGTAGCGGCTGCTTGTTCTTGCGCATCGTCTCCTCCGGGTTGGCAAAAGATTATGTGCCTCTACTTTGCTCCAAGTCGTGCACGGATGGCGTCAGCGATAGCATCGGGCGACAGACTCGGCGGCAGGAAGCCGAGATAGCGCCCGTCCTTGCCGAGCAGATAGATGAATCCGGTATGGTCGACCGAATAATGGTCCGCCGTGGTGGCGCCGTTTTTGGCAAAGAACGTCCTGTAGGCAATCGCCGTTTTGCGGATCTCGGCAAGCGAGCCGGTCAGGCCGATCAATCGCGGATGAAACGATGAAACAAAATCGGCAAGCCGTGCCGGCGTGTCGCGCCCCGGATCGACGGTGATGAACAAGGGCTGCACTGTATCAGCGGCTGCACCGAGCTTGTCGAGCGCGAGCGAGATCGATTGAAGCTCGGTTGGGCACACGTCGGGGCAATACGTATAACCGAAATAAATTACGACGAGCTTGCCTTGAAAATCCGCGTCGGTGCGGCGATGGCCGGTCTGATCGGTGAGTTCGAACGGACCGCCGACCGGCGCGCGGCCCGACAGCAAGCCTTCGATCAATTCCGTTGCCGAGGGTTCAGCGGTTTCGTTCGCGGCAATCGGCGCGGAGAAAAGCACGCACGCCAGCGCAAGCCAGAAACACGATACGCTTATTCTGCGCGCCATCGTGACGCCGGAACGCGCATCTCCATCGGACAACGCCACTTTTTAACTCCCGGAACGATACGCCTTCCGGCGGAAAACCGCGAGAAGCCGTATTGGTCGCATTCAGCTTCGGCGCGATCACTCGACAATCACTTGCCCGTACATCCACGGATGCGGCGTGCAGATGTAGTAGTAGATGCCGGGCTTATCGAACTTGACCGCTTTCGTCTCGCCCTTGGCCAGCGCGCCGGTGCTCCAGCTATCCTGCTGCTGCAAGGTGCTCGCGTCGTGCGGAAGATCGCCGACATTGGTGAAGCTAACCGTGGTACCGCTCTTGATCCGGGTGCGGGCCGGAGAAAAGCTGTACTCGGTATTATTGGCGCCGATCCTGATCGCGTTGGCACCTGCCGCGATCGGTCCGGTTGGGCCGGCTACTGTGGGTGGCGGAGGCGGCGGCCACAGTGGGCCGAGCTTACCATTCAGTGAAAAGGTCCAGACCGCGTCGCCATAGGCGCTACCCTGCATCTGATTGCCGCCGGTCGCGATCGTGATGAACTGCTCGCCATCCACCTCGTAGACAACAGGCGGAGCGTCCGCGCCAAATCCGGTCTGGAAGCGGAACAGCTCCTGGCCGGTCTTGGCATCGAGCGCGAGGAAATTGCCGTCCGGCTCGCCGCGCAGCACCAGCCCGCCCGCCGTAACGGTCGAGCCGCCGCCGCCGCCGACGCGGTACGGCGTTTTGTGCTGCCAGGCGATCTTGTTGGTCTTGGCGTCGATCGCGGTGAAAGTGCCGCTCATGGTCGAGCCAATCGGCGCGGCCTGTCCGCCGCCGGTGTATCGCAGCCCGGTGGTGAACTGGCTGCTGTAGCGTGTGAACGCGCTGGTGCGCACCGTGCCCGGCACGTAGAAATAGCCGGTATCCGGACTATACGGCATTGGCGACCAATTGACGCCGCCGATACCGGATGGCTGGATCAAGACCGGGGATTCCCAAAACGGGGTGTAGATGCAACCGGCCTCGTCGTAACCCGGGATCTTTTCCGCGCATTGAGGCACGACTGCATCGCCAACCGGTATGGGTTGCGTCGCCGCCGTCTTCTGCCGTGGTTCCTGCGGCACCGGCTTCTCTTCGATGCCGATCAGCGGTTTTCCGTTGGTACGGTCGAGGATGTAGACCCAGCCCGTGCGACCGGCCTCGGCGATCCCCTTGCGCGGTTCCCCATTGATTATGGTGTCGAACAGGACAACCGGGCTCGCTGCATCATAGTCCCAGATGTCGTGGTGCACCTGCTGGAAGTGCCAGGCGTATTCCCCGGTCTTGACCTTCAGGGCCACGACGGAGCTGCAGAACAGGTTATCACCTTCACGCATCGACCCGTCGTAATCCGGCCCGCAATTGCCGACTGCGAAGTAAAGGAGGCCGAGTTCGGGATCGAGCGCCGGCGTATTCCAGATCGGCGCGCCACCACGCATCGAATGGTCGGTACCAGGCGGCCAGGTCTCGCTGCCTTTCTCGCCAGGACCAGGCAGTGTAAACCAGCGCCACATGATCTCGCCCGTTTTGGCGTTGAGTTCGGTCAGTCGGCCGCGGACGCCAAACTCGCCACCCGTGATCCCGCTGTAGATCACACCGTCATGGTAGAGCGGCGCGCTCGTGATGCCGTAGCCGTTCTGCCACTTCTCGATCGGCGTCTTCCAGACGACCTTGCCGGTCTTCATGTCCAGCGCGACGACGTTCGCGTCGAGCTGGCCGAGGTAGATTTGTCCCTCTCCCATCGCCAGACCGCGATTGACCCAGCCGCAGCAGATCGTCGAGATGGTCTGATCGATGCCGGACCCGTATTCCCAGATGATATCGCCGGTCTTGGCGTTGAGTGCGAAGACATCATCGTTGCCGGTGACAACATACATGATGCCGTCCTTTACAAGTGGTGACGCCTCGAAAGAATATTTGCCGCCGCTGCCCGAGCCTTTCAGGCGCGTCATCCAGGCACCCTTAAGCTTCCCGACATTTGTCGTATCGATCTGCTTCAGCGTAGAATAGCGATTATTGGTGAGATTGCCGCCATTCGTAACCCAGTCTTTGCCGACGGGGCTTCGAAGTAAAATGTCGATCTCTGCATCAGCGGCTCGGGCGGGCGCGGGCGCCATGATCAACAAGCCGAAAACGATCAACGTGGAAACCGTCCACCGTGCCAGACGAAGCATTGACGCCTCCCTGATTTTCGTGCTGGCGTTCGGCCAGTCAATGTCAGCGTACAGTTGACCAAAAGATTTAGCTAGGCCGTTTGCAGGAGTCCCAGCCTGCGCTCCAGGAATGCCGCTTGGTGGCACTTAGTCGACATCTGTCTGGACGAATGCCCGCTTTGCGCCACAACGGGGGCATTTGTCATATCCGCCTTCAGAACGAATTCGGTAGCACGACGTGATCGAACTAGACTTTCGCGCGCAAGACCGGCGCAGGGCCATTCATTTGGCCTGGACGACCTGATGTAACTCGTTGACGAGCACGCGCATGTTCTCGCTGTAATCGACGGGGACGACGACGAGATGCACGCCGCCTTCGCTGAAGGCAGCTTCCAGCATCGTCGAGAGCTCCGAGGCCTTGCCGACGCGCGAGCCCCTGGCGCCGTATGACTTCGCATAGGCGACGAAATCAGGATTGCCAAACTCGAGGCCGAAGTCCGGAAACGTATCGACTTCCTGTTTCCAGCGGATCATGCCGTAGGCGCGATCCTCGAGCACCAGCACGACGAGATTCAGCTTGAGCCGCACGGCCGTCTCAAGCTCCTGCGAATTCATCATGAAGCCGCCGTCGCCGCAGACGGCGAGCACGCGCCGCTCGGGGCGGATCAGCGCCGCCGCGATCGCCGACGGAAGGCCCGCCCCCATGGTCGCCAGGGCGTTGTCGAGCAGCAGCGTGTTGGCGACGCTGGTGCGATAGTTGCGGGCGAACCAGATCTTGTACATGCCGTTGTCGAGGGCAACGATGCCGTCCGGCGGGATGACCTGGCGGACGTCGTGCACGATGCGCTGCGGCGTCAGCGGAAACCGATCCTCGGTCGACCGCTCGGCGAGGCGGGCAAGGATCCCTTCCCGCAAACCCAGCAAGACCTGACCATTGGGGAGCTTGCCTTCGAGGCGATCGGCCAGGCTTGTGAGGCTCGCGCCGACGTCGCCGACGATCTCCGCCTGCGGGAAGTAGACCTGCTCCACCGTCGCCGGCGTGGCGCCGACATGGATGACCTGCGGTCCATCATGGCCCATCAGGAAAGGCGGCTTCTCGACAGTATCGTGGCCGATCGAAATAATCAGATCGGCCTGATCGATGGCCTCGTGAACCCAATCCCGCTCCGACAGCGCGGCCGTGCCGATATAGAGATTGGAGCCGGCATTGACCGCGCCCTTCCCCATCTGGGTGTTGAAGAACGGAATCCCGCATCGTCGCACGAACGCCGACAGCGGCTCGGCGAGACGCGGGCGGCTCGCCGCGGCGCCCAGCATGACGAGCGGCCTGTGGGCAGCCATGATCATCGCTGCGGCGCGCTCGATCGCCGCGGCAGGCGCGACCGGAAGCTCGACGACATGCGGGGGAATGATCTCGGCCGCGGCTTCGTCGGCCGCGATATCCTCGGGCAGTTCGAGATGCACAGGGCCCGGCCGCTCCTGCTGCGCGACCCGGAAGGCGTCGCGAACCAGGGTCGGAATACTCTGCGCGGCGACGATCTGCGTCGCCATCTTGGTGAGCGGCCGCATGGTCGCGACGATGTCGACGATCTGGAAGCGCGCCTGGCGGCTGCTGCGGATCGCCTTCTGTCCGGTGATCATGACCATCGGCATCGCGCCCAAATGCGCGTAGGCCGCAGCCGTCGTCAGATTGAGCGCACCGGGACCCAGCGTCGTCAGGCAGACGCCCGCACGCCCGGTGAGACGCCCGTAGGTGGCCGCCATGAAACCGGCAGCCTGTTCGTGCCGCGTCAATACCAGCTTGATCTTCGAGCGCCGCAGCGACTCTAGCACGTCGAGGTTCTCCTCGCCGGGAATGGCGAAGATGTAGCCGACGCCCTCGTTCTCGAGGGCCGCCACCAGCAGATCCGAGGCTTTTGTCACGCGGCCGAAACTCCGCTCGCAGCTTTCTCCGCCCGATGCGGCAGCGTCCAGTCCGGCCGAATGAAGTGACAGGTGTAGCCGTCAGGATATTTTTCCAGGTAATCCTGATGCTCGGGCTCGGCCTCCCAGAACGGTCCGGCAGGGGCCACCTCGGTGACAACCTTGCCCGGCCAAAGGCCGGAAGCATCGACATCGGCGATGGTGTCTTCCGCGATCCGCTTCTGCGCGTCGCTGGTATAGAAGATGGCCGACCGATAGCTCGCGCCCCGGTCGTTGCCCTGGCGGTTCAGCGTCGAGGGATCATGGATCTGGAAAAAGAACTCCAGCAGCTTGCGATAGCTGATGGTTTTGGGATCGAAGATGATCTCGATGGCTTCGGCGTGATTGCCGTGGTTGCGATAGGTCGCGTTCGGCACCTCGCCACCGGTGTAGCCGACCCTGGTTGAAATCACGCCGGGATAGCGACGCAGCAGGTCCTGCACACCCCAGAAGCAGCCGCCGGCAAGGACTGCGCGTTCCATCGAAACTGTCATGGCTGTTCTCCCTGGTTCGCTCCGGACATTGAGTTCCGGCTTTATCAGGGGCGCATAATGAGGCCGAACGATGCAAAAGCGCAAATAACAATGAACCTTGCAAATAACAATGAACCTTCGGCGCACTGTCAGCGCACGAAGGCAGACCGCCTGTTGATCACAGCCAGGGCGCGGGCTTATCCATCGCGATCAGTTCCTCGACCTCGATGCGCGGACGCACCACGGCGTACTGGTCGTCCTTGACGAGGACTTCCGGCACCAGCGCGCGGGTATTGTAGAAGCCGGACTGCACCGCGCCATAGGCGCCGGCGGTCATGATCGCGAGGAGATCGCCGGCCTTGGGCTCAGGCAGGTTGCGGTCGAGGGCGAGATAGTCGCCGGTCTCGCAGACCGGGCCAACGACGTCGGCCGTGATCGTTCGCGTACCCTTGGCCGGCTCGCGGACCGGCACGACGTCGTGATGGGCCTCGTAAAGCGTGGGGCGGATCAGATCGTTCATCGCGGCGTCGATGATGACGAAGTTCTTGGCCTCGCCGGGCTTCACATAGATGACGCGGGAAACGAGAATGCCGGCATTGCCGACGATCATCCGCCCGGGCTCGAACATCAGCGTGCAGCCGAGATTATGCGTCACCCGCTTGACCATCGCCGCATAGGCCGACGGCAGCGGCGGCGCTTCGCGGTCGGCGTGATAGGGGATGCCGAGCCCGCCGCCGAAGTCGATATGCTCGATCTTGTGGCCGTCGGCGCGTAGCGTCTGCACGAAATCGGAAAGGATCCGGAACGCGGTTTCCATCTTGGAAAGATCGGTGATCTGGCTGCCGATATGCATGTCGGTGCCGGTCACCTCGATTCCCGGCAGTTTTGCCGCGCGGGCATAGACCTCGCGCGCCCGCGCAATGGGAACG
>C688J18823_10001024_pt1 | contig 16995 bp, 12 predicted proteins | sample HopSoiMetagenom1_FD_18823 | JGI IMG/M metagenome (IMG submission 18823) | reverse complement strand
CACGTGCAGATCGGCCATCGCGCTGGTGCGGGTGAAGCGCGGATCGACGTGGATGATCTTCGCGCCGCGCGCCTTGGCCTCCATCACCCACTGGAAGCCCACCGGGTGGCACTCGGCCATGTTGGAGCCCTGGATGACGATCACGTCGGCGTGCTGGAGGTCTTGCTGGAAGGTGGTCGCCCCACCCCGACCAAAAGAGATGCCCAGACCGGGCACCGTGGAGCTGTGTCAGATCCTGGCCTGGTTCTCCACCTGCACGATCCCGAGCGCCGTGTAGAGCTTCTTGAGGAGGTAGTTCTCCTCGTTGTCCAGCGTGGCGCCGCCCAGGTGGGCGATGCCCAGCGTTCGCTGCACGTGGTGGCCCTTGGGATCCTTGTCCTCCCAGGTGCTGTCGCGCGTGTTCTTGACCCGCTGGGCCACCATCTCCATGGCCTGCTCCAGCGGGATGCGTTCCCACTGCGTGCCATGGGGCCTGCGGTAGAGGACGTGATGGATGCGGTGCGAGCCGGTGACCAACTGAAAGGTGGCCGCGCCCTTGGGACAGAGCCGCCCGCGGGAGACCGGCGAATCTTCGTCGCCCTCGATGTCGACGATGCGCTCGTCTTTGACGTAGACGTTCTGCCCGCAACCTACCGCGCAGTAGGGGCAGATGGACTTGTGGACCTGCGCGCCCTCGATCCGCGGCCTCAGCGCCGCGCTGCGATCCGACCACGCCGAAGCGCCCAAGCCGGTGGCGTCGCCGCTCGCTGCCTGGCGGGCGGCTGGCCACATGTGGGACAGCACCTTGAACACGCCCATGTGTTCAAACTAGGGCGTCCCGTGCGCCGCGGCATTCGTTGGGATCCCAACGACCCTACTTGCCTCGCTTCTGATACGTACCCATCAGCTCCGCCTTGCCGAGGAGGTGCCCGGCGAACGCTCGCTCGAGCCGCTGGCGGGTAGGCGTCCCGAGGTCCTCGAGCATGCGGTCGAGCGCATGCAGGACGAAGAAGTATCGGTGCCGGCCGATGGGCGGACAGGGCCCGCCGTAGCCGGTGCGCTTCCAGTCGTTCAGGCCCGGCAGCGTGCCTTGGGGCAAGGCGCTCTCCGCCACACCCTGCGCAAGGCCCTTGCAGTCGGGCGGCAGGTTGTAGAGCACCCAATGCACGTAATCCATCCGCGGGGCGGCGGGGTCCGGAGCGTCGGGATCGTGGACGATCAAGACCAGGCTCTTCGCGCCCTGCGGAGCGCCGGAGAACTCCAGCGCGGGGGAGACGTCCTTGCCCTCGCAGGTGTGCAGCTGCGGGATCTCGCCACCGTGCGCGAAGGCGGATGAGCGGAGGGTCAGCATGCGCGCACTCTGCTCCACGAGGCGCGAAGGTCAAGCGGCGGCGTGGTACAGAAGTCGGGTGCAGAAGCCGCGAGTCTTCATCACGCGCAGGCTGGCGCTCGCCCCGCAGCGCGTGCTGGGGAGCGGCATCGAGATCGACCAGAATGACGAGGAGGGAGGGCTTGCACGCGCCGAGCTGTTGCGCCGGGTCCGCGAAGCGTCGGCGCTGCTTCCCATCCTCGCCGACCGCGTGGATACCGAGTTGCTGGACGCCGCGCCTCGTCTGCGCGTGGTTGCCAACCATGCGGTCGGCTACGACAACATAGATGTGCCGGCCTGCACCGCGCGCGGCGTCTGGGTGACCAACACGCCCGACGTGCTCACCGACGCCACGGCCGACCTGACCTGGGCGCTGATCCTGGCGCTGGCGCGACGCCTGCGCGAAGGCGAGCGGATGGTGCGCGCCGGCGCGTATCGCGGCTGGGCGCCCACCATGCTGCTGGGCCGCGACCTGACCGGCCACACGCTGGGGATTCTGGGCTACGGCCGCATCGGCCGCGCCGTCGCGCGCCGTGCCGAAGGGTTTGGCATGCGCGTCCTCTTCACCGCCCGCGGCGGCGGCGTGCCGTTCGACGAGTTGCTCTCCGAGTCCGACGTGCTCTCCATCCACTGCCCGCTCACGGCGCAGACGCGCCACCTCTTCGGCCCCGCGGAGCTGCTGCGGATGAAGAAAGGCGCCGTCCTGGTGAACACCGCGCGGGGACCCATCGTCGACGAGGCGGCGCTCGCGGCCGCGCTGGCGGCGGGCCACCTGGGCGGGGCGGCGCTGGACGTCTTCGAAAACGAGCCGGCGGTCGACCCCGGCCTGATCGGCCGCGACGACGTAGTCCTGCTGCCGCACCTGGGCAGCGCCACGCAGGAAACGCGCGAGAAGATGGCCACCATCGCGCTGGAGAACGTCGAGCTGGTTTTGCGCGGCGAGCGCCCGCGCACGCCGGTCAACGAGGTGCAAAAGCGATGAAGTCGCTGACGCGCAAGCTGACGCTGCACACCGAGGAGCGGATGGCGTTCGTGAACATCACCGCCGAGGTGGAGAAGGCGGTGGCCGAGGCCGCCGTGCGCGAAGGCCTCTGCCTGGTGAACGCCATGCACATCACCGCCAGCGTCTTCATCAACGACGACGAGCCCGGCCTGCACGAGGACTACAAGCGCTGGCTGGAGCAGCTGGCGCCCTTCGACGCCAGCCCGCAGCGCTACCACCACAACCGCACCGGCGAGGACAACGGCGACGCGCACCACAAGCGGCAGATCATGGGCCGCGAAGTGGTGGTGGCCATCACCGGCGGGAAGCTCGACTTCGGCCCCTGGGAGCAGATGTTCTACGGAGAATTCGACGGCCGTCGCGACAAGCGAGTGCTGATCAAGATCATCGGCGAGTGAGTGCGATTCCCTATTGTCGCACCGTGTGAAGCAACATGTAGCCGCGGCCGTCGGGGCCGAAACCGGCCGCGTTGCGGACATTGACCACCAGCTCGCCGGTGGAGAGCTGCCAGTAGACGTCGGTGCGGACGTCGTCGTTGGGCACGGCCTGGGAGACGGTGAGGAGCTGCTTCCAGGTCACGCCGTCGCCGCTGCCCCAGATGGTCCCCTTGGTCCAGCCCGGACCCTCGACGTCGGCGCCTTCCTCGTGCGTGGTTCCGACCACGTAGCCGCCCGCGCCGCCGGCGATGGCGAAGGTGGAGTAGCTGGCGGAGGGCAGCGTGACGTAATCCGTCTCCACTCCGTTGAGCGCGATGCGCGCGATCTGCGGCTGGTCCGGCGTGGAGCCGCGGAAGCTGATGTCCTGGCCGCAGAGGAACGAGCCATCGGAGAGGACGACGCCGTCTACGATGTCGCCGGCCTGCGTGCCGGCGGTGATCGCCGCCCAGGTCGCGCCGCCATCGGTGGAGCGGAAGAGGCCCGACTGCGCGTCGAAGTCGCCGAAGAAGGCGAAGAGCGCGTGGCGCGCCGGGTCGGCGATCAAACCGTGCGCGTGCCGATGACCCTGGAAGGTGAACTGCACGCTCCACGTGGCGCCGCGGTCGAGCGATTTCCACAGTCGGATGGGCGTGGAAGCGCTGGTGAAGACCTGGTACTCGACGAAGTACACGACGCCGTCCAGCTCGGCGAAGCTGTGCGGCGCGAGCGCGCGGAACTGGCCGAGGGCGAGCACGTCCTTCCAGGTGGCCCCGTGATCGGTGGACCGGGCGATGGCGTGCCCCGACGCCTCCGCCATGTCGGCCAGGAGCGTGCCGTCCGAGAGCGCGGTCATCACCCAGAACGTGCCGCTGGCGGCGTTTCCGCGCTTCGACCAGCTGCGCCCGTCCACGGTGGACCAGAGCTCAGCGTCGCCGTTGGAGAGGTTGGTTCCGTAGGCGGTGCCGGCCGGATCCACCGCCATCAGATCGAAGCCCGGCTCGGTCCAGGTGACGGTAGCCGCCAGCGAGGTGCCGCCGGGCGCGCCGGCATCGGGCGGACCCGCGTCCGGGGGACCTGCGTCGGGCGCACCGGCATCCGGCGTCCCGGCGTCCGGTGTGCCTGCGTCCGGCGGAGGTGGGGGTGGGGGAGGCGGCGCCGCGCTGGAGCCGGTGAGGGTGAAATCGTCGAAGTGGATTCCGGAGACGCTGGCGGCAATGCCTGCCGCGCCTGCCGCGGTGAGGGCGGCGCCCGCTTCGGTGGCGGTCAGCTTCGACACGCCGTCCACGAACCCAGTGAGGGTGACTGGACCCGCCCCCTGCACCGCGAAGGTGAACGCGTGCATGACGGTGAGATCCGAGATGCCGCTGGCCACGCCACCCAGGACCGTCTTGGTGGCGCCGTTATAGCGGCGGATCTCCAAGCGGCCCGCCGCGGTCAGCGCCAGCGCATACCGGTTCGCGCCCGACGAGCGCAACTCGAGCATCGCCTCGCCGCCGCCGAAGTTCCTCATCTTCGCGTCGATGCGGCAGTCGGAGCAGCTGACGCCGGCGGCTGCGGCGCGGTCCAGCGTATCGAGATCGGAGTTGGCACGGTTGTCGTCGCGCCAGGCACCGGCCACGATGGTCCACCTGGGGCCGAGGCCCGACGTCACGGTGCGGTTGAAGTCGTCGCTGAAGAGCACGCCCGTCTGCGGCGGCGGCGGCGCGCCCGCATCCGGCGGGTTGCCGGCGTCAGGTGGCGTTCCGGCGTCGGGAGGTGGTGTGCCCGCGTCGGGCGGCGGGGTGCCGGCATCCGGCGGGGCACCCGCATCGGGTGCAGGGCCGGCATCGGGTGGAGTTCCTGCGTCAGGCGCACCCGCGTCCGGCGGCGTCCCTGCATCGGGAGTTCCGGCATCCGGCACGCCCGCATCCGGAGGCCCTCCCGCCGAATTCCCCGTGACCACGAAGTCGTCGAACCAGATGCCCGCCAGCGTGGTGGACATTCCAGCCGTCCCCGCCGCCACGATGGCTGCGGCGGACGTATCGCTCACGCTCAGCTTCACCGCGCCATTGACCGACGCCACCAACTGCACGGGCCCGGCGCCCGTCGCGGTGAGGGAGATGGTGTTGAAGCTGCCCAGGTCGGCCGCGCCGCTCGCCGCGTCGCCCAGCACCGTCGCGGTGCCGTTCTTCCAACGGCGGATCTCCACGTGTCCGTTCCCCAGCAGCGCCACATCGTAGCGATCGCCGGACGCGCTCTCGCGCAGGTCGAGCGCGGCCGCGCCGGCGGCGAAGTTGTTGACCTTCGCCTGGACAGTGCAGTCCGCGCAGCTCAGGTTCTGCACGGCCACCTGGTCGGGGCCGTCCAGGTCCGACTCCGCTCGTGTCGAGGGCGTGCGCCAGAAGCCTGCGGTCACGCTCCATGCGGGTCCCATGCCGCTGGTGCGGTTGAAGTCGTCGGAGAAGAGCGTGCCGGACTGGGGAGGCGGGGGAGGCGGCGGCGGGGGCGGTGGTGGAGGCGGCGGCGCCGTCGCGCCGGGCGTGGGAGCGAAGACCAGCGCCACGCTGCCGCTGCTGTTCGCGTCTGGCGTGCTGCCGTACAAGCAGGCGACGCGCGGAGAGACGGTGGGGAGCACCTCCGCGCTGGCGGGATAGCCCTTGAACCCGCCGCTGCCCGCCAGCTGCTGCGCGGCGCCCAGGCCGTTCGCGTCCAGCGTTCGATAATAAAATTGGTAATTGGTGTTGGTGGCAAGCATGCGGTTCCAGAAGATCACCAGCGTGCCGGCCACCCGCGTGATGGCGGGCTGGAGCGCCCAGTCGGCGCTGCTCTCGATCAATTGCCGCGCTCCCCAGCTCCCGCTCCAGTGCCGGTACCAGAGCTGCTCGCCCACGTCCTTGTAGACCAGGTGCACGCCGCCGCTTCCGTCGCCGGCCGCGCTCAGCGCCGCGCCGTGGTAGATGCCCTCGGAAAAGACGGCCTGCCGCGCGCCCCACGTACCCAGCGGGTCCGCGTCGTTGCGCAGCCGCATGTACCCGGCGTCCACGCCGTGCGTCCCGTAGATCAGCATCAAGCGGTTCCCGCCGACGGGCAGGATGCGACCTCCGGGGCGGTCGGCGAAGGTGTCCAGCGACGACTGGGCCTGGAAGGTCTTGCCGCCGTCCGCGCTCACCGAGAGCACCAGCGTGAAGGTGCCGTCGCTGTTCAGCCGCTGCGCCCAGACCCAGAGCCGTCCCAGCGAATCCACCGCCAGCTCGCCGCGCAGGTACGCGGTGCTGGCAGACACCGAATCGAATACGCGCACCGCGGGCTGCGGCACCCAGTTGGCGTTGCCGTCCCAGCGCCACCACTGGAACCAGACGTCGTGGTCGGTGGAGCCGAAGATGTCCGGCCCCTCGTAGGAGAAGACCATCGCCACATCCATGCCCACCTGGACGAGGTCCGGGGTATCGCGCTCGCAACAGTTGTCCTGGATGGGCGCGTACCACTGCCAGCTCTGCGCCTCGTCGTCGCTGCGGTAGAGCGAGAGCCAGTGCCCGGCGGCGCCATCCTGCTGGACGGCCAGCAGCCAGGTTGCCCGCCTGCCATCCTGGGGATCCATCCGCAAGAGGTGTCGCGCCGCCGGTAGCGTCAGCGCGTTTCCACCACCCGCCGCGATGACGTTCACCGGCGCGGCGAGCAATGCCGCGAGCAGGCCGAGCATGTCACCTCCCCCACGTTCCCCGATCAATCTAGGTGNGCCTCCCCCGCAAAGACGAGAGACAGGATTGCGCCTGCTAGAGTGGCCGGCATGCAAGAGTTCACCTTCAAGGCAGCGGCGGCAGGCGTCGTGCTGGGCATCGTCTTCGGCGCGGCCAACGCCTACCTGGGCCTGCGCGTCGGATTGACCATCTCCGCCTCCATCCCCGCGGCGGTGATGGCGGTGGCGGCGTTCCGGGCGCTGCGCATGCCCGCCACCATCCTGGAAACGAACCTGGCCCAGACTATCGGCTCCGCCTCCACGGCTCTGGCCACCGGCTCCATCTTTACCCTGCCCGCGCTCTTCCTCTGGGGCGCCGTGCCTCCCTACGTGCAGGTCGTGGCGCTCTGCTTCCTCGGCGGCCTGCTCGGGCTCGCGGCGATGATCCCGCTGCGCAAGGCGCTGATCGTCGATGCCGGCCTGCCCTATCCGGAAGGAACCGCCTGCGCCGAGGTGCTGCGCGCCACGGCCGGGGGCTCCTCGCGCAGCGCTTGGATCTTTCGCGGCATCGCGGTGGGCGCCGGCATCAAGCTGCTCGTCTCGCTCGCCTTCCTGGTGCCGAGCAGCCTCTCGGTCGGACTTCCTGTATTGCCCCGCGCGCAGCTCGCCATCGAGCTGGCGCCGGCGCTGATCGGCGTGGGGTTCATCCTCGGCTACCGCCAGTCGGCGGTGATCGTCGCGGGCTCGCTGATCTCGTCGCTGGTCTTGATCCCGCTGATCGCCTGGATCGGCGCCTCACTGCGCGCGCCGCTCTTTCCCGAGACGCAGCGGTTGATCGCGCAGATGGACGCTGACGCGCTCTGGTCGCGCTACGTGCGCTACATCGGCGCGGGCGCGGTGGCGGTGGCGGGAATCCTCACTGTGCTCCGCGGTCTGCCCACCATGGTGGGCGCCTTCACCGCCGTGGCGCGCGGCCTGAAGAGCTCGGGAGTGAGCACCGACCGCGACCTCCCCGGCAGCTTCGTTTTCGGCGCCATCGCGCTGGTGCCGCTGGTCTGCCTCATCCCGGGCGTCTTCGCCGGCGACATGACCTTCTGGCCGCGCCTGGTCTGCGCGATGGGCGTGGCGGTGTTCGGCGTGCTCTTCGTGGCGGTGGCCGCACGCATCGTCGGGCTGGTGGGCGTCTCGTCGCAGCCCACCTCCGGCATCACGCTGGTCACGCTGCTCGGGGTGGCCACGGTGTTCGCGCTGATGGGCTGGACCGCCACCGGCGCGAAGGCCGCGGTGTTGACGGTGGGCACGGTGGTTGCCATCGCGGCGTCCAAGGCGGGAGACATCTCGCAGGATCTCAAGACCGGATACCTGGTGGGCGCCACGCCGGCGAAGCAGCAGCTTGGACAGCTTCTCGGCGCGGCGTTCGCCTGCTGGGCGGTGGCCGCCACCGTGCTGCTCCTGGGCAAGGCGTGGACGTTCGGGTCGCGCGACCTGCCCGCGCCCCAGGCCACGCTGATGAAGACCATCATCGAAGGCGTGCTCTCGGGCGAGCTTCCCTGGGGCCTCGTGCTCTCCGGCGGGGGCGTGGCCATCGGCGCCATGCTCTGCGGCGTCTCCGGCCTGGCGTTCGCCATCGGCGTGTACCTGCCGCTGGCCTCGATGGCGCCCATCTACCTGGGCGGATGCGTGCGCGCGCTTTGCGATCGACGCGCCGCTGCCACCGGGGAAGGGGATGCGGGCGTCCTCGCCGCTTCGGGTCTGGTCGCGGGAGAAGGGCTGGCCGGCGTGCTGGTCGCTGCGCTGGTGGCTTCCGGCGTGGCCCCCAAATCCGGCGGTCCCCGCATCCCAGGCTTGGGCGGAGAGCTGGTCGCGCTTGGGCTCATCGCCGCCATCTGCGGCTTCCTCTGGCTCAGTCGTCGCCGGGAATGAAGGGCTGGACCGGCGTCATGACTTCCGCAACAAGACTACCAGGCCGATCCTTGCAAACATCATTTCCCCTTTGGGGACATTGCCGCCTCCCCCTTGCCCCAATGACGTGACGGCGCGCACAGGCGAAGGCGCGGAGGCGTCCATGCGCGGCAGGGGTGGCGCTCGCGGACCATGGCCTCGAGGATGCACGGTAATTCATTTCCCAAGCCCGATTGTCGACGGTTGCGAACCGGCACGTATGTTGCTGCGGTATGTGAGCATGGTGCGCATTCGATTGGTGCTCGCGTGTGTGGTTGCCTTAGCTTGCGGACGTGGCGCGACCGGGTCCGGCACGCCCTCGGGACCGGCTGGAACGGCGGGGCCGGCAGACGCGCCAGCCGTTCCCGGAGCCACGGATGCAGGAGTCGCCTCCGGCGGCACGGATGGCGGCGGCGCAGGCCCTCAGGTCCCCTCGTTTCCCAACGATCCGCCAGACGTGGGCGACCTCTCGCTCCTGACAGCGGCGCCGCCTGCGCCGGAGGTCCAGACGACCTGCGACGCAGCGTCGGTGACGCCGGCTCCTGCCGGACACCATCCAGGGCCGTGCACGACAATGGGCGTTTCCTCTCCCACCCACGTGTTCGCGGTGCGGGATACATATGTGGCCGGCCGCGTCGCGACAGAGCAGCGCGAGGAGTGGGCAAGCGCCGTCGAAAACTTCTCGTATACGCGCAACGCGCTCGAGAACACGTATGACGGCGCTGGCAGGCTGCAGCGCATCACCCAGCGCGCGTGGAAGCATTGGTCCCCCCATCAGGAATACGGCTCCACTTCGTGGGAACGGACCGACTATTGGTATGGGAACGGCGCGTTCTCGACGCAGAGAATCGGAACGACCCACTCGGGCGAGATTCCAGGTCCGGTCCTGCCCCCGCAGATTATCGAACGGGATGACTTCGTCATCGACGCTCTCGGCACGGCCATCGAGACGCGGCAGCGGTTTCCGACGATCGGTGGAGGATTCGATCGCCAGGTCACCTTCCATGCGAACGGTGTCGAGGCATCGGAGACATGGCGGGGCAGCGATCAATGGTACCAGCTCGGTGGCAACCGGCAGTTCGACGACGCCGGGCACCTGCTGGTCGAGGACTTCTCCTCGTTCCGCGGCGGAGACGGGACCGGGCGCTTGCACGTCGTCAATTCGTACGAATCGGGCCGGCTGATCGAGAGCCGGATCGAGGACGGGTTGTACTCGGACTGGCCCGGCGAGCCTCAACTCGGGGGAGGGCGGGGGGTTGAGACTTACGCCTATGACTCCGGTGGCGACCGGCGGAACCCGCGGCTCATCCGCGTCGATCTGACCCAGGCGGAGGCAACGTGCACGATCGACAATCCCGGTGGGGGCGACAACTGGGTCGCGACTTGCACATGGGCCGATCAGCCTGGCGAGCACACCGTGTTCGCATACGACGATTCCGACAACCTGATCGAGCGGACGACGACGGACGACACAGGCAAAGAGCTCTCGCGATGGTCCGCCGTGGCGGACACGGACGGCAACCTTCTCTGCGAGAAGCAGACCTTGGCCGGGGTGCTCGCCTCGTTCAGTCGCTACGATTACAGCTGTTGGTGAAGCGAGGCGGGGCCTGCACGAGGGCATCGCCGTCTCGGAGGTGGTGGTGTTCGAGGAATGCGCGCACGCGCCCCTCTACGATAGGCTGGCCGAATTCAACGCCCGGACGCCGGCGTTCCTGAAGAGGCATTGAAGGGCACGTCGCTGTACTCGACTCCGCTCCACCATCCGCCGCCGAGCGCCACGACCAGTTGTGCGGCACTGGGCGGCGCTTTCTTTCAGTCGCGCCCGTGCGTCAAGGCTCTCCGGGCTCAGTCGTCGCCGGGAATGAACGGCTCGGTGTCCGCCCAGGCGGCCACCGGACCCGTGACCTTCTTCAGCGATCCGCCTCCGGCGACCGGCTTCACGTCGCCCGCGCGCCGCGCCGGCCGCTGCGGCCGCGGCTGCTGCTCCGCCTGCAGCACGCGCTCGCTGGTCTTGAGCAGCGAGTCGGGGATCAGCGAGATGGAATCGATGCCCTGCTCCACCAGGAAAGCGGCGAAGTCGGGGAAGTCGCTGGGCGCCTGGCCGCAGATGCCCACCTTGCGTCCCTTCCGCCGGGCTGCGTCGATGATGCGCGCGCAGGCCTGCAGCACCGCCGGGTTGCGCTCGTTGAAGAGCTGCGCCACCAGCGCGCTGTCCCGGTCCACGCCCAGCACCAGCTGGGTGAGATCGTTGGAGCCGATGGAGAAGCCGTCGAAGATGTCGGCGTACTGGTCGGCGAGGAACACGTTGGAGGGCAGCTCGGCCATCACGTAGACCTCGAGGCCGTCCTTGCCCTGCACGAGGCCGCCTTCGCGCAGCACCTCGATGACCTTGCGGCCCTCGTCCGGCGTGCGGCAGAACGGCACCATCACTTTCAGGTTGGTGAGCCCGAACTCCTCGCGCACCCGCTTCACCGCGCGCAGCTCCAGCAGGAAGCCTTCCTTGTACTTGGGATGGTAGTAGCGCGAGGCCCCGCGCCACCCGATCATCGGATTCTCTTCCACCGGCTCGAACTGCTTGCCGCCGAGCAGCGTTGCGTACTCGTTGGACTTGAAGTCGGAGAGTCTCAAGATCACCGGCTTGGGATGGAAGGCGGCGCAGATGGTGCCGATGCCCTGCGCCAGCTTGTCAACGAAGTACTCGGTCTTCTCCGGATAGCCGCGGGTGATGGCGTCCACCTGCGCGCGCGTCGCCCCGTCGAGCTCCGCGTATCGCGTCAGCGCCAGCGGGTGCACCTTCACCCAGCTGGCGAAGATGAACTCCATCCGCGCCAGGCCCACGCCGTCGTTGGGCAACATGGCCGTCTGGAAGGCCTGCTCGGGGTTGCCCACGTTGAGCATCATCTGCGTGCGCGGCCGCGCGAACTGCGTGCGGTCGACCTCTTCCACCTCGTACTCCAGCTTGCCGCTGTAGATGCGGCCCTGCTCGCCCTCGGCGCAGCTGAGCGTGACTTCGGCGCCGCTCTCGACGCGAGAGGTGGCGTCGGCGGTGCCCACCACCGCCGGGATGCCCAGCTCGCGCGCCACGATGGCGGCGTGGGAAGTGCGGCCGCCGCGCTCGGTGACGATGCCGGAAGCGATCTTCATGATCGGCTCCCAGTCGGGATCGGTATTCTCGGTGATGAGGATCTCGCCGGCCTTGAACTGGTCGAACTGCGTCGCGCTCTTGATCACGCGCGCGGTGCCCACCGCGATGCCCTCGCCCACCGCCAGGCCCTGCGCCAGCTGCTCGCCCTTGCCCAGCAGCTTGTAGATGCGCAGCGACGCGCCCTTGCGGTTGGAGTGCACCGTCTCGGGACGCGCCTGCAGCACGAAGAGCTGGCCGGTCTCGCCGTCCTTGCCCCACTCCACGTCCATGGGCGAGTCGGACCCGCGCTGCTGCGAGTAGTGCTCTTCGATGCGCATTGCCCAGCGCGCCAGCTCCAGCACCTCGTCGTCGGTGAGCGAGCAGGTCGCGCGGAGGTCGGCGGGCACCGGCTCGAGCGCCGTGCCCTTCTCCGAATAGACCATCCGCTGTTCCTTGCTGCCGATGGTCTTCCACACGAGGGGCCGGTGGCCTTCGCGCAGCGCCTCCTTGTGTACGTAGAACTGATCGGGGACCACCTGGCCCTGCACGATGGCCTCGCCCAGCCCGAAGCTGGAGGTGATCAACACCACGCCGCGGTGGCCGCTCTCGGTGTCCAGCGTGAAGAGCACGCCGGAAGCCGCCTTGTCGCTGCGCACCATCTTCTGCACGCCCACGCTGAGGGCGACTTGCAGNTGNTCGAAGCCCATGTGGGCGCGGTAGCTGATGGCGCGCGCGGTGAACAGCGAGGCGAAGCAGCGCCGGATCGCATCGAGCAGCGCCGCCTCGCCGCGGATGTTGAGGTAGCTATCTTGTTGACCCGCGAAGCTGGCGCCCGGGAGATCCTCGGCGGTGGCGGACGAGCGCACCGCGACGTCGGTCTCGTCGCCGCCGAAGCGCAGCGAGAGCGAGCGGTACGCGGCCACCGCTTCGTCGGCGATCTCGGGCGGCAGCTCGGCGGAGACGATCCGCTTGCGGATCTCCGCGCTGCGCGCCACCAGCCCCTGGACGTCGCCCGGCGCGATGCCGGCCAGCTGCTCGCGGATGGTGTCGTCCAGTCCCGCGGCAGAAATGAAGTGTCGGTACCCCTCGGCAGTGACCGCGAAGCCGTCCGGCACGCGGATGCCCAAAGGCGTCAGCTTCCGGATCATCTCTCCCAGTGATGCGACCTTGCCGCCGACCAGTGAAACGTCAGCAAGCCCCACTTCCGCAAACCAGCGGACAAAACGCATGGTGGTGCCTCCCCCAGACAAACTGAGCATGCCCGCCGCAGCGCGGCAAGGGGTCAGGCCCTCGAAAGCACCAGCTGCTCGATGCGGTCGAGCGCCTCGTCAAGCTGCGCCTGGGGAGCGCCGAAAGAGAATCGCGTATAACTACGGAATCTTGACGCGCGGTGACTGCGCCGCTTGCCAGGGTTGACGTCGAAGAACTCGCCCGGGACAGTGATGACCTTCTTTTCCAGTGCTGCGCGAAAAAAGCTCATCCCGTCGTTCAAGGGCGGGGGCAGGCTGTTCAGGTTGCCCCACACATAGAAGGTGCCTTCCGGGGTGCGATCGGCGCGGATGCCCATCCGCTCCAGCCGGTGGAGCATGCGATCGCGCTTGTCGCGGAAGGCGGCGTTGATGGCCTGCGTCTCCTTCTGCACCACGTCCTCGGCGAGCAGCGGGATGGCGGCGCGCTGCAGCGGCCGCGAGCCGCCACCGTCGAGGAAGGAGCCCGCGCTGGCCACCGCTTCGATCACCTTGGCGGGACCCACCGTCCAGGTCACGCGCCAGCCCGGATAGCGCCAGTTCTTGGTGAGGCCGTCGAAGATGACGATGGGGTCGCGGTTCACGTCCTCCACGTAGCGGGCGGCGCTCTCGATGGGCAGCTGGCCCGGCCGACCTGACCAGACGTAGTGCGAGTAGAATTCGTCGATCAACAGCGAGCAGTCCAACTCGCGCCCGATGCGCACCCACCGCGACAGCTCGTCGCCCTGCACCAGCTTGCCGGTGGGGTTGCAGGGGTTGGACATCAAGAGTGCGGAGAGGCCGCGGCCCTGGATCTCCTTGCTGAGATCGTCGGCGGTGAAGGCGTAGCCGCGATCGCCTTCGAGGAGGATGGGGATGGCGGTGAAGGCCTTGAAGACGTCGAGAGCTCCTCGTACGCCGTGTAGTCGGGCAGGAAGTGCCCCAGGTTGACGTGGCCCAGCGACGCGGCGGCGCGGGTGAGCGCGGCGCGGCCGCCGCCGGAGATGCTGACGTTCTCGGCGCTGTATTGGGAGGGCAGGCCTTTGCGGAAGATGCGGTTGTAGAGGGAGGCGACGGCCTCGCGCAGCTCCCAGAGGCCGGGGACCGGCGCGTATTCCTGGTCGTCCACGCGCACCGTGACCGCCTGCGTGCGCGGGGGGGCGCCGGGGAGCGGGCCGGTCTCGGGCTGGCCCTGGCCGAGGTTGCACCAGCTGGGGTCGGCGCTGCGGTAGCCGAGCTTGTGCTTCGGCGGTGACGTAGATGACGCCGGTGCGGGGGACGGGACGGAAGGCGGGGATGGTGAAGTCGTCGGACACGAGGCGGAGGGTAGCACGCGGGCGGACAAGACTTTAGATCGACCATCCTGGAAGAATCGGACGCGCTACTGCTCGATTCGGACCTCTGCACAAGTGTCACGCCGTAGCGTTCAGCGCCGATGGCTCCAAACCGGCTCCTCCGGCTCCCACCGCAGCAGAGCGGAATCCTGGCCGCGAGGCGCCGCAACTCGGGTACCAGTGCCGCTGCTCTCTCGATCCGCTCCCGGATCCGTTCTCCGCCCTGACCAGCCCACTGGACCAAGAGGGGACTGAGAGCTTCCACGCCTCGGGCCGCGTGCTCGATCAAATCGCGGACGAATACTGATGGACCCATACCGAGCCAATTCTGTGATTCGGGTGGGCGGGGCGGGAATCTAGAGTCGCCAGCCCACACGCAGCAGCCAGACGGAGGGCGCCACGACCGGCGCTTCCGCCGGCGGAGGCAGCGCCGTGAAGCGTGCCGAGGCGAGCGGATCCGTCCACCCCGGCGGCAAGTGCTCCAAGGCGTGGTGCCGGTAGTTGGCCAGGACGTAGCGCACGGCGTTCCTGGTCTCTCGCGGCGTCTTGAGCGCATGCGCGTGATAGCGGTCCGCGAACACTCCCCCACGCCGGCCCGAAAGCGCATTCAGGCGTCGCGCCAGCCGAGTCGCGAAGCCCTGCATGCCCCGTGAGAGCGCGGCCTGACCTTCCGCCTCGACGATGAAGTGCAGGTGGTTGCCCTGGATGGAGTAATGGATGATGCGCACGCCGAACCGCTCGCGCGCCGCGCGAAGAGCGTCCTCGACGATCTTCGCGCGTTGGTACGAGCGCAAGTACCCTACGCCCGGCTGCAGCCGCATCGTCACGTGCACGGGATGCCGCGCCGCGAAGTCGGCGCGGCGAAGGTGCGGCACACCGGGGCCCACGAGACCGAGATGCGCCCTCGTTCGCGGTCTTCCCGCGCCCCTGCGCTTACCTCCCCACTCGGGAAGTTTCAACCGCATCGGCGCGCCATCGTCCAACTTGAATAGCATACTTATTCCCACAACGCAAGTCAGGCGGCCCTCCTTAACTCTCCTCCGGCTCAGGCGCCCAGCTTTTCCGCCAGGTCCACGAAGTCGCTCGCCACGACGTCCCAGTCGCCCTCCGCCGACAGGTCCTTGTCCTGTCCGGGCCCGTACTGCGCGGGACGGATCACCAAGGCGGTGCGCAATCCGGCCCTGCTCGCACCGCGCAGATCGCTGTTGTGCGCAGACACCATCATCACCTCCCGCGGCTCGAGCTGCAGCAGCGAGAGCGTCGTGAGATAGGCCTGGGGATGCGGCTTGTACTGCCGCGCGATCTCCGCTCCGAGGACGCTGTCGAAAGGCAGGCCTCCGTGCCTGATCAGGTCGATGGTGAGCGCGACGCTGCCGTTCGACAGCGTGACCACGACATGGCGGCGCTTGAGCCGCGCGATCCCTTCGACGGCGTCAGGCCAGGGGTCGAGCCGGTGCCAGGACCGGTTCAGCCAACGAAGATCCGGCTCGCTCAACCCCTCGACGCCGAACCGCTTCACCGTGGTCATCAGATTTTCCCAGTGCAGCGCGTCGAGGTTCACCCACGGCCTCTCGCCGTGCCGGATCGGCTTCATGGAAGGCGCGTATTCGCCGCGCCAGGCGTCGGCGAAGGCTCCCCAGTCGACCTTCACGCCCGTGCGTCTGGTCAGTTCCTCGCCGTCGCGAATCACCGATCCGCGCCAATCGACGACGGTGCCGAACACGTCGAAGGCGAGCGCTTTCACGTCGGTGGCGGGAGCCATGGGCTGGCGGGTAGCACGATCGCGGCGGCACGCCGTCGGACCTCCGGGACTCCGGCCTAAGTCCCCGGCGACAGATGGTTTCTCCTTCCCACACCCCCCGCGTTGGTCTCGACGCGTCTTGCACGATTTCACACACTCTGAATCATTGCGCTGCCCGCTCCCGGGCGCATCACGAGGGGCTCATCACATGAAACGCTTCCTGGCCTTCCTGGTCGTGGCGCCGGCGCAGCTTGCGCTCGGGGCACACGCGTCGGGGCCGACTTGCACAGAGGTCGTGGCGCGGCTCGGCGACGCGCTCACGGACGTGACCTGTTTCGCCTCGACGGACCTCACCACCACCAACGCCGCCACCACTCCCGCCGACAACTCCATCCCGACGCTGCCCGCGTTTGCGTTCACGCCGCACACTGATCGCGACAAGATCGCGCCCAGCGCCGGCAAGCGCCCGCCCATCACCAGGGTGGTCCCCGGCATTCAGTTGAACGCGCGCTTCGCCTCCGATCCCACCGGGCAAGCTCGCTTCCTGCTCCGACTCCCCAACGACTGGAATGGCAGCCTGGTCGTCGCCGGCGCCTCGGGCACGCGCAGCGAGTTCAACGGCGACTTCGCCTGGAGCGACTACGTGGTCCAACAGGGGTTCGCCTATGCGTCACAGAACAAGGGCGTGCTCAACCTGCGCCTGTCCAACTCCGCGGATCCGCTCGCCTGCCGGCTGGCGCCAACCATCCCCGTGTTCGTGCACTTCTTCGACAACGATCCCGGCCAGGAGTTCACCCGCTGGGCCGCCTTCATGATCGAGGCGGGCAAGCTGGCGCAACAGGGAGTCAAAGCCGGTTACGGCCACCACCCACGAGAGACCTACGCGGTGGGAACGTCCAACGGAGGCTACCAGGTGCGCCGGGCGGTGGAGAGCGCGCCCGACGTCTTCAGCGGTGGCGTGGACTGGGAGGGCACCTTCGTCGACGAGCACGCGCCCAACCTCCTGACCGATCTCCCCGCCGGCGTCCTCAACTGGCCCGACTACGTGGCCTCGGGTTTCTCGTCCTCCAGCACCGCTGCCGCCAACATCCGCGCCGCGGGATACCCGCCTGATATCGTGAAGCCCGCCGATACCTTGTGGAATGAATATCAATTGAATTTCTGGGAAGTGACCGAGTGTCAATGGCAGAAGCGGCTCGATCCCGGA
>C688J18823_10001023_pt1 | contig 17004 bp, 17 predicted proteins | sample HopSoiMetagenom1_FD_18823 | JGI IMG/M metagenome (IMG submission 18823) | reverse complement strand
GGCGCGGTCGGCTGGTGGATGGTGGCGTCGGGGCTTTCGCAGCGCGTTGAAGTTTCCCAGTATCGCCTGGCAACGCACCTGGTCCTCGCGCTTGTGATCTTTGCAGCGATCATATGGACGCTCCGGCGGCTTTCAGGCGTGGCGGCATACGCAATCTCGCCGCGGCTGAAATTCACCAGTATGTTGTTGCTAGCGCTGACGTTCGTCCAGCTTTATCTCGGGGCCCTTGTCGCCGGCCTGCGTGCGGGCAAAATTTACAACACCTGGCCCGAGATCGATGGGGGGTTAGTTCCATCTGCCGGTCGTCTGTTCTTTGAATCGCCTTGGTGGCGCAATCTGTTTGAAAATCCCCTCACGGTGCAGTTCGAACATCGCATGGTGGCCTATGCGCTGTTCGTGATCGCGCTGGCGCATGCCTATGACACTGTTCGCTCGCGGGCAGGGGTTGCGGTGAACGGGGCATGGTGGCTCGTGGCCATCATAACGCTTCAAGCGACCCTAGGCGTACTCACGCTGTTGAAGCAGGTCCCGATTGATCTTGCCCTCGCTCACCAAGCCGGTGCAATGGCCGTACTGACGCTGGCCGTTTTTCAGGCGGAGCGTTTGATAGGCCGGGGCTCGGAGCAAAAGCCTCCGTCAGAACTGGTATTGCCGGCTCAAGCGCTCGGTTCGCGCTGATTGAGTGGGGCTCGCTTCGAGCGCCCAAGTCGGTTGCGGAAAAATCGCGCGCAGCAACGACCGGTCAGCTTGGTGAAGCGCTCAGTGCCTGCTCCAGATCGGCAATAAGGTCCTCCTTGTCCTCGATGCCAATGGATAGCCGCACGACGTCGGGCGCTGCGCCAGATTTGATCTTCGCCGCGTCGTCAAGCTGGCTGTGCGTTGTCGAGGCTGGATGGATTACAAGCGAGCGCGTGTCGCCGACATTGGCCAGATGCGAGAATAGCTTCAGGTTCGAAACGAGGTTGACGCCGGCCTCGTACCCGCCCTTGAGGCTGAATGTGAACACCGCGCCGGCGCCCTTTGGCGCATATTTGCGCGCGAGACTGTTGTATTTGTCCCCAGCAAGCCCGGCATAGTTNACGGAAGCCACGGCAGGGTGCGCCGATAGCCATTCCGCGACCGCCTTGGCGTTCTCGCAATGCTTTTGCATTCGCAACGGCAGCGTCTCAATACCAGTCAGAATCATAAAGGCGTTGAACGGAGATAGCGCTGGCCCGAGGTCGCGCAGACCCAGTACCCGGCAGGCTATTGCGAACGCGAAATTCCCAAACGTCTCCTGGATTGTAATGCCATGGTATTCCGGGCGTGGTTCGCTCAACATCGGGTACTTGTTGTCTTTGCTCCAGTCGAAGGTGCCGGCATCGACGATGATGCCGCCCAACGAATTGCCATGGCCGCCGAGAAACTTAGTCAGCGAATGCACGACGATGTCGGCTCCATGATCGATCGGCCGGATCAGGTATGGCGTCGCCAAGGTGTTGTCCACGATCAGCGGCACGCCGGCTTTGCGGGCCACAGCCGAGATCGCCTCGATATCTGTAATGCTGCCCGCGGGATTTGCGATGGATTCGACGAATATCGCCTTTGTGTGCGGCGTCACGGCTCGCTGGAAACTGCCGATGTCGTCCGGGTCCGCCCATACCACGTTCCATCCAAAGCTTTTGAAGGCATGCGTGAACTGGTTGATCGATCCGCCATAGAGTTTGCGCGCGGCGATGAATTCATCGCCNGGCATCAGCAATTGCTGAAGCACCACNACCTGAGCCGCGTGTCCNGAGGCAACCGCCAGCGCGGCGGTGCCGCCTTCNAGTGCCGCGACACGTTCTTCGAGGACAGCGGTAGTGGGNTTGGTTATGCGNGTGTANATGTTGCCGAATGCCTGTAGCCCGAACANCGAGGCTGCATGGTCNGCATCGTTGAACACGAACGAGGTCGTCTGGTAGATCGGCGTAACGCGGGCGCCTGTGGTAGGATCTGGCTGCGCGCCGGCATGCACCGCGAGGGTCGAAAAGCCGGGAAGACGATCGTTCATTCTAAATTCCTGCTCTGCTTGGCTTGAAATCGCGCGCATGCTGATGGCAGCGGGCTCCGCCGTCAAGGCGACTCAATGTTTCGCTTGCACTTTGAATGTTTGGTCTGCTCGTTGCCGCCTTCGCGAAACGATAGTTTCGCAATCGACTCAATTAACTTCGCTCTTGTTCTTTGCGGCGCGGTCAGAGGCGGTGGTTTGGCCTCCGCCGACGCTCGCGCGTTGCAACGAAAGCCTCATCCCTTGGGTCGGTATTGGCGCGCGCTTTGAACTCAGTGTGCGCGAGTTGACACCCATCCAGGAAATTTCAGAAGACAAACGACCGTACTCGATTTTCGGGCAACGGTTCATAACGACCTTGATGCCGGCAGCTTCGGCCTTGGCAGCGGCCGCGTCGTCGCGGGCGCCAAGCTGCATCCAGATCACCTTCGGCAGCGGCGTCATTTTCAGGGCTTCGTCCACGATCGGCATGATGTGGCTGGAGTTCCTGAAAATGTCGATCATGTCCACCGGGCGACCGACATCGAGCAGCGAAGCGACGAATGGGCTGCCAAGCAGGGTTTTGCCGAGATGGCCGGGATTGATCGGGATCATGTCATAGCCGCGCTGGGCAAGATACTTGAAAGCGAAATAGCTGGGTCGCACGTTGACGGGCGAAGCCCCGACCATTGCAATCGTCTTCACGCCGTTGAGGATTTCGCGGATGTAATCGTCGGAGTAGGCGTCGTGATTCATCTGGTATCCAATTGCTATCGATCTTGGGTGCGGCTAGCGGTCCTGCCACTTCGGCTCGCGCTTATCGAGGAAGGCGCCGATGCCTTCTTCGGCGTCGCGCGCCATCATATTCTCGGTCATCACCTCTGCCGCATACCGGTAGGCGTCCGCAAGGTTCATCTCGGCCTGACGGTAAAACGCTGCCTTGCCGAGCTTTACCGTATAGGCGGATTTGAGTGCGACCCGCTCAGCAAGCGCGACTGCCGCAGCCCGCTCGCTGCCGGCGGCAACCACGTGGTTGATGAGGCCGATCTCGCGCGCTCTCGCGGCTGAAATCGGTTCGCCTGTGAGTAGCATTTCCATCGCTTGTTTTCGCGGAGCATTGCGCGACAGCGCTACCATAGGCGTCGAACAGAACAACCCGATGTCGACGCCGGGGGTCGCGAAAGTAGCGGCATCCGACGCCACCGCGAGGTCGCAGCTCGCGACCAATTGGCATCCCGCTGCGGTGGCAACGCCCTGGACCGCGGCGACAACAGGCACCGGTAAGTGCACGATCGTCTGCATCATCGCGCTGCAGGCATTCATGATCTGCGCGAAATAGGCGCGGCCGCGATCGGAATCGCTGCGTCGCGCAGTCAGTTCCTTCATGTCGTGCCCTGCGGAAAAGGCGGACCCGTTGGCGGCGATCACCACCGCACGCACGTTCTTGTCCTCGTGAACGTCTGAAAGTGCAGCTTGCAATTCGCCGATCAAGTCCTCCGAAAGGCTGTTGCGCGCCGCGGGCCGATTCAGCGTGAGCACGCTGATGTTGCCGAGTTTCTCGCGCAGCAGAATGGGCGATGGCTGCGCGCTCTGGCGTGCGGTTTGGCTGGTCATGCAAATATCCACTTGGGTAGCCGCAACAGCTTAATGTAACAAGCGGCACGAAGCGAGGGCAGGTGGTGCACATGGCGATTGCGAAAATGACCGTGTCGGAGGTCGAAACGTTTCTCCTCACCGAATTCCCCCAAGCTTTTAAAGCCGGTGACATATCCATTGAAAGTGCCGACGGGGCCACATGCCTGCTGCGGCAGCGCTATAGCGATCAAATGCTGCGTCCGGGTGGAACGGTCTCGGGGCCGACGCTGATGGCGCTGGCTGATTTCGCTATGTATGTCGTATTGCTGTCGGCGATCGGGCCGATCGGCCTTGCGGTCACGGTGAACCTCACCATCAATTTCCTTCGCAAAGGTCTGCCCGGCCAGGATGTGCTCGCCGCCGCGCGGCTGTTGAAACTGGGCAAGCGGCTTGCGGTCGGCGAAGTCAGCCTGCTTTCCGGGACCTCCCCCGATCCGATCGCGCATGCCACGTCCACTTATTCCATTCCAGTTATTTAGTTTTTTCTGCGTGGTATCATCGCACCATAATTACAAGTCATTGCATTTGCTTATGGAATTGGTGGCGTCCGGCATTGACGTAGGCCGCGCTCTTATCTAGAACCACGGCAGTTTCGGGACCGCGGCGTCCCGATTTCCCCCTTTACGGATTCCTGTCATGAAAACGTTTTCGGCCAAGCCCGCCGAGGTGACCAAGAAATGGGTGCTGATCGACGCCAAAGGTCTGGTTGTTGGCCGGCTCGCTTCGCTTGTGGCAATGCGCCTGCGCGGCAAACACCTGCCGACCTACACCCCGCATGTCGATTGCGGTGACCATGTCATCATCATCAATGCGGCCCATGCTGTGCTGACCGGGCGCAAACGCGAAAACAAGGTCTACTACAATCACACCGGCTTCATCGGAGGCATCAAGGAGCGTACCGCGAAATCAATCCTCGAGGGCCGTTTCCCCGAGCGGGTGGTCGAGAAAGCCATCGAGCGGATGATCCCCCGCGGGCCGCTTGGCCGCGTGCAGCTCGGTAACCTGCGCGTTTATCCCGGACCCGAGCATCCGCACGAAGCCCAGCAACCCGAGAAGATCGACATTGCTTCGATGAATCGCAAGAACATGAGGGCCGCATAATATGTCCGACACCATGCAGTCGCTCGACCAGTTGTCGTCACTGAAGCCGGCCGCCCCGGAAGCACCGAAGTACGTGAAGAAGGTCGACAAATACGGCCGCGCCTACGCCACCGGCAAGCGAAAGGATGCGGTCGCCCGCGTCTGGATCAGGCCGGGCGCAGGAAAGATAGTGGTCAACACCCGCGAAGTGGAAGTCTACTTTGCCCGTCCGGTGTTGCGCATGATGATTCAGCAACCCCTCGTCGCTGCTGCCCGCGCCGGACAGTATGACGTAATCTGCACTGTGGCCGGCGGCGGTTTGTCCGGGCAAGCGGGCGCGGTGCGCCATGGCATCTCCAAGGCCCTGACCTACTTCGAGCCGGATCTGCGCGCTATCCTGAAGAAGGGCGGATTCCTTACTCGCGACTCCCGTACCGTGGAGCGCAAGAAGTACGGCCGTGCCAAGGCACGTAAATCGTTCCAGTTCTCGAAGCGCTAAAATTGTAGCGAATCCTTCATATCCTCGACTGCGGAAAGGGCGCTTGTGGCGCCCTTTTTGCGCATTTGTCGATGACTTGACCTACTTTTCGCGCAAAATTTGCGCGTGCTTGCAAACGGAATTCGAATAGAGCGCTCTTAGCGTTTGTGATGCCGAGGCGAGAGCAGTCCGCTTCGACCGCGCCGGATAGCTTGCATCACAACGGCAGGGTCCTTTATGTCGCTCGATATTTCCACGCTTTGCGTGCTAGCCACGATGATCGCGGCAATGCTGGGAGCCATGCTGCTGTTCTTCGGCAGGCAAGAGAACATCCCCGCGTTAAAATGGTGGGGAAACGCGTATCTGCTGGGCGCCGTATCGATCGCAATCTGGACCATCGCGAGCGACTCGCTCGGCGAGATGTTTTCGCTCACACTGAATGCGGTTGGCTTTCTCGCCTGCGGCATGGTCTGGAGCGCCTCCCGCGTATTCCACGGGCGTAAACCCAACTTGCCCGGGCTGGTTCTGGGCGGCATCGGCTGGGTAGCTGCCGTAGTCACCTTGGCGCCTGATGCATCCGCGATGCGCACGACGATCGGCGCGGGCATAGTGGCCGTTTATGCCGCGCTTACGGCGAACGAATTGTGGCGCGAGCGCCGCAGGACCTTGCAGCGGCGCTGGCCCACGATCATCGTACCCGTGCTGCACGGTTTTGTGCTGATGCTGCCCATCCTGCTCGGCGATTTGCTGCGCTCGCCCGATGAGAAGTTTTCAGCCAGTATGTGGGTGACGGTGTTCTCGATCGAACTTGTGCTTTATGCAGTCGGCACCGTCTTCGTCATCTTCATGCTCGTATCGGAGCGTGCGGTAACCGCCCACAAAACCGCCGCCTCTATGGATCCTCTGACGGGCATGTTCAATCGCCGGGGTTTCGCCGAGGCCTGTGCGCGAGTGATCGAGCGCGAGGCCAATGCCGGACGTCCGGTGACAGTACTGATCTTCGACATCGATCATTTCAAATCGATCAACGACCGCTTCGGTCATCCCGCTGGCGATGAAATACTCAAGTTGTTCGCCGCGGTCGTGATCAATTGTTTGCGGATAAGCGATCTTTCGGGACGGATCGGCGGGGAGGAGTTCGCCGCCCTGCTGCCCTGTTCCCTGGAGGAAGGCGTGATCGCCGCCGAGCGGGTCCGCGAAGCATTCGCGGACTCCGGCATCGCGGTCGAGGAGGGCCCGGTCGATACGACGGTGAGCATCGGCGTTGCCGGCGGACCAGCGGGCACCGAGCTGGAAGTCCTCCTGGCCGCAGCCGATACGGCCCTCTACCAGGCCAAGCGCGGCGGTCGCAATCGTGTCGCGGCAGCCGAGGAACTGCCGCTGTCGCTGGAAAATTGGCGGCGAAAGACCGCGGCCGTTGCACGTCAGCCAGTCGCGCTCACTGAGTTGGTCAGGATGGCGTGACGTTGCGCGGGTAACCGCGTGTTTACCATTCGCTTCATATCATACGCTCATGAATTTGCTTCGTGATCAAAACGCTCAGGCGGCCTTGCGGTCCCTTGAAATTGCCGCAGCGTCGGCGCGTGCCGGGTTTGGCTGCATGTTCGCGACTTCGGATGAGTATGAGACGGCTCTGATATCTGAACGCCGCGCGCAAGGTCGCTACCAGCGGCCCCGCAGTCCCTGGCCGACGGTCATGTTCGTGGCCTGCACCCTCTTGCTCGCTGGCACTGTGCTGCTTCTGAATTAACTGCCATTCAAAGGCGCTGCCCGCGCTTTTTTTACTTTGCCTCTTTCGTGCAGCTTCAATAACCCGACACAGTGGGTTAGAGAGCTCAATTCCCAGGAGGCTGCAGTCCAATGATCACCGAAATCGCACAGATCGACGTCAAACCGGGTACTGAAAAGGATTTTGAGGCCGCGGTCGCCAAAGCGCGCCCATTGTTCTTGCGCGCCAAGGGCGGAAAGGGTTTCGAGTTGCATAAGTCCATCGAAAAACCTTCACGTTACCGGCTGATCGCGAAGTGGGAGACGCTGGAAAACCACACCGTTGATTTTAGAGGCTCCGAGGACTTCACGAGCTGGCGCGGCCTTGTCGGACCTTACTTTGCCTCACCGCCGGAGGTCGAACACACGCAGGCTGTGCTGACCACAGGCTAAACTGAAGGGCGTACGTCCGCCCTTCAAGCCCGTCCTTCGCGCGGCCCTTCATTGTTCTTGAAATGATCGATGATGACTTTCGCGATCGCGATAAGCGGTAACGCAAGCGCCAGTCCCCAGATGCCGAACACCGTACCGAGAAGTATCTGAAAAGCAAAAAGGGTAGCGGGCGGAATTTCAAGCGCCTGCCGCTGAAGCAGCGGTGTCAAAACGTAGCTTTCCATCGCGTGAACCCCGAGAAACAGTACCAACGCACTAGCCGCGGCAACCCAGCCCGAGGCAAGACTCGCGAGCACGACGATTAGCCCGGCCATCAGCGCGCCGATGGTGGGAATAAAAGCAAGCAGCCCTGCCTGAATCCCCAAAATGAAAGCGCCCTGCACGCCAATAATCGCAAGCCCAATGGAGGTCACCAGAAAGACCGCGAACATCGTGACAATCTGGGCGAGCAGCCAACGCTCCAGCGTATCGCCGATACGGTCGACGATCACCGTTGCGGCTGGTCGATGCCGGGCGGGCGTCATGAACAGCAGCCCGTTGCGGTAGACGCTCGGCTGGGCCGCGAACGCAAGACCGAAAAACAACACTATAAAGAAGTTTCCGACCGCGTTCAGAGTGCCCCTCAGCAACTTGAAGGTCTGAGTGACGATCGCGCCACCGCTGGAAGCCAGTGTGCCCGCGCTTGGGAGATTGTGTGTCGGAGCAGTGCCCGGGGGGTCCGATGGGGAAGCCGAGGGTCCAGTAGAATTGCCAAGCTCGAAATAGCTGGTGTCGACGCCCTGTCGTTCCAGAAACGCTTTGACGCCACTTAGCTGCTCTTTGATCGTGCCGCTGAGCGCCGCTGCTTGTTCCGCGATAGTGGCGCCGCCGAGGAAGACAACGCCCGAGAGCAGGCTCGCCAGCACGAGGCAAACGATGGTCAAGCGTACCGAATGCGGGAGGCTGACCACACGTCCGAGGAGGGTGGTTGTGGCGTTAAGCGCAAGGCCAAGCAGCACGCCGGCAAAAATCAGGAATAGCGTGGGGGCGTAGTACCAGGTGAACACCAACAAAGCTGCGAAGCCAACGATGCCGGTACCGCCAGTCGATATAGACCACGCCAGGTCGTTGCGGGCTTGCCGACGTTCATCCGCTGAAAGGGTCACGTTAATTCCTTCATGCGCTAGTTTTCTGATCTTACTCTTTCGTCAATCCTGTTCGGGTTCAAGAGTACACGTCCGTTTGACCTTGGCGCTGTGTTTGTGCCAACCGATGGCCGGACTGGAAACGCATGGACAGCGCGGATGAACTTCAAGTGGGTCGGCCCGGTGGCGTTGTTGGCTGCGCTCTTTATCGGCGACCAGATTCGGATCAACCGGCCCGGCCATAAATACCGCCTCACGGTCGAAGTGGACACACCTGACGGGGTGAAAGCGAACTCAGGCGTCATGTCAGTGCATCCGGACAGGGGCTATAGCCGCCAGGGCCACACCGGCACGAAGGGAGACGCCGTATTCGTCGATCTCGGGGGCGGCAAGAATCTCGTGGTCTTGTTGGCGCACCTTGATCAGACGATCGATCTCGATGGAATGAATTATCTGGCGTTGCGCGCTTACAAGGCAGCGGGGCGCAACGTGTCATTCAATGAGATGAGCCGGACGACCGGCGCGGTGCCGGTAACCGGTGCATTGATTCCCATTCTCGTCACGTTAGCCGACGTGAACGATCCCGCCACCGCGCGTACGGCTCGACCGGATAATCTCGAAGCGGCCCTGGGCGCCGGCTTCAAGCTTCATGGTATTTCGGCTGAGGCGGTTCCGAACGGTTTCTGGCCGCTCGATTTCGGCGGGGTGCTGGGTGAACCCGTGACCCGCGGCCTGGAATCCAGATTGCCGTGGTTAAACGGCGGGGAGGGCCCGTCCGTGACGGCAGTAAAATCGGCTGGATTGCCGAACGCCGAAACAGTAGACGCGAAGTCACTCTTCAGCCGGAAATAGCATTCCCGCTTTGCGGCCCGAGACGTTGATCCCCGCTTCGCGTGCAGGCATGATCCATTGAGTTTCCGCGCTGACATGGAATGATGACGATGAGGAGGCCGGTGGTCGGTGTGATTGGGAACGCTTTTCGCGCCGAAAATCGTTATGACACGCAACTGGTCGGGGAGCGCAATCTGCGGGCGGTGGCCGATGTGGCTGGCGCGCTGCCATTGATGTTTGCGGGCACGCCCGACATCACTGACGTCGGTGCATTGCTGGACGTGGTGGATGGGGTGGTCCTGACAGGGGCACGAGCCAATGTTCATCCGAAGCGCTTCGGTACGGAGCCGGATTTTCGGCACGAACCTTACGATGTTCACCGAGACGAACTGGCGTTGACCCTGTCGCAAGTTTGCGTCGCCCGGGGCATCCCGCTGTTTGGCATCTGCCGCGGCCTGCAAGAGATGAACGTGGCTTTCGGCGGCTCGCTCCATCCGGAAATCCGCGATTTGCCGGGACGGATGAATCACCGGATGCCGAGGCTCGAGAACGGCGAAATCCATCCCGATCCGAACGTCGTATTCGCCGATCGGCACGAGGTCAGCCTGGTCGCAGGCGGTGCGTTCGCGAACATTCTTGGGTGCGAGACAATTCGGGTCAATTCGCTGCACGGGCAGGGGGTGCTCGAGCCGGGCCAAAGGGTCATCGTGGAAGGCGTGGCGGAGGACGGCACCATCGAGGCGATCCGTATCGCTGATGCGCCCGGTTTTGCCCTCGGCGTGCAGTGGCATGCCGAATACGATCCGCAGCGCAATCCGATCAATCGCAAGTTGTTTGAGGCATTCGGCGAGGCCCTCCGACAACGGAAGCGGACGGCGTAGCGCGCTCTCGGAGAGGGTGCGTGCACGAGAATCCAAAATAAAAAAGGCGCTCCGTCAGGAGCGCCTTTTTGCTTTCAACACACGCTGCGGCTCCCTCAGAGCGAGTAGTACATATCAAATTCGACCGGGTGCGGTGTCATTTCGAAGCGTTCGACCTCGGTCATCTTCAACTCGATATAGCTGTCGATGAAGTCGTCGTCGAACACGCCGCCGTTCTTCAGGAACGCGCGATCCTTGTCGAGGTTTTCCAGAGCTTCGCGGAGAGAACCGCACACCGTCGGAATGGCCTTCAGCTCTTCCTTCGGCAAGATCGTAGAGATCCTTGTCCATGGCCGGGCCCGGATCCAGCTTGTTTTTGATGCCGTCAAGACCGGCCATCAACATCGCGGCGAAGCCGAGATACGGATTGGCCATTGGATCCGGGAAGCGCACCTCGACCCGCTTGGCCTTCGGATTGGAGGTGTACGGAATCCGGCATGAGGCCGAACGATTTCGGGCAGAATAGGCGAGCAGCACCGGTGCTTCATAGCCGGGGACCAGGCGCTTGTAAGAGTTGGTCGAGGGGTTCGTGAAAGCGTTGATCGCCTTGGCATGCTTGATGACGCCGGCGATGTAGGACAGGCACGTCTCCGAAAGGTCGGCGTATTTATTGCCGGCGAATACCGGCTTGCCGTCCTTCCAGATCGACTGATGGCAGTGCATTCCAGAACCGTTGTCGCCGTAGACCGGTTTCGGCATGAACGTGGCCGTCTTGCCGTAGATGTGCGCAACCTGATGAATGCAGTATTTATAGATCTGCATCTGGTCGGCCATCAGCGTCATGGTATCGAACTTCATGCCGAGTTCGTGCTGGGCAGAGGCAACTTCGTGGTGATGCTTCTCGACCTTGACGCCCATCTTTGCCATGGCGCCGAGCATTTCCGAGCGCATGTCCTGTACCGAGTCCTGCGGCGGAACGGGGAAATAGCCGGCCTTGGTGCGGATGCGGTGACCGAGATTGCCGCCTTCGTATTCGGTGTCCGAGTTGATCGGCAATTCGACCGAGTCCAGCCTGAACCCGGTGTTGTAAGGCGTCGTCTGGTAGCGCACGTCGTCGAACACGAAGAATTCGGCTTCCGGTCCGAAGAAAACGGTATCGCCAACTCCCATCGACTTGACCATAGCCTCTGCCTTCTTGGCCATGCCGCGCGGGTCGCGATTGTAGGGCTCACCGGTGGTTGGCTCCAGCACGTCGCAGGTAATCACCATCGTGGTCTCCGCGAAGAACGGGTCGATGGTCGCGGTGACGGGGTCTGGCATCAGACACATGTCAGATTCATTGATCGCCTTCCAGCCGGCGATCGAGGAGCCGTCAAACATGACTCCCTCGGCGAAAGTGTCCTCTTCGATCATGCCGATGTCGAATGTCACGTGCTGCCACTTGCCGCGCGGATCGGTGAAGCGCAGGTCGACGTATTTGACGTCGTTGTCCTTGATCGATTTCAGGACGTCTTTGGCGGTCTTCATGAATACCCCTTTTGGCTTACGAGTCCTCGTGATCTGGCCGCGGCCAGCGGCCGCCGGTGATGCTCATTACAGTTGAGGCAAGCCCAATACAATATCAGAGTACTGGCCTCCGATCGTCAGATGGCATCGACCCCGGACTCTCCGGTTCTGATACGAATGGCTTCCTCGATGTTGGAGACGAATATCTTGCCATCACCAATGCGTCCGGTCTGGGCAGCGCGCCTGATAGCATCGATCGCCCGTTCGACCAGATCATCCCCGATAACAATCTCGATTTTCACCTTCGGGAGAAAGTCCACGATGTATTCCGCGCCTCGATAAAGTTCGGCGTGGCCCTTTTGCCGACCGAAGCCCTTGGCTTCCGTGACCGTGATGCCCTGGAGCCCGACTTCTTGAAGTGCTTCCTTTACCTCGTCGAGCTTGAATGGCTTGATGATCGCTTCAATTTTCTTCACTGAACGCCTCCCGGGCATTTCGAATTCAGATTGCAGGTTGCTTGGAGTGGCAGGTACCTCTCCATCCGTTTTCCTGACCCGCAGCGGCGGGATACCAATAATTGCGCCTGAGCACGACCACTCAAGGCCGTGTCCTTCAAAAGCAGGGTCTATGCCACATTGAAAGCTGCTCGTTTTTTGTCACCTTTTCAGCGGTTTGCNAGATGATCCTCACGTCGGAATNGCTGTNATCCAACAATTCAGCTTAAGAAATAGGCAAAATGCCTAATTCGAAGTCGGCGTCCCCGGGTAAGATTNGGATCGAAAGCCGAAATGCCTCATCCTGAGGCGCTAGCACCAGGAAATTGGGATGGAAGTTCTTACCACCGCTGAAATGGACCGTGCCGATCGGCTGGCGATTGCCGCAGGCACTCCGGGCTTTGCGCTGATGCTGGCCGCGGGGCAAGCGGTGGCCGAGGCTGCAAACGATCTGACGACGGAAGGCCCCGTCATGGTTGTCGCCGGTCCCGGCAACAACGGCGGAGACGGCTTTGTGGCTGCGGCGGAACTCGCCGCTCGAGGCCGCGACGTCTCGGTGATGCTCTCGTGCGACCGCGACGATCTGCGAGGAGAAGCGGCATCTGCCGCCAAGGGGTGGAAATTCCCGGTGTTGCCGTTCAACCCGCAGGCGATCGGCAAACCCGCGCTTATCATCGATGCGCTGTTTGGCGCGGGTCTCAGCCGGGCCGTAACAGGTGAACCGGGCGATGTCATCGACGCAATCAACGCCAACGGCGCTCCCGTTCTGGCAATCGACCTGCCCAGCGGGATCAACGGCACCAGCGCAGCCGTAATGGGGGTTGCCGTCCGGGCAACTGAAACCGTCACCTTCTTCCGGCGCAAGCCGGCACACTTGCTGCTGCCCGGGCGGATGTACTGCGGGCGCGTGCGCGTCGCCGATATCGGGATCTCCGGGCGGGTGCTTGAGGAAATCCAGCCAAGGACGTTCGAGAACATCCCGCAGGCCTGGCGCGAGTCATTTCCGGTGCCCCAAGTGGACGCCCATAAGTATGCGCGTGGTCACACCCTCGTGATCTCCGGCGATATCGCCACAACCGGCGCGGCACGGATGTCGGCGAGAGCAGCGTTGCGGGCAGGGGCGGGCCTCGTGACCTTGGCAACGCCTCGAGATGCGCTCGCCGTGAACGCCGCCGCGCTGACCGCGGTAATGGTCCGCACCATGGACGGCGCAATCGAATTCGCCGAAATGCTGGGCGACAAGCGCCTCAACAGCTTGGTGATCGGACCCGGTGCTGGTGTTGGTCCGCGGACCCGCGATTTTGTCCTGACGGCACTGTCGGCGAAACGCGCGCTGGTGCTGGATGCGGACGCGCTTACGAGTTTTGCGCAAGCGCCCGATCGTCTCTTCGAAGCGATCAAGGCTTGGCATGGCGCCCAGGTCATTCTCACCCCCCATGAAGGTGAATTTCCGCGGGTGTTCAGCGACATCAGCAACAAACATCCGTTTCGTTCGAAACTGGAGAGGGTCAGGGCGGCCGCCGAACGTAGTGGGGCGGTCGTGCTGCTCAAAGGGCCGGATACNGTGGTCGCTTCGCCGGAAGGTCGCGCCACCATCGCCGCCAATGCGCCGCCTTGGCTCGCGACCGCGGGGGCCGGAGATGTACTNGCNGGCATCATCGCTGGCCTGCTGGCGCAAGGCGTACGCGCCTTTGAGGCCGCGTCGATGGGAGTCTGGATGCATGGCGAGGCGGCGCGTGAAGCGGGGCCCGGCCTGATTGCGGAAGATTTGCCGGAGGTACTGCCGGCAGTGTTTCGGCGACTCTATGACGAGTTCGGTGTCGAGTACTGAGCGAACGCGGCCGAACCCCGACCTACCCTTCACGCCAACGATTCAAACGAGATGCTTGGCCACAGCTTTTTCATTCCACGACAGTCCGATACCGTGACCTCGCGCGGTAATCGTCCCCTCGATGATCTCGACAGGCTCCGCAAGAACGGAGCGGGCGAGATCGAGATATTCGATCCAGTGAGCGGTCGGCGTGACGCTCAGCATGTGCGCGCTGGCTTCGGCAAATAAATGGCTCGACATCGGAATGGAAGCGGCGTCCGCCTGACCCGCAACGCGCAGCCAGCCGGAAACGCCGCCGACCTTCATCAGATCAGGCATGATGAAGTCGCTTGCGCCCGCTGCAATGGCTTCGGCGAAGCCGCGGGGAAACCACCAATTCTCTCCTGACTGTATCGATATCGGCGACGTCGCGCGGACCCTGGCGTGGCCGGTCAGGTTCTCTGCCGCCACAGGCTCCTCGATCCAATGCAAGTCGTAAGCGGCCAGGCGATCGATGCGGCCAATGGCTTCGGACGGATCAAGCGACTGATTGAAATCCACCATAAGCGCAATGTCGGGTCCGATGATGCTCCGGACCGCCTTTACGATGCGCTCGTCCCTGTCGAGATCGCCGTCGCCGCCCTTGATCTTGATGCCTCGAAAGCCCTGGTCAAGCGAATGTCGCAGGTCCTTTTCGTCGGCAATGGGATCGATGGCTCCGTAACTGTCGTAGGCACGGATGGGCCTGGGCGATCCTCCCAACAACGTCGCTAGCGGCTGGCCTGCCGCCCGCCCCAGCACATCCCAGAACGCCATGTCGAGGCCCGATACGGCCATGCCGACCAAACCGTGCCAACCGAGCAAGCGAAACTTGGCATCCATCAGCTTCATAAGATCGAACGGTGCGATCGGCTTGCCGACCAGTTCGCTTCCAACATCTTCGATCAGCCGCACGAGCGGCTTCAGAGTCAGCCTGGCATAAGCAAAGATGTAGGAACGACCAGTGATGCCCTGATCCGTCTCGACGTCGATCAGCACCAACGGTGCCGAACGGATCACGCCAAAGGCGTTCTTCACCGGTCGCGAGATCGGCGCGTCAACGGCGCGAGCGGTAACGCTGCGAATTCCGGGCGTGGTGCTGTTCATATTCGTTTGCCTTCAGGCGACGCTGTACCACCGCAAAAGACGGGGGGCCACCCAATCCGTTGCCATCGCTTCCATCAACCAAGCCCCGGAATGACTGGCCAGGAATGCCACTCGCTGCGTTTGTCCGGAGTCGATCGCCAGCGTATCCAGCCAGAAGGGCTTCCAGCCATCATCGAGCCGGTCCAGTAGTCGGAAGTGGTGCCCGTGAAGGTGAAAGACCATTGGCGCGCCACCACGGTTGCTCAGCGCCAGCACAACGGTGCGGCCGGACTTCGCCCGGAACGCGGGGGCAGCGGAGGTCGTGAACTTCGCAGGCGGGACCCAGTAGGTCTGCGCTGGGCCGCCAAGCGTTACCTCAAAGCGCAGGGCTCCCTTTAGGTCGATATGGGCCGGCGGACCATTGGGCGGCAGCGGCGATGCGGGCGGTAGCCCTTCCTTGCGCAGCGGAAACTTCCCTGAAACCACCAGTCGCCCGATTGGGCGGGCCTCCCCGCCATCATGCAGGAGAATCGGCGTGGAGGAGCCAGCCGCAGTACTCACATCGATGAACGTATCGGCGCGGCCTCCCGGAGCCAGGACAATCGCGCCATTTCGAGCGGGAAACGGCTCGGCCGGTTCGCCATCAAGGGCCATAACGCGGACCTCGGGCATATCTATTTTCACGGCAACAACAGCGCGTTGGCATGCATTTATAAAGCGAATTCTGATTCGCTCATGGGTTCGCGCCGGGATATCGGGCATGATCTGCCCATTGACGGTGTAGATCGGCGGTGTGTCTGTCGGGTCAAGCCCCGGCGCAATCGGAGTCCCGTCCGGACGCAACCGCCAATCCTCGATGAGAAACACTTCATCTCGGTCAACCGCGACGGGTTCGCTTTCGGCGACGATCAGCGGCTGCGCCGGCGACGGGAGTGCTAGGCCATCGCCCAGCAGCCGGAGATCACACAGGAACGTCCCGGCCTGACGCAATGAAATCGTTAGGTTTTCCTTGCCACCGGGAGCAACTGGTTGCCGTGCCGTCAGCGGCTCTGCTGCGCGGAGCCCGTCGAGCCCGTGCCAGTTCAGGACGGTTGCCACGGGCAGCTTGTTCTCAAAAGCGATATCGAGCTCATCGCCTCGCCTGAGACGGGGGGCTGATGGTGGCGGCAGGCCCTGCAGCGACCAAATGGGGCTTTCCCCCGAACCCAACGCCTGCCGTGCCGCTGAGGCCTGCAGCAATAACGGCGAGCGGCCTTGGGCCGAAGCTATTCCCGGCAAGTTCGGCGCTATGGTCGCAGCGCCCAATCCGGCCAGAAATTCGCGACGGTCCAATCGCACAATTCGATCTGACATGGGTCGATGCGGACCATTTTCCGCTGGCTATGTCCAGCTGGCGTGGCTACGTCCGGTGAGCTTTTGGACGGCCATTTTTTTGCTGCGAACCGGTGTGCTCATGTTATAAGCCCGCCGCCCGCGGCATCGCGGCCGGATTGGATGCTATCAGCGGGCGTGGCGGAANTGGTAGACGCGCTGGATTTAGGTTCCAGTGACGAAAGTTGTGGGGGTTCGAGTCCCTCCGCCCGCACCAAGCGCTCATCAGCGTTTGCATGACGATACTGGAGGGCCAGTTTCCCCGTCGGGGAAGCGGGTCAGCCGAACCACCGGCGCAGGCCACAAGACTGCGTCGACCAGATTGAACACTGTCAGGGCCATNTGGCCCGGCGCAAGCGGAAGAAGATTGACACCATGCAGGTCACCGAAACCCTCGCCGAGGGATTGAAGCACGAGTTCAAGATCAGCGTTCCCGCATCGGANCTCGATGCCAAGGCGGACGCCAAGCTGGTCGACCTCAAGGACAAGGTGAAGCTNAACGGCTTCCGTCCCGGCAAGGTG
>C688J18823_10001021_pt1 | contig 17018 bp, 13 predicted proteins | sample HopSoiMetagenom1_FD_18823 | JGI IMG/M metagenome (IMG submission 18823) | reverse complement strand
TGTCGATTACGTGCTGAATCTCGGCTTCGGTGGCGCCTTCTATCATGTTGATGATCACTGCTGGTCTCCTTTTGAATCGTCCGCGTGAAAGCAAAAAGCCGCGACTTGTGAGTCGCGGCTTTCGGTGTCTTTGTGATAGCTAAACGATTATGTCTTCATTCGTCTGCATGCACGCGCTTCACCGGGCCGCTACTCGTAAAAAACCAGTAGCGGTACGTAAAGACATACGTAAATCGCTGCGCTTGCATGAGAGTTGTGGAACAGGACTATAGGACAGATTTCGTTCTCGTGTCAATCCTTGCAATCATCAGCCCGGCTAGCCTGAGCTGATGAACTCATCCGTCTTATTCCGCGAAGCTGCCAACGAACGCGCTGCGCTTGCCGTGACGGTCCCACTCGACCCCCAGTCCAGGGCCCTGATACTCGTCGGTCAAGGCCACTGCAGCCATTGAATGTGCGAGCTTGGTCAGTGGAGGATAGTATGTGGTTTCGGCACCGCAGGAGTGATCACCTTCATTGAGCGCGCGAGTCTGCATGGCAGCAAACGTTCCCGCACGAAGCACAGCTTGTCCATGATGCGCATGATCGCGGAACACATTCATCTCAATCGTCGTTGGAATCACGCGGACGACGCTGGACGTCAGCTTTCCGCCCATGTGCTGCGCAAATGCGACCAGCGCTTCACGCTGTGCCGGAGAGGCTTGCTCGTCGACAAGGAAAACCGACTTCGCGGGATAGGGATCCGCATATGGATCACCGAGCGTGGCATTTGCCTTCACCGCGGCAATCACAGTAAGACCATCGAGTTTCTGTCCGTTCCAGCTCCCATTCCGGACGTGCCATGCGAGCAGCGCTTGATCCCCGGTGAGCCCTACTTCACTGTTCGCGAAGCACTGAGCAACGTAGACATCTGCGCTGCGGCTCTCGAGATAATCCCCATTAATCTTTTGTCCCTCGGTCGCGAAGGAAACGGCAGCCAAAACGACGATCATGAATAGAAGTTTGAAAATAATACGCATACTGCACTCCTGAAGCTTTCGATACCTAGCAGATCGAGATGAATCTATTTTACCGTTCTGAGGCTGTCGGTGGGAATAACCAGCCTTGTGCACATGCCACGATGGCGGCTGTGACAGTGGAACTGTGCCGTCATCCGCATTTACCAGTGCCATGACAGGCGCGATGGCCGCGGCAGTTCCCCGGCTCGGCCAATTTGCCGTCGGGCCCGATGCACGTTTGCGTATGCACACACCAGAAGTTGCCGTCATTCGATGGAGGCACGGTCGGATCGGGTTCTACATTCAAGTACATTCGTTTCCAGCGCAGCGACGGGCAGAGATCCGGATGATTGATGTTAAAGCGTTCGTGGTTATCGACGATCATGCCTGTGCTCCTTTCGCGGCCTGCAGCAAAGCGCGTTTTACTGCCACGTGGGCCAGCTTGATCTTATGTTTGTTCCGGCCGAGGCTCTTGGCGTTCGCCACAGCCGCCGCTCCGGCCTCGTCGGCGGTTTGCTCCGAGATGCTCTTGCCGGCCAGCGTCTGAGCCGCTTCGTTCGAAACCCACGGAATAGGCGCTACGTGACTCATCACTACGCGCGCTGAGCGAACGTTGTCACCGTTCATATCCAGAACTACAGAAGCTGTGGCATAAGGCCAGTCGAAAGCTTCCTTCTGGCGAATTTCGTAATGTGAAGCCTTGGCTCCGGAAGGTGGTGCCGGAACAATCAGGTCGGTCACGAGTTCATTGGGACGCAGGTCGTGCTCTCGTTCCCCTTCATTCTTCGGAACGATGAAGAACTTTTCCAGCGGAAGTTCACGAGGGCCCCGAGGACCGAATAGTCGAACGTGGGCGTTATAAGCGATTAATGCAGGGGCGACCGTAGACGGGCTAACAAAATAAGCCGGACCATCGTTTCCCAAGATGGCATGATGACGATTGTCGCCATCCAGCACCAGCGATTTGCCGTTCGCACCTAGTGCGAGAAGGCCAAAGCCGCTGCGAAACCACCAGCATCGCGGCCGCTGGCACATGTTCCCACCGAGAGTGGCTACATTGCGGATCTGCGGGCTCGCAGCATCTCCAGCGGCATGAGCCAGCATCGGGTAGTGCTCCTTCACCTGCGCATTCTCTGAGATTTCTACCAGCGTCGCCAGCGCGCCGATGCGCAACCCGCGCTGCGCAGCGAAGGTGATCCCACGCAGTTCCTGAAGATCTTTCACATTGACCAGGCGTTTGGGATGGACGATGTCATCTTTCATGAGCGCGAGCAGATCGCTGCCGCCAGCGAGCACTTCGGCATCGTTCCATTGCTTGCCGAGCAATTCAATGGCTTGCTGTTTCTGTTTGGGAGTGGTGTATTCGAAGGCTCTCACGCGCGGCCTCCTTCTGATGGTGACTTCTCGAGGGCTTCGAGCACCCGTTCCGGCGTCAGCGGCAGATGCGGAACGCGTACTCCAATAGCGTTGGCAACTGCGTTGGAGATCGCAGCACCTGGAGAGACGGTAGGGGGCTCGCCGATTCCGATGACACCTTTCTCGTCGTATCCGGGACCGGTCATGAGATGCACAACAAGCTCGCCGACATCGCCAAGACCGGCGAGCCTATAAGTATCCATGTTCGTGTTGAGCATCACTCCGGTAGTCTGGTCCATGACTTTCTCTTCGTAGAGCGCATAGCTCACGCCCATGATCATAGCGCCCAGAACCTGGCTCTCTGCCTGCTTAGGACTGATAACTAAACCACAATCCTGAACGGCTACGATCTTATTCACCTTAACGATTCCCGTTTCGGTGTCGACCGAAACATCGGCCATCTGTACGCCGCCAACGCCGCTGTTGGTCAGGTCGCCTTCTCCAGGATTGGTGCCTCGCACAGTCAATGTTTGAGTTCCGAGCTTGGAACAAGCTTCTTTCCAGCTCAAACTGCGGCTCGGGTTGCTGGCCACTCGTACATGGCCGTCTATGGCTTCAAGGTCACCAGGCTGCGCATTCAGCGCCGGAGCCACTTTGGCAAAGAGTTGGTCTCGCGCATCGCTGGCCGCGCGGAAGGTGGAAGAGCTTACGCCGCCGATGGTGCTGCTGCCGCCAGAGGCGCTGTCCGGAGGATATTGGTTGTCGCCAATCTGAAGGTTGATGGCATTGATCGGAAGGCCGAGCGTGTCGGCGGCAACGGTCAGGATCGACGTGCGCGTTCCGGTGCCGATGTCCTGCGTTCCCATCTTGATCTCGACCGAGCCGTCCGGATGGATCGATAAATCGCACTTGCTGTTATGTCCACGTCCACCCCATGTGTGCAGTGCCAGGCCGAGCCCCTGCTTAACCGGACCTGCAGCTTTGTCCCCCCGAGGATGCCAGCGCGACTTCCATTGCATGAGCTTGTCGGCTACATCCAGCTCCTCCGAGTAAACCTTCGACCGCGGATCGAGGAGGTCAATGTTCTTCTTAACGAAGTCAAAGGTGTCCATATTGAGCTTCGCGGCGAGATCATCGAGAGCTCCCATCGTGATCAGGCACATCTGCGGATGATTTGGAGCACGCCATGCGCGCGCCGGACCGATATTGTTCACCACATTGACGTGCTGCTTCTGCTGGTTGGGAACTTTCCAGACATATGGCAGAGCCAAGGACCCGCCGCCGCCCGGCCCTCCAGAACCCCAGGAGTAGGATTGCCATGCCAGCAGCGTTCCATCTTTCTTCGCGCCGACTTTGACCCGCGCATACGCGGATGGGCGGCAACCTGCGGTTTCCAGCTCGGTTGCGCGGTCGAGCATCATCTTTACTGGAGCTCCGCCGGCTTTCTTTGACAGCTGCGCCGCGGCAACGCCCCAGGGATCGAGCCCAAGCTTGCTGCCGAATCCTCCACCGACGTGGTCCTGATGCACGTGCACATTTGAAGCAGGAAGATCAATCGCTTTGGCTACCTGCTCCCCGATACCGGGCACGTTCTGGGTGGAGATGTGAAGAAAGAGGTGGTCAGGGTCAGGCCATTCGGCGATGCTGCCGTGAGTTTCAAGGCAACAATGCGTGATGACTGGCTGTCCGTAGTAGCCCTCGTGTGTCACCTCTGACTGTTGGAATGCCGACGCCGCATCGCCCACGTTCTCTTTGGAGGCGACTTTGTACCACTCGCTCTTTTCTGCCTCGGCAAGGTTCGGTTCTTTGTCGTTCTCCACCAGATGTGGGAGCTGCTCATATTCAACTTTGATCGCGCGCACGGCGTCGCGGGCAGTCGGTTCATCCACCGCGGCCACGGCTACGATGTCGGTGCCGGCCCAGAAAACCTCGCCCTTGGCTCCGTCGTCCGGTCCATGGATCACGTGCACGGCCTTCACGCCGGGCATCTTCTCTGCTGCCGAGGTGTCGATACTCTTCACACGGGCATGAGCATAGGGACACTTCACGCTGTCGCCGTATAGCATGTTGGGGCGGACAATGTCATAGGTGTATTTCGCGCGTCCCGACGCCTTCGCCGGACCGTCGACGCGATTCATCGATTTGCCAATCAATTTGCGTTTGCTTGCTTCAGGCCACTGATATTGCGCCATAGCTATGCTCCCCCTTTCTGCTGTCCGCCTTTGGAAAGTTGCGCAACAGCGCCCTTGATGCCGTCGTAGGTGCCGCATCGGCAGAAGTTTCCGCCTAGTCCTCTGGCGATCTCTTCACGCGTGGCGGTGGGATGCTTGTCCACAAATGCCTTGGTAGCCATGACGAATCCGGGCGTACAGAAGCCACATTGCTGAGCGTCGTTGTCCACAAACGCCGCTGAGACAGGATGCAGTTGCCCCTGTGCCGCCAATCCCTCGGTCGTGATGATCGGTTTTTGCTGCGCCTCTATCGCCAATATCGAGCAGGCGTATACGGCCTTGTTGTCGAGCAGGACGGTGCATGCTCCGCAGGCGCCGCGGTCGCAGACTCGTTTGGGTCCGGTCACTTCAAATTTTTCTCGAAGAGCGTCCAGCAGAGTGACTCGTGGCTCCAGATTCGCGGTGAGCCGCTTTCCATTCACGTTGAGAGCGACTGGCACTTTTCCCGGCCCGAAGACGTGCACGTCTTCTCCGGCGACGTGCAGCACAGTTGGGCCAAGAACTAATGGAGCAGACGTGGTGAGGGCGGAAATCTTCAGGAACTTACGTCTGGAAATTCCTGACTCGTTGGGAACGTCCTGATCACTCATCCTGTTGGTCTCCTTTATGAGTGTTTCAGAAGTAACCAGAAATGGTAGCTCAAGCGGCGCTTCTTTGCAGATGGATTTTATTGAACAAACTCTTTGCGGCGAGTTATCGAAGGGACAGCTCTCCTTTGCGCCATGTTCGCTTGAGGAACCCAGCACAAGCCGACTCGCGCAGCCCGTTCTTACTCAAAGCGCAGCGCCGCCATCGGGCTGACTCGGGTAGCACGCCGGGCAGGAAACCACACAGCGACAAAGGCAACAGCGCTGAGTAGCACCAAGGTTGCGATGAAGGCGGCTGGATCCAGGGCTTTGACTCCGAACAGGAAGCTTGCGAGGAAGTGTGTGAGCCACAGAGCTCCGGCGACACCGATGATGACGCCGATCACTGCCAGTATCATGCCCTGCCGGATGACCATATTGCGGATGGTCGAGGCTGGTGCGCCAAGAGCCATGCGAATACCAAGTTCCTGTGTCCGTTGCTGCACGGAATAGCCCATCAGCCCATAAATGCCGATCGCAGCCACAAGCAGCGCGGAGGCGCCGAAGATACTAAGCAGGAGCATGTTGAAGCGCTGCCGTGAAGTGTTGAGCACGACGATTTCATCCATGCTGCGGATATGCGCTACGGGCAGACCTCCGCTGGCTTCACGCAGTGCGGCCGAGATAGGCTTGGACAGCGGATGAGGTTCCAGGGAAGTGCGGACGATCCACCACAACGGCGCAATACGAGAGTTCAGCGCGGTGACTTTGTTCGGCATTTGCGCCACGGGAATATACATGGTCGGGGACGGATCGCGATTGAGCCCGTTGCCATGCATGTCGCCGGCGATTCCAACGATCTGACGCGCTGGCTCGACAAAAACAGGCCCCATATTAGCGCCGATCAGTAAGCGGTCGTTGAGTGGGTCAGCGTTGGGCCAGTACTTTTTCGCCATGGCTTCATTGATGATTACAACACCAGGGCCGGAGCCATCGTCATGCTCAGTAAAGTTACGCCCGCGCAGGATCGGTACTTTGAAAGCCTCGAAGTAGCTCCACGAAACAGGCAAGTACCCGGCTCCTCCCGTATTGGGATCGTTGCCCTTGGGTCGTCCGACGACATCAAAAGGCAAGCCAAAACCACCCTCCAATGGAAGACAGCATGCAGCAGCCGCTGTAGTCACTCCTGGAACATTCTTGAGGCGCTCGGTGCCGTCCCGCACAATTTGAGCAACGCGAGCTGTCTGCTGAAAGCGCTCCCCACTCAACGACATCGCCATGGTGAGGACATTATGGGTGTCGAAACCAGGATCGACCGCCTGGAGCTTCATGAAAGTACGAATGAGGAGTCCAGAGCCCACCACCAGGATCAGCGCCAGTGCCACTTCGCTGATCACGAGCAGCGACCGGAGTTTTCCGGTACGGAATCCAACGCCCGCCTGACTGCTGCTTTCCTTGAGAGCGCTAGAGAGGTTCATGCGTGAACTGCTAATGGCGGGAAAGAGACCAAAGACAATCCCGGTAAGTATGGACACACCGAGAGTGAACAGAAGAACGTTCGCGTCGAGACTCACTGCGGAGCCATCGGGGCCGATGCGAGGGATGCCTGCAGGACTAATAGCAAGCAGCAGACGAACTCCGACGAAACCGATAATGAGTCCGAAAAAGCCGCCAGCAAGCGAGATTGCCAGGCTTTCTGTAAGCAATTGCCGAATGATATGACCGCGTCCAGCACCCAAAGCGGAACGCGTGGCCAGTTCCCGCTGGCGGGCCGTAGCTCGGATCAGGAGAAGGTTGGCAACATTGGCGCAAGCGATGAGCAGCACGAACGTGACGGCGCCGAGCAGAACGAGGAGTGACAAGCGTGTGTCACCGACCATGATTTCCTGCAAGGGTGCAACTCCAAAGCCAGCGTTTGGGCCCAGAGCTCCGGGATAAGTGCTGCGGAACTGATCTGCAGCGAGCTTCAGCTCTGCGTTCGCCATTTGCAAAGTAATCCCGGGTTTCAGGCGGGCAGCGACTCGAAAATAATGCGCCATGTCCCGCGAGGTGGGATCAAACTGAAAAGGTAGCCAGAGATCCGCCGGAGTCTCAGTGACGAAGTTGCGTCCGACGATTCCCAAAACGAGGTACGGGTGGCCGTCAAGCTGGATGTTTGTGCCTACGACATTGGGATTTCCTCCGAAACGACGCTTCCATAAGCCGTAGCTGAGCACCGCAACATGGCCGCCGTTGGGGCTATCCTCCGTGGGTGTAAAGGTGCGTCCTGCCACAATAGGAGCGCCGAACAGACGAAAATAGTCGGCGGTTACGTGCACACCTTGTAGCTGCTCGGGATCATTGCCACCGGTGAGGTTGAGTCCCGCGCCCGCTTGGTCAAAGCCCGCTACAGCCTGAAAAACTTGCGTCTGTTGGCGCCAAATGTTGAACTTGGGCACGTTCGCGACCGAAAATGATCCTTGCGGCCCAGTGTTTGTCAGGAATACGAGCGACTGTGGATCAGGATAACTGAGGGGCTTAAGCAGCACGGTATTGATGACAGAAAAGACGGCTGTGTTCGCTCCAATACCCACTGCGATCACAAGCACGGCAATGGCGGCGAAGCTTGGCGCCTTAGCGAGTGACCGGAGGGCGAAGCGAAGATCGCGCCATGCATCCTCAATCCAGGGAAAGGAACGGTATTCCCACACACGCTCGCGTGTAACCCGCGGATTGCCGAACTTCAGCCGAGCCTGACGCAGAGCTTCCTCCGGCGAGAGGCCACGCGCGATATTGGCGTCCACTTCGTGCCCGAAGTGTGCCTCAATGTCGTCGGCCAGAAGAGCATCTTTTTTACTGCGTTCAGTAAAACGTCGGAAACTCATCTGTGCTTCTCTCCCGATCTACTTCGCTGGTTCGCCGAGGATGAGGCCGATTGCGCGCGTCATCTGCCTCCAACGAGCAGTTTCAGCTATGAGACGTTTTCGGCCCTTGGCAGTAAGCCGATAAAACTTTGCCTTGCGATTGTTTTCGCTTAGTCCCCAGTCGGAGGCAAGCAAGCCGCGGTCTTCAAGACGATGGAGAGCGGGATAGAGCGAGCCCTGCTCGATTTCGAGCGCATTTTCCGACGTGTGCTCGATGACTTGTGCGATGGTGTGACCGTGCGCGCGGCCCATGAGCAACGTGCGCAAGATGAGCATGTCGAGCGTGCCCTGAAGAACCTCACCCGCTACAGCGGTTTGCTTAAGTGGCATGGCGCCCGGTTCACTCGGATGTCTAGGGGAACAACTATATTCCACTCGAAGGTTATGGGAAAGTGCTTCTGGGAGTTAATCCCTGGCTCGCTGGCGGCACGGAACCATGTCCCAGGGTGGGGAGATTACGTAGGAACAGGAGCACTCGGCGGCTTTCGGAAAGTCGCGAGCAACATCATTCCGATTGCCTCAAACTGGGCAACAAAGCAAATAAGCAGTGGGGCGACGTGGAATCGATGCTCCTCTTCCCTCAAGCCTTCACGCCGCAGCATTTCCAGTAAGTCGCTGCGATGCCACTGATGGATTTGGTGATTCAAATACGAGTCCGAAGTCGTGATGTGATCCAGAGCAGCGAATGCGCGAAAGGCTGATGGATGCTGATGAATGAAGCCCTCAATGGCTCGCAACCAACTACGCCGATTGGGGACCGATACGATCAACAGCCCGCCAGGAGCTACTAGCCTACATAAGTGGGCTAAAAGTGACTCCACATCCGGAACGAACTCTAGAACAGAGACACACAACACCAAGTCATAGATCCGCGACTCGTACGTCCCATTCCAGGAACCGTTCTGAGCCCACTCAAGCTCGATTAGCGTCGATCCTGTTAATCGCGCTCGCGCGCTATCGATCATGGCTTTGGAGCTGTCCACGCCAGTAACTTGCAGGCCCAGGGCCGCGAGTTCGCCCAATAACAAACCGGTGCCGCACCCGAAGTCCAGCACTTTTATTGAGCGCGGTTCCCGTTGGAGCCTCAGCGCTTCAGCTCCAACAATGTCCCTGATTAGAGCGCGGCGCTCTCTGTACGTGCGGCTCTCATACCGTTTCTCCCAGCATTGTGATTCGCGGGAAAAGAAGGCCTCTACTGGATTCTCCACTCCGCACGCGCTACATCCGTTAACTACGTGGTTCCGGCCGCCGGCGGCCTGGCTTTTCCCATGCAACACAACACTGGTAGCTCGATGAACTTGGAAGCCACTCATAACCGCCAACCATTTTTCATCGCCATGTGCGCCATCTCGGCTCCCCAGTGGTGGCCGGTGCTGATTCTGCTTCGACCACGATTAAGAAGAAGGCCGAGGGCGGCCAGAACCGTACCCCCAGCCAGCGACATCCGAGCGTGTCGGGTTCAGCTGCACTCGCGATCATCGTGCCAGTTTCGGCACCTGCACACAAATTGCACATGATCACTTCAGCGATTTCGCATCAGACGCCCACTCTTCTTCGACAGCTCCGGATAGTAACCGTAATAGTAATGACCGGCCGAGCGAGAATTCACGCCATTCACTACAATTCCCAAAACAGGAGCGTTCGCCTGGTTCAGGAGATCGCATCCTCGCGCCAGGGCATCGCGAGTGCTTTGTCCAGAACGGATAACGAGTAACACTGAATCGGCTTGGCTGGAGAGACGCACGCCATCGGTCGCAGCAAGTATCGGCGGCGTGTCGATAATCACGTAATCGTATTGCTCTCGCCATTGCGCCAATTGCGAACACATCTTGGTCGAGCCCAGAAGTTCGGCAGGCCGCTCCTGCGGTGAACCAGCCGCAAGCAGCGACAGATTCGGCACACGGTCACAAAACTGAATCGCGTCTGGCACATCGGCTTCACTGAGTAGCAGCGTACTTAAACCTGGTTCCCTTGCAATTCCGAATTCTTCGTGCAGAGTAGGTTTACGGAGATCGGCGTCTACCAGCAGCACGCGCTTTGACTGTTGCGCGAGCACGATGGCGATGTTTACCGCTGTTGCCGTCTTACCTTCCGCTGGAAGTGGACTTGTTACCAGCAGGATCTTCAAGTCCGCAGAAGCGAGCAGGATCGAGGTTGCCAACGCGCGATACGCCTCACCTGCACCGGAGGTTGGCTCGTTCAATGACACTATCTCTCGCGCATGGTTGCCTGCCCGCACAGATGGTAGCGAGTAAGTGCGATGCAGCGGAATGATTGCGAGAGAGGGCATAGCGGTGAAGGACTCTACTTCCGCCGGATCGCGGAAAGCACGATTCATGCCTTCGCGAATAAGAATGGCGGCTGCGCTGGCCAGGAATCCAAAAAACAGGCCAATGTAGCCGCTCCTTGGCAGGTTAGGTGAAACTGGAAGTACTGAGGATTCTGCGGAATCGATCACGCGAATGTTGCTGGAACGAAGCCCGGCCGCCACTCCAGCCTCCTTCATCCGCTCTTGCAGGCCATCGTAGAGTTGACGGTTGGATTCGAACTCTCGCTTCAAGAGGCCGTACTGGATTGCATTTTCATTCAGGCGATTTGCGTCAGCTTTTTGCGCTTCAAAGGCAGCTTGTAACTTCTGCTCGCGTCGCACGGCAATTTGATACTCGAGCTGCGAGCGTTCACGCAGGCGCTTTCGTTCTGCTTGGACGCTGATATCAATCGCTTGCATCCGGTTCGTCAACTCAATCACTCGAGGGTGATTCAGGCCATAAATTGTCGTGGCTTGCGCGTATTCGCTCTTCAGCTCTGCGTCACGTAGTAGCAGATTCTGCAGGGTTTCCGCGCTCTTTGATTCTGGCAACCGGTCCAAATCGCCCGCTGAAATCGTCTGATACGTTGCCTCTTTGTCCATGCGGTCTTCTTCTGCCGCGGTGAGCTGCTTGTTCAAATCATCGAGTTTGCTCGTAGTGACATTCTGCTTGTCATCGACCATCAGGATGTCGTGCTCGCGTTCGTACGTTACTAACTTTTGTTGTGACTCCTCGACTTTCGCACGCAATTCCGTTAACTGTCCCGACAGAAATTTGGAAGCGCGGCTCGAAGCCTCATAACGCGAGCGGATACTGTCTTCTATGAAGTCGTCGAGTAACGCATTCACGATCCTGGCATTAAGGCGACGGTCTGCCCCGGTGAAGCTCACCTCAACCACTCGCGTGTTCTTGACCGGCGTTGCTGAAAGGCCCGCTAATACAAGATTTGCGGCAACAGTTTCGTTTGAATATATCGATGGATCGCCATTGGAAGCCCGCTCCAAGTCCGCAATTTGCCGACTTGCATTGGCCAGAAATGTGGAATTTCGTGCTAATCCGAGCTCGCGCACAACCGCTGAAGCCAAACTCCGGCTGTGCAAGATTTGGATTTGTGTTTCCAGACTCCCGCTGTATTCATCAGCATCGCCTACGGTCGTCCCAAAGCTCTTGACGACCGGAAGACCTGCGCCGCTTTCACGATAAATCGCAATATTGGCGGTGGCGCGATATAGCCGTGGCTGTCGCGCTGCATACAACACGGTTAGCGCGATCGCTACTGCAACACAGAGAACGATTGTCCAGACATATTTGTGTAATAAGCCAACGACCCGCTGAAGAGGATTCAGTGGAACCGCGCGGCTCCGCGCTTGTTGACGCGCGTCAGGAAATCGGGCGAGCGGCGAACCTTGCATCTGGGATGAAGTCCTCTTCCACTCCACCAGCTCTCGTGAGTCCATCTTGCGTCGTTTCCTTGGTTCTAGTGTGCTCAAACCAGGACGCAACCCGGAAACGGCACGAACCACAGACAGGGTCCTGATCTTGAGGACAGGAACGGTACTCTCATCGCTTGTGTTATTCAAGAGTGCCCGGAATGGGAGACCGTGTCTTCCCGCAGCAGCAGCTAAACCTGGATACAGTGATCGCCAGAGAAATAGCGCTCTTGCGCGCTAACTTCCACGATTGCGCGTAGAAAATACTCAGCCGGGAAGGATTAATTCGTCGAGTTCCAGGAACTGGCGCAACACCGGGTCGTCGCTCTCGCTCATGCCTTTCATGGTCCCGAAATAGAGCGCCTTGCCTTCGTGCAGGAAGAGCACGCGGTCGGCGAGCTTCTGGGCCAGGCGCATGTCGTGCGTAACGACGATGCTGGTGAGCTTTAACTGGAACTTCAGTTTTTTGATGAGGTCGCCGAGGAGTTGCGCCATCAGCGGATCGACCATGGTGGTGGGCTCGTCGTAGAGGATGCATTCCGGCTGTGCGGCTAGCGCCCGGGCAATCGCCACCGAACGCTTCATTCCGGTGGAGAGATCGGAGGGCAAAAGGTCGCGCATGGCCTTGACTCCGACCATCTCGAGCAGTCCGTCGACCACCTGGAAGATTTGCTCCTCGGTGAGATCGCGGCGCTCACGCAGCGGGAAAGCAACGTTCTCGCCTACCGAGAGCGAGTCGAAGAGGGCGCCGTTCTGGAACACCATGGTGACCTTCTTGCGAATGCGCTCGAGGTTAGGCTCGTCCATCTTGGTGATGTCTTCGCCGGCAACGATCACCTCCCCGAAATCGGGCTTCAGGAAGCCCATGATGAGCTGCAGGGAAACCGATTTGCCGACGCCGCTGCGGCCCAGAATGCACATAGTCTGCCCAGGCGGGACGTCGAAGCTCACGTGGTCGAGCACAACGTTGCTGCCGAAGGCCTTACATACATCTTTGAATTCGATGTAGGGCTGTACCTCGGGGGCGTGGCCGTTGGTCTCCGTGAGATGGTGTCCGTTGCTACTCATGTGTGCTGTGAACTATGGAGGTTTGGGAAAAATTCACGCACAAAAGCAAAGAACAGGAAAAATTGCAGGGAATCTTTCAATTTCGACCTCAAAGTTACTGAACTCTGCCCAAAATCGCCAAATTTCGCTCAAACCCAGGGAATTAACAGCGAATTCTGTGGATATCTCTCTAACTCACTACCAGCAGAGTACTTAATGTTGTTGAGCCCGGAATTCGAAAAAATAACAGGGAACCAGCAGGGAACTGCTGCTCCTCCTAAGGACGACATTTTTCTCCAACCTGCATAGCCTGAGCGCGAGCCAAGTCTTCAGGAGTGTTGACGTTCAGCAGCATTCCGGGATGAAACCCGCCGGTAATCAGGTCAGCTTCTTCAATGATGCGCGTAGACAGCCGTTCTAACAAGTGATGAATTGAAAGGTCGCCACTGGCCAGCGCGCGCTCGACTTCAGGCAATATTGCGCGATGGTAAGCGGCACAGAGCGGCTGAAGCTGGCCATGAACTTTAGGGACCACTGCAACCGTCGCGCCGCCACAATGTTTAACGATAGCGGCTAAGAAATCAGCGGTTATTAACGGCAAATCGACGGCGAGGACCAAGTTCCACTCTGTCTCGGAGTGAGTGAGTGCGGCATGAATCCCGCCCATAGGACCAAGTCCCGGAGTCGTGTCCGCCAGGACAGGCGCGCGCGCGTTCTGCGTCTCAAGCGCTCCCACGATGAATACGTGTGACGTGACTTGCTTCATCTGCACGACTGCCGAACTGAGCATCGTCCCGCTACCCCACGGGATTTGCGCTTTGTCGCGCCCCATCCGAAGACTGCGCCCGCCAGCCAGGACAAATCCGGTAAGGTCGGCTTCAGTCATCCATCAACTCCATAAGGCGATTAGATCGGGGCGGCAGCCGCTGAATGAATGCGTTTCCCACGTTCTCAGTCCAAGTAGTGATATTGCCCCTATATATGACAACGACCGGTATGTAAGTTTCTCCGCCTGGCTCATGGCGTGTCGCCAGCAACAGCGCATGTAAGCACGGGATTCCATGCTAAACTCCAGCTACTTTCCCCATCCCCATCGGCCCTCAAATGCAACTCCGCCGTCAACTCAGAATAGCTTTCATTTGTCTTTTTGTCGTTCTGGCCATCAGCGTCGCCGGTTACCGGTTGCTTGGCGGTTCATCCGTTAGCTTCCTCGATGCGATCTACATGGCGATCATCACGCTTTCCAGCGTGGGCTATACCGAGATCATCGACACGGCGCATAACCCCATGCTGCGCGCCTTCAACATCTTCGTGATCGTCTTCGGCGTGATGATCATGTTGTACGTGTTCTCGGTGGTGACGGCGTTTCTCGTTGAAGGCGAGATCACGAATATCTTTTGGAGACGTAAGATGCTCAAGCGAATCAGCGAGCTGAAAGATCATTACATCGTGTGCGGGCTCGGCGACACCGGCAGGCACGCCATCGAAGAATTCGCGCGGATCAATGCTCCCTATGTCGTCATCGACAATAACGAAGATCAGATCAAGCGCATTGTCAACCACGAGAGCGGCCTGTACTGCGAGATGCTCTATGTGGTCGGCGATGCGACGGACGCCGATATCCTCGAAGGCCTCGGCGTCGATCGCGCGAAAGGCCTGATCAGCACGCTGGCGAGTGACAAAGAGAATCTCATCATCACGGTGTTGGCGCGCCAGAAGAACCCCGAGCTGCGCATCGTGGCGCGCTGTATCGATCAAAAGTTTGCCGAGCGCCTGATGAAAGCCGGCGCCGATTCCACCGTCTCACCAAACCAGATTGGCGGAATGCGCATTGCCAGTGAGGTGCTTCGGCCACATGTGGTGAACTTCCTGGATCTCATGCTCAAAGATAAGAGCCGCACATTACGCATTGAAGAGATTGAGATCGCCGAGAATTCAACCTGGGTGGGAAAGCGTGTAGCAGACCTCCATCTCCGGGGGAGCTATAACCTGCTGACTCTTGCGCTGAAAGATGCATACCATGATGGCAAACAACATGGCTTCTGGGTGAACCCTCCGGAGAACGTCACCTGCCACCCAGGTTTGGTGTTGATCGTATTGGGCGACACCAAAGATGTCCAAAGCGCACGCCAGCACGCCAACCAACGCGCGCACCACGCCAGTGCTTAGCCTGTCCTTTTGCTAGATTAGTACTGAGCTCGATGACCTGGACTGAAACGTTTCACTGCGAAATTTGCGGCAAGCAGAAAGGCAGCGTCGACCATTGGTGGCTGGCGTGGACAGAGAGCTACCGCCCTCATGAGGACTCTCCCGAGCGCCCGCTGCTGAAAATCTATCCTTGGGAAAATATGACCGCCCACGACGCCGACGTGAAGCACCTCTGCGGGCAAGCTTGCGTTCAGACGCTGGTTGCGCGATGGATGAATACGACCATCGCAGCTCCGGTATCGGAGCGGCGCAGCGCTAGAGGCTGACCGTCGCCCTTGATTTGCTTCACCACACCGCCTGGAAATTCCCCACTTATCAAGGCATTCTCGGTTATATTTCTTTAGCCAAAACCGAGGATACCCGCTCAATGCCTTCAACCCCCGCACCTGCTTCCGCGCAAGCGGTCAGCGCGCCTCCGCAAACCACCAACTATCGCGCGATGGCGATGGTGACCACGCTCTTCTTCATGTGGGGTTTTCTTACTTGCCTTAACGACATTCTGATCCCGCACCTGAAGAGCATCTTTGATCTCAATTATGCAGAAGTGATGCTGGTGCAGTTTGCGTTCTTCTCGGCATATTTTGTGTTCTCGTTTCCGTCGGGCAAGATAATTGACTTTTTTCGGCTACAAGAAAGCCATGGTCGCAGGCCTGGTGACGATGGGAATCGGCGCTTTCATGTTTGTACCCGCTGCCGCCGTGCCCTCATTCCCTTTGTTTCTCGCGGCGCTGATCACGCTGGCCGCGGGCATGACCATTCTTCAGACGTCGGCGAATCCATATGTCGCCGTTTTGGGACCACCGCGNACNGCCTCGAGTCGGCTGAATCTCACGCAGGCGTTCAATTCGCTCGGTACCACGATCGCGCCAACATTCGGCAGCAGGTTGATTTTGGGAGCGGTCGCGGCACCGGTCGCGATAGAAGTGCTGCGCACAATGAGTCCTGGTCAACTGCATGCTTACCGCGTCTCACAAGCCGCCTCCGTCAAGGGACCTTACATCGGCCTGGCGCTGGCNCTCCTTCTTCTNGCCGTGATCATAGGGTTCTTCAAGCTGCCGAGGATCGAGTCGGCNGAGGCTCACGGCGAAATTCATGACTCAGTTTGGCGCCACCGTCATCTTGTGTTGGGAGCAATCGGCATTTTCGTATANGTCGGCGCCGAGGTGTCAATTGGCAGCTTTCTCACNAATTACTTCAANCGNTCCGATATTGGNGGTNTGAGCCTGCAGGACGCTGCGGACCTGCTGAAGTATTACTGGGGCGGAGCTATGGTAGGACGCTTCGTAGGATCCGCNCTTCTACAGAAAATCAGCACGGGCAAGCTGCTTGGCTTCAACGCCATCATGGCTTCCCTGCTNGTCGCAGCTTCCATGGTCAGCTTCGGTCACTTCGCCATGTGGACGATTTTGCTGGTCGGCCTCTTCAANTCAATCATGTTCCCCAGCATCTTCACCCTGGGCGTGGACGGACTCGGACCTCTCACCGGTGATGGATCAGCTTTGCTGATCGCTGCAATTGTGGGCGGAGCAATTATTCCTGAACTTCAGGGCTTACTGGCAGATCGCATAGGCATTCAGCACGCCTTCATCCTGCCGGTGCTCTGCTATGTGTACATCGCCTACTATGGGTTCAGAGGATCAAGGCGTGTGACTACAGTGGTAGCGGCGTAGAGACGCAGCGCCTTCACCGTTCTACATTGCGTTTAGGCCTGTGGAAACGCCGGCGGCGCCATTTCAGGAACGGCCAGTACACGTGAGGGAGCCAACCACGCCGCCTTTGCCGATTGCTTTGGAGCGACCACTCGGAAGAAACGGCTGCATTCGTGCCAGGTGCCGAGCAGTTGCTGTGCCCAGGCGCTCTCCGTAAGCAAGGCATGTACACGCACCAACATCTCTAGCTGCTGAAGCTGCTCGTACGATGGAAGGCCGAGCTCTACAGATTCTTCGTTGACTCTCGTCTGGGTGAGGTTC
>C688J18823_10001020_pt1 | contig 17019 bp, 14 predicted proteins | sample HopSoiMetagenom1_FD_18823 | JGI IMG/M metagenome (IMG submission 18823) | reverse complement strand
CTACCTGCTGAAGACCACGGACCCGGCCCGGCTGCCGGTCGCCGTGCGCGCAGTGGTAGCCGGTGAGCCGGCGTTCCCGCGTGCCTTTGGCGCGCGGCTCTTGGAGGAGATCTGCCGCCGTGGCAACAGCGCATCGCTGCCATACGTCCGCGGCCGGCAGATCAGTCTCACGCCCCGAGAGTCGGAGGTCGTACAGCTCATGCGCGAGGGCCTGCCGACCCGCGAGATCGCCGCGCAGCTCGGGATCTCGGTGGTGACCGTTCGCCGCCATGTGTCGGCCGCGCTGCGCAAGTTCGACGCCCCCGACCGTCAGGCCGCCATGCGGCTTCTGCAGCGATCGCGAACGACGGTCGGAAGGATGATCAATCGCTGAGCGTCAGCGCCCGATGAGGCCGTGCTGGCTCGCACGCACGGCCGCTTGGATCCGATTCTCGACATCGAGCTTCGTCAGGATGGTGGAGATGTGATGCTTGATCGTGCCGCGGCTCAAGTAGAGCGCCGCCGCAATCCGCGCGTTGTCCCAGCCGCGGGCGAGCAGCTCGAGCACCTCGAGCTCGCGTGCGGTCATCTCCGGCGCGCCACCATCGCCCAGGAGTCCGAGGCGGCGCATCAGCTCCCCCGCGATAGGGGGCGAGAAAAACGAGTCGCCCTCCGCCGCAGCACGGATCGCGGCCACGATCTCCTGTGCCGGAGCGTCCGCGACGAGCGCCCCACAGGCACCGGCTGCCACGGCGTACAGCAGCTCCGAGTCGTCGGTGGCAGCGAGCAACAGCACGTGGGCACCGCCCCACTCCGCCGTGACGAGCCGCACGGCGTCAGCCCCGGCCATCCCGGTGATGGCGAGGCTCATGAGGACCACGTCTGGATGGACGTCCCTCGCCGCCGCGATGGCCGCGCGCGGCCCGGTCGCTTCGGCCACAACGTCGATCCCGGCTCCGCGGAGAAGCGCGCTCACTCCCATGCGGACCAGCGGCCGCTGATCGACCACGACGACTCGCGTCACACTCTGTGGGGTGGCGTCTGAGCGCGGAGAGGGCTCGCGGAGACCAAGCTCGCGATGCGTTACACCGGACCGCTGACCGTAAGACGGCTCCTGCGTTGTAACCACCCCCACCGCCAAAGCTACCCGAGCCGCGCGGCCCGCGCAGTAAAAAAGGCTGCTCACCGTTCATGGAGCTGAACGCAAAACCGGCCGCTTGGCCCATTGCTTAGCTTCGCCCCGGCAGCGAGGGTCGATCGGGCGATGCCAGGAAATTGGGGGGACAACCGTCTTGGACGCGCCACGCAGGGATCGACCGGTCGCCGCGGGGCAGCTGCGCCACGCCGACCGCGGACGCCGGGGAGCCCGGAAACCCTCGACCGAACGGTCCAGCGGTTCGCTGACCGCCATCAAACACGGCCGAGTCGACGGTTGTAATCAACCATACGCGCGCACGCACGCGCAGGCGCGTGGTGAAGATGGCGCACCCTGAGTGGTCAGAGGATGCCGTCGCGCTCAGCGGTGCTGGCTCGCCAAGCCATGAGCGTGACATGGCGCTGAGCCTCGTGGCACCGCGGCCGGTGGGCCGCGACGATCGGAACGGCGATCGGGCGAGCGCCGGCTTCCAAGCACCGGCGGCGACCCGGCCGCGGCCTCCGGTGGCGCCCCCGCTGAGCGGTGACCTCCGCGTCAGTGTCGTGATCCCAACGCTGAACGAGGCGATGAACCTTCCACACGTGTTCGATCGCCTGCCGGCCGGTCTCCACGAGGTCATCGTGGTCGACGGGCACTCGACCGACGGGACCGCCGCCGTCGCGCGCCGCCTGCGACCCGACGTCCGCATCGTCCACCAGCCCGGAAGGGGCAAGGGAAATGCGCTCGCGGCCGGATTCGCGGCCTGCACGGGCGACATCATCGTCATGCTCGACGCAGACGGCTCCACGGACGCGGGCGAGATTCCCCGGTTCGTGGCCGCCCTGCGAACCGGCGCGGACTTCGTCAAGGGCTCCCGCTTCGCACAAGGCGGAAGGAGCGCAGACATCACGACCGTGAGACGGGTGGGAAACCGCGCGCTCAACATCGTCGTGAACGGGCTGTACGGCACGAGCTACACCGACCTCTGCTACGGCTTCAACGCCTTCTGGTCGCGATGCCTGCCGTACATGCACGTGGACTGCGACGGCTTCGAGGTCGAGACGCTCATCAATGTGCGAATCGCCAAGGCGGGCCTCGTGATTCATGAAGTGCCGAGCTTTGAGCGAAGCAGGATTTATGGGCACAGCAACCTCAACGCGGTCCGGGACGGCGGCCGCGTTCTTCGGACGATCGCCCTGGAACGTGTGCCGGCGCTCGGGCGCCGCGTTCATGGACGCCGTCGGAAGGGCTCTCTGCAGCGATGAAGGTTGCTCTACTCCCGCCGCGTCACTCTCCGTTCGCCCGCCAGCTCGACCCGCAGACCCGAGACCTTGCTCGAGCGATCGTGCAGCACGGCGACACTGTGGACGTCGTCTGCCAAACGACCGATCGCGGCCCCCCCAGGTTGGCCATGACGGGCCCAGTGCTGACTCGGCGGTTCGGCTCGGCGGCGCCTTACGTCGCATACGGGCTCACCCCGGCGGTCGCGAGGCTCCTCGCCGACGGGCGCTACGACATCGTCCACGTCACGAGCGACGAAGCCCTGCAGGCGGTTGCGCTCCGACGGGCAGTCGCGTGCCCGCTGGTCATCTCACCCGACGTATCGTTTCGCCGCCTGCTGCGCGGCCCGTATGGCCTCGCGATGCGATCGGCGCTGATGAGGAGCGCCGGCGTCGTCTGCCCCTCGGTGGCGGAGCAGGAACATCTCACTGACCTCGTTCCGTCGATGACCGACCGCGTGGTCGTCGTACCGGCCGGGGTCGACGTCGCCGCCATCCGGTCTGCGACGCCCATCCACTGCACCGGCGTGGTCATGCTGAGCGTGGGGCGGCTCGAGCGGCACAACGGGCTGGAGCAGGCGATCGCCGCCCTCGCTGTCCTGCCCTCGCAGTTCGAGCTCGCCGTCATCGGCGAGGGCAGGGCCAGGCGGGCACTGAGGAGATTCGCCGTGGACCTGCAGGTCGAGTCCCGCGTGCACTTCCTGGGGCCCCGCGCCGCGGACGAGGTCTACGGCTGGCTCCGTGCGTCGCGTGTCGTGATCGCGTTCTCCTCGCACGAAGCCTCCGGTCTGGCCGTGTTGCAGGGGGCCGCCGCCGGGACTCCGACGGTGGCGTCCGACGTGGCCGTCCACCGCGAAGCCGCTTCCCATGCGCAGTGCGTGACCCTGCTGCCGGTCGAATCGTCCCCACTGGCCATCGCGGACGCCGTCGCCGACGCCGCGAGATTCCGGCTGCAGCCGCTGATCGACTCGATCCCGGAGGTGCATGAAGCGAGCGAACGCACGGTGAAGGTCTATGAGGCGATCATGAACGGCCATGCGGGCGCGAGCGCGTCGGTGAGCGCTCCAGACGCCGGTCTCTCGCAGGCCCTCTGACGTGTCCCACGCCGGAGCGAGATCGCAGCTCACGAAGGCGCTGGGCAAGAAGACCGCGCGTGCGCCGACGAAGTGACACGGCATCCCCCGCTGACGGCGCGAAGGTGACGGCTCGTCACGCGCGGCCCGACGTCGAGTCACCCGAGCATGACGCCGGGACGGGCCATGGCCGGTGCCCGGTGACGGCTCGAGAAACGCGCCTCGTGCCCGCGAGCTCGTGGTCTTGGCGCTTCTCGTCGCCATGGCCGGCGTGCCGATGCTCGTCGGCCCCGACGCATCGGGGGACGTGCTGCGATCGCTGCGGATCCTCGAGATGGCCCTGTCCGTCCTTCTCGCCGGATCGCTTCTTCACGAGCTGGCGTCTCGCGGTCAGGAGCGCGTGCCGGTGAGCGGGTGGGTGCTCAGTTCGCTGCGACCTGTGACTGGCCGCGGGGTCGAGACACGAGAGACCGTTGTCATCCCGTCTCGGCTCGGAGAGGACGGCGCCGACTCCGTCCGAGGCTCAACGCCGAGCGACGGGAGCAGCGGCGTCCCGTTGGAGCAACCCACCCGACAGGCGAGTCATCGCTGCGTTGTCGCGGGCGATGCCGACGATGCCCGAGCTGCACCCGATCTCGCGGCTCGCACGGACGCCATCGTGTCCGCCCGACCGCTCCGGGTTTGCGTGGTCGGCTCGGGGACAGCGTTCCTCAGCGGTATCAGCTACTACACGCATTGCCTCGCCGGCGTTCTCGCCGAGCGACATCCAACCTCGGTGATCCTCATGCGTCGGCTGTTGCCGCCGCGGCTCTATCCCGGGCGCGAACGAGTGGGCGTATGCCTCGCGGAGCTCTCGTACGGCCGCCCCGCGGCCGACGTGTTCGACGGCGTCGATTGGTTCTGGGGCCGAAGCATGCTGCGTGCTCTGCGGTTCCTGCGTCGTCATCGCCCCGAAGTGATCGTGCTGCAGTGGTGGACGGCCACCGTCCTTCACAGCTACCTTCTCGTGGCCCTCGCGGGGCGGCGTGCCGGAGCCCGGATCGTCCTCGAGTATCACGAGACCCAGGACACGGGTGAGGCCGCGCGGCCCCTGGCGGCCCGCTACGCCGGCCTGCTCATGCCGTGGCTGCGCACGCTGAGCGACGCATTCGTCGTGCACTCCTCGCATGATCGTCGGATCCTGCAGGAGGAGCATCCCCGCGACGCCCGGCCCGTGGCAGTGATCACCCATGGCCCGTATGACCAGTACGTCGCCCGGGCGCGGCCGGCGTCTCCGTCGGAGGCGATCAACGTTCTGTTCTTCGGCACCATTCGCCCGTACAAAGGGCTGGAGGATCTCCTGCGGGCCTACGCGATGCTCGATACCGGGGAAGCGGCCCGGTATCGCCTGACCGTGGTAGGTGAGACATGGGAGGGTTGGACGGCACCGCTCGACCTTCTCGCCATACACCCGCACCGGGACCGCATCACGCTCGTCAACCGGTATGTCCACGACAACGACGTGGGCGCCTTCTTCGCCGAAGCGGACGCGGTCGCGCTTCCCTACCGCCGCGCCTCCGCCAGTGGTCCGCTTCACATCGCGATGAGCCACGGCCTCCCGGTCATCGTCACCAACGTCGGTGGACTGCCGGACGCGTTTGCGGGATACGACGGCGCGCTCGTCGTGGAGCCCGAGGACCCCCGGGCACTCGCCGGCGCCCTGCGACGCCTCCGCGATCTCCGCGGGCGCCGCTTCCACCCGCCCGGATCTTGGCAAACAACCGCCGACGCGCTTGGCGAGCTCTTCGACAAGCTCGTCGCGCGCCCTCCGCCCACCACTCGTCCGATCGTGCGCGCGCGGCATTCAGCCACATTGGGACGCGACCGGCGCCCTCGTGCTCGCGGTGTCGCATCACGTGGCGTTCCGACGGTCTCGGTGGTGGTCTGCGCGACCGATCGAGAGCGCTGGGCCGATCTCGTGGAGGCCATGCAATCCGTCGAACGGCAGTCCGTCCGGCCCCTCGAGGTCGTCGCCGTCATCGACCACAACGCGTGGCTCCTCGAGCGCGCTCGTCGCGAGCTGTCGCACGTGCTCGTGCTGCCCAACGAAGCTCAGCGCGGTGCCTCGGGAGCCAGGAACACCGGCGCACGAGCCACGAGAGGAGACATCGTCGCGTTCCTGGACGACGACGCCGTCGCACGACCCGACTGGCTGGCCACGCTCCTGCCCCACTACATCCAGGCCGATGTCATCGGCGTCGGAGGGCGCATTGTTCCGCGCTGGCTTGGAGGGATCCCGCGCTGGCTGCCCGAAGAGTTCAAATGGGTCGTCGGCGCGACGTACCGAGGTGCACCCGTCGACGCCTCGGCGGTACGGAACGTCTGGACCGGGAGCATGACGATCAGACGTACGGCATTCGAGCGGGCGGGTGGATTCCTCGTCGGCTTCGGCAAGGTCGGCAAACATTGGCGCCCGGAGGACACCGAGTTGTGTATTCGCGCCGCGCGAGCGTGGCCCGATGGGGAGTGGATCTATGAGCCGGCCTCTGTCGTGGAGCACAAGGTTGCGCCCGAGAGGAGCACGCCGCTGTTCTTCATGCGCCGCTGTTACGCCGAGGGCGTCGGCAAGGCGCACTTCGCGCTTCACAGTGAGGCGGGAGCTCTGCTCACCACGGAGCGTGCGTATGTCGTCGATGCGCTCCCTCGAGGGTTCGTCTCCGGCTTCGCCGACGTCGTTGTCGAGAAGGACCTCTCGGGGCTCGCGCGATCAGGGGCGATCGTCGGAGGACTCGCGTGCGCGTCTGTCGGCCACGTCGCCGGTCTCGTACAGCAGCGAAAGGCTCGCCGCTCGCACACCGCTCTCGAGTTGGGCTCGCGCAAGACGCCGGTCCTGGCCGGAACCGGCCGTGCCGAGCCGTATGCGTAATACCTGCAGTGCCGAAAGCAGGCACGACGGACGCGAGGGCGGCCGCAGATCGGCGGCGGCTGTGCTGGTCCTCGCATGCTCCGCTGCCCTGTGCTTCTCCGGAACTCCGGCGCGCGCGCGTGGACACGTTGCGGTCGGGGTGTATGTCGGGCCGGCGAACCCAACGGGAGTGGCTCGTTTCGAACGTTGGCAAGGCTCGCGTGTGCAGCTCGCCGTCGACTTCCTGGCCCAGGACGATTGGAGCAAGATCGAGCGGCCGACGTGGTGGTTGTCGAGATGGAGACGATCCAGCTCGAGACGATGGCGGCTCCTCCTCGGCGTTCCGCTCTTCCCCCGCAACCAACCGGACTTGGCCGGCGGTGCTGCCGGCCGGTACGACGAGCACTTTCGCCGCCTTGGCCGCACGCTCGTCCGTTTTGGCCGGGCCGACGCCATCCTGCGCCTCGGGTGGGAGTTCAACGACCCGTATAGCCCGTGGTACGCGGGTGCGGTCCCGAATGGCCCGCTCCTCTTTGCCGACTACTGGCGACGGATCGTCCGCGCTCTACGCTCGGTGGCGCACGAGGATTTCCGTTTTGTCTTCAATCCCACTTCCGGCCCAGGAGGGTTTCCTGCTGACCTCGCCTGGCCCGGAGCGGCGTACGTCGACTATGTCGGGGTGGACATCTACGACTTCGCGGCCGCAACCGCGCAGTTGCCTCAAGAGCGGTGGAAATCGTTCGTCGACCAGGACCATGGACTCGCGCACTGGCTTGGCTTCGCGCGGGCGCACCACCGGCCGCTGGCGCTCCCGGAATGGGGGCTTCTTGCAGGACCGGGGGGTGGAGGCGACGATCCATACTTCGTATGGGCGATGTACCGCTGGCTCAAAACCAGCAACATCGTTTTCGCGGCTTACTTCAACTACGGCCGTTCAAGCCTGGCAACCGGCGGCCTGCCGCTCGGTGCGGCGGTCTATCGAGGCTTGTGGGGCGGCATTGATCACAACTCCGGCTCGCAGCGCATCCCGGCACTCGACGGACGCGAATGACGCCCGCCATTGGGCGGTATTCCGCCGAGCGCTTCCCACACCGACTCGCATTTCTCGTGCTATGAACGTCCACCGAACACCAGGTACGGCGGCATTCCAGCCGGCCGTCGTCACGTCCGTCGATGAACGCCGCGGACCGATCGTCCCGGAGATACGAGCCGCGCTTGCCGCCGGCGAAAAACAGCGGGCGTTCGTCGTCGTCTTCCGCGACGGCGTGCCCCTTGGCACCGCGTACGTCACGTCGCAAGAGCTGGCCTCCGAGACGGAAGCGTCCTTCTCTCGCCGCCTCCCCAAAACCGACGATGGCCAACCGGCATGCCGCCCACTGGGCACCGATTCGTCTTCCGACGCCACACGTTCTCGGTTGCCCGCCGTGAGCGTCATCGTCTGTTCACGCAATCGCGTAAGAGGCCTGCTCGCCCTCCTCCGGAGCCTCGAGCGCGTCGACTACCCCGACTTCGAGGTCGTCGTCGTCGACAACGCTCCCCCGAACGACGACACGCGGCGAGCAGTCGCAGAGTTCCGCTCGAAGATGCGGCCGCGTTACGTCCTCGAGCCCGTTCCTGGCCAGACGCGAGCCCGAAACGCCGGCGTTGCAGCGGCTCGACACGACGTTCTGGCGTTCGCAGACGACGACACGGTGGTTGAGGCGTCCTGGCTGCACGGACTTGCCCGCGGATTCGCCGAGGGCGAGGACGTAGGCGCGGTTTCGGGGCTCACCTTTCCCGCCGAGCTCGAGACCGAGGCCCAGCAGCTATTCGAAGACCTTGGAGGACATCGAAAGGGTCGCGGATTCACGCGGGTCATTTTCGACCCGTCGAGCCCGGACGCTCAGCATCCGATGTATCCGCTTCCGCAGTTCGGCGTGGGGTGCAACATGGCCTTTCGCCGCAGGGCGCTCGAGCAGGTGGGGGGCTTCGACGTCGCGCTCGGCCCCGGTACACGCCTGCCCGGCGGCGACGACACGCTCGCCTTCACGGAGGTCATGCTCGCCGGCTGGCGCGTTGTCTATGAGCCGACAAGCATCATCTGGCACTTCCACCGCCGCTCGATGGACCAGCTGATCGCGCAGCGACGGGGATACGGCGTCGCACTGGGTGCCTACTACGCCGCGCTGTTGGCTCGCGAGCCCGGACGGCTCTGGCAACTCGTCAAACTCGTGCCGCGTGCTCTGTCGGACCTGAGGGCCAACCCGTGGTCGAGCGGATCGAGTCGCCAATCCACCCGCGCGTCCACCATTTACAGACCGGGGCTCGCGCTCGGGCCCATTCTTTACGCGTACACGCGGGTCAACAATTCGGTCTTTCCCGCCGCGCGTCCGGTGCCCGCGAGCGGCCCGCTGCGCCCTCGCTCGGGTCCTTGAAACCGCCCGCCTATCGCGAACCCCTGCTCGCATCACGCCCGAACCACCCCGCATGGTCTCCATTCTGAATCCGCGGTCCAGGCCCCCGAACGCCGACCAGGGTGCTCTGTCGGGTGTGAGCGTGGCCTTCAGCGACGACGGAGGCACACCGACGCGGGGACAGCAACGGCCTCTCCTGCTTGTCCCGACGCTCATCGCGACGTACGGCGTCGTCCTCATCTCGATCGGATACGCCGACAGCTACGCGGGAGCGCGATGGGCCACGGCAGTCGTCTGGATCGGCCAGCTCGTCGTCTTCCTGCCGCTTGCGATCACGATGGTGGCACCGAATGTTCCTCGCAGCGCACGGGTCGTCGCCGTCGGAGCCCAGGCCGGTTTTCAGTCAGTGATCAAGTGGATGTACAGTCCGCTCGACTTTCGCTTTCCGGATGAGCTGCTCCATTGGAGAACCGCTTGGAGCGTGCTCAACGACCACCACCTGTTCCACGCAAACCCCGCCCTGTCGATCAGTCCGTCGTTCCCGGGACTCGAGGAGACAACGGCTTACGTCGCAAGCGTCACGCACCTGAGCCTCTTCGCGGCAGGGTCCATTGTCGCCGCGGTGTCGCACGTCGGCGTGTCGCTGGCGGCGTACTCGTTCGTGCGCATGATCACTGGATCGGATCGGGTCGGGTCGACGGCGGCTCTGCTGTTCGCCGTCAGCCCGCACCACCCCTTCTTCAACGCGGGGTTCATATACGAGGCGCCCGCGTTGTTGCTCATGGTGCTCGTGTTCGTCTTCGCATTCGACGCGCACGGCCGACGACCGCTCGCGCTCGGACTGGCGTCGCTGCTCCTGGCCGCGGTGATCGTGACACATCACGTGACGGCGGCCGTCACGACCTCCGTGCTGGTTCTCAGTTTCATGGTTGCGGCCGTACGGCATGACCCGCTCGTCCGAGCCCTCGGCTACCTCTCCGCTCTGGGGGTCGCGCTCGCGACAGCATGGGTCGCCGGCGTAGCTCACGGTCTGTTCTCCTACCTCGCCCCGCCACTCCAAGATGCGCTCCAGTCGATCGGCGAGCTCTCTGCCGGTGGCGGGGGGGCGAACAGCGGCAAGAGCTTGCCGCTGACGCTGTCGTACCTTGCCGTCTGCCTGACCCTCTTCCTTGCGACGCTCGGGTTCGTTCGGGTCTCGCGGACCACGCCGACCGTGCCGGTCCGTGCATTCTCCATCGCCTCGATCAGCTACGTGGGCGTGCTGGGTTTTCGGGCCGTCGCCACCAGCTCCGAGATAGCGGGTCGGGCACTGACATATTCGCTGTTCTTCGCGTCGATCACGATGGCGATCGCACTCAACGCGCTGTGGCCCCCAGGCGCCCGGGCGGTACGCCAGGCCGGCATCACGGCGGCGGTGACCGTGATCGCGGCCGGCTTCGCGATGATCGGCTGGCCACCGCTGTGGGAGACCACGCCTGGCCGGTACCACATCGATGCATTCGAGAGCGGTATCGACCGTGCGGGGATCCTCGGCGCCCAATGGATGCGCCGGGCGGTGGGTCCCGGTCACCGAGTCGCCTGCGACTTCTCGGCGTGCTGGCTGGTCGCCTCATACGGCTTCCAAGCGCCCGTACCGGGCGTTTCGCGCCTGTATTACGCGACGACGGTCGGTCCGCCGGAGCACCGCTTCATCCAGACGAAGGCGCTCAGCATGGCCGTCGTCGATGCGGCCATAAGCGAGCAGCTCCCGCGCGAGCCGAGCGCCGGCTATTTCCTCGATGATCAGTACCTCCACTCACATAGGTCGCCGTTGCCCTTCGCTCGGCTGGACAAGTTCGCCCGCGCTCGCGGCATGACTCGGCTGTACGACAACGGGCGAATTGCGATCTACGACCTGCGGCTGATCCAGCATGCCCTCTCGCCGTAGCGTGGCCTTCGTCCTTGCCGCCGGCGCCGGCGCGATCGTCCCAGGCGGTGCCGTCGCCGGTCGCGTTCCGGGCGCCGGATATCTGGTGGCGTCAGCGCTTCTGGTGGTGCCTGGCTATCTCTGGTGCGCGGCGCTTCGATCGTGTGGGTTGCGGCTGTCCAATCTCGACGTCGCGCTGTTGTCGGTCGGTCTGAGCATGGTCTGCGCGATCGGCGGCGGCCTGCTGTTGAACCTCATCGGAATCGCGCTTACCGCCTCGTCGTGGTCCGCGTGGACGCTGCTGGTGTCAACAGCCGGCGCCGGGCTCGCGTACCTGCGGCTCGGGAGCGGGGGAGCCGGCGGAACATCGACGCGTCGCGGCGACGTCAAGCGCAGCCTCGTGGAGATCGTCGGCTGGACGCTCGTCGTCGTGCTCGTCGGTGCCGCCGCCGTCAACGCGAGACAGGCCGCGGTTGTCGGTCGCCGTACACCCACGACGGAGTTGTCGATCGTCCTGAAGCACACGCACGGCAGACGTGCCGGGGACGTCGAGGTGCGGAACCTCGAGGCCAAGCCCATGCGCTATCGCGCTGTGGTCACCCTCTCGGGCGCGCAGATATCGCGCGTGGTTCGAACGCGCGAGCGCAGCCTCACAGCTCAAGGGACGTGGCGGTTCGCGGAGCCTCTGCCGCCCTTGGGAGCGGGCGACTGGCGGGTGGTGCACGTCGCACTCTTCCGAGGCGCCGGCGCGACGACCCCCTATCGCAGTGTGCATCTGGTCGTCGTGGGTCCTCTGACGTGAGCCGGATTGGACAGCTTGCCTTGCAAGAGCAGGCACATCGATCGGCGGCGCGATGACGTGGCGAAAGGACCTCGCCGGCGAGTCGCGCCAGATCGTCGCCCTGCGGTCGCGGAGCGCGCCGGAACCTGAGCCTTCCGCGCTGGTGGCGAGCTCGCGCGAGCCCGCCACCCTCGGCACCGCGCTGTCCCTGTTCACCACGACAGTCTTGACCTCCGCATTCGGGTTCGCCTTCTGGGCCGTGGCCGCCCGCGTCTACAGCCCGGCCGTGGTGGGCGCGAGCAGCGCTGCGATCTCGGCGATGCAGTTCGTCACGATCTTCGCCATGCTGGGCCTCGGCACGCTCCTCATCGCCGAGCTGTCGAAACGGCCTCGCCACTCCAGTGACTACCTCATGACCGCGCTGGCGGTGTCCGCCTTGGCGGGGACCGTCGGCGCGCTGGTGTTCGCTCTTGCCGCACGCCGGCTCTCTCCGGCAGCGCTGTCGGCGGTACACGGGCTCTTCCCACTCGCCACGTTCACGGCCACGGCCGCGATCACCTCCGCGCTGCTCGTGCTCGACAACGCACTGATCGCTCTTGCTCGCGCCAGCTGGCAGGTCTGGCGCAACCTCGCGTTCTCCGCCGTCAAGCTCTTGCTGCTCCCGGTGGCGGCGGTTGTATGGGGAGCCGGGAGCTCGGAGGCCGTCATGGCAGCATGGCTGGCGGGGACGGGGGCCTCGTTCCTCGTGCTGGTCACTCTCGCGATCGCAAACCGCGTGCGATGGCTCGGCCAGCCGCGCTGGGGACTTCTGCGTCAGTTCCGCTCAGTCGCACTGGCCCATCACTGGATCAACCTGGCGCAGGTGGCGCCGCGCCTGCTCCTCCCTGTCCTGGTTGCTGGCTACCTCTCTCCCGTCACCAATGCGAGCTTCTACGCCGCGCTGCTGCTGGTCGGCTTCGCGTATATCGTGCCGAACCACCTTGCTACCGCTCTCTTCGCCGTTGCGAGCGGCGAGGTCGACCTGCTGACGCGGGAACTCCGCCGAACGATGGTCGTGTTCCTCGTCGTGGCGGTGGCGACTGCTCTCATCTTCGCCGTCGCGGCGAATCCGATGCTTGACACCTTCGGGCCCGGCTACGACAGCGCGGCGGGCGCCTTGATCGTGATGGGACTTGCGACGGCGCCGACCGGCGTCAAGGCCTACTACGCCGCGGTGTGCCGCGTGCACGGAGACCTGAGACGCGCCGCCTTGCTGTGCAGCACCGGTAGCGGGCTCGAGATCGCCGTCGTTTGGATCGCGCTCGCGCTCGGGGCCGACGTTCTCGCCGTCGGAGCAGCGTGGGTAGCCGCGATGTCCCTGGAGGCGGTGGTCTTCTGGCCGGCGGTCGCAGCAGCGGGAAATCTGCCCGGACAGCTCCGCGGACGGATTGCCGAGCTGCTGCGCTGGTCCGCGCCGAACACGCTTGGGCATCGAGTCGCTTGCTCGTCGCGGTGATGATCGTGCTCTCGAGACTCGCTGCCGGTGGCAGACGCGCCGGTGGCGGCGTCCGGGTCGCATGTCCCTTGACCCAGGGTGGATTCGTCCCCTTTCTCCGTACGCTGACACCCGGCCCATTCGCCGGTGGATAGCTCGCGCTCCTTGACCGGAATGGCCGTATCCGCGAGGTCCACGGCAACTGCGTCAGTTCCAATACTGATGTATCACCGGTTGGCGGGCCGCTCGCCGGGGCGATCTGGTCGCTTGAATGTCTCGCCGTCGCTCTTTCGGCGACACGTTGAGTTCCTGATCGACGAAGGGTTCTCCTGCTATTCGGTCAGTCAGCTGGCCGCGGCGATCAAGGGAAGCCTCGCCCTCGCCGCAAAGCCCATCGTCCTGACGTTCGATGACGGTTACGAGGACTTCTTCACGATCGCACTTCCCACGCTCGTCGAGACCGGTATCCCGGCCACCCTCTACGTGACGACCGCCCAACTCAACGACCGGACGTCAGGAGTACGGCGTACCGACGAACCGAAGCTCGGAGTCCCACAGCTCATCGAGGTGCAGCGCTGTGGGGTCGAGGTCGGCGCTCATAGTCATACACATCCCCAACTTGACCTTCTACCCGAGAAGAGACTCATCGAGGAAGTGACGTGCTCCAAGACGATCCTGGAGGATGCCCTCCAACGACGCATCGACACATTCGCCTATCCATACGGACATTACAATCGGCGCGTGCGCTCGGCGGTCGTCAGGGCGGGCTATACGTCGGCGTGCGCCGTCGACGACATCGTCTGTATGGTGACCAACGACCGGTTTGCCCTGCCGCGTCTTACGATGCACGACAGCATCACGCTGGAGCGGCTGGACGAGCTCACGGCAACGCGGCCCACGCCTCTCAGCCGGCCGGTCAAGCGCCTGCTGCACTTCGGCTGGCGCGGAGTCCGTCGCCTCCTCGGCACGAAGTCTCCTTGGGTGTAGCACGTGGCAGCGCGCTGCTCCCGAGTTCGCCCGATCACGCACGTGCGGCTGCTCATGCGGACCCACCGCTCACGGGTCGCGCGCCGAACCACACCGCGGCGCGAGCGACGCGTTGCGGACCTGCTCCGGTTCGCGATCGTGGGGGCTGCGCTTGCGGCGACCGCCGGCGGCGAACACAACGCGGCGATCAAGTGTGGCCTCTTGGTGCCGCCGACCGTGCTCTCCCGATCGGTCAAGGCGCCCGGGACGCTCGACTTCGCCTTCACATTGGGACTCGCGGTCGAGGCGATCGGCTCCGCCTCGGGCGTCAACGCGAGTCAGGGCTGGAACACGATGGCGCACCTCGTCCTCCCGCTGTTGAGCGGCCCGTTGCTGTACCACGGACTCGCACGACTGGAGCTGCGGATCGATGGTCCAGGGCGTGCTGTCACACGCCCGAGAGTGGCGATCGCGGCGATCACGTTCGCTGGTGTGCTCGCGCTCGGCACGCTCTGGGAGCTTGTCGAGTGGGCCTCGGACAGCTGGCTGGGCACCAGCTTCGCGACAAGTTACGAGGACACAATGGGCGACCTGCTCCACGACGCCATCGCAGCGGTCGGCAGCGGGGCCTTGACGGCGTTGTGGCATGGCTCCGCAGCCCGGCGGCCTCAATAGCCGGGGGGTGAGCGGAACGGCGTCTCGGCGCCGCTCGGGCGGGATCCGCCCGGTGCGCCGGACGCCGCTTCGCCGTCGAGGCCGATGACTTGCGCTGGGCGGTTTCACGACGCTTCGAGGAGGAGCCCGCCTGCGCCGCCGGTTCGGCGGTTCGCGAAGGCTACCGCCGCCGTGCCCGTCTCGAGGGCCGCGGCTGCGCGCCGGCGCTGCGGTTCCTATAGTGGATCTGTGGGTCGTCCCCGCGCCCGAATGACCTCCGCCGACGGCTCGCGAGTCCGCCGCCTCCTGCGCCGCCTCGACAAGCGCGTGGACGAGTCGGGCATCGACTGGCTGATCTACAACCCGTACAAGATGTACGAGTTCCACTGCTTCGCGAGAAAGGATGCTTCGCCGGTGATGGACACGCTGGCGCAGGCGTTCCCCGACGCGCGCTGCTACGCGGACGTCGGAGCAGGGAGCGGCGCGTTCGCCGCCGAGGCCGCGCGCCGCGGCCGCCGTGTCGTCGCATGCGAGCGCAGCCGCTGGGGACGACTGATGGCCAGACAGCAGGGGGTGGACTGCCGGTCGTTCGAGCTCACCGACGAGCCGCCGGCCGACCTACCGGGCCCGTTCGATCTCGCCTACTGCTTCGAGGTCGCCGAGCACGTGCCCGAGCAGCTCGCCGACCGCCTCGTCGGGTTCCTCGCCGGACTGTCCGACACGATCGTGTTCACGGCGGCGCCGCCCGGCCAGGGCGGTACCGGGCACGTCAACGAGCAGCCCATGAGCTACTGGATCGAGAAGTTCGCCCGTCACGGGATCCGGCACGACGGCGAGCGGACGCAGGCGATGCAGGCGGCGTTCGAGCGCTCGGGGGTGTGGGCCCCGTGGTTGATCTCCAACGTCAACGTATTCGAGCGTGCCCGGGCTGACACGGTGTCCGCGGCCACGTAGTCGCGGGCATCCGAGGCGTGGTTCGGTTCGAGATCCACGCCGAGGACCGAGACGAGTGTGGTCATGACCGGTGCTCAGTCGACCTCGGAGCTGACGCCGTAGGACTGCGGCGGTCCGTTTGGACGAGGCGTTTGTGTTCGGAGCGCTGGACGGCGAGGTAGACGCGCATGTTGGCGGCCTGTTCGTCGCCGAAGGGGCCGCGGGTCTCGATCAGGCACCGCACGTCGCGACAACGCCGAATGCGCTCCGGGTGCTCGCAGACCGGTCGGCTGGCGCAGTACGACACGTGGCCGTGAGGGCCCATCGGCGAGGGAGCCGCCACAGCCGCGTCGCGCGCATAGGATCCCCGCGGGATGGGCGACGGATTCACGTGGCAGGACGGCGAGCGGACGATCCGCTTCCTGGCCGACCACGGCGTGCTCGCCAGCGTGGGGTCGGTCGGCGACGCCTACGACAACGCGCTCGCGGAGAGCTTCGTCGACAGCTTCAAGACCGAGCTCATCGCCGACCGCGTCTGGCGCACGAGATCACAGCTCGAGCTCGCCGTCGTCGAGTACATCGGCTGGTTCAACCACACCCGCCTGCACGAAGCGCTCGGCGACATTCCACCGGCCGAGATGGAGCCCCTCTACGCTCCCCTGGTCGAGACCAATACCTCTCTCGAAATGAAGAGAGGAAGCCAACTAACCCGGTCTCCGTGAAAGCCGGTCCGGCTCAAACCGCGTTCGGAACCAGCCGAGGCACAACAGCTAGCGCCGCGCGTGGAGAGTCCAGCTCGCGCTCGATCCGCGGCCGGCCGATGCGTGCGTGGACGGCGTCCGGCTTCCGAAGCCGCGGCGACGCTGTTGAGCGATCGCCGCGGTCTGCCGCGCTGGTCCTCTCCTGGATGTCGAGCAGCGGGAGGTCGCTGATCCGGGCAGCGCGCTCGTCCACGTCCGGACCCTGCGTCGCGAGCGCCCGCATTTGCGGGGTTGTCTCGAGCGCGCCGGGCAGGATTCGAAACCTGTGCCTCTTGTTCCGGAGGCAAGGCGAGAAGCGCGCTGAGAGCGCGCGGGTCCCGCGAGGTGTCGATTTGCTCCCGGGCATCGCCGCCAGGAGTAGCGTTGCGCTGACGCCTGACCCGGAGGAGGTCTCGCATGCGGCTCGATCGCCTGAGCGCCGAGGACGTCCGGATCCTCGATCTCGAAGCGGGCAACATTCGCGGTCACACCTGCAAGGTGATCGTTCTGAGCCCCGGCGAGGAGCGCCCGCTTCCCACGGTCGACCACCTGCGCGCGCATGTGGCCGCGTGCCTCGATGTCGCCCCGAGGTTGCGCCGGCGGCTCGTCCGCTCGCCGCTCACCGCGGGTGCCTCACTGTGGATCGACGACGAGGCGTTCGACATCGCGCGCCATGTCCGCGCCGTCGAGGACACCGGGCCGGTGAGCCCGGAGCGGCTTCGCGAGATCGTCGCCCGCCTCATGGCAGAGCGGCTCGATCGCGCCCACCCTCTGTGGCGGATCGATGTCGTCGATGCGATGACCGACGGGTCGCTGGCCCT
>C688J18823_10001019_pt1 | contig 17023 bp, 13 predicted proteins | sample HopSoiMetagenom1_FD_18823 | JGI IMG/M metagenome (IMG submission 18823) | reverse complement strand
AAATAGTCCGGCTTCTTCGCCGGTAAACGACGCAAAGATGACAGTCGCCGGCAACGGATGACGCGCCAGGACGCGGGCGGTCTCGAGCAGCGCCGCGGTGCCAGACGAATCGTCATCTGCTCCTGGTCCGACCACCACCGAGTCGTAGTGGCTGCTCACCACATAGACGAGTTCAGGGTTCGTGGTGCCCTTCAACGTCGCGATGACATTCGCAGTCTGGCCTGATTGGCCAGTGCGCAGCCGGTACTCGAACCGCTGATACTCCGGTTCGTAGCCAAAGGACTTGTACCGGTCGAACAAGAACGCTGCGGCGAGCTTGTTGCCGGGCTGCGTGACAAACTTTGAATCGAAATCAAAGAGCGTTTTTTCGTAGGAGTAGATGCGTGGGACCGAGACGTCAGACACGACGGTGTTGACGTCGGCGGCAATGGGGCCGAAGAGCCGCTTGCCTTTTGCCACCAGGGCCTGTTCCGTTTCCAGATTCGCCTTGACGCGTTCTCGCAGCTCGTCGCGTGTGACGCGTTGTGAGAGATCCACCACATAGATCCCGCGCTCCGGGGACACCGTATCGCCGTCGCGCTCGGCGGTAATCACGACCGAGCTGCCGTCGGTGCTCGGCGCCCATGAATACTCAGGTGCAATCGTTCTGATCGTGTTGTTGTGGAACAGACGCGTGCGCGTCATGGCCGGAAGATCGTAGAGATACGACCGGCGATGGCGCGGTTCACCGATGGCCGCAAGCATGCGAGTCGGGGTGAGGAACACCGGGAGCACGTCGTGCTGAATCTCGCGTGTGACGCGCGCTTCCTCCCCGCCGTCGGTGCCGATGACGTAGATCTCCCAATCGTCGTTCGGCATCATTTGAAACGCGATCTTCGATCCGTCCGGCGACCACGCTGGCGCATCGATCCGTTCGGGCCCTGTGCGGATGGCCATCGCGTGAGGCGGATCGCTGATATGAGTGGTCATCAATCGATTGGCCGGGCCATCGTGCGAGACGAACGCGATGCTGGCCCCGTCGCGCGAGAACGACGGAGCCGAACCGTTGATGGTCGTGGTGCGGCCCTCCGGCAGCGTCAGCAGCCCGAAGGTCGCCGGGGCTCCTGCCCCGCCGCCTCGTGCGCCACGACCGCCGCCGCGGGTGCGTGTGGCGAACAGGATTGCGGTGCCGGTCGAGTTTCGCGTCTGAAAAATCTTGTCGCTCTCACCGGTCGTCCGTACGACCGGCGCCCGGCCGTCGCCGATCTCGTAAATCTGAGCCGCGCCGTCGTCCGAGGCGGAGGCAGTGACGAGGATGGAAGGCGATGCGAACAGGACGGAGAACAGGTGCAGGTGCCCGGTATCGGGCGAGGTTTCCGCGCCGCTTCCGATCTCGCGAACGACCAGCCTGGCCTCATTGGCGATGATTTGATTGAGCGCATTGAGTCGCTGCGCGCGCTCGGCTGGCGGCGCGCCGTCGAGTGCCGCCTGCGCCGCGGTCACTGCGTTGCTGGCCCCCGCGCGCAGATACGCCAGTTTCGTTCCGTCGATCGAGAACGACGCGCCAAACCCCGGTAATTCAGCGACCGTTTGTGGGGCTGACGCGCCGGTGATTCGAACGACTCGCGTCGTCCGTCGCATTCCCGCACCCGTTTCGTAGGCCACATAGTGCCCGTCCGGAGACACGACCGGCAGTTCTCCGTCGTCTGTCAGCTCGGTCGTCTTATACAGCTCGCCCGTCTGCAGGGCGATTGGCTCGAGCGCCGATGCGGCGTCTGCTGAATCGAGAACTTGAAGATAGATCTCGAGCGCGGCGGTGTAATCCCCACGCTCCCATGCGAGCGCCGCCTCTTGCAGCGGCGTGTCCACCCGGCGTGCCCACAGGGGCAGCGCGACGACTGCCACGAGTGCGGCAATGGTTAGGAATCGTATCTTCATCGGATGCAACGAAAGAGAAAAGGTAGAGGATAGGCGCCCTGAAAGCGTACAGCGAAAAGGGGAGAAGGAAAAGGCTGCTCGCCCTTTCCCGCTCCCCTGTAGCGGTCTTCGTGCCTGGCTTCGCTTTTAGCGTGCGACCGATTTACTTCGCGCCGCTCGCGGCCTTTTGGAACTCATTCAGATTGCGACGGAACTCGACGAGTTTCGCGCGGATGCTGGGATCCAGTTCGACGCTGGCGGTGCCGCTGGTGCCGACCGCGCCCTGCGTTGCCGCGGCGTCAGGCGTTGCCGCGGCGCCGGGCGTTGCGGTTGCGCCGGGCGCTGCCGTTGCGCCAGTCGCGTTGGTCGCCGCACCACCCGTGGCCTCTGCATCCGAATTGTCCGGCCCAAGCAGCGCGTTCAGGTTCGCCGCAACCTTCTGATAGCTCACGTGCCAGTCAGGAGGGTTGCCGATCAGCTCGTTGAAGTTCGAGATCAGCTGCGACACCTGCGTCCGCGCGTCGCCATTGAGCTGCGCCGCCGCGGGAAGCTGGGTCAACTGGCTGAGCGTGTCACGCGCCGTCACGAGGTGGCGGTGCGCCGTTTCCGTGTCACCCGACTGCTGCCCGGCGGCTGCTGACTGGCCCGCCGCGGAGGACTGCTGTCCGGCTGCCGATGGCTGCTGCTGTGACGTGCTGCCGGTTGCGTTCGCTGCCGAGGGTTCCGGCTGCTGCGGATTCTGGGCCGCTGCGGCCGACGACTGCGACGAAGATGTCGGCTGTGACGACGTCGGCGTCTGCTGTGATCCAGCGGACGAGGATGCCGCACTCGACGGCGAAGCTGCCGACGACGAGGTCATCGACGGTTCCGCGTGCGCAGCGGCAGGAGTGGCGGTGTCCGAGGTCGTGGACGCTTCGCTCTTCGGCGTGGACGGCGCGCCGGCCATTGCGCCCGCGTATGCCGTGATGTGCGTGCGGACTTCCATCAACTTGGCGCGCGTCGCCTCGTCAACGGTGGCGGCCGACGCCTTTGATCCCGCGGCACCGCTGGTGCCGGTCGCGCCCGGAGTCGTGGCCGACGTCGAAGCGGTATCGCTTCCGACGATGTCGGTAATGATCTTGTCGATCGCCGCGACTTCAGTTCCCCAGTTCGCCTGGCTCGAGGCGTTCGTGGACTTGCTGCTGCTCGCAGTGGTTCCACTCGTGCTCGTGCCGGCGGACGGTCCGAGCCGCTCGAGATTGCTCAGGTGCCGCTTCAGTTGCGCGAGAGACGACCGGTCCTTCGCCGGGACTGAGTTGGCCTTGATATCGTTGACCGCCTGCTGCGCCTGACGCAGATGTTCCTGCGGCGACACCGATTGATCGGCGGATGTCGGCGCTGCGGACGCTGTCGGCTGCTGCGTTGGCTGCGGCTCGGTCGGCTGCGGCTGCGTGGGTTGCGGCTGCGGCTGCGACGGCTGCGGGTCGGTCGGCCGCGGCGTGGGTTGCGGCTGCGGATCGGTCGGCGGCTGCTGCGGCCGGTCCGGCTGCTGTGACGGTTGCGACGGCTGCTGCTGTGGCGCCGGCTGCTGCGGCGCGCCGGCGAAGCTGCTCACCGGAAGAACAAGAACGCCGGCGGTGGCCAACGCCATTGTCCATCGGCTGATTGATCGTTTCATCGTGCGCCTCCTCAGGCTCTGTTATTTCGTTTTCCTCGCTACCCTCCTTCGAGGCAAGCACGGTGCCACGGCGGCTCGACGGACATTCACATACAAATCGGCCGTCGAGGTCGAAACTGAACCGCATCACGATCGTGAATGGATTACATGGTGTGTCAGCCATGCTGTTGGGGCATAGCTGCGCTTCCGAGCGCCTGCTGCGTGAGTCAGCGGGTAGGTATGAGGTAGAAGGCGATGGCAAGAATGCCGTAGACGCCGAGCAGTTGCAGCCCCTCGAGCCAGTTGCTTTCACCGTCAAGGGATACCAGAGTCACACCGAGCACCGACAAACCGATGGCGCTGATTTCAAACGCATTGAAGACGAATGACATCGGAGATCCGAGCGCGAATGAGAGGAGCACCAGCACCGGTGCGACCATCAACGCGATTTGTGCGCTGCTGCCGACGCTGATTTCGAAGGCGAGCGTCATCTCGTTTTGAGCCGCAGCCGTGACCGCGCTGTAATGTTCCGCCGCGTTACCCACCAGTGCGACGATGATGACCCCTGCGAAGAGTTCCGACATTCCCAGCCCGTGGAGCGCTGGTTCGAGCGCTTCGATCAAGACCTCGGCTTCGATCGCGGTAAACACCGTCGCGAGCGCGAGGAGCGTGATCGCCGATCCGACCGCGAGCGTCGTCCCATGCGGACGTCCCGAACTGACGCGCAGCGGATCGTGCTGCGACCGGAACGCGAAGACAAGACCCGCCGCGTAGACGCCGAGCAGGACGATGGAGGACCAGAAACTCAGCCGATCGATCACCGCGGGGTGAGCCTCGAGCGAGCCGTAGCTGATCAGGGCGACGAGCGCCGGCATCACCAGCGCGACCGTCGCAAGATACAGCATCACGGTCGCAGAGCCGGCCGACAACCTGTTGAACTTCTGGCGTCCGTGCTTCACGCCGCCGATGAAGCACGACAGCCCGAACACGAGGAGCAGGTTGCCGATGATGCTGCCGGTAATCGAAGCTTTGACGATCTCGGTGTGGTGGGCCCGAAGGGCAACGATGGCGATGATCAGCTCGGCGGCGTTGCCGAACGTGGCGTTAAGGAACCCGCCGAGCGTCGGTCCGGATCGCCGCGCCAGGTGTTCCGTCGCCGATCCGATGAGGCCCGCGGCCGGGACGAGCGACACCGCCGCGGTGACGAAAACCCATATCGAAACGCCGCTCTGCCAGCGCAACCACAGGCTGATGGGGGCTGCAACCAGGAGCAGGTTCAGCCAGCTTCCGGTGACGATTCGCAGCAACTGGGTAGCGGGCGACGGCATGCGACATTATCAGTCAGGATTCCGGCCGCATCTGCGGTCAGAGAACAGCCGAACGCGGCGGCGACGAGGCGCCAGCAGCTTTACCGAAAAGTGTGATATACTTGGTGGTCGATCTGCTTTCTGAGCCTGTCGTCGAGATCCTTTCGGGATATCTGATCAGACCTCACAAAAGCGGTGCACGACACGGGGTTGTCCGTAATTTGCGACGGCCAGCCATTTCCTGACGGCGCGGATGTCCGCGCTCGGCTGCGAACCGTCACTACGCACGAGGAGACTTCGAGATGGCAGCACCTACGAACGGGACGATCAAGCGGTTGGTGAGCGAAAAGGGTTTCGGGTTCGTTGCCGCGAGCGACGGCAGCGAGTATTTCTTCCACCAGTCCGCGTGCAACGGCTGCAAGTTCGATAGTCTTCGCGAAGGTCAGGCCGTGACGTTCGAGAAGGGCCAGGGACCCAAGGGTCCGCGCGCGGAGAACGTCCGCCTCGCGTAAGAACGCTTCCGCCAAATGGCGGAAGCCGGAAGAACGACCGTCCAAGGGCCGCCGCGTTTAACGCAGCGGCCCTTTTTTTCTGTGCCGCAGCCACTCGACGAGCATCGGAATGAGTGACACGGCGACGATCCCGAGCGCCACGAGCGAAAAGTTGTTCTTTACCACCGGTACGTTGCCGAACGCATAACCCGCCCCGAGACACACGCCGACCCACAGCGCGCCCCCGAACACGTTGAACAATGCGAAGGTGCCATAGCGCATCGCCCCGGCTCCCGCCACGAACGGCACGAACGTCCGGATAATCGGGACGAAGCGTGTCAGCACCACCGCCATGCCCCCGTACTTCTCGAAGAACGCGTGCGCGCGATCGAGATGCTGCCGGTTGAGCAGCGGATGCGAGGCGTCGCCGCGAAAGACCCGCGGACCGACGAAATGCCCGATGCTGTAGTTCACCGTGTTGCCGAGGATCGCCGCCCCCGCCAGCAACAGAAAAAGGAGTCGTATATCGAGCGCGCCGGTTGCGGCGATCGCCCCGGCCGCAAACAGCAGCGAATCACCTGGCAGGAACGGCGTGACCACCAGACCGGTTTCCGCAAAGATGATGGTGAAGAGCAGCGCGTAGACCCACACCCCGTAACGCCCGACGAATTCCGCCAGGTGAACGTCCAGGTGCAGGAAGAGATCGATGAGTGAAGACATGAAGGGCTCAGGGCTCAGGGCTCAAGTCAAGGCTCAGGGCTCAGGGCTCAAGGCTAATGCGCGGCGTCGCCGGCGAGCGCTTTCACGATCTCACCGAGCACGCCCTTGGCGTCTCCGAACACCATCAGCGTGTTGTCGGCGGAATACAGCTCATTGTCGATCCCGGCAAAGCCAGGGTTCATCGAACGCTTGTTGGCAATGACGAACTTGGCGCGGTCGGCATCGATGATCGGCATGCCGTAAATGGGGCTCTTGGTGTCGTGCCGGGCCGCGGGGTTGACGACATCGTTGGCGCCGACCACCAGCACGACATCGGTCTGCGGAAGGTCGCGGTTGATCTCGTCCATCTCGATCAGCGCGTCGTACGGCACTTCGGCTTCGGCGAGCAGCACGTTCATGTGTCCGGGCATGCGGCCGGCGACGGGATGGATCGCAAACTTCACGTCGATGCCGCGCTTGGTGAGCTGATCGTAGATCTCGCGAACACGGTGCTGCGCCTGCGCCACAGCCATCCCGTAGCCAGGTACGATGACCACCTTGCCGGCGTTCTCCAGCAGGTCCGCGGCATCGCGCGGCGTGCCGCTCTTCACCGTCTTCGCCTCACCGGCCGCGGCGCCCGCCTGGACCTGTCCGAATGCGCCGAAGAGCACGTTGGTAAACGAACGGTTCATCGCCTTGCACATGATGATCGACAGGATCAACCCCGACGACCCATCGAGCGCGCCTGCGGTGATGAGCACTTTGTTTTCCAGCACGAAACCCATCGCGACTGCTGACAGGCCGGCGTAGGAATTCAACAGCGAGATGACCGTCGGCATGTCCGCACCGCCGATCGGCATGATCAGCAGCACACCGAACAGCAGCGACAGCACGATGATCAGCGGGAAGAGTTGCCACACCTCCGGTCTGAACAGCAGCAGTCCGGCGGCGCCGATCGCGATGGCCAACAACCCGAGGTTCACCACGTTCTGACCGCGATACGTCATCGGCCTGGTCGGGATGATCTCCTGGAGCTTGCCGGCCGCCATCAAGCTGCCGGTGAACGTCAGGTATCCGAGGATCACCTCGATCCCGATCGCCCCCGTTCGGAACATCGTCAATTCGCCGTCCTGCAGCCACAGCGCGTACTTCGCGGTGCCCACCAGTCCCGCGGCAAGCCCGCCAAACGCATGCGAAAGCGCGGTCCGCTGCGGCACCGCGGTCAACGGCACTTTCGACAGCGGGACGCCAATGGCGGTCCCGATGACGACGGCCACGATGATCCACGTGTAATTGACGATGTCGGGATGGAGCAGCGTGCCGCCGACGGCCGCCGCCATTCCTGCAACGCCTGCGGCGACGCCGCGTCTGGCGGTTCTTGGATCGCTCAACCAGCGCAGTGACAGGATGAAAAGCGCCGCCGCTGCGAGATAACTCGCCTGGGTGAGATGCGCGGCCGCACTCATGACTTCGGCCGCCGTTCGCGGAACATCTTCAGCATGCGGTCGGTGATCAAGAAGCCACTGACGATGTTGGTCACCGATGCGGCGACGGCGACAGTCCCGAGAATCGTGCTGAAGGTGCTTTTCTGCTCGCCGGCAATGATGATCGAACCGACCACCGCGATGGCCGAGATGGCGTTGGTCAGCGACATCAACGGGGTATGCAGCAGACGCGAGACGTTCTGGATGACCTGAAAGCCGACGAATGTCGCCAACAGGAACACGAACGCCATGGACCACAGATCAAGCACAGGCACTGGCCGCCCTCCTCACAGGAATCCGGGAGTGTACTGTTCGGACGTCCGGCGGCGCAACCTGCGAACTGCGAACAGTCCAAACACGACGCTTTGGTGTCTAATGGCCGACGGCATTTCTCGACGGATCTTCTATGCTGATGAGTCGCATCGGGTGTCCCGCGTCAGTCGCTCTTCTCTTCTTCATCCTTCCCGCACGCGTTCCCGCTCAAACCGTCTCCGGTGGTGTTTCGGGAGGCATCATCCAAGGCGGGCCTGGAGGCATCGTCCAAGGCCCGCCGCGCGATCGTGTGCCGCCTCCGCGCACCGGTACCGGTTCGGTCAAGGGCCGCGTCGTCGATGGCGTCACCGGTGCTGCACTCGCACGCGCACGCGTGACATTGCAAGGCGCCACCAGGGTGACAGTTCTGACCGACGCGAGCGGAGCGTTCGCGTTTGCCAACCTTCCGCCCGGCTCGATCAATTTGGGGGTCGACAAAGCGACCTACCTGAACACACGTTTTCCGACGCCGGGGCGGACGATTCGAACCAGCTTTCGCCCGGTGATCCTTGTCGACGGCCAAGCCATGGACGGGGTCGTCATCCCGATGTTTCACGGCGCCTCGATCGCCGGGCGTGTCGTCGATGCGAACGGTGATCCGGTCGACTTCGCTCAGGTGAGCGCGATGCGCATTCCTGGTCCCGGACGCACCGGGCGCCCAATGATGCGGGGTGGGGTGTCAACCGACGATCGCGGGGAGTTTCGCGTCGGCCGGCTGGAGGCCGGGACGTATCTCCTCCAGGTGTCGGCCCGACGGGGGCCGAATCCCGACGACATGGGAGCGAGCGCTGCGCCGGGGACCGCTCCGCTGCCCCAGCCGCTGCCCACCTACTATCCCGGCGTGTTGTCCGTCGATCAGGCGCAGCCCATCACCATCGAGAAGGGTCAGTCCGCCACCGACATCGATGTGGTTCTGGCGGAAGGGATTCCAGGCACCGTCATCGGTACCGTGACCATGTCGAACGGTTCTGGTCTGCCTGATGGAAACACGTACGTCAACGCTCGTCGCGTGACAACAGAAATGAATAGGGGAATGGACAGCTTTGTGACGGGAACCGGCGTGCGACCTGATGGCACGTTCCGGCTTGTGCTCGGACCCGGCGAGTACCAGCTCGACGTTCGCGTGTCGCCGCGCATGTCGAATGGTCCACCGAGGCCTGAAGACGAGCAGTTTGGCAGCGCGAAAGTGAGTGTCGCGAGCGGGTCAGAAGATGCGGTCGCGATAACGGTCGGTCATGGCGCGACCGCGACGGGGCGCGTGGTTTTCGATACGGCGACGCCGCCGCCAGCGAGCCCGGGGAAGGCGCGGGTGCCTCTGTTTTCCGAGAGTGGTGAATGCCACTCCGGCGAGGCGACGATTGCAGCCGACTGGAGCTTCAAGATCGAAGGGCTGGGCGGAACGTGCTCGTCGCCGCCGTCTGGCATGTTTGGCCGCTGGATGGTGAAGGGGGTGATCATCGGCGGCGAAAACGCCCTCGATGCCCCTGTCACATTTCAGCCGGACCAGCAACTGCGTAACGTGCAGGTCATCGTCACGGATAAACGGGCCGAGATGGTGTTTCAGGTGTCCGACGAATCCGGCCAACCAACACGCGACTATGTGGTACTCGCGTACCCGGTTCAGCGATCGCGATGGGCCTCGAATGTCAGGACGTTTACGCTGCCGCCCATCGATCCGATGATGATGGCGATGATGAATCGTGTCGGCACCACCAGCAGCGTGCCGGGCCAGATCCCACCAAACGGCCCTCCGCGCCGCGAAGCGATGTCAGGCCTGCGCCCCGGCGAATACTACGTCGTCGCCGTCGACGATTTGGCACCAGACGATTTATCCGATCCGGCAGTCCTCGATCGCCTGCGTTCGAGCGCGGCGCGCGTCAACGTGCCGGAAAGTGGAACCGCCGATGTTCCGCTGCGACGCGTGAGTTTCATAGACGTGATGTCGCAGCGCTGAGTCAGCTGCCGGATGTCGCGATCGTGGGGAAGGGGCGCACGTTGTACTTGCCGCTGCCCGCGATGAACCGGGCGACACGACGGCCCAATGATGTCGAGCTGGGGGGCGCCGTGTTTGCGCGCGCCCGCAATTGCGCCGGTTTGCCGGTCCGTGGTCGCATCGCCGCGGTCGGAGACTCGACGGCTGGAGTACTCGCGAGGGCAAATTCCATCGAGGTCACGACCGACACATCGCCCGCGTCAGCTGCGGATGTCGAACTCGTATTGGAGCCGGAGGCCGTGGACGTCGGCGGGTTTGTGACACCCGCGGTCCCGACCTCGGCTACCCCCGGCCGATGGTCGGCCAGTTGCGATATCGCTTCCGGCGGATGCGCGAGGAACATCGGAACGGTGAAGAATACCGTTGAAGCCACGGCGGCCGCCGAGAGGCGGACCAGATCCCATTTCTGAGCTCGTGTGAAGGGCACATCGCTCGGCATTTGGGCTCCTCGATTAGCGCGTCCGGGTACTTCGCGACGGGGTACTTTTAGTCAAAAAACGCGCCACTCGCGAGGTTCTTCGTTTGGGCGTCCAACCTTTTCGACTGTGCGGGGTTGCGGCAGTGAGTCGAAACCGCACGCGAAAACAACAGACTGAAAGCCATTCGCGATACCACCGTTTTACACAGCGTCGTCATGACCAGCCGTACGGCTTGCAGTCATCGTGCCGGCAAGTTTGGTAATCCTTTCCGAGGCCTGCTGCTAACTCCTCAATCGGCGGGGGTGGGTGTATAATTACGCTCCCCGGTTAACTCCCTCCTTCGGTGATATTCCATGCAACGTCGACTCTGGACTGTCGTGGTCGTATGTCTTGCGGCCGGGCTGGTGGGAAGCGCGTCCTTCGGTGTGGCACGCCGGAAGGCGTCGCGTACCACCCCTTTGTCCCGGACGGAGTTCTTCCCGACCGAGCAACTCTGGATCGTCAAGGAGGTGACCGCCGCGATTGGCAACATGGCCTCCTACGCGAACGGTGCGGCGGAGACGGCGCCGCCATCGGTACGGCAAGTCTCGCGATCGGACGGTGAACTGGCACGCTTTGAAATCACTGCCGCGAACCTGCCGCCGACGATCGTCCCAATCGCCGATCACATCTGGGCGCCTGCGTCGTATGTTCCTCTTGCGGCAGCGATGATCGGAAAGCCGGTCGGCTGCGATACAGCTGGCTCAAACGTGGCCGCCGCGCTCCTCGAGCCAACCCGTGAAGTGATTCAGCGTCAGAACGCGCGTGTCTCGACGCGGTTGCGGGCGAACATGCGCTGCGCCGAGGCGCACGCCGAAGCCGCATTGATCCTTGGAACGCTGGCGCTTCGCGAGGCGGCAACCGTGTTCAACGATCCTCGCCGCCTGATCTCGAGGATGACGGCACACCTGGCGGTCGCCGACGCGAGCGGCATTCCTACCGACAACGACATGCGACGGCTGTCCGAAATCGTCCTCTACACGTTAGTCGGGCGGCAGCGAACCGCCCTAGAACGCCTCGGCACACTGGATCCCGCAGGGTCGAACGTGACGCTGCAGTCCTGGGGCCGTGCGCTGCGGCTGCGCAATACCGCAGATTGGCGAACTATCGGTGATCCCAACCACAAGACGCTGCTCGAACAGATTGAGCTGGTGCGTGCCGCTCAGTACTCGTTGGGCGCGCCGCGAGTGCTCGACTTCATCGACAGCATCGACCATCGCGCCGACATCCCCGACTGGGCTCGTCTCGTGATGCAGGAGAATCGCAATGTCGGCGCAGGCAATCGGTTCTCCACAGAAGCGGTAGCCTCCGAACTGGTAGAGGCCGCGGAAGTAAGAAAGACGTACGCTTCCGAGGCCCCGTCCGACGCCGAAGATCTGGTGGCCGCGCTGAAGGTCGAACCGAGCGCAGGACCGGTAGGGGCACACGGCGAGATTTGGGTGGTGGACTGGTCGATGTGGGCCGCGATTGCCGAACGGCACCTCATGTCCACAATCAATGCGCGCGATACATACCTGACCTACACGCTGAATGTTCCCGACCAGGCGGACGAATTCCGGGCGCAGGTTGCGCGAACGTTTTCAGGGCTTCAGTTGTACCCGTTTCTCGCGATTCATCTCGCCACAACGAAGGAAAGGGCGAGGCCCGGAATGGCCGGCTCGCTCACCATTCTTCAGACTCATCCCGAACTCGTCACACACTGGATGTGGAAAACGGTGTTGATGAAGGAAACGTGGGCCGGCCTGCCAACTCGGGTGCCGCGTCTCGAATCGTGGTTCACGCCGGACTTTCCGCTCGGCACGGTGTTCGACGCGAACACCCGCCCCTGGGACGCGAATCTTGTTCCGCGATTCAGTGGCGCCGAGCTCGCGTCCTATCGCCAGGCCGCGCCTTACGCCAAGTCGCTCCCGTACGTGGCCCTTGGTCCAAAGCATGCCGAGGCGCCTGTCGCCGCGGTGCAGCGCGAATTCGGGGAGATGGCGCAGTTCAACCTGTCGTTTGCCAGTCGCATTGCGGACGGCTTGAAGGAGGATCCGCCGGCGTATCTCGCGGCCATGAAGTCGGTCGTTCGAATGAATCCGGAGCGACTGGAAGACGTCGTGGAGTATTACCTGCAACACGACCGTCTGGATGAAGCGCGGCACACCTACGAAGGATGGTTCGCCGCCAGCGCACAAGACGCGTCATTCACCCAAGTGGCCGCGTGGATGGTGCGCGACTACTTCGTCCGCGGCGAGCGCGCCAAAGCGAATGCTGTGGCCGATCGCGCCGCCGACTCGTACTCATTCATAGGCCTGCTGACCCGCGCGCATCTCTACGACTGGATGGGCAACGCACGGCGCGCTGAAGAGTACTACCGCAGGCTCGACGAACGATACGATTCATCGGCCGATCTGTTGGGATTCTTGCTTCGACAACAGCGGCACGGGATCGAGGTCGATTCGCTGAAGTGGAAGATTTTTCCCGCGGGCGTCGCTTCGGTTGCGTTGCCCACGCTGCGGGAGCCACCCGTTTACGGTGTGGAAGTCGCCGCGGTCGAAAGGATCGGCGAACGTGCCGGCGTCCGCACTCACGACATCATCGTCGCCGTCGACGGCATTCGTGTGAACAACCTGGCGCAGTATTACTCGGCCAAAGCCATGAGCCTCGACCCGAACATGCGCGTAACGGTCTGGCGAGACCTGAAATATACCGAGACGACGGGTCCAATCCGTTACGGCGGCATGTGGGGAGCCGTGAAGAACTACCAGGCGGGCGCAAAGCAGGCGACGCCCGTCGCGCCCAGACGGTGGTGAGCGGTTCACCAACTCATCGATTCACCAATTTCATCGTCGGTCCCGTTCCCGCGCCCGACCGCTCGATGGCCTGATCGATTGCTTCAAGATCGCTGGAGTCCAGCGTGAGCGTCGCGGCCGGCAGCCAGCCGTCGACCTGCTCCGCAGAGCGCGCACCAACAATCGCCCCGGTCACCCCCCGCCAGCTGAGGACCCATGCAATCGCGACCGCGCCAATCGTGGTGTGATGCCGCGCCGCGATGGGCTGGAGCGCCTCGCGCAGCGCGAGATTGCGTTCGAGCTGCGGCGATTTGAATTCGAGTCCGCGTCGCCGCCAGTCGTCGGCGGCGAATGCGGCCACGCGAGCGGCACTGAACGTGTCGGTCAGAATTCCCGACTGCATCGGGCTGTAGCAGATGACCCCGGTTCCGTGCGCCTCGCACCACGGCAGCTGCGCGGCCGCAACGTCGCGCTTGATCATCGAGAAGGGCGGTTGCAGCGAGTCCACGTGCCGTCGAGCCTCGCACCGTTCGAGCAGCTCGACGCTGAAGTTCGACACGCCCGCTGCGCGGATTTTGCCGGCCTCGATCAGGCGAATCATGGCATCCCACGAGTCTTCAATTGGAATGCCCCCTTCGTCCGGCCAGTGGAACTGATACAGGTCGATGCGTTCGATGCCGAGGCGGCGNAGCGATGCGTCACACTCCCGCCGGATGGAATCGGGGTGCAGCGTGCGGCGCGACACTTTCATCCGGTCCTGCGGATCCCACTCGAGCCCGCACTTGGTAAACACGTAGGGCCGGTCCGACGGCGCCAGCGTGCGAACGAATTGTCCAACGACTTCTTCGGAGTGGCCGAGTCCGTACACAGCCGCAGTGTCGATCCAGTTCACGCCGCGTTCGATCGCGTGCCGCATCGCATCGATTGACGCCGCGTCGTCCTGCGGACCCCACCCGAACGACCAGCCGCCGCCGCCCGCTGCCCAGGCGCCAAACCCTACCGTCGTGAGGCTCAGTCCGCTGCTGCCGAGTGATCGCTGTGGAAGTGCCATGACGTGCATGATAGCGCGCCTCGCTTTTCGAAACGGACTTCGCGTACTATTCGCGTCATCTCGGAGGTGAAACGTATGACTGCGCGTCCGCTCATTGCGATGTTGTTCGTCGGTACGGTCGTCAGCGCTCAGACACCCGCACCGCCTGCGGCCATGGCGCCGGCAGCGGCCCAGCCATCTGCCGCCACGGCCACGTGCCCGGAAATGGCGACCGCGTTGAACATGCTGATGACGAGAGATATGCGGATGCGCGATTGGGCCGAGATGGCGCGCTACCGCGACGCGAACAAGACGCTGACGGCGCCCGCCGCCAAGGATGCACGCGTCGTCTTCATGGGCGACTCCATCACGGATGGCTGGCAGCAGCCGCGATATGGCGGCTTCTTTCCGGGAAAGCCCTACGTCGATCGCGGGATCAGCGGCCAGACGACGCCGCAGATGCTGGTGCGGTTCCGGCGCGACGTCGTCGATTTGCAGCCCAAGGCTGTCGTGATTCTTGCGGGTACCAACGATATCGCGGGAAACACCGGGCCGATGTCCAACGAGGAGATCCAGGGCAACCTGGCGAGCATGAGCGAGCTCGCCCACGCCCATAACATCAAGGTCGTGATGTCCAGCATCACGCCAGTCAGCGAATATCACGTCCGTGGGATTGCGCAGACGACTGCGAGGCCGATGGAGCGGATCAAGGCGATGAACGACTGGATGAAGTCGTACGCCGCGTCGCACGGCGATGTCTACCTGGACTACTTCTCGGCAATGGTTGACGACAAAGGGTTGATGCGCGCCGAGCTGACCGAGGACGACCTGCACCCGAACGCGAAGGGCTACGCGATCATGGGCCCGCTGGCGGACGCGGCGATCGCGCGCGCTCTCAAATAGTCGCGTAGTTTCCGAATCGGCGGCGTTTCTGGTATACCGGAGGTCTAGCCTGCGAAAGACTGCCACCGCCAAGCTCAGGTGATACATGCCTGATGTCTCAGATTACGAGCTGTTCAAGACGACCGAGCCGTCCGGTCCCGCGCGCCGATCGATCGCTCTGTGGGTCGCCGTTGCGGTGATCCTCGGTGCCGCGCTGATTACGCTCCTCGTCGTGGTGTGGCATCGCCGTCCTGCGCCCGCACCTGCGCCGGCTCGCGCCGAAGCACCGGCTCGCCCTGCGAAACCGCTCGGCGGCGAGGCCGAGGCCGTTGCCGTGCCGCCGCTGAACGAAACGGACGCCCTGGTTCGGGAACTCGTCAACAAGGTTTCGTCACACCCGCGAGTCGCCGCGTGGCTGGCCACCGACGATCTGATCCGAAGCTTCACCATTGGCGTCGCGAACGTTGCGCAGGGCCAGAGCGCGGCGCGCCAGCTCACGATGCTCAGGCCGTCATCCACCTTTGCCGTCGTTAAACACGGCAACGATCTCGCGATTGATCCCCGAAGTTATCGTCGCTACGATACGCTGGCCGCCGCGGCAGCATCGATCGACGCCGCCGGAATCGCACGCGTCTATGCGACGCTGAAGCCGCGCATCGACGAGGCGGCCCGCGAGCTGGGGGACGCCTCCTTCGATGCCACGCTCGAACGCGCAATCGTGCAGCTGCTCAAGACGCCCATCGTGGACGATCCGATCCTGGTTCAAACGAAAGGGATCGGATACGCGTTCGTCGATCCCAGGCTCGAAGGTCTCACCGGTGCGCAAAAGCATCTGCTGCGCACAGGACCGCAGAACGCTCGCACCATCCAGGCCTCGCTACGCGCCATCGCCCTGGCCCTGGGGATTCCCGAAGAGCGGCTGCCGAAATCGCGGTAGTCGGACGATCGCCGCACTTCAGGTCGTGATTCGAACATCTGTGCTACTGTTACCGCCGGAATTGCCGCTGCATCACGCCGTCCGCGTCTAGATCGTCTCCTTCACTTCACAACAACACAGGATTGGTGTGTCCGCCACAGGACACGAAATGGAGAGATCCGGCCGTGCATATTCAATCGAATTGGTGGGAGACGTTTTTTACTGGCGTGGCGGTCGACATGTGGCTTCAGGCGATTCCCGCGGAGCACACCATACGCGAGGTCGATCGTCTGGAGACACTGCTGGACGTCAGGCCGGGCGCAGAGATTCTCGACGTGCCGTGCGGCGCCGGCAGGCTCGCGCTGGTTCTCGCGCAACGCGGCTATCGTGTGACCGGCGTCGATTTCTCCAACGAGTGCCTCGAACACGCACGCCATGCCGACGATCAGGTGAAGATCGCCTGGGAGCAGCGCGATATGCGCGACTTGCCCTGGCCGGCGCGATTCGACGCCGCGTTTTGCCTGGGCAACAGCTTCGGCTACCTCGACGACAGCGGTAATGAGATGTTCGTGCGGTCAGTGCGGAGTGTCTTGAAACCGGGCGGCCGGTTCGTTCTCGAGACACCCATGGTGCTGGAAAACATTCTCGGTCATCTGCAAGCGCGACCCTGGTGGAAGGCAGGTGAGGTGTATCTGCTGGTCGAGAATCAGTACGACCCGGCAGCGAGCCGCTTGAACATCGAGTACACCTTCGCGACGAAGAACGGGATTGAGAGCCGGCGGGGATCCCACCGCGCGTACCCGTATCGCGAGTTGGTCGATCTACTCGAGCGGTCGGGTTTTTCCGTGGCGGTGTCGGAACCCTGGACGCGCGATGCGCACCTGGTGTCGTTTATCGCGACGGCCGTCTGATCGTGGAGGAGGGATCGATGCGGACTGAACGCGACAAGATGCTCGCCGGTGAGCTGTACGATCCCATGGATCCCGAGTTGGTCACCGCCCGTGTGCGCGCGCGCGATTTGTGCCAGGCGCTCAACGCGACGCGCGAGAGCGAAGAGGAAGGGCGTCGCCGCATCCTGACCGAGCTGTTCGGAAGCGGAGGCGGCCAGGTGTGGATGCAGCCGCCGTTCTACTGCGACTACGGCT
>C688J18823_10001018_pt1 | contig 17024 bp, 16 predicted proteins | sample HopSoiMetagenom1_FD_18823 | JGI IMG/M metagenome (IMG submission 18823) | reverse complement strand
ATCATGGATCGAATACTAATCACAATTTATAATGGACTTGAAGTTGTACATATTGAGGAACGCCTCACTATCAGGAGACATAAATTATCCTTGTGATCAGGGTTTAGTATGACGATGTTTTAAGTATATGAACATAAGTATGCGATATTGGGCAAGGACACAGCAGATATCGTATTTGTTTGGGGAAATCCGGGTTATTCGTCGTTATTGTTTCAATCAGGATTGATTAAACTTTAGGTAGAATATGACTTGAACAGAGCTCGACAAGAATATACTAAATTTCACCGACTTTTGTGTTCTTCCATGTCCCATTTTTGGTATCTATTGAGGCTATGGCAAATCTGGTATCTGTGGCAGTACCGGAGGTGCTTGCCCTAAAGATTGGTCCGGAGTTGATGAAAATGGTGTAATTTGACGCGCTCTAAGTATAGTCGTAATATTCAATATTTGTCCATCTCTATTTACTTTTAAACCTACGGTATCACCTACAGATTTATGTCCATCGAGATAATTGATTATGTCATCAATTTGCCTGACAGGATGTCCATCAATCGCTATAATTATATCTGGTATCTCTGCGACTCGGTTACTACTGCTTCTAGATGTTAGAGCATTACTGTTGATAGTATTCTCATTACTAGACTGATTCAAACCTCTTAATCCTGCTCTATCTGCAGGACTACCCGCTTGAATTGTAGCTATCATAACTCCTTTGTAATTCTTAGGTAAGCCACTGCTGTTAGACACTTCTGACGTAATTTTACCACCGGTAATTCCTAGCCAAGGATGAGTATAACTTCCATTTTGAATTAATTTTGGAACTACACGGGCTATATCACTAGAAGGGATTGCAAAGCCTACTCCAGAATATGTTCCTGTATCTGAAATGATGGCAGTATTCATTCCAATCACACGACCCTGCATATTTAATAGCGGACCACCAGAATTGCCAGGATTAATTACGGCACTAGTTTGGATGGTGTTTGCTATTGAATACCCAGTATCTGGATTTGGTAAAAGACGCGCCATTTGACTTATAATACCTGTTGTCATGCTGCCACTGAGACCAAACGGATTACCGATGGCTATAACCTGCTGACCTACTTGTAAATTAGAAGAATTTGTAATTGAGAGGGGAACAAGTCTTTCATCAGAAAAGCTACCAATAAGTTGAAGTACTGCAATATCGCTAAATGGATCTCGTCCTATAACCTTAGCTTGGTAAGTGTTCCCGTCTGTAAAAGCCACATCCACCAACATATTAGCGGTATTAAAAGTATCTGGTACTACATGATCATTAGTTACGAGATGTCCTTTCTTATCATAAATAAACCCAGAACCCAACGCAGTACTATTTCCACTCAGGCGCTTTCCATTTATTGTAATAACTTCATTTGGATTTGAAATTGTACTTGTTATTTGTACAACAGAGTTTTTTATGCGCTTGAATATATCAGTCAGAGATAATGGCAAAGAAAAAGATTCAGTAGAGTTTGATATGTGCTGATTTATAGTTTGATTGACTCGCGGGTGGACGGTTAATGTAGACAGTGCAGCAAGACTATAACCTTTGTTTTGATATTCTCTTTGCGCAATGGTCATCATATCGTTTATGAATGAGGATAACGATGATAAAATTGTTAGAGATATGACTGAGAAAGATAATAGTACTATTAATAATGTATAAAGTGCTCCGTGACACAATCTTCTGTTTAGCATTAAAGTGAAATATCAATTCTTTTAATACTAATTTATACATTAGCATAAGCAATCAGATTAGGTCCCATCTATCAGTTTGTTATAAATGACAACCGTGTGACAGTAAGTCATATCTACGAGTCCAGCCACTGGTGAATATTGAGATTATATTCCTACGGACAGCACAATTAGGAACAAGACATCATCATTATCTCTTATCTAACGGCTTGACTATTATTCAATGTCTTGTATTGCCTGAATCTTGCTGAAAGTTATTATTATTATTATCATTGTTATGTTTGAGTTTATCAACTGTCCCAGTAAAATTTCTACTTAAATCGCTGAATATATCATAATAAATGACGCTATTGACCTTGTTATGGTTACTGTTACCATCCTGGGAATATGCAAAAATATCCTCTGCAGACTGATGATTCAAAGCTACTGCTGATAAAAATGCCGCAGCTATGCTTATTACACCTATTGCTGGCCTTTGTAAACCCAACCCTCTGACATATTGTCTATCACTTATATATATTCTAGCTATANTCTTTATATAGTATGTTGTTTTCTAATTCAAATTGCACGCTATCAAATTATGTACTACCCGAGAAATGCACTCGATTAAATATCATTAATTATTCTCAGTATCGTGCAATTGAGTCCTAATTCCTGGGATAGATTTTTCATGATATTAGTCTCTAAAGAGATTTTTTTCCTGACAACTGCAATTTTGGCGATATTTTTAATTCAATCTTGTTCGGGATATTGGGTCAGAACATTACCAGTTTTTGCTTCCAATACCATTAATTATATCAATAATAATGGTAATAATAATGGTAATGATAATGGCGACATAGATTCTGGAATAAAAGTAGATAGTTATCCCATAGGAATTGCAGTTAATTCTGCTACTGGCAAGATATATGTAGCAAATGAATTCTCAAACACCATCTCAGTCATAGATGAAAGTACAGATAAGATACAGGCAACTATCAAAGTAGATAGTTTTCCATATGGTATAGACGTCAAGAGGTTCGAACACCATCTCAGTCATAGATGGTTCAACAAACCTTAAGATGGCCGATGTTCATGTAGGCAATAGTCCAATAGATGTTGCCGTCAATCCTTCCTCAAGTCTGGTATATGTTACCAATATAGAATCTGCAACAGTATCTGTAATAGATGGAATTACCAATACTATTTCTTCTACAATAAAAGTTGGTAGTATTCCCTATGCAATTGCAGTTAACTCTATAACAAATATGGTATATGTTACTGATATGGGAGGCGGCAGTATATCTATATTACAAAACCCAAAAAACGCTAACGACAATAACAGTAACAGTAATAGTAATAACATTAATGTGACCAGAACATTCGAAAAAATTAATGGTTTTATTGCACCTGCTGGTATTGCAATTAATATTTCTACGAATAAAGCATATGTCAGTGATGCTTCTAATACTGTATTTGTTATCGATCTTAAGACTAATAGCGTAATTCATAGAATCAAGGTTGGAACTAACCCAGTAGGCATATCAGTAAATCCTATTTCAAACAGGATCTATGTTACGAATGTCGGAGATAATACGGTGTCTGTAATAGATGGTTCCAACTATAAAATACTCGTTAATAACAGCTCGAGGACCAGAACTCCATTTATAGAACCGTCTTTTGATGATAGTGGTTCGTCAACAAAAATACCTGTTAATGTAAAATTTCCATTAATCGCAAGGTTTGCCGCTGTTAATTCTGCCACGAACAAGGTATATGTTACAAATACAGCTTCTAATACCGTTTCAGTTATAGATGGTAATAAAGATGCAGTATTGGTGAAATTAAACTTCAGTACTAATCCTGCAAATGCTGGAGAAATAGTTTGCAATGGAGTAAAAAGTCTCGGTACGAATTCTACTTTATACTCGAAAGGAGAATTGATACAATGTGTGGCAAATCCTCATCATGGATATAGCTTTGATTCTTGGTCTGGTATGACCAATAGCATAAGCAATCCTTTGAGTATACGGATCTCGCAGTTTGGAACTACGCTATGTGCTAATTTTGAACCAACTCTTCCACCGGAAACTTATCTTTTAATAGGACTGGCTATTGTTGGTTCAATACCTATTTTCATAGGTTGGTATAATAAAGATAGGCAAAAACATTTCTTGAACATATACTTGAACAAAATAGAAAATTTATGATACCTTCTTTCAGGATACAAGCTTTAATAGAGAAGAATATGTTATGCGATTAGAACAGATAAGAAAGGAAATACTTCGTTTATTTAGAAATGGAAAGATATCTGATGCTCATTATACTATTCTAGACAAAAAAACAACTGATTATATTTCACTAGGATTAATAGATACGGATCATGAGAAAAAGAGCAATTCATGATTATAACTATTATAATGATAGATAGAAACGCATTACCTCGAGTCAAAGAAAGTGATGACAGTAACAATTTTGATTTCTTCTCAAATTCAATTTCTTTCATGAATTTATTATCAAGATCAGCTGACAAGCAGCATCTTGAAAAGTCATAGTAGAACCGATCCCTTCGAAACATCCTCTACATTTGATGGAAGCCCGTTCATGTCTTATCACAACTCTTGTGTGTTCTCATTCGGTTATAATTAAGCGTATTATTTTGCACAATTGTCATTAGAATTATTCATTTTACTGCAACCGGAATATTTCTATTGAGTATTATTAGCTATTGTTTTAAAAACACTGCTAAGCAAAATGTCTAAATGGAACTTCAAATTTTACTTCAAATAGGACGATGTAGTTACTACTATATAGAAAAATTGCGGGTCCGACATCCATACAAGTCTGTTTAGGGCTGCATTATTTGTTTATAAGAATATTAACGCTCATAACGTTAAAATTGTTCTTGATACGCTGAAGTTAGTTGGCTTGGTACTACCAGAAAAAATAGGATGTACACTTTCCTAATTATTGTCCTTTATTAAATTGATGCTGAATAGATGAATAGGACGATGCCCAAGCCTTTGCCAGATTTGAGTTAAATTCAGCAGTGGCTTCGACTGTTCTACTATAGTTTTTTACATTTTCTCTTAATGCGTTTAATACATTGATTGTTAGCTGGTGATTGATATCTGCCATTCTAATAATGTTGTTTGTAGAATCATTTGATTGTTTTATTAATCCCTGAATATATGGTGCTGCTGTGTCTGAAACGATGAGATTATTGAAATTGCTGTTGCTGTTTGCAAACTGCTTTTGGACTGAAGTTGTTGTCTGAATGGCGTTCCGAGATGCTTCTATGTATTCTTGCTGCAAATTGGAGATTGCTTGTGCATATTCTGGTTGAACCTTTGCAGATTCATTTATCAATTTTGTAAAGTTTTCGTTTGCTACATCGAAGAGAGTTGTACCAACTGTAGTTGCTGAAGCATCTTTCGTAACTCTTGGATTATCTCTTGATGTTTTATTATCTGATGACATAACTACTAATGATACCGATCCATATATAAAGATTGGTATTAAATGGTAATAAATACCAACGATACCCACAAATAGATAATATGTGCCTAATAGCTAGACTACAGTACGATAATTTCTCACTAGTCACCACTATGCCACAACCTCTGGAATTGACATGTCTATGATAAAATGTTGGGGGCTTTCGATCTGAAATATAACAAAACGTGTTAACGACAGAATTTTGAATTCAAGATCTATCGAAATCTTACATTCATTATAATCTGAGGAATAAATACCACTAATCTAAACCAGATGCATCCAGATGCATGCAAATCTTACTTATTCTACTTCAGTCGTCTTTCAAAATAAATACTATATATAAAAATAAAATTAATAATAACAATAAGAACTATGCTGAGCATTCAGAAAATTATGATTAAATGCTGATCGTAATATTGTCAGTCTGCCGTCAAAACATCGTCAAATTGCCGTCAATGAATGCCAAATCTTCGTCAGATTATTGTATACTCATAAGATGGATAGTCTTTTCGCTTCATAAACGATAGAAATTTTTCAATCTATTATAAACTTGAATTATGTAAATTACTCGGTATAGAATTATGGGAAGCAAAACACCTATTTCGATAAAAAAAGGAAGTCATTAGGTGCTGGCTTAAAGGCCACTCCAGAGATCAAATCGCTAAGGAAGTAGACATAGGCAGGAACAGTTAGTTTGATAATTAAAGAATTCAAACAGAACGATCCGGAACTTGATTTATTAAGAGAAGTTGCCTTAATCATTAAAACGAGGGCATGGACCTAAATTTTTTAGCTTCCTCGATCAGACTACGAAAGATTCCAGACTCATCCGAAATATTACCAATTCTTACCTTATTGCCATTTCCAATCTCAAGGATTTCTGAAATATATCTAATCTATCTCCATGTTTTCTATTGAAGATGTATGTCATATATCACACTGAATGTCTGATACAATGTCCGAAAGACCTAGGAATTAGTATTACAGCCATATTCCCGGAAAGGCAAGTTGAACTTATTGTGGAGTTATTTAGCATTTTACCACATAATCTACAAAAAGAGGCATAGCATATTAAACAATAAATAATACAGTGACTTGCATTTCTAAATCTTACAGAAACAAAATCATGCTCATGCACAAGCATGCTATTACTACTAAGGCGTCTCGTGGTAACCAGGCAATGTCTTGATCTTCCTCTTCTATTTACCATTTATGATATAGTTAATGGTAATTTATACTTAAAGTATTACTGAACTATGTCAATTAACAAAGCTAATTGATATTATTTAATTTTCCTATTATAATGACTACCAACCAACATGAAGGCAGACAATAACACCTAAGTATCGGTATAAATGAACTCCTCAGGTTCTATTCTCTTTTTATTTGACATATTATAAAAAATATAGATATAGACTCCTCCAAGCTTTATAGAGACGAACAGTTGATAACTAACTTTGTTAAACATAATTTATTATATACAGATACTCCTTATAATAACGATTATGACATTAAGGAAAACAACCCATTCGATACCTCTAGTCATAGGCATCGCATTGATTGCTACAATGGTAATTGCTGGTGGAATGGCAATTATCACTACAAAGAGTGTATTTGCACAAGGAGTCGAGAAGAAGTTTACCGCTACACTGTCAGGTAAAAATGAAGTCCCGGCTAAAGATACCAAAGCAACTGGGACCAGCGAATTTACTCTTAGTAGAGACGGAAAGACAATGACATACATAGTGGATGTTAAAGATATAGACAAAGCTACAATGGCCCACATACATCAAGGTAAAACGGGTGAGAACGGTCCTATCGTTGTAACTCTATTTAAAGCCACAACAGCTACTGGTTCTAAGAATGGAATATTAGCACGAGGCACTATTACTTCGGATAAACTAGAAGGACCACTGAAAGGCAAGCAGATTTCTGATCTAGTCAAATTGATTGAAGACGGTAATGCATATGCAAACGTCCATACACAACAGAATCCAAAAGGAGAGATCAGAGGAGAAATATCGAAGTAAAGCAAGCATACCTTACTTGTCCTTTAATTCCAATATTTTTGCACTAGATAATAAGAGTAATAATAATATCAAGGAATTGAGATAAGTTCAATATCATTTTGTTGTTGTGTATTATCTACTAAGTAAGTAAGGAACAGTTAAGGATAATAGTTATGTTATAGATCTTCTCCCAAATTGAATAACAAGAATCGATGGTTAATAATTATTATAATTATTGCTATTGTGCTTGTAAGTGTAACCATATCCATTTCATTTTATTACGTTGGAATTATGAGACCGACTACTGCTTCCGTTACTACTCCACCTAAATTCAAGGTAAGGGAAATCTATCCAACAAAGACTGGAGGAAGAGAATGGTTTATCAACATGAAGGATCCAACAAGTGATGGGATATTCCGTCCCGGTTCTCCAATCATTAGACAGGCAGATGGCTCATGGCAAGTAGAGGGTAGACAGACAAATAGTAAATTTGGCAACGAGGTGAGAATGAGTGTCTATACTCCTCAAGGTCAAGAACCTTGGAAAAACGTAGAGATGACCGGCTATGCTAAGGTCATATCGACAAATTCTCTTTCAGATGATCATCTTGATTGGTATGCTAGAGGAGATATACATATACCTGATGCCCCATGCGCTGGTACAGCTCTGAAAGGCTGGTTAAGTGTTAGCGGGGTTGCATCGTGGGTAAAGGAGATATGGTTTCCTGGTGGTTATACTGATCAGAGAGACATAGTTCATGCTACTAGCGATGATAATTCCATATTAGGTAGATGGATTGGTTGGAAGGTGGTTATGTATAATATAAATAATAATGACAAAGCTGTAAAAATGGAATCGTATTTAGATGATCAAGATAACAATCATTGGAAAAAGGTAACTAGTCTTGTAGATGACGGTGGATGGTATGCTAGAGCATCAGACGAAGATTTCTATAGTGCAGGCTGCGGAAAACCCAAAGATTATGTAATTACAAACTCAGGTCCTGTTGCTACATTCAGATCCGACAACATGATTTGGGACTTTACGGATCTGAGCATAAGAGAGATTCAATCTCCTCTTAAAGTAACATAATATTCTATTCACCAATATATAATGAGGTTCGCTAGCTAAATGACCATAGTTGCGATCTTTTAGACATTAATTTTCTGTTTTAGGTTTGATCATTCTCTTTTATATTTGCAGATATCCCATTACCTAATTCTTCAATAAAGGCAATTTCTGATAACGGCTTTCTTTGCCGTGGTGTAAATGCCTTTTGTATTAAGGTTTCAGGCAATATGTGATGTGTGTCCTGGTATCCTATTGCAATCATAATGCCTACTTCAAAGTCTTCAGGGACATTGAAAACTTCCCTAGCCTTCTTCACATCAAAGCCGCCCATTTCATGCATGATTAAACCTTGATTGAATGCTTCAAGAAACATATTCTCGTTTGCTGCTCCTAAATCATGAAAATGAAGCCTATTATAATTTGAGTTATCAGAATAACTTTTTTTGGTTATTGCGCAAATTAAGATTGGTGCTCTCTTGGCATAATCGTTTATATCTTTTAGAACTGATTGTGCTTTCTTTAGTTTTTCAACATTATCACTTGTAAAAATAACGTAGCGCCATGGCTGCTCATTACGAGAGGATGGAGCCCATCTAGCAGATTCTAAAATTGATAATAACTTTGATCTTTCTACAGGTCGGGTAGAAAATGCTCTTGCGCTCCACCTTCTTGCTATGAGCTCATTTATGGGATAGTCTGTGTTCGCAGGTTTTGTTATTATTGTTGTTGCTACATCTTTATTCGAGTCGCTCAAAGAAACTCTTCAATTCTAACTCTATTGATAATGGTATTTAATTAGATATGGATGTGTGCTCAACCCAGTTTTAAATACCATGGAGATTTTTATATATATGATTCAATATGTATGTAGAAATCATTCATCACGGAGACATCGGAAGTCGTTTGTCTGGGCCTGGTCGTTGTGAATTGCTATTGACACTGTTTCTCGGCCCGAACAAATTATGTGACTGTGTAAAATCTGTCAATTATGTCCGATTAAATCATAATAAATACAACCTGCTCAAGCAATCTGTGATTTGATCAATGATTTGACTGTAATGCCCAGTTTCGGAGCGACGACATTAGATATTATGAAACCGGAATAAAAGCGCCGGACGGTCGATTTAAAAGATGAGTACATATAATCACATCATCAGATTACGATTTTAAAACTTATTGAATTCTCAGAATACTGTTCCTTTTTAGACCTAACTTTCAAAAAAAGGTTAAGTGATAACTTCAGTGATGGATATGGCAACGGTCTACCAAGGCTCATGCATGTCGATGTCGCAGGTAAAGATATAAAATTTGTTATTTATTGATAAGCTTGAACAATCGGATGTGAATATTCTTATCATCCAATATGGACATTTGAAAAGAAAGAAGTTTGTATTTAGTGTTGACATACAGCTGTATATCGAAATAAAGCTTTGATACGGTGAATATTTTAATTTGGCATTATTTTGTGTTTTGTGTTGTATTTACTATATACCTTATCAAAGCGGGTGGATATAAAGGGACGACTTTGATGCGGGTCCGGAAGGATGCAATACACAAGTGTATGTAATCCTAACAGAAACGTCAGATGGCCTAGTCAAATGAGTTTATAGAATATTCTACGATATTTGTTTCAGATTCACGATCAGATCTTGGTAGATATTAACACTTAGATGGTCAACATATTTATCTCACCTAGTCCCCATGTGGAGTCCATTCCTGCAATTGCTAACTCCAACTTACGCTGATAGTTGTTTAGTACAGATTTCATTTCATCGAGGTCATCATTTATCCATCTGAATAGGATTTTATTTTGCTTTTCTTCACCTTAATACTGTTCCTCAAGCCTATTAATGTGTCAATATCTGATACGATTTTTGAATAACATCGATACTAATTTCATCGACACCTTTCTTGCATGCCCCTAGTTCCTTTTGCAATACTTCGAATATTTTACGAGCAATTCTCTACATGCCAGAATTTATATCGACAATCGCAACCAGTACTCCTCTGTCTCTTTTGAAAGTTCTGGTTTTTCTTGAAACATTCTCTTCAGTATCGTATTATGATGACAGACAAATAGACTCAACCATTTTTGTATGTGTTGCAATTTACATTTGTTTTTTCTACAAGGAAAAAAGTCATCAAAAACTTCAGTTCTATCTTTGATGTATTGTATAGTCCTTTCTATGATACTTTTCTATTGAAGAGTGGATGATGATGTTGCAGTTTCAAGAACCTGCAAGCCTGTGGATACCATGTACTTCCATCTGTTGAAACAGGATGTATATTCTCCATACCTTTTCACAAGATTTGATATAAAATGTTTTGCAACAAACATATTTCTCTCGTTAGATGTGCTTATTTGAAGGATATCTCGGTTGTCGTTTTCGATGGCTATCCATCACCAGATATGGTGAGCCAACTTTGATAATAGTTTCATCAACTATAAATTCGAAGATTTTGGTCTTCCTATAAATACAATCTTTTGGGATTATATCTTTAAATCGAATCTCTTGTTAAAGTGTGGCTCCTCTTCACGAATCTGGATACAGCTTTGAATGCATCACTTTGAAAAACCAAGGAAATAAAGATACAGAGAATATGCTATATCCTCAGGTTCTGTTCGCTTTCTATTTGGTATATCATAAACTATATCTTACATATGGCTAGAGATTTTCCTTAACTTTAAGGAGCCCATTTGACTAAATAGAATGTCATTATATATCTTAATGATCAAAGTAAGAATAATATAATGAGTAATTATAAAGATCAAGGCGAAAAATCAGATGAATCAACCTCAGAAGTGTCTGCATCGTTTACTTGTCAGGATTGCGGTAAAACGTTCAATTCGCGCCAGGAACTAAAGGAACACACACATTAGCTAAGAAACAATCAGGGATTTACATCCCCTTTAACATTTCAGGACTGATAGTTNGCAGGAGAATACTAAATGGCCCTGATGATTAATATGATCCAATCTATTAGAAGGGACTTGTCTCTAAGGTCTATGTTTGGCATTATTGGTGTATATCAGTTATCGATTGTTATTAAAGTACTAATTGTAAGAAAAGTTGAATGCCAATTTTGCTGCAAAAATCAAATAATGTGTTTTCTGGGTATACAATAAACAAATAAACAACTGCTGGATCTTCCAAAGGTGTATTACCACTAGGTATATCAATGGATCTATCAATCATTGATGTTGCACCCAGAGTATACAGCAAATTTTACTGTGTAAATTATAAACTGTTTTAGACAAAACTTAAAGTTATACCAAAAGATATTCCCCTCTTGTCGATATATTATATTAGTAGGCATTGTTAGAGAAGAACCATTGGTTGGGGTTAGCCTTATTAGAAAATAATTAGACTTGCAGATGTTCTGTTTTTATAACCATTCTCTTTCTTGATTCCATATAAACCCACATAAGACTAGACAGTGTGTAAACCGGAATGAAATCGCCTATGAATGGTATAAATTTGATCGAGTTTATGGCAGCTGACTTCTTACTTCCAGTTAATATGTATAATATACCGGTTATGATGGCATTAGGAATATCTCCTATCGGAGGAATACCAAGAATTGGTCCTCCAACAAAATCTAAGACGTCGGCTATTATTGATAATGATAAGACGATCGATGTTCGAAACTTGAAAAGTGGCTTTTCTATTTCTGATATCTGCATCACTCTAAAAGAACATCATCGGACATATATGTGTCACTAGAGATATTCATACTTTAACAGAGGCAGTTATTCTGATTATTCAGAATATCTTTGGTGCAAAGTAGATCTATTTATGAACTCAATCAAATACTTGACTATGTAAACAAATCAATCCAGATTAGAATCTCCATATTTATCTGCAGTCACAACCACATACGCAACGATAAAAACAAAAAGTACTTGGCCCATTGATGCAATTAAAGGTATATGTTATATATGCCTATAAAGAGAAGGCAATAATACACATGAGAATTATGTCACTATGGTTCTCTTGCTAAATATCACCATCTTGTAGATATTTTCTCTTATACACATTCTATGTATAGTGCATCTAGTGTCATTACTCCTTGGTTAAAATACATTCCTGTTTCACGTATGTACATCCACTTACAAATGCTACAGTTGCTTTACTAGACTAATCTTCTCCTTATTCTTCGTTCTAGTCACTGCTACAACAGCGGCACCAAAAATTGCACAAATACCTCCTGCTATCGCTACCATAATCTGTGGACTCTCGGTAAATAGTAACGATGCAATTGCTGACCCAAACATTACTTCCAGGCAACAGACTAAGCAAATGTAACATATCTAATATCCTCAGCAGCATGTTTAAGAAATCATACATAGATGTATCCTGTTAGTATAAATTTGACGTATTTGGATTATCAAAGGTGATATCCCTGCCCAATAACTTTACGTCTTAAACGTGCACCAAATTCTATTAACGCAGAATTGGTTTGATCGTCATTCTTTCTCATATAGTAGTAAAGCTCTTCCATGGCGGCATGATAATCGATACCAATATTTTGTGCAATTTCCAACGCAATAGCAGAAATCAGTAATTTCATTAAAACAAGATCGTATCCATAATTTACTAGTTCGGTAGATTTCTCTTCTAGAAAATTCTTAAAATTTGAGTCTATATATTTGTCTTTAGCATTCCTGCTCTTCAGTACAAATGGTATGGCCATCATCCTTCGCTTCATGTGGATATCTTCTACCATTTCTACAAATGCATCATTTAGGTTTGGATCATGAAGAAGAATCTGAGACAGTAGATCAGTAGCATCCAATTCGCTTATTTGCATCTTATTAGCTAACTCAAACAATATATGACATGCTGCGCATCCATTTTGTTTAATTACTGAGGGATTAGTAACTAGATTATTCACTTGTTGCAAAATGATTTCTTTGCCTATTTTTAGGATCTCACTCTCATCTGAACTATCCATATTCTTAAACAACACTTTAGAAAAATATAATTGCTATCTATATTTTCAAGTCGAAGATGTATGAAATGACTGGACCTTTTGATCACAGAACAAGGTTAGTCTATCACTATACTCTGAGATGTTGCCTTACTTATTTTCATCTCATGTCTATTAACAATATCTAATAATAAATTAAGGAGATTATTATTTTACTGAAATTCCTATATTATGAGAGGTTAGACAAATAATGCTGTCAGTGATTATGGATCTCAATTCCCCATCCAGCAAATGGTTAAGTATGGTTTTTCCAATGAAGTTTGCTAGCGGCTAGAAAATGAATGTCTGTTTTGTATCATGCTGTATGTTTATCACACAGACTCTATTATATAAGAAATCCGCCGACGTTTCTAAATACATAATGTGAAAAGACAATGAACGGACATTTTAAGCAAGGAAGAGAAATTGAAGAATTAAATCTGTCGCTAAGACAGCGTGACAAAGTAAAAGATGGTACAATAGCACAATTATCAGACCAACTTGTAACCATTACAGGAATATTACATGAATTTGAGAGAAGACAAATAACAGTATAGGTACATTATGATTGAAATAACAAAAGTAATGAAAATTATGTAACGTGGTATACAGAACAGTCCAATGACAACGTCACTTATGATGGGACAATCAAAGGATGATTATCTAGCCGGCTGGAAGAGAGGTGCATAATGCCAGATATTATTTTGAATATGATCCGGATAACGCCGACGTTAACTTCATGCCTCATCTTCCTTTCCTTTATTTTTTTATTCTCATAATTGGAAGAACCCTGGAGTTGTTTTTCATCTATACTCAAACCTCGGAGCTTGTTCAAGAATACCTTTAAAGGACATATTATGAGGCACATGCACAAACATATCACCTAAGACAAGATAATTGATGCCTATTTCAAAAAATTCTGTGATGAGGATGATATCTCAGATCAATTATAATTTGTAGTGCGCAAATTACCGATATAATTAAGATTAATGCTAATGGTAAGATTGGAATTGCCAGTATGGGAACAAGAAGTATTACAAATCCGGCTATAAATCTGTAAACTGACCCTTGAACGATAAGCCTTCTTCTTGTGTTACTATGTCTATTAATGTGGCTACTACTGCCCTCACGATCCTCATCATAGTTGTGACTTGCACTAGTTATAGTAAACTGGATAACTCCAATTGAGAATAAGCATAGCGACACAGAACCACAGATTAACCATTCACCTGCGTAAGGTAATGCTATATTTTGAGATGCTGACACAATGTATCTTATACCTGTTGCAGTACATACCAATCCCATAACTAAAGGAAAGTGGACATAGAGCCATGTTATATAGATCCTTATTCTTCCCTTTTGACGAAATGCACGAATCGGAGCTCCATCGATATTATCAAAGTATAACCACCAAAGACCAAAAGCTATGCTTAAACCAGCTCCTATGGATATCGTCGACTCTAGATCCCATTCATGGTAAGATAGAATACTCACAAGACCAAATATTGTCTCTCCTATTACAATCAAAGTAAAGAGTCCCATTCGTTCAGGTAAATGAAAGAAATTTGGAGCCAATTGTACGTGCTTTCTTCCCACTATAAAGGTGGTGGCAATATCTATGGCTATTGCTAATGACCAAATTATGAATCTGATAGGAATAGGAATAGCTGCTGATATCAGCCATAGTATTGCAGAAATCAGAAAACCTTGTGTGTATCCCCTGGCAAACTTACTAGCAGCCGGTATCTTGCGACCTGCACGTATATACTCGATTACTAGAAGAATTCTTATTGCAGCATATGATATCGCAAACTTATCTGATGTTTCAGCCAACGCCCCGTGTATGTTAATGGTAAGAGCTGCAGCTCCCATCATCTGAAGAAATACTAATAGACGATGGAATAAATCATCAGTCTCAAATCTAGCCGAATAAAAAGTAAGCCCTACCCATGCCCACATTACAGGAACAAAGAGTGCTATATATCCAAGAAATGCTGTAATAGAATTAGTATTATCATGTAAAGTCAAACCTATCTGGGAAACAGCAGCAGCAAACACCAAATCGTAGAAAAGTTCTAGCCATGAGGCATGACGTTCTTTTTCTACGTTGGTCAATATACTATGATCACCATAAAGTCATGTTCAAATAAACTGCTACTTGCAAATCGTAATCTGAGTATTCTCTTCTGCAACTAAATAAAAATAATAAGTTCATTGTTGTAAATTCATTTAGAGATCATACACTTCCAGGATGTAACCAATGTCGCATCAAACGATTCGATATAGGGAGTGCGAAATAGGTAAGTGAAACAACTAATGTTGCAGTATAAATTACAGCATTGCCAAGTATTGGCCATTTTCCTAGGTAAGGATTAAGAATAGACCGTAATACAGAGCTAATAGCATATGCAGCAAAGAAGATAACGATTGCCATTTTCCTTCTAGATGATGGTGACTGACTAAGGGTTTTTAAATCTGGTAATGTAAACCACGTTTCCAAGCCTGTTGATGTCTCATAGGGTCGTGTAGAATAATTGTTTGCTTCTTCTATTAACTTTAGCGATTCATCTGAGTTATCCCACCTTTCCATATCAGCTTTATGAGCAAAATGGCGAATAATATATCGCAAAGCTGATTTGCTACCTCCGGTGATGATTATTGTAGTGCCAAGATAGCCAGGAGCTTTTCTTTCTATTGTCAAATAACACTGGACCCAATCATTGTAATCTTTTTCATGACCTGGTCTTATCTTCCTACAAATTACAGTTGTAACTTCATTTTGATAATCTCTGGGCAATCTACAACAACAACATACATCCAACCTATTTTTATCCTTAGAAACTATGAACCACTACACTAAACAACAGCGAGATTATGCTGAGGCATTATTGGCAATTATATATAGATACACCATTATGAAGTTTCTGTGAATATTATTTATCCTTACCCTCAGATTTGAAAATACAGACTAAACAGATGCAAGAACTTTCGAAGTTAGGATCCCCACAAGAACGATTGATGGAGGTTGTCAGGCTTGACAAAGACATTAGAGAATTTTTTTCTTGCTATCTTGAAGATATCGTAAATTATCGAGAGGGAACATTAAGAAATATGTCTAAGCTTTATCGGGATGTTTTGAAATCACCCAAGGCAATTAAAAAAAATCATCGCGTGAATGGACGGACAAGGAAAAATACAATAGCAACCTAGTTCCCATTCAAGAGGATACTGAATATGATATTAGAGAAATTTATAGTACTATTACACTACTTGGAATAATTCGAATAATCGTTTAGTAAATTACGGTTTCAGTTGATGAAAGATGAAATAATAGTATATAAAGTCCATTTATTCTCGATACCTGAGGTGCCCGAAAAGCCAATCAAATTCATTGGGAGAGTTTCTACAATAGGAAAAGAAAAGTTGCTCCAAATATTCTAGTAAACTTATCGCTCTAAAATGATGGACTGGGGGGATTTGTACTCCAGGTAAAGGGGTCCAACCAGATCCCGTCTTCTTACGTAGATAGATCAAATTCATCGATCGATGAGCATTAAAAATAATGTCTATTTATTAGATATGTGATCTTAAGCTGACTAACTGATATCCGCCTCCCTTTGTAGAATTAATATTATATAATATTATAAAGCTTGGACTGAAGTCTAGTCGGCGTAGAAAATTGCATGTGTCAAGTCAGCAGCGTCCTTATCACGAGCTTGACATTCGGAAGTACATTTAATAGTTGTAAGACAATGTACTGAGATTCAGCTCGGATCAGTT
>C688J18823_10001017_pt1 | contig 17037 bp, 19 predicted proteins | sample HopSoiMetagenom1_FD_18823 | JGI IMG/M metagenome (IMG submission 18823) | reverse complement strand
GGAATGGCTGGTTGAAGGATGGACGCATTCTCCGGCTTCAGCCGCCCAGTTGCTGAACAAGCCATATCCGGTCACGGCAGTTGATGTGACCGATCGGAACCAGGTCAATTCGCGGTCGCAAAACTTCGATCTGGTTGTCCACTGCGCCAGCACCAAAGGCGGGGACGCCGAAAGTTACCGCCAGGTTTACTTCAATGGCGTTCAGAATCTGCTCGACCGTTTTGTGGGCGCCACGTTGCTCTTCACCAGCAGCACCAGTGTTTATGCCCAGCAAAACGGCGAGCCCGTTGACGAAACAAGCCCGGTGAACCCGTCGCACGAGAAGGGACAATTGCTGGTGGAAACGGAAAACCTGGTATTGCGCCGCGGTGGCATCGTGGGGCGACTCGCTGGGATTCACGGTCCCGCGCGCTCTGCGATTCTGACCAACTTTTTGAAGGGGGCCGCAACCGTAGATCCTGCGAACGATCGTTTCCTGAATCATGTGCACCGGGACGACATTGCCGCCGCCGTGGTCTTACTCGCGAATGGAACGCCGACCGCTAAGGCCGTTTACAATATTGTCGATGACGCGCCGATTTTGCGCAGCGAGTGCTTCGCATGGCTGGCGCAGAAGCTCGGCCGGCCATCGCCCGGCCGCGGGGACGCATCAGGCAGCGGCAAACGCGGACGCAGCAACAAACGAGTTAGTAACGCCAAGCTGCGAGCCTTTGGGTGGACGCCTCGTTATCCTACGTTTGCAACGGCGATGGAGCAGAGCATTCTGCCAAGTTTCGGCCTTTAGCCGTGGTCTACCCGAGAACGTTGTACGGGGCCCTCACTCCGGTTCACGTTAATGGCGCTCTCGTACGCGAACACCGGGGTCACCGACCCCGGCTACAGCGGACACATCCAATCCCTGTTTTTACAGCCGAATGCCTGGCTATTCGCATGCAAATCATCGGTATAGAAGCTGCTTTTTTTAACGAGATGCGTGTAATTCGACTCAGCGGTCGCGAAGCGTCAGTCGTCCGGGCCATCGGCTATTCTGACGTGACGCTAGGCTCGGAAATCCAAGACGCTACCCACATGGATCTGGAAGATGTCGCTGACGTCCTGAACAGTCTCATCGCTGCAGGATTCATCGAAACGGTTCCCTATTCCGAGGAAGTGAGTCTCGCTGATTTGGCGGCGACAACATTCGAGCTGAACCCGGCGTACGTGCACGAGCTGAAAGAAGCGATCCGGGCGAGATAGCTACGCTGGTGATAACGCCGGCGCGGCGGGGCCTTCCTGAGCTGCAGTGAGCGTTCTTCGTTCCCCGAACAACTGACGAATGACTTCTTCGACGGGAAGTTCTTGAACATTGATGTCGCTCACGTCGCAGGCTTCCAGCAGCTCGCGACAAGTTTCGGTGACCTTTGCGCGCGGCACTTTCAATTGCACGGAGATCGGGGTCTGTTCGATGACTTCACCGAAGCTGCTGAAATCGCGTTGCACCGCCTTTTCAAACGTTAGGCTAAGGATTTTCGATCCGGAAAACCGATCGATGATGTCGGTTAAGGGTCCATCGAAGAAGATTTTGCCGTGATCGATCACGATCACCCTTTCACAAAGTTCTTCGATATCCTGCATGTAATGACTGGTGAGCAGGGTTACGATTCGATGGTCCTGATTGTAGATTCGCAGGAAATCGCGCACCCGTTTCTGGCTAACGACATCAAGTCCGATCGTCGGTTCATCCAGAAACAGGACTTTGGGTTCGTGAATGAGCGCGGAAATGAGTTCCATCTTCATTCGCTCGCCGAGCGACAGCTCCCGAACCATCACATTCATTTTGTCCGAAACTTCGAGGAGCTCGGCCAGTCCATTCACGACCTTCACGAAACGCTGCCGGTCGATGCCGTAGATCGCGCGATTCAGCTCAAGTGATTCCTGGGCCGGTAAATCCCACCACAGCGCGTTTTTCTGGCCCATCAAAAGGCTGAATTGCCGTTTCAGCTCGTTGCGACGGTCCCACGGGGTGAATCCAAGAACACGGGCTTCTCCCGATGTGGGATTCAACAGGCCGGACAACATTTTAAGCACCGTGGTCTTACCGGCGCCGTTAGGCCCGAGAAAACCAACGAACTCCCCCTCCTCGATTTGAAACGACACGTGATCGGCCGCGCGAGTCTCGTCGTATCGTCGCTTGACGAGCCCTTTTACCGAGCCCCAGAGGCCGCGCTCCTTGCGATAGGTCCGGTAGACCTTCGTCAGGTCGCGTGCTTCGATCGCACTCATGCCTGCGGGAACGATGCTGACGATTGCGCGCCGCTCAGGTGCGCCAAATCAGCTGCTGTTGCCATCAGGCGGCGCTGGAACGTGCCGGTGCCTGTTTGCGCACGAATGGCAGAACCTTTTCCACCAACGCGTCCGCCGTCAGACCATGCTTACTGCGCAGGACCGGAATAGTGCCGTGTTCGATGAACTGATCAGGCCAGCCGATCCGGACCACGGGCGTATGAATGCCATGGGAGTAAAGATGCTCCATTACCGCGCAGCCAAAACCGTTGTGCAAAACGTGGTCTTCAATCGTGGCAAGCACTTCCGCGCTGCGAGCGAAAAACTCAAGTGTTCCTGTGTCCATCGGTTTGATCCATCGGGGATTGATCAAGGCCACTGAGATCCCCATTGCCTGCAACTTGTTAGCGGCTTCAACCGCAACCTCGAACATGTTACCCAGGCCAAAGATCGCCACCTGGCGGCCGTGTTGAACTACTTCGGCTTTGCCAATCTCCAACAACTTCGGCGCGTCCTTCGGCTTTGCGCCGGTGCCCGCCCCGCGAGGATAACGGATCGCGATCGGTCCGGAATTGTAGTTCGCCATCGTCCACAGCATGTCGACGAATTCATCTTCGTCCTTCGGTTGCATGTGAATCATGTTTGGTATGTGCCGCAGATAACCGATGTCGAATAACCCATGGTGAGTCGGTCCATCGTCGCCGCTCAACCCCGCGCGATCCATGCACAAAGCGACGTTGAGATTCTGCAGCGCGATATCGTGGATGATCATGTCGTAGGCGCGCTGCATGAACGTGGAATAGATCGTTAGGAACGGTTTGAGTCCCTGGGTGGCGAGGCCGCATGCGAATAGCGCCGCATGTTCCTCCGCGATACCGACGTCGAAGTAGCGGGTGGGATGTTTCGCCTGGAAAAAGCCGAGGCCGGTACCGCTCGGCATCGCCGCAGTGATCGCCACGATTTTCTGGTTTGAATCCGCGAACTTACCGAGGGTCTTGCCGATGATTTCCGAATAGGTCGGAGTCGGAGCAGGCGCGGTCTCGCCGCTCTCGACCTTGTATTTGCCGAGGCCGTGGAATTTGTCTGGCTTGGCAATCGCCGGTTCGTAGCCTTTCCCCTTCTTGGTGAGAATGTGGAGGAGGACGGGCTCGTCCTGCGTCTTTAGAAATTCAAATGTCCGGGTCAACAAGCCGATGTCGTGGCCATCGATCGGACCGTAATACCGCAGCCCCAGTTCTTCGAAAATCACACTCGGCACCAAAAGGTTTTTAACGCCCTCTTCGACCTTGTGCGCGAACTCCAGCACGCTTCGGCCGGCGATGCCCTGGATGAACCGTCCCGCCTTGTCGTGCAGGTGTGCATATAGCGGACTGGTGGCGATATTGTTCAGGTAGTTCGCAATCGCGCCGACGTTCTTCGCGATCGACCATTCATTATCGTTTAGCACGACGATGAATTTCTTGGTCTGAGATCTGGCGTTGTTCAGGGCTTCATAGCTGATGCCGCAGGTTAACGCTGCGTCGCCCGCGACCACGACAACGTGCTCGTCGCCGCCACGCAGATCGCGTCCCACCGCCATGCCTAAGCCGGCCGACAGCGCAGTCCCGGCATGACCCGCGCCATAAGAATCGTGTTCGCTTTCGGTGCGAAGCAAAAATCCGTTGAGGCCCTGGTACTGGCGCATCGTCCCGATCCGATCCAGCCGGCCGGTAAACATCTTGTGCACGTAGCCTTGATGGCTCACGTCGAAAACGAAGCGATCACGAGGCGTCTCAAAAATCCGATGCATGGCGATCGTTAGCTCGACCACCCCAAGATTGGGGCCGAGATGGCCGCCGGTTTGCGACAACACCTGGATCAAAACTTCACGCACCTCTTGCGCGAGCTGGGGCAGATCTTCTTCCCGCAGTGCTTTGATGTCTGCCGGAGAACGGATTCCGTCCAGTAGTCGAGTTTTGGGTTCGGCGGCGGTGTTAGAAGAGTCTGACTTCGTCATTTTGATGTTTCTGTTCTGCGGGCGGTTTCGGCTCGGAACGAGTTTCAGTACTCGCTTCGAAATCTTTGACGACGGGCTTACCTGCGTTATTCCGGGCAATTATCTCGATCTTCTGTTCGGCGCTGGCCAGCCGTTCCTGGCAAACTTTCACCAGGTTCATGCCTTCCTCGTACCGAACGATCAAATCCTCCAGCGGCAGCTGCCCGGACTCCATCTGTTCCACAATTTTTTCGAGCCGATCCATGGCTGTCTCAAAGTTCAGCTCGGTGCCGGCCGCCTTGGCCTTTGTCGTCATAACCAAACTCCCAACTAAGCACAGGTCTGCCCATTAAAAAGGAGGACTTGGTCCCTGACCGCCCACAGGCTACAACCTGTTGACGTTAGACGTGATCCAAAATGGGCGTACTCCACTGGTTGTCCGGCGATTCTTGGCGGCGATTTACCGCGAGTGTGGTATTTGCCGCGGCCGCCGCCTTTCTTTTGCCGGATCGGCTGACATCGCCATCGAAGGCGATCGCTGTCTGGGATTGTTTCGCCGTGTCGGTAATCGCGCTGGCGTGGATCGCCATCGTGATCACGCCGCCATCAGGGTTACGTGCGCATGCGCGTGCGCAGGATTTGAGTCGGCTGTTGATCTTTGCGTTTGTCGTGACGGCAGCGTGTGTGGCACTACTGGCGGTCGGGTTCGTTATACGCGGGCATGGTTCGCCCGCCCATGCCGCCGTCGCTCGCAACGTATTGCTGGGGCTCAGCACCGTCGCGGTGTCGTGGTTCCTTCTTCACACCGTCTACAGCCTGCATTACGCGCACCTGTATTACGGCGACAGTGATCGCGACGAGGCCCCGGACCGAGGCCTGGACTTTCCGGGCGACAAGGATCCGGACTACGTTGATTTCGCTTACTTCGCGTTCGTGATCGGAATGACCTGTCAGGTTTCGGATGTGCAGGTCACAACGAAACGGATGCGGCGAATAACGCTAGTCCACGGGGTGATCTCGTTCGGCTTCAATACGGTGATTTTGGCGCTCCTGATTAACACCATTTCGGGCCTTCTCTAACCCCTCTGGTGGCACATCGAGTGCTCAACAGTTCGCCTGCTTGGCGAACATAATAGATAACCCAAAGAAGATTCTTCTGGTCGACCGCGAAGCCGGCGTCACCCGGCTCATAAAACGGGCCTTGGAAAAAACCGGTAAGTATTTGGTTAAAGAGGAGCACGACAGCCAATTCGCGCTCAATTCAGCCAAGGCGTTTCAGCCCGATCTCATTTTGATGGACACGGTCAGCGACGGTTCGGACCGCGAGCAGTTGGCCAAGAAAATCCAGACCGATACTATTTTGCACGATACTCCACTGGTCTCGCTTAGCAGTCTGAAACCGGAAAGCCAGATGGTCTCCGGTGGCATTCTGAGCGGATACAGCTTCTTCTCCGCACCCGTCCGCGTCGAAGAGGTTTTGAAGGGCGTGGAAGAAGTGCTATTCGGGAAGGATTGAGGGCTCGAAGCGGGCGGAAGCGCTTAGCATCATCGGCGTCCAGCCGTTCCAAGCCGGCCTTCGTGCAAGAGGCAACGTAGCAATGTCATCCCGGCCGGGATCGCGACTGGGTGGAGCGCTGACCTCGCCCACGCAGTGCACCTTACGCAAGTAGGAGAGGTCCTTCGACTGCGCTCAGGCTGACAACGTTCGGGTGTTCCTCTTGCCGCTGGGAATCTGAACCGGCTGTACCCTTTGAAAGGTCGCTGCGGCAGCGCCCGGAGTAATTACGCCGCTCCAGCCTAACCGATCTGCTGCTTGTAGGCAGCGGCGTCTTTCAGGTTCTTCAGATCGGCTTCGTTGTCGATCTTCAGCACGAACAGCCAGCCTTCGCCGAAAGGATCCGTGTTGATGAGGGCTGGATTGCTTTCCAGCGCCTTGTTCGCATCCACCACCGTGCCTTTCACCGGCGCATAGATATCGCTGGCTGCTTTCACGGATTCGACGACGGCGATCGGTTCCTTTGCGTTTACCTGCCGGTCTGCCTTCGGTAACTCCACAAACACGACGTCGGTCAATTCGGCTTGCGCATGATCGGTGATTCCAACCCGGATCTTGTCGCCTTCGCGCTTAATCCATTCATGCGATTCGGTGTAAAGCAGATCGTCGGGAACGTTCATGGTTGCTTCTTATAGAGCGGTTTCTTCTCAATTGTCGCGGGAAATTTTGTGCCGCGGATTTCGATATCGATTCCGCGGCCAATCGCGCCCGACGCTGCCGAAACGTAAGCCATGCCAATCCCGTAATTCAGGCTCGGCGACAACGTGCCGCTGGTCACCTCTCCGATCCGCGTGCCGTCCGCGAATACACTATAATGGGGGCGGGGCGGGGGACCTTTCCCGTTCATCCGAAACGCGACCAACTTCTCTGGCGAGCCGTGCTGCTTCGTAGCGGCCAAAATATCGCGACCGATGAACTTAGGTTTATTGAGATCAACGAAAAAGCCGAGGCCCGCCTCGATCGGATTGCGCTCCGCAGATAAGTCCGAACCGTTCAGCGGATAGCACATTTCCAAACGGAGTGTATCACGAGCGCCGAGGCCGCATGGTTTGAGACCGAATTCTACACCTCGTTGAAGGAACAGGTTCCATACTTTCGCAGCGTCCGCGGCCCGGAAGAAAACTTCCACTCCGTCTTCCCCGGTATAACCGGTCCGCGCCACGGAAAGTGGAATCTGATCCAGGAGCAGGTCGGCTAAACGATTGCGGCCGGGCAACTCGCCGCCTCCAGAGAGCAGCGCGGTGAAAAGCTCAACGGTTCGAGGGCCCTGAATCGCAACGGCCCCGTAATCGGCGCTCCGATTATGCAGACTAATGCCGTCGTGCGATTTCCGGTGTTGATCCAGCCAGGCAAAATCTTCGTCAATCTTGGAAGCATTTACGACCAGCAGGAACTCTTCGGGGCCGATTCGATAGGCAATCAGGTCGTCGATGACGCCGCCGCTTTCGTTCAAGAGAAAGCTATATTGACCCTGGCCATTCCCGAGCTTGTCGATGTTGTTGGTTAACATCTCGTTCAGCCACGCGCCGGCTCCAATTCCGGCGACGACGAACTGGCCCATGTGCGAAATGTCGAACATCCCGACATTCGTCCTCACTGTCTGATGCTCGTCGACGATGCTGGTGTAATGCACCGGCATTAGCCATCCGCCGAAAGGAACAATCTTCGCGCCGAGCCGAACGTGTTCCTCGTAGAGCGGCGTTTTCTTATCGGCCGGGTCTGTCATCCGGCAAAGCTAGGCTCGACGCAAAGCCACGCAAGGCGCCGGTCGACCAATCGGCGCCGCGGCACTGGATCTCATCTGTTTTGTTTTCGAATCCCAGCGCATGCGCTACTTTCCGCGTTCATGACTTTTTCGGATAAGCTCGAGCGACGCCTTGGATTCATCGCTTTGCCAGGGCTCTTGCGATACGTCGCAGCGCTCACCGCCCTCGTGTTCATCCTCTACAAGATCGATGCACGATATCTCACCCTGATCGACCTCGACGTTGAGCAGGTACGGCAGGGCCAGGTGTGGCGGCTTATCACTTACCTTTTCATTCCTCAGCTAGGGGGCTTTTTCCCGGACTGGATGAACGCGGCGTTTTCAGTGCTGTTCCTGATCTGGGTAGGCGACCGTTTGGAGGAAGCGTGGGGAGCGTTCCGGCTGACATTGTACTTTTTGATCGGAATGATCGGAACGACCATTGCCGCTGTTCTATTCGGCGCGCGGTTCTCGAACGCGATGCTGTATTCGTCGGTGTTTTTCGCGTTCGCGCGGTTCTATCCGAATGTGGTGATCTTTTTCGCCTACATCCTGCCGCTGAAGGTGAAATGGATAGCGTGGATTTACGCGGCGATTTTACTTTTCCAGTTTCTCGTTGGCTCAATGGCATTCCGGAGTGCGTTGCTGGTCGCCTTTGCTAATTACTTGATCTTCTTCGGCCGCGATATCGTTAACGAAGCTCGACAACGCCGCGAGGTGTCCGATCGGAAGCAGCGGTACGAAGCAGACAGTCGCCGCTCTGCGGCTGAGCCATTGCACAATTGTGCGGTATGCGGCGCCACCGAGTTGACCGATCCGAATCTCGAATTCAGAGTTGCCCGCAACGGCGAGGAATATTGCATTCCGCATCTACCTACCGCTGCGGCTAACCCGACGTAGCGGGCGCGGCGCTGCAGCAGCCGTCCTGGTTGCGTGCGGCTAAACCGCGGCAGACATTAGCCGATGACTGACAAGAACACCGCCCTTGTCCCGCAGGAGGGCTGGCACTGCCTGCATCTTTATTATCGAGTGGAGTACGGACAGTGGCAGCTACTCAGTCGCGAAGAGCGCAACGCTGCTAAGACGAATCTATCGGAGCTCGTGCAGGAAGTCCGAGCGATGGAATCGACGCAGTTGCTGACGTTGAGCGTGGTGACGCCGAAGGCCGACCTGGGGTTCATGTTGATAACGCCGGATCTGCATTCCGCGAATCGGATCGAGAAGCGTCTCAGCATTGCACTCGGGCCTGATGTGCTGACGCCGGTCTACAGCTATCTCTCGTTAACCGAGGAAAGCGAATACATCACGTCGGATGAAGAGTACGCGGAGATCCTGGTCCAGGAGCAGAACATCGACCGCGGCTCGGAAGAATTCGAGCACGGCATGGCTGCTTTTCACGAACGCATGAAGCATTACCGCCAGGACCGCGTTTATCCGACTCTGCCGGATTGGCCGGTCGTTTGTTTTTATAACATGAACAAACGGCGCGGCGAACACCGGAACTGGTATGCGTTGCCGTTCGAGGAACGGAAGGGGCTGATGAAGGGGCACGCCAATGTGGGGCGGACGTTTGCCGGAAAAGTGAAACAGTTGATCACCGGATCGACGGGGTTGGACGACGCCGAGTGGGGAGTGACGTTGTTTTCCCGCGATACCTTCCAGCTCAAAGCGATCGTTTACCAGATGCGGTTCGATCCGGTTAGCGCCGAGTACGCGGACTTCGGTGAGTTCTTCATCGGGATACAGTTGCCGCTCGACGAATTGTTCCGGCGGCTGCAGCTGTAGATCCGATTGGGCGCCGACGGAGGGCGGAGCTCCTGCTACGCCGCGGCTGTCTATTGGTCGCCTTCGGATCGGGCTCGCAGGAGCTCGCCCCTCCGTAGGAACGTCAGCGGTTTTCTTGACGCGTTTTGAATGTAAACTCTCCCCGACCGTGGATGGGTGACAGAGCGGTCTATTGTGCACGCCTGGAAAGCGTGTGTGCCTTTACCGGCACCCGGGGTTCGAATCCCCGCCCATCCGCCATTAATCTTGCGCGTAACCTAACTCCACGTGGCGCTCGACCCTGCGCATTGCATTAGGAGGATTCGAACTGCAGTTCGACTGGTGGGGCGCCTTAGGCGCCAGGGTACAAATCCCGCAACCGCGGGATCTAAATCCAGAGCCAAGCGCCAGCTTGGATAAGCTCCCCGCCCATCCGCCATTAACTCAGCTAGCGCCTAACTCCACGTCCTGCGTTCGCCCAACGCATTGCATTAGGAGGATTCGAACTGCAGTTCGAGTGGTGAGGCGCCTTAGGCGCAAACCGAAGTGCCAGGAAATTCAGAGATCGCGCCGCGGAAGCATCTGAATCTGTTGGTGGTCGCGCGCGATCATTCCGCTGGCCAGCACGCCGCGGAAGCTCGTGCATGGATAGACAATGCAGTCGCGGCCGATGACAGCGCCTGGATTGATCACTGCGTTACAACCAATTTCGCTCCGATCGCCAATGATTGCGCCGAACTTGGTCATACCCGTAGGGATTGGGTTGTCCGAAGCGTTCACCACAATCTCAGCGTGATTCAGTTTCACGTTGGAGAGAATGACACCGGCGCCGAGATGTGATCGGTGTCCGAGAATGGAATCACCCACGTAATTGAAGTGCGGAATCTGCGCCTCATTGAACACGATCGAGTTCTTGAACTCGCAGGAGTTACCCATGACCACGCCATCGCCGACGATCACGTTCTCGCGCACATAACAACCGCTCCGGACGTGGCAATTCTCGCCGATCCAGGCCGGCCCTTTGATCACAGCGCCTTGTTCCACAACCGTTCCCTGACCGATGTAAACCTGGTTGCTGATAAACGGTTTGCCTAACAAGTCGCCAAGGACAGCGGGTTTTAAGCGAAATTGCAGGTAACTAGCGATCTGTTTGAGCGCATCCCAGACGTATTTTTGGTTCTCGAACAGCTTGGCATGTCCGGTTTGCTCAAGGTTAAGAAATTCAGCCGGCTCGAACATGGATTGCCGCCCAACAGACCAGACGACGTGCCGTCATGCGAGCGGAATTTTCCAGTGACACGCTGCAACCCATTGTAGGGCAAGCGCATCGCTTGCCGTCTCAAGCGCGTGGCTCAACCGCGGCGCGTCACCGTCTGGCCATCTTTGGTGTCGCGAACTTCCCAACCTAGTGTGGCAAGTTGATCGCGCAGCTCATCGCTTTTTTTCCATTCCTTGGCGGCGCGCGCAGCTTTCCGCGCTTCCACCAGCTCGGAGATGTTCGCCGGAATGCCGGTAGCTTCATCTGCCTGAAGCTGGAGCACGCTATTCGCCCGATCCCACCATTTTATCCATCTCTGCGCCGCAGCCGCACCCAGTTCATTCCGATCCATCGCTCGATTAGTTTGTCGGACTGATTCGAAAAGAATGCCAAGCGCAGCGGAGATGTTCAGGTCATCATCGAGCGCTTCCTCAAATGTGTCCGCTACGTTTGTATCGTCCGATTTGTCCGGAGTCACCGATTGCTGAGCGGCTTTCCGGAGGCGAGCCAGCCAATCGTCAATTCGGCCTAACGATTCCCGGGCTTCTTTCATCCCTTCCCAGGTAAAGTTCAACGGCGCCCGATAATGCACGCGCATCAGCGCGTAGCGAACCTCCCGGCCGGAATACCCTTTCTGCATGAGATCGGAGATGGTGTAGAAATTCCCCAGCGACTTCGCCATTTTCTGTCCATCAACCACGAGATGGGCGCAGTGCATCCAATACCGCACAAACTGGCGGCCAGTGACGCCTTCGCTTTGAGCGATCTCATCTTCGTGATGCGGAAAGATGTTATCTACCCCGCCACAGTGGATATCGATCTGGTCGCCCAGTAATGCCGTCGCCATGGCGCTGCACTCGATGTGCCAGCCCGGCCGCCCGCGCCCCCACGGGCTCTCCCACGCGACATCGCCATCCTCCTCATCCCAGGCTTTCCACAACGCGAAGTCGCCGATGTGTTCCTTGTCGTATTCGTCGTGCTGAATTCGGCCGGTCGATTGCAGCTTGTCGAGATCGATGTGCGCCAGTTTTCCGTAATCAGGAAACTTGCTGATGCGGAAATACACTGATTTATCGTCCGCCTGATAGGCGTAGCCTCGATCCGCCAGCGTCTGAATCATCGAGATCATTCGATCGATGAATTGCTGATCGGTTGCTGCGGGGAATTCATCTGCGGGTTTGATTCGCAACGTTTTTTGGTCGTCGAAGAAAGCCTGTTTGAATGGGGCAGTGAAATCGCGCAGCGGAATTTTTGCCTGCCGGGAACCGCGAATTGTCTTGTCGTCAACGTCGGTGAGGTTCATGACGCGATGAACCTTGTAGCCGCGCAGTTCAAGCTGCCGCTGCAACAGATCTTCGAAAACGTAGGCTCGAAAATTTCCAATGTGCGCCCGGCTGTAGACCGTCGGTCCGCACGTGTACATTTTTACCGTCCGGCCGGTCTGATCGAGCGGCACGAACTCCTCAGTTTGGCGCGAGTATGTATTGAAGATACGGATAGGCATGGCTGCAGTCGAACGGCGCTTGGTTACTCCGAGACTTCGACAGTTGCGACCGCCATCGCCGCGATGCCTTCCCCGCGACCGATACTGCCAAGGCCTTCATTAGTGGTCGCCTTGATGCTGATGTCGCGGTCGGACATCCCCAACGCTCGTGCAATTTGGTTACGCATGTTCGAGACGTGCGGTAATATTTTTGGCGCCTCGGCAATGATCGTCGCGTCGATGTTGACGGGTCGCGCGGACCTTTTGCGGAGCAGGTCGGCTACGCCGGTAAGAATATCGATACTGCTGATGCCGCGGATCGATTCGTCGGTGTTTGGGAAATGTTGACCGATGTCGCCGGCGCCAATCGCACCCAGTAGCGCGTCCGCGATCGCGTGGGACACCACATCGGCATCAGAATGTCCTTCCAACCCCTGTGAATGCGGGATCTCAACGCCGCCGAGCACAAGTTTCCGGCCATCGCCGAACCGATGAATGTCATACCCGATGCCGCAGCGGACCATGGTCACACCTTCAGGTCGATGACACCGTTCGACGCGATCACGCTAAATTTGTCTTTCATGTCGGTGCGCGGGCGCATGTCCACAGTTCCACCGGCGGTTTCGATTAGAATCCAACCGGCGGCCACATCCCAAAGGCTAACGCCCTGCTCGATGTAGGCGTCCAGCCGCCCGCACGCCACGTAGGCCATATCCAGTGCAGCGCTGCCCATCAGGCGACATTTGCGGGCGCGGTGAACCATCTGTTGCAACAGAGGAAGGCCGGAATCAATTGTCACGCCTGTCTTGGACAAGCCGACGGATATCACAGACTCAGCCAGATCGGCACGGTCACTCACCGTGAACTCCTGACCGTTGAGCGTGGGCTTCGCTCCTTTTTGCACGCTCCACATTTCCTCGCGCACCGGATCGTAAATCACTCCGACAATGATCTCGCCTTTGAATCGGAGGCCAATTGAGACGCAGAAATGCGGAATGCGATAAAAATAATTAACGGTGCCGTCGAGCGGATCGACTACCCATTGGTAGTCGCTGGATTGATCGCCGACGACTCCCTCTTCGCCGTACAGCGCGTGGGCGGGAAATTGGGTGATCAGAAGATCGGTAATGAGTTGCTGGCACTCGACGTCGATCGCCAGCTTGATGTCGTGAGCTTCGGTCGCGTTGACGCGACGTGGCAAATTAAAATTCTTACGCAGGAGTTCGCCGGCAGCGCGCGCTGCCTTCTCGGCGGCGTCCAGGTAATGCGTCATTCCAAGAAGTAATCGCGGCTAGCGCGGCTGCCAAACGGTTTCGGGGAGTAGGGATCAGAAGAGAGAACCGCGAAAATGCGCGAAAGCACGCGAGAAGAGACACGGAGGCGGCAACGACACCAAGCGCTGGTCTTTGTCATGTCGAGCGCAGTCGACACATCTCATACTCCACTCTTCGGTGCTCAGGCATCCATCGCCAAAACAGCCACTCATCACGCTGATGGTGGAACGCGATTTGATTCGTTCGCTCCCGCTCACTTACCGGCTACCTCGCCGGTTTCACCATCGATGTCGCGACGCCCAAAGCCGCTCCATTCCGAGCGCCTTGTTAACCATTTAGCGCCTGTGGCGCTCATTTGTCGCCCGTTGAGCAGGTGTCCATCCACTCGCACTCTCGCTCCGCTCGCCAGAGTGAGAGATGTCTCGACCGCGCTCGACGTGACAATAGAAAACATCACTCGTCACGTAACTACGCGCACGCTGGATGTACGATGTCGACGACGAACGTCGCGTACAGAAAAAACCGGGAGGAAAAATAAATTCTCCTCCCGGGTTGAGTTTGGTTTTTAAACTCCGGAGAAACCGGAGCCGTTATCAGCAAGCGGCGTTAGTGCCTTTTTCTCTTTGCTGATTTTTTCTTGGCGGCTTTCTTTGATTTTTTCTTTGCTGGCATCGACTATTCCCCCCTTTCAGTCCGCAGATGCGGAGGGTTGTGAAGACATTCGAATAACTTCACTTAACGAGTTCACTAATCGTCACGTTTTTTTTGTCAAACATTTTTCTTCATGTTTGAAATTATTTTTACAAGCTCGCGCGCGATATTTTTTTTTGATGTGCGCTCAATTGTTTTCGTTTTCCCATCCCGAAATAAAATCGTGACTTCGTTATCAGCACTTTCCATTCCTACGTCCGCACGACTGACATCGTTCGCTACAATCAGGTCGAGGTTCTTAGTTTGAAGTTTGATTTTGGCGTTCCTTTCCAGGTCGTTAGTCTCAGCGGCGAACCCCACCACCAGGCATTTTTGATCCGCCGGCAGCGATTTGAGGATGTCCGGCGTGGGAACGAGCTCCAGCGAAACTGCTAGGCTCTTCTTGATCTTCTGGCGGGAGAATTGCGCCGGCCGGTAGTCCGCTACCGCCGCACACATCACCAGAACATCGGCGTCACCGACACTTTCGTTAACGGCAGACTGCATTTCCTCGGCGGTCGTGACGCGAACCACCTTCGCTCCTGCTGGTGGTTCCAGACAGACGCGGCCTGACACCAACGTCACGGCGTGCCCAGCTTCGATCGCGGCTTCGGCAACGGCGTAACCCATCCGTCCCGAGGAGCGGTTGCTGATGTACCGAACCGGATCGATCGGCTCCTGCGTTGGTCCGGCCGTAACCAGAAATCTCACGCAATAAGATTTTCCTGCCGGGCCAGCAGGAATTCGGCGCGGAAGGCGATGTCATCAACCTTCCACAAGCGTCCGACGCCTTCGTAACCGCAGGCGAGCATTCCTTCTTCAGGGCCAATAAATTCCACGCCCCGCGATTTCAGCGTAGCCACGTTCTGTTGCGTGGCCGGATGTTCCCACATCTTGCCGTTCATCGCGGGTGCGATCAGCATCGGCGCACGCGTTGCCAACGCGATCGCCGCCAGCGGATGGGCCGCGAGCCCGTGCGCCAGCTCCGCGATGACGTTCGCAGTCGCCGGGGCAATCAGGAGCAGGTTCGCCTGATCGGCCAGGGCAATATGTCCGGGACGCCAGTTCTCCTTTTCATCGTAGAAGCTGGTCGTTACCGGATTCTTGGAAAGGGTCTGAAGAGTCACCGGCGTGATGAACTCAGCGGCGTCGTGAGTCATGACCACGAAGACCTGATGTCCCTGTTTGACCAGAAGACTGGCTAACTCCGCTGATTTGTAAGCCGCGATGGATCCGGACACCCCAAGCACGACACATCTTCCATTTGTCTTCAATGGCAGCACCTTTCGCCCGTCCGACTTTTCGCTAGCCCGTTTTGAATTCCGCGGCATAACCGGGTCAGGACTGAATCAACCGCCGGCTGAGATATCGCTCCGCCCGGGTGATGTGTCGGAACTTCTGAAGATCTTCTTCCACGGATTGGCTGATAATGGTGTAGCGATACTCGCGCCAAAGCTCCATCTCTCGCGCCGCGTTGTTCAGCCTTAGTTCGATTTGCTGCAACGTTTCGGTTCCGCGTTTGATCAGGCGCCGGCGCAGTTCATCCAGGTTCGGTGGCATGATGAATACGTCGGCCAGTGCGCCCCGGATGAATTCGTCATCGCAATTACGAATCGCTTCCGCGCCCTGGGTGTCGACATCAATGAGGACATCCACTCCGTTCTGAAGGTTGTGAAGCAACGGTTTTCGCAGCGTGCCGTAGTAATGCTCATGCACGCGGGCGTGCTCCAGAAACTCGCCTGCCTTCACTCGGGCAAGGAACTCCGCTTCAGTGACGAATACATAATCCTCGCCGTTGATCTCTCCGGCTCGCGCCGAGCGCGTTGTGCATGACACCGAATAAACAAAATCCGGCGTTTGGCGAAGGGCCGCGCACAAGGTGGATTTCCCCGCCCCGGAAGGAGCTGAGATGACAAACAGAATTCCGTACCTGCTGAACTGGTTACTCAAGGTTTTGGATCTGTTCGCGGATTTTCTCGAGCTCCGCCTTGCATGCGACGACGCGTTGCGAGATCGAAGCGTCGTTAGCTTTCGCGCCCAGGGTATTTAGTTCGCGAAAGATTTCCTGGGTGATGAACTCGAGTGTTCGTCCCACCGGTTCATTCTTGCGCAGATGATGGGCGAATTGTGCGAGATGGCTTTCCAGCCGGGTGAGCTCTTCGGAAACGTCTGCGCGATCGGCAAAAATCGAAATCTCCTTCAGTAACCGGTCGTCGTCACGGGTAACGGGGACTCCGGCTTTCTCGATCCTATCAAGCAGAGCCGTCCGGTAACGCTTCACTACCTCAGGATGAATCGCGCGAATTTCCTTCAGGTTCTTGCGAAGATTCTTCAGCCGATGAATCAGATCCTTGGCGAGATGCTTTCCCTCGCGCTCCCGCATTTTGATCAAGTCGGTAAGCGCGAGCTTCAAAGCGCGGTCGAGCGACGGCCAAACTTCCTCTGCCGCGACTGTCTCTTCAGGCAGGCGCATTACACCGGGAGCCTGCAGAATTGTGCCAATGGTGATCTCGCCGGTAACGCTAAGCTCCTTTTGCAACGCTCTCATCGCGTCGTGGTACGAGCGCGCCAGTTCGGTATCGAGTGCAAGCTTTCGTGAGCCGTTCGAGCCGCTGTGCAACGCGACGGTCACGCTGGTGCGGCCCCGTGAGATACTTTCATTGATCGCCTGCCGGACGCGTGGCTCCAGTTCATTCAGGTCGCGGGGAAGGTTGATTACGATGTCGCTTTGTTTGCGATTCACCGAATTCACTTCGACGCTCAACCTGGTACCGTCGCAATCAGCTTCCGCGCGGCCATATCCGGTCATGCTTCTCACAGGAATTGAGCTTCACAAAAGAGCGACCAAATACAAATAGAAAGAGGCGTCGAAGATTCTAATGTCAGCGCGTCCAATGAAGTCGCGTCCGAAAAACCCGCGGCGTCGAGCCGCGCCCGGGGCCGGCAATGGGCCCGTTTATCTCCAGGCCGCCGTCCTGGTCGTCATCACAATCGCGGCTTACCTGCCGGCGCTCCGCGGTGGATTTGTTTGG
>C688J18823_10001016_pt1 | contig 17046 bp, 19 predicted proteins | sample HopSoiMetagenom1_FD_18823 | JGI IMG/M metagenome (IMG submission 18823) | reverse complement strand
GCGGTTCCGGTGGCGTGGTGGACGATGGCGGAGCTGTTCGGCAAGGCGATCGCGATCGCGGTGCTGTGGGCGGCGATCGGCGTGTCGATCGGCGTGGTCGTGCGGCACCAGGTCGCGGCGATCGTCGGCGCATTGGCGTGGTTGTTCGTGGTCGAGAACATCTTGAGCGGACTGATCCCGAAGTTCGCCGCCTGGCTGCCGGCATCGGCCGCCGGGGCGGCGATGGGGGTCGACAGCGCGAGCCCGCTCGTGACGCCCGTCGTCGGGATGATCGTGCTGGTCGCGTGGACCGCCGGCGCCGTTGCGCTGGCCGCGACGGTCATCAGGCGCCGCGACGTCGTCTGATCGAGGACAGGGACGGAGCCCGGTCCGCTTTGAGCCGACCGGGCTCCGCTTTGCCATCTCGTGCGGAGCTCAGGCTTCGCGCAGGAGCTCNGGGTTGCGGGCGATCCGGAGCCAGGGGGTCGATAACGCAGTGATGCCGAGAACGATCGCGCAGACCGCGACGACGAGCCCGGCGAGCTGGCCGGTGGCGAACACGACCGGTGTCTCGACTGCCGTGTAGAGCAACCACGTGATGAGGAGCGCGCCGCCAACGCCGAATGCCAGCGACGTGACGAGCGGGAGGGCGACCTGCACGAGTATCGACCGCCGCACCGTCGAGTTCGATACACCGACGGCGGACAACACGGCGAGCGACCGCCGGCGTTCCATCAGCCAGTCCACCATTGCGACGAGCATCGTCGCAGCCGACACGAGCAGCAGGAAAAATGTGATCGCGAGGGCTGCCCGGCGGAACGAGGTGTAGTCATCGTTCACAGCCCTCGCTTGCGCCCAGAATTCCGGCAGCGTGTGCACCTCGGCCTTGCTCCACGCGAGCTTGTCGCGGATCGCTTCGACCGTGGTCGCAGAGCCGTCGGTCGCGACGATGCCCACTGGTGGCGACTCCCTCCCGTACGGGATCTTGTGTGTCCACGTCACCGATCGCACGCCCGGAAGCGTGGCAAGGCCGCCCCGATGAGTTCCTCGCTCGACACCAACGTCGTTCTCGCCGAGCATCGGTCCAACGCCCCATAGATGCGGCGGCCCTTCGGATCGTTCCGCGCTGATGAGACCGGAGTTCACGATCCCGAGCAACGCGATNATCAACGCCACACCGCCGACGACCCGGCTTACCGAACCAGGATCGGCGTCGAGCCGGCGGAATCCGAGCATCGCCGGGACCGTGCGGACCGACGCCGCCATCTTGTGCGCGATCGCCCAGGCCGACCATGTCGCCGTCCCGATCAGTCCGAAGCAGATCGCCGCGAGGCTCCCGCCCACGAGCACGAACGTCGCGACGTCGCCGTATGCCTTCAGGTCGCGATGCTTGCTTGCACTCCACGTCAGCACGGCGATGCCGAAGCCGAGCACGATGACCCACCGCCATCCGGCATGTGAGCGCTTGGCGCCTCGCGAGACCCCGAGTGGCGAGACCACGACCCGCCGTAGCGAGGCGAGCGCCATCCCGATCGCCAGCGCCGGCAACCCGACCAGGAACACGATCGCAATCGCCAAGGGAGGGGCGAGGTCGGTTGGATACATGTGGAGGCCCCCGATCGGCCCAGCCGCCAACGCGGGACGGATCAGGAGGAACAAGGGGATCCCGAGCCACGTCCCGAGCGCTGCCGCCACGCCGGCCTCGGTCGCTGCGAAGAACCGCACCTGTCGCTGCGTCGCCCCTGCCAAGCGGACCGCCGCCAAGCGCGCCTCGCGCGTCGCGGCGGACAACCGCGTGACGGTGCCGACGAAGAGCCAGATCGGAAGGAGGATCGTGCTCGCCACCACGACGATCATGACGATCCATCCGACGTCGAGGGGAGTGGCCGAGGCGGGGGACCCGAACGAGGTTGTGCGGTACGAGCCGGGTCGCTCAAGGGGCGCGCTCTTCGGCTTGCCTTCCCAGATCGTGAGGCTGTCGGGACCGATGACACCGTCGCGGCCGATCGTGCCGGCGAGATGACCGTCGAGTCGGTGCTCGATCGCGGGACCCAATGTGGGCCACATCGAAACGAGCCGCTCGGACGCGAAGATGTCGCCCGGTCCTGGGACGCGCGGTAGTCCGGGCGGCACGATGCCTCTCCCGATAGGTGCGACGACGCTGGTTGATACGTCGAGATCGCCGAACGATTGCGGCAGACGCCAGACGCGGAGTGCGTTGGTCGCGTTGGGGTTGACGCCGATCGTCGCGTCGATGTCGCGGCGCTCGTCCAACGCGTGGACGCCAGGAGCGATGCTCGCCGCTGCCAGCAGAAGGGCGGATCCGATCGCGAAGCCTGTGGCTACGAGGACGAGACGCGTCCACGCAGATCGCCCTCCCGCCGTGGCGAGTTTGAGGCTCAGGCCGAGCTGACGGAGCCGATTCATACGAGCGCGGCGTCGTGGGCGAGCCGGCCGTCGCGGACGACGATCTCTCGATCTGCGTAGGCAGCGACCTGTGGTTCGTGCGTCACGATCACCACCGTTGAGGCCTGGCGGCGCGCGGTCGATACAAGGAGCTCCATCACGAGCTCCCCGTTCGTCGAGTCCAGCGACCCGGTGGGTTCGTCCGCGAAGATCACGCGAGGCCGGGTGACGAGGGCCCGAGCGACGGCGACGCGTTGGGCTTGCCCACCCGACATCTCACCTGCTCGTTTGTTGGCGACCTCCTCGACGCCGAGCGACGCGAGGAACTCTTTGGCGCGACCGACGGCATCCCCTCGGCGGAGTCCAGCGAGGCGTAAGGGAAGCGAGACGTTGTCCGCGGCGGTGAGCTCGGGCACCAGTTGCCCGAACTGGAAGACGAAGCCGAACTCGTCGCGTCGAAGCCTTGTCCGGACCGTGTCAGAGACCGCGACGAGTGAACGACCGCGATAGCGCACATCGCCGGCGTCGGGTAGCAACACGCCGGCCAGGCAAAGGAGAAGGGTTGACTTGCCCGAGCCGCTCGGACCCAACACGGCGACGACTTCGCCGCCGCTGATCCGCAGGGAAAGCCCGTCGAGAGCGACTGTGCTGCCGAAGTGCTTGCTGAGATCCTCGGCCTCGAGCAACGGGCCGACGGTCTGTTCGGCGGCCGACCCGTTCGGCGGTTCGCTCATGATCGTGCTCCCTTCCTAGAGCGCGTGCGTTCCTTCTCGAGCCGCCGCGCGGCGTGTTGGATCCATTTCACGTCGGCTTCTAGATGGAAGAGCTCGAAGTCACACGCCATCGCACCGACGAGGTCCGCGTTCCGGCGTCGCTCGGTGACATCGCGCATGTGCGCGAGGTGGGCGGCGCGTTGGGCGTCGAGGACCGCATCGGGGTCGCGTCCCGAAAGGAGAGCCACCACCACCCGGGAGAACACCTCGCTCTTGACGAACCCAGGTGGCGTGGGCGCGTCGATCCAGTGATCGACCTCTGAGACGCCGGCCGGCGTGATCACATAAACCTTGCGATCGGGGCCTGCGCCGCTTTCGACCGCGGCGACGTCGACGAGTCCGTCACGATGCAGACGCGCGAGCGTCGCGTAGACCTGGCCGAACGGAAGTGGTCGGGCCCCGGGGAAGTGCTCGTCGTACCGGTGCTTGAGCTCGTACCCGTGTTGGGGACCTTCCTCGAGGAGCCCCAGGAGCGTGTGCCCGAACGACATCGTGCGCGACTATACGCCGAGTGTATACATCACGCAAGTAGCTCCGTCGGTTCGTGGATCTGACGATCGCGCTAGCTCTTCGAGTCCGCGAGCGCCCGGAGTCGCGCCGATCGCGTCTCGTCCGATGCGAAGTCGGGGTCGTCGCGTTCGAGCAGCGGGATCGCGGCGCGCGCCTGATCAGCGGCCTCGGTATCGCGGCCGACCGCGGCGTACTCCTCGGCGAGCTCCTCATGGAACCAGCCGTCGGGCGCGCCCTCGCCGTCTGCCCACGCAACGCAACCTTCGAGCATGCGGACCGCCTCGGCGGACCGGCCGACCGCGCGGAGCGCCTTGCCGACCGAATACCGCGCGATCTCCAGCGCTTGGCGGTTGTCCGCATCGCGCTCACGGGCGACCACCTGCCGTTCGAACGCGTCCAGCGCCTGCTCGTAGTCGCCCGCCTCGTAGTACTCCCAGCCAAGGTTGTTGTAAAGCGGACCCAGCCAGTAGCTGGCCCCTTGATCCCTCTCGGCCAGATCGATCCCGCGGCGCGTCCACTCGATGAAGCCGTCGCGGCCGCCGGCGACGAGCGCGGCCATATGCGCGGCGTCGGCAGCGATGAACGTCTGTCCCGCGTCGCTCGCCACGTCGAACGCCGAGACGAACAGCGGACGGGCGGCGTCGGGGTCGCCGCCGGAGCGACGTAACCGCCCCCGCTCGAGATCGATCCGCGCCTTCGCCGTCCGGTCGTCACCGGCCAGCGCCTCGGCCTCCTCGATCAACCGTTCTCCCTCCTCGAAGCGATCCCGCAAGCCTTCGACACGGGCCAGTTGCGTGAGCACCTCGGCCTTGCCGGCGCCGCCCGTTTCGTGTTCGAGCTGCTCGCGGAGACGCTTCTCACTCGTATCGAGGTCGTCGAAATCCCATAGCGAGCGCAGACGATCGTCCATCCGCCGACCCTACCCGAGCCGTTCCAACCACGGGTGGCCGGGATGCACGAGCGCGATCCCATCACGCAGCCACGCGCGTCTGCCTGGGTCCAACGAGGGGAGCGCGGTGTCGAAATCCTGGATGTCGTGGTCCCTGACGTTCTTGGCCTTGTAGAGCAGCACGATCTCCGGCGCGAGGTAGGGGATGCCTTCGGGTGACCTTCGTCCGATCGTGGCGAGCGGCATGCGGACGGCGGGGTCGCGGCGGAACAGCCAGTCCGACTCGTCCGAGTCGTTGAGCAGGAGCTCGAACGCCCACGGGCTCTCCGGCGTCGGCCGGCACCAGACAGCGTGCAGCGGCGGCGGGACGATGTCGCGACCGGACCATGGTTCGACGACGTCGGGGGCGGTTCCGAGGTGGAGATCCCACTCTTCGAGCCGCTCCCAGAACGCGCGCTGATCGCTCCGCAGCGTCGCGACGTCGAGGTCGGCGTGGTCCCGGGTCGTTCGCCCGAGCCAGAGATCGATCGCCCATCCTCCCGCGATCCACCAGTTCCGGAGATCTCCGAAGAGCTCGAGCGCATCCGCGGGCTTGTGCGTGGATCGCATCTCAGCGAGGGACGGCAACGATCCGCTCGCCCTTCGGGTCGACGAGCCAGATGTTCGAGCCCAGGACGGCGACGCCAGCGACGGCCCGGAAGTTCTGCCGACCGGACACGTCTGCGCGGCGCGTGACGGCGCCGGTGTCCGCATCGAATCCCACGAGGTCGCCATCGTTGATGAACACCGTTCCGTGGTTGGACGTCGCTCCGAGCGCGACTCGCGACTTGTTGACTGGGTGGCTCGCGCGACGGCTGCTCGGATCAATCCAGAAGGCGTTCCCGTTGGTGTCGATGAACCAGACGCGTTCGTCGGTGGGCACTGCGAACCTGGCGTACGGCGCCGAGAGTTCGGTCACAGATCCGCTGGAGGGGTCGATGTTCGACACGTTGCCGGCTTCGGAGGCGTTGATCCACCACACCGAACCGTGGCCGTACGCGATGCCGATCGGGCTCACGCCGGTCGTAGTCACGATGCTTGCCTTGTTCGTCGCCGCGTCGATCCGGAACAGGCGCGAGTCACGGCACCCGACGAACATGTTGCCGGGCCCGGTCACGATCTGATCGCAGCCCCGTGCCGTCTCAACGCGCGCAACGACGCGCCCCTTCGAGGGATCGATCCGTAGCACGGCTCTCGGTTGGATGGTCCAGACTGAGCCCAGTCCGACGACGAGGTTCTGAGGATCCACCGCATCGACCTTGTCCGCGAAGACGTTGTTGATCCTCGCCTCGACGGTCCCTTGCGGTGAGATCTGCCAGAGCGAGCTTCCGCTGCGCGCCCAGAGCGAACCGTAGCCGGCGACCAGGTTGGACGGCTGCGGAACGTCCAACGTGAGCGGCTCATTAGACGGCGACGGCGTGGGTGTCGTCGTCGCGCTCGGGGACGATGAGACCGACGTCGGAGGAGCCGACACCGTCGAGGTCGCGCTCGTCGAGGTCCCGGTCGTGCACGCCGTCAGAAGAACGGCGATCGAACAGAGGTACGGTGCGACGCGCATGTCGGCCTCATTCTCTCCCGGTTCGGATCGCGTCTCGGTGGGTCTGGACCAGGTCGTTCGACCGGCGTACCCGTGGACCCCAACCATCCAGGCGCTTCTGCGGTATCTGACCGCCAACGGGTTCGATGCGGTTCCCCGACCGATCGGGATCGCCGACGGCGTCGAGACGCTCAGCTTCATCCCCGGAGAGTCCGGCCCGGCCGGCTGGGCCAAGATCGTCCCCGACGGCGGCCTTCGAACGTTCGCTCGGTTCCTTCGCAGGTACCACGAAGCGACGGTCGGGTTCGAGCCGCCTTCCCTCCGCGCGCCGTGGGCGTTCCGGAGCGGCGGTGCGGGTCCGCGCGAGGTCATCTGCCATGGCGACTTCGGTCCATGGAACGTTGTCTGGCACGGCGCGGAACCGGTCGGTCTGCTCGACTTCGACTTCGCCGGGCCGGGCGATCCGATGTCGGACGTCGCCTATGCGTTGGAGTACGTGACCCCGTTCCGTGACGACGAAGAGTCGGTCAAGTGGCAGGCGTATCCCGAGCCGCCGGACCGACGACGGCGCATCGAGATCTTCGCCGAGGCGTACGGCATGGCCGGAACGGACGGGCTCGTGGACGCGGTGATCGAGCGACAGCGGCTTGACATCCATCGCGTGCGAACGCTCGCCGCGCGCGGCTACGAGCCGCAGCGCACGTGGGTGCGCGAGGGTGTCTTGGACGAGCTGGCGAACCGGGTCCGGTGGTCCCAGGACAACCGATCCTTGTTCGAGTGAGCCTCGATCAGACGCCGGACTCGACCGGGATGCGTCCCTCGTCCGCGGCCGCCTGTAGCGCGGCGTGGTCCCTTTCGTTCTGATCGGCGTATCGCTCCGCGAACGTCGCGATCGCCCGGTCGAACGAGTCGCCCTTCCCGAGGTACGAGGCGATCGCGATCCGGTCGCCCGAGCGAGCGTGAGCGCGCGCGAGCGCTTGGGCGCAGACCTGCCCGTAGAACGTCATCGCGCTCGGCGTCATGCTTTCGGGTGCCCAGGACCCCTTCCAGTCCCTGAGCTGGCGGATGTAGAAGTCGCGGGTGACCCCGTCCATCCCGGGGGTCCGCTCCCACCCGAGGAAGATGTCGCTCGCAGCCTGCATCAGGCGTTGCCCCTCGACCACGCGCTGGCCCTCGTTCGTGTAACGGCTCTTCCCGACGTAAGGCTCGAGGACCGACGCCTGCGCCTCCTTCGCCTGCAGGAACAGCGGGTCGCCGCCGTCGCGGCCGAGCATCAGGATGATCCACGCGCGCGTCCCAACGCTGCCGACGCCGACGATCTTGCGAGCGATGTGGGTGTATCGGAAGTCCTCGAGCAGGTGCCGGCGGTCGCCCAGGAGCGTGCGCCGGTAAGTACGAAGGAGCTCGTGCGACGCCTCGGAGAAGCGAGTCGCCTCGTCCGCGGAGACGAGCTCCTCGATCGGGACGACCAACGGCGGGTCGCTGATGATCCGGCGCTCGCCGTCGACCTCGTGCGTGAGCTTGTCGAACGCCTGCAGGCTGTCCCGCGTCTTCGCCTTCTCGACGGTCCGCTCAGCGGCCTTCGCGGTCTTGCGGTCGAGCGCCGCCCGCAGCTGCGGAAGACCGTCCTGCACCGCGAGCTTCGCGTACCACACCTCGAGGTTGCCCATGCCGGCGTACTCCCACATCGCCGTTCGGTATCGCCCCACCGCCGCCAGCGCCACCTCGGTGCGTTCAGCGTCGGTGAACCCGTTGTTGCGCCCCGCGATCGCGAAGCTGGCGAGCAGGCGCTTCACATCCCACTCCCACGGGCCGGGCGTGGTCTCGTCGAAGTCGTTGATGTCGAACACGAGCTCGCGTTCCGGCGAACCGAACAGGCCGAAGTTCGACAGGTGCGCGTCGCCGCAGAGCTGGGCCGTGATGCCCGAGCGGGGAGCGGGGGCGAGGTCGGCGGCCATGATGGCCGCAGCTCCTCTATAGAAGGTGAAGGGCGACACGAGCATCCGCCCGTATCGGATAGGCACGAGCTCCTGCACGCGCGATGTGGCTTGCTCCTCGAGGATCTCGACCGGGCCGCGGCGGTCGGACGAAGGAGACCAGTCGGCGTGGCTCCCCCGGGGCGCCGTCGCGCGTGCCTGCTTGCCGAGCGCGGCTCTCTCCTCAGGTGTCAGGTGTTGCGCGCGCCGCCCGCCGTTGCCGGTCATCGATCGCCTCCGTCTTCGCCGTTCGTGGACGACATCATCATCTCTATCGGCCGCTAGGGTGCACGGGATGGCCTACGACGAGGACCTCGCCGATCGGATCCGCGAGCTGGTCGCCGGCGAGAAGCGCCTGACCGAGAGGAAGATGTTCGGCGGACTCGCGTTCCTCGTCGGCGGGAACATGGCGGTGGCCGCGAGCGGCCAGGGCGGGATCTTGGTTCGGGTCGACCCGGAGCAGTCGGCCAAGCTCGTGTCGACCACGCCCGCCGAGCCGATGGTGATGCGCGGCAAGGCGATGGACGGCTGGCTCCGCGTCGCGGCCGACGACGTCGCCACGAAACGGGCACTCTCGACCTGGGTGAAGCGTGGCGTGACGTACGCGCGCACGCTGCCCGCGAAGCGATGACCGGCGCGGCGATCCGGCCGGCGTTCGGCACCTGGCCGCACTACAACCGGCGTCTGCGCGAGGCGGTCGCATCGATGACCGAGGAACAGCTAGCGATCCAGCCGTCGCCCGACCGGTGGCCGGTGTGGGCGACGATCGGGCACACGTTGTGCCAACGGGTCTTCTTGCTGTGCGACTTCGCCGGTGAGCCGGGCGCCCAGACCACGCGGTTCACGAACGCCGCGTTCGATTGTCCCGGCGATGACGACCTCGAGCACGTGCTCAGCTCACGGGACCTCGTTCAGGCCGTCGACGACACGTTCCGCATCGTCGACGGCTGCTTGGACCGGTGGACGATAGACATGCTCGAGGACGTGATCAGCCACCCCGAGTGGGGCGAGGACCGGACGCACACTCGCGGCTGGGTGATCCAACGGGCGTTCAGCCACGACGTCTATCACTGCGCAGAGCTGAACGAGTCGCTCAGCGCAGCGGGGCTTCCGCAGATCGACCTGTGGACGTAGCTACCGGCAGGGCCGGTAGGGCAGGTCGAAGAGGTCGTCGGTCTTCCCGATCGAGTTGAAGTCGTACGCGGCCGAGTTCGCCTTCGGGCAGAAGTGGCCGGAGGGCTCGTCGTACTCGACGTTGAAGACGGCCTTGCCGTACTGCGACGGCCACGGCTGGAACGCGCCGCACTCGTCGTACTGGAAGCACTGCTCGTTGATCGCGAAGTCGAAATAGGGCTGCAGCGTGTCTGCTTGACTGAGGTCGTTCTTCAAGCCGACGGTGAAACCCATCTGATGGGCCAGGTTCGCGAGCCGGGTGTTGTACTGCAGCTGCGCCGTGCCCGTGATGCCCAGGCCGCTGTGGCTCTGCCAGCTGTCGACGTCGTCGAACTCGATCGCGTCGACGCCGATCAGCCTCGCCCACGTCAGCCGGGCGCGCATCTCATCGAGCAGGAACGCGCGGGTCGTCTGTGTCTCGCCGGTGTTCGGGTTCACGCCAGTGGCGTTCGTCCGGATGTTCAGCCAGTACTCGTCGGGGAAGTTGCTGAGCGGGTTGCCGAACAGACAGCCGTCGCAGCTCTGGTCGAACGCCTGCATCTCGGGGAAGTCCGGCCGCCAGGTCTCGGCGGTCCCGGCGTCGATGTAGCCGATCACGCGTGCGCCACGCACATGGATCGCCTGGACCGCCGCGTAGTTCAACACCGAGTAGTCCTGCGGCGAGTAACACTTGCCGTCCTGCAGGATGTCGATGTCGAACACCGTCGGCGCGACGGTGCGGCCGGTCGCGAACGACGTGCCCGTCACGCCGATGTTGACGAACCCGGTCTTCCGGTGCAGGCATCCGCCCTTCGGGTTCGGCGATCCCTGCAGCTGGTACTGCCAGCGTGCCTTGACGCTCGGCTTCCAGCAATTGCCGACCGACTGGTTGCACGGGACCGCGGCGGGCAACATGCTCGTGCCGGTCCGCGCGCGCGGGCCGGCGGACGCGGTGAGCGGCACGGAAAGGATCGTCAACGCCGCGACGCTCAGCACCACGGCCAGCGTGCGCCGATGGGACCGCCGCCGATCTCCGGGGGAGCCACGCATACGGCCGATTCAATCACCGGCGCCGTCGCGAGCGCAAGGCGCCCGCGCCATCAGCCCGCGTGTCGCCGAAGTCGCTCGATCTCCCGTTGGATCTGCGTCTCATCCTCGTAGCTCCGGTAGAAGACGTCCCAGGCGTTCATCACCAGGCCGACGCCCCACCCGAACAGCAGGAACACGGGCCAGAAGAACCCTCGGTCGCCCATCGCCCAGAGCGCGATCGCGGCCGCGTTCACGAGAACGAACACCAATAGGTGTCCGTAGAAGTCGCGCCGCTTCTTCAGCTGTCTAACCGCACGCTGACGCAGTCCTTCCTCGTCGGTCCGTTCGTCGGTCATCATCGTGGGCCTCCCTTCGTCGTCGATCCCAGTGGAGCGCATGCGGCGACGCGACGTAGGGGCCGGACGTCCCGCGACCGACCGGACCAACGCCGGTGCTAGCGTGCCGCTCCGTGCCAGCCGCTCTGTCCGCGACCCGAGCGCAGATCCTGGCGTTCCGGCGGCGCGTCGGCGCGCTCGACGAACGGTTGCCCCGTGGACGACGGTCGCTGCGACGCGCCGCGTGGGCCGGCCTGCAGGACAGCATGCCGCGCGCGGCGTCGCTGTCGATCCACGCCCGCGTGGCGAAGACGACCCCGACCACCTGGGAGGATCCGTCGCTCGTCCAGCTCTGGGGCCCGCGCTACAGCGCGTACGTCGTGGCTGTGCAGGACCTGGCGGTCTTCTCGCTCGGCCGCCTGCCCGACGACGCGAAGGGTCGCAAGCGCGCGGAGGACGCGGCGGACAAGGTCGAGTCCGTCCTCGGTATGGACACGAAGATGGGATACGGCGAGGTCGGCGCCGCGCTCGGCGTGAACGCGAACGCGCTGCGGTACGGCACGACGACCGGCCGGCTGGTGATCCGGTGGGAGGGCGCCCGGCAACCGACCCTGTGGTGCGTGCCCCCGCCGCCCATCACGCCCGAGGACGCGCGCCTCGAGCTCGCACGCCGGTACCTCCACGTGTTCGGTCCCACGACGCCGACGTCGTTCGCTCGGTGGGCGGGGATCACGCCGCGTGGCGGGTCCGTTGCCTTCGAGGCGTTGGCAGGATCCTTGGTCGAGGTCCGGACGCCGATCGGCGACGCCTGGATGCTCCGCGCCGACGAGTCGGAGCTCCGCGCCGCCCCGGGCCCCGACGCACCGGCGCGCCTGCTTCCGAGCGGCGACGCGTACTTCCTCTTGCAGGGGAATGACCGGAAGCTCCTCGTGCCGGACGCCAAACGCCGGGCGGAGCTCTGGACGACGCGGGTGTGGCCGGGCGCGCTGCTGGTCGGCGGCGAGATTGTGGCGACGTGGCGCCGTGCGAACGAGCAGATGGCGATCCAGACCTGGCGGCGGCTCTCACGTGCGGAACGGGACGCCGTGATCCAAGAGGCCGAGTCACTCCCGCTCCCTGGGCTCCCCGGGCCGATCGTCACGAGCTGGGTGCCGTAGCGCGCCGTGGCCACGCATCGGCATCTGGCTACGGCGTCGGCCACCCCGGAACGCCGGCGTTGAACACGTACACGCTCGGACCCGGCCCGGACGGCAGCCCGAACAGCTCCGTGACCGAGAAGTTCACCCCGAAGATCGACCTGCGGTAGCCGCGCGCCGTCCCGAACACGACGCTCGACGGGAAGTCGAGCGGGCCGCCGCTCGCGACGACGTGCATCGACCCCGACGGAGTGATCTCCGCGACCGCGTTGGCGAGATTCATGGCCACGAAGGCATCGCCGAACACGTCCAGCGTGACGCCGTCCGGGTTGTCGCCCGCGGGCAGCGACGCCAGCAACGAGATCGGGCCCGGCTGACCTCCGACCTTGGGGATCTGCAGGACGGTTCGCCGTTCGGTGTTCGTGACGGTGAGCACGCCGCGCTGGATCGCGAGCCCGTTCGCGCCGAGGTTCAGCCCGAGACTCCCGTTCCCGGTGAGCGCGGTGTCCTGCAGCCAGATCGACGCGGTGCCGCCCCGGGGGATGCGCCAGATCGCGCCCCGGGCGGAGTCGGTGACGAACAGGTTCATCTGCTTGTCGAACGCCAGTCCGTTCGGCAGTCCGATCGCGGCGGTGCCTGGGAGACGCGTGGCCGTGCCGGTGCGGCGGTCGAAGCGCCAGACGCCGTTGGCGGCCGGGTTGGCCGACTGGACCGCGCCGTAGACGTTTCCGAACACGTCGACCGCCAGACCGAGCAGCCCGAAGTCGCTGCCGGCGGCGATCCCGTTCACGTGCCCGAACGGTTGTGGCTGGTCGGAGCCGGGTGGGATGCGCCAGACGTCGCCGAGGGGCGACACGCTGACGAACAACGTGCCGTCGTGAGCGATCGCGAGCCCCTCGGGGTTCTGCCCCTTGGATTCGTCGAACGCGACGATGACATGCACGCTCGCCTGGGCTGCGGCTGCGCCCGCCGTGACGACGGCGACCACGGTTGCGAGGACGAGCGCGACGAGGCTCCGGCTTGCGCGTGAACGGGGCACGAACATGGAACCCTCCCTCTCGAGGAACGGCTGACCGATCCTTCCGACCCTACGAAGGGTCGCGAGTTCGGGCAAGGTGTGCGGCAGACTGTGGCCGTGGATCCGCTCGAGGCCTTCACCGCGTTCGAGGGCCGGCTGCTTCGGCGGCTCAGCACGCGGGTCGTGCCGTTCACGTGGGGCAACGCGTACCTCGACGACGACGTCCGCTCGCGCTACTACTCGAACTTCCTGCGGACCGAGACGGATCTGAGGGGCGTGTCGGCGGGGGACCTGATCGAGGCCGCCGACCGCATCCTCGCGGGCTACGAGCACCGGTTGGTGATCGTGCGCGACGAGGCGGCCGCAGAGCGTCTGGCGCCAGGCTTCGTCGCGGCGGGCTACGCACGCGCGCCCGAGGTCGTGCAGCTCCTTCGCCGTCCGCCGGACCGGCCCGCGACGGTCGACGTGGACGTCGTCGGGTTCGCCGATGCCCGTGATCTGATCCTCCAGACCTACCGGGAGGACGAACACCTGCCGGAGGCGATCGCGATCCCCTTCACGGACCACCGCGCGAAGTACGAGCAAGCCCTCGGCGCGCGGTTCTTCGTCGCGCAGGTCGAGGGTGCGCAGGCCGGCCTGTGCGAGCTCTACGTCGATGGGAAGGACGCGCAGGTCGAGGACGTCGGGACGCTCGTCCGGTTCCGCAACCGCGGTGTGGCGCGCTCGGTGGTGCTCGCCGCGTGTGCGGCGGCGCGCGCGGCGGGCGCGACACGGATCTTCATCGTCGCGGACGACGACGATTGGCCGAAGCAGCTGTACGAGCGTCTGGGGTTCGACCGGATCGGGACCGACGTCGGATTCCTCCGCTCGCCGGCGACGGTCTAGAGCTCGAAGATCCGACCCTCGTGACCGAGCTCGACCTCGACCGACGTCGCGAGCCGCTCCGCCTCGGCCAAGATCGCCTCGAGGTCGTCATCGGTGTGCAGCGGGTCGTGATGGAACAACACGAGCCGGCCGGCGCGCGCGCGCTCGGCGAACCGCACCGCGTCCGGCGTGCTCGAGTGGCCCCACCCGACGCGCTGGTCGTACTCGGGGACGGTGTACTGCCCGTCGTGGATCAGCAGCTCCGCGCCATGGGCGACGCCGAGGCCGGAGATCCACGTCTCGTCCGCGGCGTCGAGGTCGGTGCCGAGACCGGGCTCGTGATCGGGCAGGTAGGCGAGCGCGCCGCCGCCGTCCTCGACCCGGTAGCCGACCGCGGGCCCGGGGTGCTTCACCAGCGCCGCCGACACCGTCACCGCGCCGATCGTCCACGGCGCGTCCGGCACCTCCTGGAACGACGGCCGCGACGGCACGTTGCGCATGTGCACGGGGAAGTACGGCGGCGAGAAGAACGGGGCGAGCCGTTGCTCGAGGCCCTTGGTCGGCGAAGGCGGCCCCCAGATCCGGAACTCAACCTCCGGATCCCAGAACGGACCGAAGAACCGGAGCCCCTCGATGTGGTCGGTGTGCAGGTGGGTGATCAGGAGGTCGACGCGCTTGGGCCGCCGGCCGTCCAGCGACATCCCGAACCGCCGGATGCCGGTCCCCGCGTCGAGGATCAGCAGCGAGTCCTCGTCCGTGTCGACGGCGATGCACGACGTCTGTCCGCCGTATCGAACGGTCTCGGGGCCGGGGGAGGCGAGCGTGCCGCGGCAGCCCCAGATCGTCGCGCGCACGGCGCTAGGACCCGGCCCGTTCCCAGAAGATCGCGATCGCACCGAGGATCTCGTCGGCGCGGGCACACAACGGGAACGCGGTCACCTCGATGTCGCGTTCGATGCCGTCGCCGCCCATGATCCGCAGCGGCAGGTGCGCCGGGCGGCCTTCACGGAACGCGATGCCGAGCGGGAGCTGCTCGAGCGGCACCGGCTCGCCGGAGGGGTCGCGCGGGTTCCATTCCGACGCCCATCCTCCGGCCGGGAGCTCGCCGGTCTCGGCGTAGCGCGCCCCGAGCACCGGCTCGGCCGCCTCGTTGAAGTAGGCAAGCGTGCCGTCGGCGTCCACGACGAAGGCCGGGGTCGCCAGGCGCGATGTGAGGTCGCGCGCAAGGATCAGGATCAGCTCGTGCTGCCCGCTGTCGTCCGCCACGGGGCGACCGTATGCGGTCTCGGGAGAACGCGCCACCTGGGATGGGTATCGCGCGTCTCTAAGGTGGAACCCGTCGAAGGAGCGTCCAACCAGCCATGTCGCGTCGAGCCATCTGGGGGGCGGCCGCCGTGGTGGCCGCGTTGGTGCTGCTCGTCCTCGTGCTGGACCCGTTCGACGGCTCGCCGGCCGGCTCCGGGTCCTCCGGCGCCTGTTCGGCGCGTTCGTCCAGCCCGGTCCACAGACCGGCCTCGACCGCCGCGCGGCGGTGACGTCCTTCGAGGCGTTGATCGGACGACCGCTCGCGACGGAACGCGTGTTCTACCGATGGAACGAATCGTGGCCTACGGCCGACGACGTCTGGACCCGCGACGCCGGCCGGATCCCGTTCATCAGCTGGAACACTCGTCTAGCCAGCGGTGCCTGGGTCCCGTGGGCCGACATCGCCGCGGGGAAGGACGACACGGGGCTGCACCAGCGCGCCGCCGCGCTGAAGGCGTTCGGCTCGCCCGTCGTGTTCGCGTTCAATCACGAGCCGGAGAACGACCGGCCGCGGGGTCCGCGAGCGACTTCATCGCGGCGTACCGGCACATCCACGACCTGTTCCAGGCCGACGGCGTCACCGACGTCTCGTACGCGTGGACGATGATGGCCTGGAGCTTCCGGTCGGGTCATGCGGCGGCCTAGTACCCGGGCGACGACGTCGTCGACGTGATCGCCGCAGACGCACGGCAAGCAGATGATCGCGGAGTGGGGCGGCCGCGAGGATCCGGCCGTTGTCGGCCGGAAGGCGACCTGGATCGACGAGGCCTCGTCCCAGCTGAAGCTGTGGCCAGACATCGTCGGCGTCTTGTACTTCGACGCCGACCGAGGGTGCGCGCGATGGGTCGATAGCTCGCCGTCCTCGCTCACGTCGTTCCGCGCGATGGGTGCGGACCCGTACTTCAGCCCGCCGCCGACGATCATGATCACGTCCGGCCCGGACATCGCGACGACGTCGCGCAGCGCGACGGTGCGGTTCTCGGGCTCGTCCGCCGAGTTCCGGTGCGCGCTGGACGGTGCGAAGGGCACCGCGTGCAGCGGTTCGTGGTCGCGCACGAACCTCCCGTCGGGCTCGCATGTGTTCGAGGTGTGGGGTGTGGACGGCGCCGGGAACGCGGACACCGCCCCGACACGATGGTCGTGGACGATCCTGCCCTGGACGACGATCGACGTGGTGGACTACGCCTTCTCGCCGACGTCGCGGGTGCCGGCGCAAGACACCGCGGTGCTGTTCCGGTTCAAGGGCCCGAGCACGCACACCGTGACCGATACGAGCGGGATGGGGCTGTTCGACAGCGGTCCGATGCCGCCCGGCACGACCGACACCGTCCCGGTGATCGGAGCCGGCAGTACCCCTTCGCGTGCACCATCCATCCCGCGATGACGGGGTGCTGAAGGTGGGACTGCGGGCCACGCCGTCGACGGGGTCGACGGCGACCGCCTTCACGGTGCAGTGGGCGACCGGCGCCCCGCCCGACGGGATCGTGTTCGACGTCCAGATCAAGCGGCCCGGCACGACGGCGTGGAAGCCCTTCCGCACCGACACGACCGCGGGTAGCGTCGTCTTCGTTCCGGACAAGGGCGCGGGCAGCTATTCGTTCCGGGCGCAAACGCAGCGGGCCGGCGGCGCGTCGACCGGGTGGTCGATCGCGAAGACGATCTCGGTCAGCTGACCGAGATCGGCCGCCACCATGCCCTGGGTTCGTCCGGGGCGTCGGTGTCGGCGATGGACGGCTCGCGCAGCAGGTCGTCGCGCCGGATCCCGGGCAGCACCGCGTAGTGGATCGACGACCGCTCGGCGACAACCATCAACGCCCACCAGAGCGCTCGGACGTACGCGTCCGCAGAGGCGGCGCCGTCCCAGTCGTAGAGGCCGCGATACACGCCCCGCTCGTCGTTCGCGAACCACAGTTTCGACACGAACCCCGGAAAGCCCGCGAACAGGATCGTGTTCAGTTCACTCTCGAAGCGGAAGAGCGCATGCAGCCGGGCGCTCCGAACCCGCCGGAGGCGGAAGCTCACCACGAGGGTGGCAGGCGAGTGCGGCGTGCGGTCACAGGTCGTCTCGCGGTACACGGTCGAGGTCGTGCCGTCNGCC
>C688J18823_10001015_pt1 | contig 17047 bp, 17 predicted proteins | sample HopSoiMetagenom1_FD_18823 | JGI IMG/M metagenome (IMG submission 18823) | reverse complement strand
CCTCCAGTACGGCTCGCGCGACGACAACTACATCATCCCGGACCTTATCGTCGACAAGATCGACGACCGGTACCACGTCTTTCTCAATGACGCCAATCTCCCCAGGCTCAAGCTCAGTCGCGCTTACCAGGAGATCGCCCGCGACAAGAAGAAGTTCGACGGTGAGAACAAGGAGTTCATCTCCAACAAGCTCAACTCCGCCAACTGGATGATCCAGGCGATCGAGCAGCGGCGGCAGACGATGCTCAAGGTCATGAACTACATCGTCGAACGACAGCGCGAGTTTTTTGAGAAGGGAATCCAGCACCTCAAGCCGTTGACCCTTCGTGAAGTCGCCGAAGTGATCAACATGCACGAATCGACCGTCAGTCGCGTCACCAACGAGAAGTTCGTCCAGACCCCTCGCGGCGTTCTTCCACTGAAGTTTTTCTTCTCCTCGGGCCTCGCGACATCAGACGGCGAAGACGTCTCGGCGCGCGGTATCAAGGCGCAGCTACAGAAGCTCGTTCAGGACGAAGATCCGAAGCACCCGCTTACCGATCAGGCAATCGTAAATATTCTCCGCGAGAGCGGGGTCCAGATTGCCCGGCGTACCGTCGCCAAGTATCGCGACCAGCTCGGCGTTCTCTCAGCCCGGATGCGGAAGCGCGTATGACGCCGCTGTCGCAGACTGACGCGGCGCAGCGCTTCAAGAGCGGCCAACCGCTTCAGTCTGTGACGACTCGACCGGACGTCAGCGTCCTGGTTCCTGCCAAAGACGAAGCCGAGAATCTCCCGCTATTCATGAAGCAGGCGCATGATGCGTTTGCTGCGGCCGGCCACCGCTACGAAGTCGTTGTCATAGACGACGGCTCGGACGACGATTCCTGGAACGTGTTGCAGCGTCTCGCTGAGCAGTATCCGTTTCTTCATTCGGTGCGTCACGCTTCGCGACGCGGAATCGCTGATGCGCTCCGCACCGGTTATCTCCATTCACGCGGAAAAGTCTTGGTCTTTTACCCGGCCGATCTCCAGTACAAGCCGGAAGATATTCCTCGTCTGGTTGCGCCGATTCTGGCCGGCGAGTCGGACATGGTGGCCGGTTACAAGGAAGGGAAGTACGAGAAGGCTTTCGTCTCCGGCATTTACAACCGCCTCAGCCGGTCTCTCTTCAAGGTGAGCGTCCGCGACCTCAATTCGGTGAAGGCATATCGTCGTGAGGTCATGGATGCGCTGCCGGATCGGCCGGACTGGCATCGCTACATGATCGTGATGGCTGCCGCCAACGGCTTCTCGCTATCGGAGGTTCCAGTGCCTCTTTATCCGCGAAATGCGGGAGCATCGAAGTTTGGGATCGGCCGCATACCGGTTGGCGTTCTCGACATGCTCGCCGTGTGGTTCGAGCTGCGCTTTGCCAGAAAGCCGTTGCTCCTGTTCGGTGTCCTCGGCGCTTTCCTTTTTATCGTTGGTGTAATAGTCGGAATCATCGCCATTCTGTACCGTGTGATTGGTGGCGTTGGGTTCCGGCCGTTGGTGAATCTCGTGGAGACATGCGTAACGGTTGGTAGCGTGTTCTTCGCCACCGGGTTGCTCGGTGAGCTCATCGCCGCCCAGCGCGCTGAAATCAGCCAGCTCCGCTCGCGGGTCGAGGATCTCTCGCGAGACCGCGATGCCTCCAATTCCTGATTAAATGAACGTACTGTTTCTCACCCACTCGTTTCCCCGATCGGAGGGCGACGCAGCCGGCTCCTTCATACTTCGACTGGCCGTCGCGCTGCGCTCGGAGGACGTGACGGTGCGGGTCGTCGCGCCCGCAGCGGTGGGGGTGCCTGAAGCAGATGAAATCGAAGGCATCCGCGTCGAGCGATTCAGATACGCTCCGCGTCGTTACGAGCGCCTCGCTTACACCGGAAACATGGCCAACGACGTTGCATCGTCGTGGACCGCGAAGCTGGCGCTCGTTGGATTCCTCGGTTCCGATTTCGCCCGCGCAGTAAGAGTACGGCGCAACTTCGAGCCTCAGATCTTGCACGCTCATTGGTGGTTCCCCAACGGAGTGGTGGGGACATGGGTGGGCGGTCTGGCCCACATTCCGCTCGTCACCACTCTGCACGGCACCGACGTCCGGCTCGCGCGCACCGTCGGCGTTGCCAAGCCGCTATTCAGCCATGTGCTCAAACATTCGGCGGCTGTTACCACCGTCTCACGTTGGCTCAAAGACGAGACGGAATCGCTGGTGCCGGGCATCAGACCGATGGTTGCGCCGATGCCGGTCTCCACCGATTTGTTCGAGCCGGCCGAACGACGGGACGGCGCTCGACTTCTTTTTGTCGGCCGGTTGAATGAGCAGAAAGGCGTAGATCATCTGCTCCATGCGGCGGCAACGATGAAGCGCCCGGCGCAGTTTGATATCGTAGGTGACGGTCCGGCGCGCGCCTCGCTGCAGGAGCTGGCTCGTGAGCTCGGTGTCGATTCGCGCATCACCTGGCACGGCCAGATTCCTCAGACGGCGCTTCCGCAGTTCTATCAACGTGCCGCCGCTATGGTTGTTCCTTCCGTCGACGAAGGCCTCGGACTTGTCGCGGTCGAGGCGCTCTTATGCGAGACGCCAGTCGTCGCTTTCGATTCGGGCGGCTTGCGCGACGTAATTCAGCATCAGAAAACGGGCGTGCTGGTCAAAGCCGGCGACCGCGCAGCACTGGCAAAAGCGCTCGACGATTTGCTGGCGAGCGACGGAGTCGGAAGACAGTTGGGCAGGGCGGGACGACTATACGCACTCTCTGCCTTCGCGCCAGAATCAGCTGCGCGCCGTTACGCAGAGATATACAAACAGGTTCTTGGCGCTAACGCGTCGTAGCCTCTTCAAGGTCGCGCAGTGGATTTTCGCGGCGGTGGTGCTGTTCTTCGCCGCCAGGTCGCTCGCCACACAGTGGGCGAAGCTCGAGACACGTTTACCGCATGTAGTCTTTCAGTGGCAGTGGATCGTTGCGGCGACGGCACTGATTCTGATCACCTATGCCGTTCTCATAGAAGGTTGGCGACGCGTACTGGTTGCCTGGGATTCGCACCTTCCCTTCAGCGACGCCGCCCGCATCTGGTTTTTGTCGAACCTCGGCAAGTACGTTCCCGGCAATATCTGGTCGCTCACCGCCATGGGGGTGATGGCGAAGAGGCGAGGCTTATCACCCATTGCCGCGGCCGGCTCGTCGGTCATCATGCAAACGGTAAGTCTCGCAACGGGCACCGCGATCGTTATGGTGACGGGCGCAAAGCTGCTCGGGCAGCCGCTCCTCGTCGGCGCCTCGGTGGTCGTGCTGGTGGGGATCCTTCTTCTGGCACCACGCTTTCTTCCGCCGCTCGCGACCTGGGTTGGCGGACTCATCGGCCGAGACATCACCCCGCCGTCGGTGCCCGCGGCGAGCATTTGGACTGCGGCCGCAGCGAACGGCCTTTCCTGGCTGTTTTACGGCATCGCCTTCCAGCTTTTCGTCCATGGAGTTCTGGGCTCGGCGCCGGGTGAGCTATCTTCCTACATCGCGGCTTATACTGCCGCGTATATCCTGGGTTTCATCTCGCCAATTGCTCCTGCCGGGCTGGGAGTACGCGAGTTTACGCTTGCCGCGTTCATGACGCAGCTCGGCCTCGCCAACGAAGCCGATGCGGCGCTGGTGGCGATAGGCGCACGATTATGGCTCACCGTTGTCGAGTTGATACCCAGTGGGTTGTATATTGCCGCGGGTCCAAATCGTAAGTCACTACCCAACTGATCACATGGCTCAACGCCGAGAGAGATCTTCGCCGGCACAGGTTTCAAAGCCCACCATCGATATCGCGGCGCTCCCGGCGCCGCGCTTCGCATTTGGATGGGCGGCACTTGTCTACGCACTCGGCACTTTGTCACTCGCATATCCGGCTCTGGTCGGACGGTTTCTCGTAACCCCGCGCAGCGACCAGTACATCGCGGGTTACGCGTTTCGCGAATTCGCCGCCACCACTTTGAAGGCAACGGGGCACTTTCCGCTCTGGAACCCGTATCTCTTTGGCGGCATGCCCTACGTGGCGGCGATGCATGGTGACATTTTTTATCCAACGTTCCTGCTTCGGATGATCATGCCTACCGACGCAGCGATGACGTGGGGATTCGTCATCCACGTCTTTCTCTCGGGCTTGTTCACCTACGGTTTCCTGCGCGCAATAGGCTACGGTTTCTACGGCTCTCTCGTGGGAGGCATCGCCTACATGATGAGCGGCCAGATTGCCTCGTACGTCTCTCCCGGACACGATGGAAAGCTCTTCGTGAGCGCGCTATTCCCGCTTGCTCTGTGGATGCTTTATCGAGGGATCCGGCAGGGAAGGGGCTGGAGCTGGGGCGCGTTTGCGTTAATCGTCGGCCTTTGCGTTTTGAGTCCGCATCCTCAGCTACTTCAATACCTGCTGCTCACATGCGGCGCCTACGCTCTATTCCTCGCCTTTTCAGCTGTGGATGGGGTCAACCTGCCTCGCAACACCGCCTTATCTCGCCTTGGTCTTGCGCTTCTTGCGGTTGTGATCGGATTGTCCATTGGCGCGGTCCAATACCTCCCGGTTCGCGAGTATGTGAAATGGTCGCCGCGCGCTGGCGGGTTAGCGGATTATGCAACAGCTACGAGCTACGCCTGGCCGCCGGAAGAAGTAATCAACGCGTACCTCCCACAGTTTTCCGGCATACTCGACCACTACTGGGGAAGAAACACCATACATCTGCATAGTGACTATGCAGGTGTGATTGTACTCATGCTCGCCGGGCTGGCCTTTGTTGGTCTTCGGTCTGACCCGCGCAAGAAACACGTCGTCTTCTGGTCTGTCGCCCTCCTTGTGTCTTTGCTGTGGTCGTTGGGAAGCGCGACCCCGTTCTATCACATTCCGTATGCGCTTGTCCCGGGAACGAAATACTTCCGCGCGCCGGCAACAATCTTTTTCGTTGGTACCTTCGCGTTGGCCTTGCTCGCCTGCGTCGGCACCGAGCGATTTCTGCGACTGGGAGTCTCGCGCAAGTACATCATCGGTTGGCTCGTTTTCGGCGGAATCATTGCGGTATTGGCGTCTCTTGGCGGTCTGACGTCTATCGCCGAGTCCTTTGCGGATCCGCGGCTGGCCGATCGCGTTGACGCCAACGCCCGCGCCGTCTTCCTCGGGGCGTGGCGATCCTTTGCTTTCGTAATACTCCTCGCTGTGCTGTGGTTCTTCTTTGACCGGAAGAGAGTTTCAGCGAAGGCCGTCGCATGGTCGTTGGTCGCGCTGATGGTGGTCGATCTCTGGAGCATCGAGCGCATTTATTGGATGTTCTCTCCTCCGGCAAAGGTCGTTTACGCCAGCAACCCGATCGTCGAAACTCTTAAGAGTGAGCCGCAGCCAGTGCGCGTGCTCGCTTTTCCGGTGCGTCAACAGCGTGATGCGCTGCTCAGCGGCGATGCGCTGATGACGCATCGGGTCCGCAACGTGATTGGCTATCACGGGAATCAGATTGGTCGCTACAACGACCTGCTCGCGTTCAACTCAGAGGAGAATCGGCTCTTCACTCCGAATGTTCTTCAGCTCACCAACACCAGATATTTCCTGACAGACATCCCGGAGCTTCCGTTCATCGGCAACATAACCCGGGTCAAAGGGCCTGTCATCGACGCTTCGGGTGACTCCGTCTATCTTTTCCGCCTGAACGTGGAGAATCCGTACTCGTGGGTGACGCCAGTGGCAGTAAAAGCTCCTGATGACCAGGTGTTGGCAACCGTGATCAATCCGCGGTTCGACGTCAGGCGGGCCGCGTTGTTCGACACTTCGGCGAAGGTTGCAGCCGCGGAGAACGTTCAGGCTCTGCCGCCACCGCTCGCGCTGTCGACTACGGTAAAACGTTACGAGCCGGGAAGAGTCCAGATCGAGCTCAGCGCGCCAGCACCCACCGGCTCGTCGTTGCTTGTCTCGGAGAACTTCTACCCGGGCTGGGTTGCCACCGCAGACGGAAAACCCGCTCGCATCGGTCGCGCCGACTACTCATTCATCGGGGTCGAGCTGCCACCCGGAGCCCGCAGAGTTGAATTGCGCTTCACCAGCCCGGCGTACGATCGAGGCAAGCTGATTACCTGGCTGGCAATCGCCATCGGATTCCTGATGCTCGGCGCGGGGGTTTGGCGCGACCGGAGAGTCCTTGCCTGATCGTGCGCTCGTAATCGTTCCGACCTACAACGAGCGGTTCAACATTGCGCGCCTGATCCCCGCGATCCTGGCCCAAGACCCATCTCTGGAGATCCTTGTAGTCGATGACGCCTCACCCGATGGGACGGGCGGGGTAGTCGACGGCATCGCGTCCAACAATAACCGGGTTCATATCCTTCACCGCGCCGGGAAGTTGGGCTTGGGCACCGCTTACATCGCGGGTTTCCGATGGGCGCTCGAGAGAAAGTATGACGTCATCTTCGAGATGGACGCCGACTTCTCCCACAATCCGGAGAGCCTGCCGCACTTTCTGGAGGCTATCAAGGAGACAGATCTCGTCGTCGGATCCAGATACCAGGGCGGGCGGGTAAACGTCGTGAACTGGCCGATGAGCCGGCTCTTTCTTAGTTACGCGGCGAACATTTACGCGCGCGGCATCACGGGACTGCCGATCTTCGATACAACTGCCGGCTTCCGATGCTTCCGTCGCAATGTGCTTGAATCGATCGATCTAAGTTCAGTTAAGTCCAACGGTTACGCATTTCAGATCGAGATGTCCTATCGCGTCTGGAAGCGCGGTTTTAGAATCGTCGAGATACCCATAATCTTCGTCGATCGGACCGAAGGGGTGAGCAAGATGTCGAAGCGCATCGTCCGCGAGGCCATCTGGATGGTCTGGCGTCTGCGCTGGTGGAGCCTCACCGGGAGGATCTGATGGCGGGTCTGGCAGGTGGCCGGCGCTTTTACAAAATGAGCGGCTCAGGCAACGACTTTGTGGTCTTCGATCCGGCCGCCGGGGCATCCGCCGATCTGGAAAACGAGGAGACGATCCGCTCTCTGTCAGCGCGCGGCACCGGTGTTGGTGCGGACGGAGTCGTTTTCATCGAGAGTGCGGGAAGTGGCGATGTCCGTATGCGCTACTATAACGCTGACGGTTCTGAGGCTTCGCTCTGCGGCAACGCCAGCCTCTGCACGACCCGGCTCGCGGTTGAGCTAGGTCTCGCGCAGGCCGGCGGGTTCATCCTTCATACTGCNGCTGGCGCTCTTCGAGCCCGCATCCGGGACAACCTGCCTGAGGTCGACCTCGATCCGGTGACTGAGGTTCGGCCCGACGCCGCCGACCTGGGGTTGCGTCGTGGCGAGAGCCGCCTCGGATATGCCCGCGTTGGCGTGCCTCACGTCGTCGTGGAGATCCCGGACATCGAAAAGGCCGACATTTCGGGACGGGGTCCCGAGCTCAGAAATCACCCGTCACTCGCCGACGGAGCCAACGTGAACTTCGTCGCGCGCAAACAAGATGGCGGCTTCACCTACCGCACCTTTGAGCGTGGCGTCGAGGGCGAGACTTTGGCCTGTGGAACGGGCGCTGTCGCGACCGCCATCATGCTTTCTGATTGGGCCGAGTCGAGCAGGGAAACGGTTCTCTGGACCCGCTCCGGCTTGCCATTGACCGTGACTCTCAGGCGCGACGGGGATCGCTGGTTGCCATCGCTCCGAGGCGAAGGACGCATCGTGTTCGAGGGCCAAATCCGCGACCTCGATTGACAGACTGTCGCCGCGCGGGCGACCAGCTGGCGGCGACGGTCGAGTTAAAGAGCTTTCTTAACTCCAAAGCGTAATCGCAGCTCAGCTAGGCGGTTGGAGCGGAGCAGGGCTGATGGAACGAACTTCTCCACAGTTATCCACCGGGGGTAGTTTACATAACATATCTTATACGCATATATCCATGAGGACATGAAAAAGGACCGCAAACGCTCTGCGGCCATGTTTCAGTGCGAGCGGGATTTTGATCAGGTCTTCATTGGAGCAGCCTCGAGCTCGCCAAGTCTGATCCGCGCTTCAGCAGCGATCGGACTTGTTTCGTCCTTGGATAGTTCAGTCCAGATCGCCTTGGCTTCGGCAGTCTTTCCGCCCGCCGCATAGCTTCGAGCAGCCGCCGCCTGGTAGTCAGATTTCTCGGCCGGATACCGGGTCGCCTCGGCCGCCTGTTTGTACTGTTCGGCTGCATTCGTAAAGTCCTTGAGCTCCTCGTAGCCCGCAGCCTCTACGACGTGGACCGACGCCTTGAAGTCTCCGGGAGCCTTCGACTCGGCCTTCTTCAGCGCGTCGATGCCTTCCTTGTACTTCTTCTGGTCGTAGAGCGCCTGGGCCAGCGAGAGTGCTGCCTGGGTCCCGGCCTGCGTCCCTTCGTACCGATTCACGACCTTCTGGAGGTCAGAAATCGCCAAGGGGAGATTCCCCGCCGCCGCCGATTGCCTTGCCTGGAAATAAGCCGTCTCAGCCCGCTGGGACTTTATGGACTGGGAGCGCTCGTAGAACCAGACGCCGGCGATCACCACCGCGAGCGCTGTGACGCCCCAGGTGACTTCTCGCTTGTGGACCATGAACCATTCTGTGAGTGATTCCTCATCGGCGCCAAGACGCTTGCGTGGTGCGACGTTCGGTGTGGTCATTTCTCAATCTGCTTTAAGGGTTTGGAGCTGCAAGCCAGTGCCCCCGGGGTGACTCGAACACCCGGCCAACGGTTTAGGAAACCGCTGCTCTATCCACCTGAGCTACGGGGGCCAGACCACGACCCGGTCTGACTACCGGCAAAACCGGGTGCTACTCGCGCGCAATCTACCCTGCCTACAGCCGATCCAAAAGTGGAATCGCGAGCCGGGGTGACGACGTAATGCGACAACCAGTCAGACCGTGAACGCCCTAGCGAACGATCTCGAAAGACCGTGAAAGCGATCCCGCTTCGACCTGGGCTAGTGTCCTGACTGCCTCGACGCGCGCGCCACTGGGACCCTCACGGATGGCCACCTCGAGTTTCTGGAGGGCGTCACGGGCGCCTGCGGCGGCGATTTCTACCCGCCCGTCGGGCCGGTTCCGAACCCAGCCACCCACTCCCAGCTCCTCCGCCTTCTCCACGACGAACCATCGGAAGCCGACGCCCTGGACTCGACCTTCGACCTCGAGATGGATGGTCTCCATCAGCAGCTATCGATTTATGCCGAGCAAGGCCGCCAAAGAAGCTGCAATGGATCCCGGGTCCGACGGCATTCCGCTCATCGGCATGGCCACCTCACCGTCGCGGATCCTTCTCGCGATCTCGTCGAGCGCGGTCGCGAGAGCCTGCGCCGCGGTCGGCCGGCGTTCACGTGCCTGCGGCGCGGACGCGTTCCAATCGGTCGCAGCCCAGGCGTTGGTTGCCTCCGTATCCCCCGTCTCGCCCAAGCGTGCCGCCGATCGCCAATCGAACTGCTGCCAGTCCGTCTCGCCCCATTCCCCACCATCGGATGTCGCGCTCTCCGAAGCCGTCGTATCGGCGAAACCAAAGCTTTCGCTCCCTCCCTTATCCGCGCCCAGGTCGGCGGTGTAATCGCCCACCGAAGGCAGCGGATCGACAAAATGCTCTACGGGCGGCAACTCGTCTTCTTCAGAGGCAAAGTCGGTCGCGTAGTCCTCTTGCGTCTTCGGGGTTGCACGAGTGGAGGCAACCGGAACTGACCTATCGAGGAAGGCTTCGATGGATGGTAGTGTGGCCCTATCGTCGGCCGCTCCGCTCGCCTGATACTCCCGCCGGAGTGACTCGGCGCGTTCACGGTCAGCTCCCGGGACGAACGGGCGTGATACCGCGAAATCCGAGAATCCAATGGCCGGTTGACCCTTCGTCGGTGTGAGCCGCGGTACGAACGGACGTTGTGGCGAACCCTGCATTAACTGCCCTCCCAACTGTACTTGCCTACAAGCGGCACAAAGCGCACCGGCGCGATCTCTTCCCCGTCAAGCTGGTCACCGCGCCGAGTGAACATGTAAAGCGTCTGCTCATCGCGATCGCCAAGCGGGATGAGTATACGCCCGCCTTCGTTCAGCTGCTCGTGATAGGTGGATGGGACCTCTGGAGCGCCGGCCCCGACGAGTATCGCGTCGTAAGGCGCGTATTGTCGCCAGCCGAGGGTCCCGTCCCCCAGCAGGAAGGAGATGTTTCGCGCGCCGATCAGCCGAATGGTCTCGCGCGCTGTGTCGAGAAGCGCCGGTATTCTTTCGATCGAAAAAACCTGTCCCGCGAGTTTGGCAAGGAGCGCGGTCTGATATCCTGATCCTGTGCCGATCTCCAGCACTTTTTCATTTCCTTTGAGCTTCAGCAGCTCGAGGTATCGTGCGTGAATCGATGGTTGCGAGATCGTCTGACCGCTGCCAATCGGAAGCGCTGAATCTTCGTAAGCGCGGTGGCGCACACCGGTCGGGACGAAGAGATGACGTGGCACCTCGTCTATCGCATGAAGGACGGCGAGGTCGTTTATGCCTTGTTCGTGCAGCAGCTCTACGAGCCGCCGTCGGGGACCGCGGAATTCGTGCTCTACGGTTGGTGCCACCACCTCTCCGCCGAGGCGAGCATTGCGTGGTGAGTGAGATCGAGATGCAAAGGCGTTACTGATATATACCCCTCTTGAATCGCGCGAAAGTCGGAAGTTTCCTCTCCTGACCATTCAATCGAGCCGCCACCAATCCAGTAGATCTGTCTTCCCCAGGGATCCTGCATCGGTTTGAGCGAGTCCGAGTAAACTCTTCTCCCGAGTCGCGTCAAACGCACTCCCATGATCGCGTCACCGCGCAGCGGCGGCAAGTTGATGTTGAGCAATGTGTTCGCGGGGAAAGACGGCAGTGATATGACGTGCTTCAACAGGTCGCGCAACGGAGTAATCTGGTCCCGAAGCATGCTCACGTCGGCCCGCAGGTCTCCACCAGCGAATGAAATGGCCACCGATGGGATGCCAAGTGAGAGTCCTTCCATCGCTGCGGCGACGGTGCCGGAGTACAGCACGTCCTCGCCCATGTTCTGACCGTGATTGATTCCGCTCAGAACAAAATCGGGGCGATCCGGCATCAACGCCTCTACCGCCAGCATCACGCAATCTGTCGGAGTACCATCGACCTGATACCTGCGCTCGCCGCGCTCGATCGGTCTGATCGGATGATGGAGCGTCAGGGAATGGCTCGTCGCGCTTTGCTCCCGATCCGGTGCAACGACCGTTATCTCGCCGAGCGGCTGGGCGGCCTCGATCAGGCACGCCAGTCCCTGAGCCAGAATTCCATCGTCATTCGTGCAGAGCAATCTCAACGTTTGAAGATCCCGGCCCGGTGCCGCCACAAGACTTTTATCACCAGCCACGCATCACGGAACTCACGGAAATAACTCGGTGAGCCGTAGATCGTTGAGATCGGTACGTTGACCGTGGTGAAACCAGCGCGCGCTGCGCGGATTATGAAATCCGTCTCGAATTCGTACCGGTCACCGACCGCGTCGACTTTGCGGAGAACCTCGGCCTTCATCGCGCGATAGCCGGACTGGCTGTCGCGAACTTTCCCTCCGGACACCGCACGAGTCGCGGCCGAAGAGATCATGTTGGCGATCCGCCGGTGCTTGGGCACTGCTTTGCCTGACAAATCACGTGTGCCGATAACGATGTCGGCGTGATCCAGTGCCCCGATGATGGCCGTCGCGAACGCCGGATCGTGCTGACCGTCGGAATCGATTGTCAGGACTGCGGCGGCGCCCTTCTTCAGAGCGGAATCGAAACCGGCGCGCAACGCGGCGCCCTTGCCCCGATTCTGCGGGAACTCGATGGTCTCATCGGCAACTGTTCTCATCAGCTGAGCCGAGCCGTCGGTGGACCCATCGTCGACGCCGATGATAAAAGCCTTTGGCAGAGTGCGTCGAACACCTTTCACCACATTTGCCAGCGTGGGCTCGGCGTTAAATGCCGGTACGATCACGACTAGTGGCTCGATCAACTTTCGCTACCTCGCTCTTTGTCTTCGATCTGGCCATCGAGGATCGCCAGTATCGATCGCAGATCGGTTTCCATTGATTCGACGGCTTGCGAATCCAGTGCCGCCCGAGCCACCGAGCGCAGCTCGCCGCTCTTCCGGTACTCGTCGATTTTCTGGCGCGCGCCATCGATGGTGTACTTCTCGGTGTATAACAGTTGCTTGACCAGCATCACCAGCTCGATCTCACGACGCTGGTATACCCGGTTTCCTGAACGGTTTTTGGCAGGGTGCAGAAACTTGAACTGACTCTCCCAGTAGCGCAGCACGTGCGGTTTGAGGTCGGTCAGTGTGCAAACGTCGCCGATGGAAAAAAACTCCTGTACCGGTTCCTTCGCTTTCATCGATCTACCTCCGCTCGGAGCTCTCTCGTCATGAGTGCGCCAATCGCGCTGCGCGCCGATTGACCTTCGAACAGAACTGAATTCACCGCGTCGACAATGGGCATTTCCACGGCCTCGCGTTCGGCCAGCTCGCGCGCGCTGTGCGCCGCGGTTACTCCTTCCGCAACCGTCTCACGGTCGCGTAGCACATCCTCGAGCTGTCTTCCCTTCCCAATCTCGACGCCCACCGCCCTATTGCGGCTGAGCGAACCAGTGCAGGTCAGGACAAGATCGCCGAGTCCGGCCAGGCCCGCGAATGTCGTCTCATCGGCACCGAGTGCGATACCGAGCCGGGTCATCTCGGCCAGGCCTCGGGTGATCAGCGCGGCGCGAGCGTTGAAGCCGAGTCCGAGACCTTCGGCAATCCCGGTCGCAACCGCCATGACATTCTTGAGCGCCCCGCCCAGCTCGACGCCGATGATATCCGTGTGGGTATAAGCGCGGAAATATGGAGAGCTGAAAGCGCGCTGTGCGAACTCCGCTGCGTCGTTTCTGTCGGATGCGACCACCACCGCGGTCGGTTGGCGGCCAACAACTTCGGCGGCGAAGCTCGGGCCGGAAAGCGCGACAACCGTAGCGCCCGAGATTTCCTGTTCGACGATCTGCGTCATCAGGCAGAGCGTGTCCTTTTCGATCCCTTTCGTGGCTACAACCAGCGGGGCAGCTCGAGGCAGCCCCGGAGCAGCTCCCTTTACGATTCTGCGCAGAACGTGCGATGGCGTGGCGAGCACGACCAGCTCGGCGGATTCGGTCGCCGATTCCAGATCACCGGTAGCGCCGAGGGTGTCTGCAAGAGCGTGCCCGGATAGGAAGCGAGCGTTTTCGTGTCTCGTGTTGATGGATTCAACAACGTCCGGTTCGTACGCCCACAGTCGTACGTCGTGATCGTTGCGAGCCAACAGATCCGCGAGTGCCGTACCCCACGCGCCGGCGCCAACGACCGCGCAGCGCATCGTCAGACAGCTTCCTTTTTGGCGAAGCGGTGCTCTTCTCCGCGGCGCAGCCGTCCGATGTTGGCGCGATGTGTCCAGAAAACGAACGCAGCGATGATCACACTGGCGATGAAAACCGGAGAGCGTGGATCACGGTACCAGCCGAGAATCGCGATGGGGAGGACGGCGGCGCCCGCGAGTGATGCCAGACTCACGTACCGGCTAGTAGCGAAAACGACTATCCAGACGACTTCGGTAATGAGCATTGGCACCAGGGCCAGAGCCATGAAGACCCCACTCGCAGTGGCGACGCCTTTACCGCCACCCTTCCACAGAAGGAAGATCGGTTTGACGTGCCCGAGTATCGCAGCGACACCGTACACCAACGCCCACAATCCTGGACGTAGAGTCTCGGTGTACATGGGCAGAAAAAAGACGGGGAGAAATCCTTTCAGCAGATCGGCAAAGAACACCGCGATGCCGGTATTGCGGCCGAGAACTCTGACGACATTAGTAGCGCCGAGATTCCCAGAGCCGTGCTGTCTAAGGTCGACGCCACGCAGTTTGCCGGCGATGTACGCGGACGGGACGGAGCCGGCAAGATATGCGATGATGACGCCGACAATCGGCGACATCTACGCGGACTTGCGTCGCATGATTATGCGCAAAGGATTGCCGCGGAAGCCCCATGCTTCGCGGAAGCCGTTGTGCAGGTAGCGCACGTAGTGCTCCTGTACGAGATCCGGATTGTTGCCGAACACCGCGATTACGGGCGGAGCCGTCTCTACCTGAGTCGCGTAATTCAGCTTGATCTCCCGGCCAGCTGCCTGCGGCGGCTGTCGTCTGCCAACGATCGCTTCCAGGGTCGTATTGACCTGCGAGGTGCTTATGCGCTTGTGGCGTTCCGCATCCACCTCGAGGATCAGCTCGAGGATCCGCGTCACGCGCTGCCCGCTCAGCGCTGAAGTGAACACGAAGGGGACGAACTTGAGAAAGGGCGCCTTCTCATGGGCTTCCTTCTCGAACTTGGCCGCCGTGTTGTTCTCCTTTTCCTTGAGATCCCACTTGTTGACGACGACAATCAGCCCGCGTCCGTGCTCCCATGCCAGAGCGGCGATCTTCAGATCCTGATTGTGCAATCCTTCGGCGGCGTCGAGCACAAGGATGCAGATGTCCGAGCGGTCGATCGCGCGGCGCGTTCTCAAAGACGAATAGAACTCGATGCCCTCGTCCATCTTCGACTGACGCCGAAGCCCGGCGGTATCGACGAAGATGAGATCCCGGCCGTGAAAAACCATCGGGGTATCGATCGCGTCACGCGTCGTCCCCGCCTTGTCGGCGACGACTAGTCTGTCCTCGCCGAGAAGCCGGTTGATGATCGACGATTTGCCGACATTAGGCCGGCCTACAACGGCCACGCGGAGCGCGTCGGGTACTTCCTCCGCCACCGTCGGGATCCGCTCGACCAGGACATCGAGCATGTCGCCGGAGTTCTTGCCATTGATTGCCGAGACCGGGACAGGATCGCCCGCGCCAAGCTCGTAAAATTCGTAGTAATCGGTGGTCGAAGGATCGTCGACCTTGTTGGCGACGAGCACCCACGGCTTTCGCGCTTCGCGCAGGATACCGACGACCCGGGCATCGCTCGGGTGGAGCCCGGCCTTCGCGTCCACGACCAGCATCAGCAAATCGGATTCGTCGATTGCCTGCAGCACCTGGCGCTTGATCTCGACGTCCATCGGAATGTGAGGATCGTCGGTGAGGCCTCCAGTGTCGACCAGCCAGAACTGCCGGCCGTTCCATTCGGCGCGCGCGAAATGGCGGTCTCGGGTGGTGCCGGCTTCCTCGCTGACAATGGCGCTGTTCTCTCCCACGATCCGATTGAAGAGCGCGGATTTTCCGACGTTGGGGCGCCCGATGAGTGCAATGACGGGCAGATTCACGCCGCTACTCCAACATGCTCGGACGAGAGAACGTCGATGAAATCGTACGACGGAAAAACGGGCATTGGCAGCGATGCGCGAACGGCATCCAGAGTGAAATCGTCCAGGAAAATGCTGTCCTCGTTGATCGTCTCGGCCGGGATGAGCGCAATGTCGAGATCGTGGCGATGTGCCAGCGCCGACATGATGTCGCGGCCGACCAGCAGTCCGGCGGTCGTGATCGTCGGACCGAACAGCGAATTTTCAGCGACGATCAGCTCGAAGCGCGCGCCGCTCACTTCGGAAAGCCGGTCGAGAAGCGGCCTCATGAGCGGGGCCATCGCCAATCCGGTCACCACACCGATTGTCTGGCCATCGCGACGACTGACTCGATCGAGTCCGGCCGCGACTCGCATGCGCAGCGAAGTAACCGCACCGACGCCGTTTTCGATTTGTGCGAAATCTCCATAATGTTCTGCGCCGGGCAGCTCTCGACCCGCAAGCATGTAGAGCTCGTCCGAGCCGGAAACCCAGGTCATACCTCGTTCGCGTTTTGCACGCTTGCCCCACCGCTCGACCTGGTCGAGGATGGCGCCGGCGGTGTCCCGATCCATGGTCTTCCCCGAGTAAAGATGGGAGAACTGGGTAAGACCGACCGGTACGACAGCAACGGAAATCACGGCGTCGCCCATGTTCCAGAGATCAGTCAGCGACTCCTCTAACACTTCCCCGTCGTTTAGCCCGGGGACGACCACCATTTGCGTGTGGAATTGAATCCCTCCGGCCTCCAGCCTGGAGAGCTGCGCCTTGATGTCGGGAACACGCTGGTTGTTGAGAAGAACCTTTCGTGCCTCGTGATTCGTAGCGTGGACCGACACGTAGAGCGGCGAGAGACGGTACTCGAGAATCCGCTCAATGTCTCGCTCCTTCACATTGGAGAGCGTCGCGAAGTTTCCGTAGGCGAAGGACAACCGGTAGTCGTCGTCGCGGATGTAGAGCGGTTTCCTTAGACCGGCTGGAAGCCCTTCGATGAAGCAGAACTCGCATCGGTTGGCGCAGCGTCTGACGGTCGGCGGGTGGAGAGAAACGCCGAGCGGCTCGCCATCGAGGCGTTCGAGCTCGAAAATGATTTCCTCACCATCCGGTTGACGCGCCTCGATGACGAGCTCCTCGTCGGCGGTGAGAAACTCCCAATCGAGGAAGTCGGCGAGGGGCCGCCCATTGACGGACAAGAGCTCCGTTCCGGGTACGATTCCGAGCTCGTCGGCGATACTGTCCTTGTCGATGCGGGAGACCTTGACCATAGCTCAAGTAATTTAGAGCTAAAGAGAGCGAAAACAAGTAACCGCTGAATCTTAGCTCGCCACGTTTGTGTTCAGGTCGTAGCGGTTTTTTCGCTAGATCGGCGAGGTCGCGGCGAGCGATTGGAGAAGCTTTCTCGCCCGGTCGGCGTTGAACCCCGGCAGCTTTGCAATGGCCTCCTCGCTCGCCTCGCGAACGCCTTGGACGCTGCCGAATTCCTTGAGCAGCTGGCGACGCTTCACAGGCCCGATGCCAGGGACTTTTAGTAGCTCCGAGGTCACGGTTCGCATCGACCGGCGCTTCCGGTTGTAGGTGACCGCAAAGCGATGGGCCTCATCCCGGGCCTGTTGCAGCAACCGCAGACCCGGCGAGCGCCGGGAAAGCCGCAGTGGGTCCTCGCGGCCCCAGATGAAGATCTCTTCTTCCCGCTTGGCGAGGCTGATCAACGGCCGGTCCGTCAACGACAGCTCCTCCAATGCAGAATGCGCCGCGGAGAGCTGGCCCTTACCGCCGTCGACTA
>C688J18823_10001014_pt1 | contig 17052 bp, 13 predicted proteins | sample HopSoiMetagenom1_FD_18823 | JGI IMG/M metagenome (IMG submission 18823) | reverse complement strand
TCCACCCGGCCGTCGCGGCCTGCGGCCGCGACGGCCGCCTCCCCGAACCGTTTGGCCTCGTCGTACACCGCGCGCGGGCCCGTCGGGTCAACGTTGCCGGTGTACGTCTCCGGCTGCGGGTGGACCAACGGGTCGCCGTACACCTCGGACGTGGAGGCGAACAGCAGCCGCGCCCCGTGCGCCTCCGCGACGTCGATCGCGTGCAGCGTCGCGACCGAGCCGGCGCGAAGCGTCACGGTCGGGTGCCGGAGGTAGTCGGGCGGGCTCGCGGGGCTCGCGAGATGCAAGATCGCCCCGACCGGGCCGTCGATCGCCACCTCGGCGGCGTCGCCGCTGAGGACCTCCAACGTTCCGGGCCCCTCGAGCCCCTCGAGGTTCAGTTCGCGACCGGTCACCCACGAGTCGACCGCAACGACCGACGCGCCCTCGGCGACCAGCCGTTCGCAGACGTGCGACCCGAGGAACCCGCCGCCGCCGAGGACGACGATGCGTTGTCCACGCCGATCGTGCTCCATAGAGCGCTGCTACCCGGCGCGCGCGAGCTGAACCGCTTCGTTCGGTCCGAGTTCAGCTTGCGGAGATGCGCACGCTCACGCTCAACCGAGCAGCGCCTTGCCCATCTCCTTGCGGTAGCGCTCGTTGAAGTCGTACAGGAACCGGTCCTGCCGTGGATACACGCCGGTGGTGAACGCTCGCGACCCGACGCCGGTCTGGGCGCGTTGGCAGACCTGCCAGTCCTGCTTCGAGATGAGATCCCACAGCTCGACGACCGGCTCCGGCTTGAACGCGGACGTGTCCGCGATCGTCTCGGGCCGGAAGAGGTATTCGGACACGACGGTCGTGTGCTTCGGCCCCTTCGGGAACCCGATGTAGTACATGACGCAGTCCGGGTGCAGGTTGATCATGAGGTTCGGGAACTGGTAGGCCCCGAAGTACATCGAGTAGTCCTCGGGCTCGAGGTTCGGCAACTTCGGCAGCACCGACTCGCCGCTCATCGTGAAGCTCGTCGCGCCGTCGCGCATCCAGTTGCCGTCGTCACGCGTCACCTCGTCCCACACCTCGCCGAACCGGAACAGCGGAACGACCTGCACGAGCTCGGGGTGCACGGTGGGGCAGTGGAGGCACTCGTTGTAGTTCTCGACCACGATCTTCCAGTTCGCCTCGACCTCGTAGACGATCCGCACGCCGATCCGGAGCTCGTCCAGCTTGAACCGGTCGAACATCGACAGCGACTCGGCGCCCTCGTTCATCTGCTCGAGCAGCGGCCGCGGCGTCTCGAGCGTGAGGTTGACGAAGATGAAGCCGCCGAACGTCTCCACATGGAACGCGTGCAGCGGGTGGTCGCGGCGCTCGAAACGCTCGTTCTCCTTGACGTTCGGCGTGCCGATCAGCGAGCCGTCGAGCCCGTAGACCCAGCCGTGGTACGGGCATGTGAAGGCCTTCCGGACGTGGCCGCTCGCCGGATCGTCGTCGAGGAACTTGGTGCCACGGTGGCTGCAGACGTTGTAGAAGCCATGTAACGAGCCACGCTCGTCGCGCGCGACGAAGACCGACTCGCCGGTCAGATCGCGGACGATGTAGTCGCCGGGGTTCGGAAGCTCTTCCTCACGCCCGATGCAGACCCAGTCGCCCCACCAGATCCGCTCGCGTTCCTCATCGTAGACGCCGTCGCTCGTGTACTCCGCGCCGGACAGGGTGGGACGCGGTTGCCAATCCTGCTCGTCGTACCGCAGTGCGGTCTGGCTGACCATCGGTGTGGCTCCTTGTGGCTCGGGTTGCGGAAAGGATAGCGAGGCGGCCCGTCGCCGGCGTGGAGCGATCTCAGACGCGCAGCGGCGGGAATCGCCTGCGCAGGCCGTCGGCCCGCACCTGATACAAGGCTTCGGGTTTCGGGAGCCCCGCCAGGCGGTGCTCGCCCAGGCTGTGATAGCGCACGCCCGTCGGCGCGGCGCCGTCGACGGCGTGTGACGAGACAACGATCTGCCCGCCATGAGCGACGGAGCAGATGCGGGCGACGGTGTGGACCGAGATCCCGACGTAGCCGGTGTCGGTGAGCGTCGGTCGCCCGCCGTGGATGCCGGCGCGAACGAGCACCTCGGCGCCGCCCGGCCACGCCCATCCGCGCAGCTCTGCGAACAGGTCGATGGCCGCCCGCACCGCCGCGTCGGGCCGCTCGAACACCGCGAAGAACTCGTCCCCATGACTATCGACCGGGTGTCCCCCGGCGCCGCCGACCGCCTTCTTGGTGCAGGCGCGCACGTCGCGCAACAACCCCGCGTAGTCGTCTCCCAGCCGGCGGAGCAAGGCCGTCGAGCCCTCGATGTCGGTCAGCAGGAACGTCACCGTGCCGGTCGGGAGCGCCGGGCGGCGGGAACCCGACGAGCCGAGCTGCCGGTTGATGAATCCGACCGGCATGATGCCGAACCGCTTGGCGGCGTTCAGCAGCCGCTGACGCGCGCGATCGCGTGCCGCGTCGTCTTCCCACGCGACCCGATCGAAGCGCGCGAGCGCGTTGCGGACGTGCGCCTCGTCGTTGATGGGTAGCCGGCGCACGCCCTTGGAATCGATGTAGGCGAACGCCCGATCCGGGAGCTCCGCCCGTTCGCGGGCGCTGAGCTTGGCCATCGCCCGACGATACCGCCGGCGGACGACACAGTGACCCAGAGCCGATGGAATCAGGACGGTCCCGCTAGCCCCGCCCGTCGGATCCTGCCATCGCGGGCTCGCCCTCGCTCTCCGCGATCTTGCGTCGGAGCACGACGCGGGTTCCGGGTTCGAGGACCTCGATCTCGACGTCGTCCATCAACGTGCGCATCAGCGGGAGGCCGCGTCCGCGCGTCGGGTCCGGCTGCGCCGTGCGCCAGCGTCCGTGATCGACGACCGACACCTCGATGGCGTGGTCGACCAGATCGCCCGTCACCTCCACCGGGCCGTCGCTGTGGCGATAGCCGTGCTCGATCGCGTTAGCCGCGGCCTCATTCACCGCGAGCACCACGGCGTCCGCGTCGTCGGGCGTGCATCCCCGCAGAGACAGCCACGCTTGGAGCCGGTGTCGGAGCGGCCGGAGGCCCTCGGGCACGTCCTCCAGCGTCATCGCGAACGGGATCGGGGCGCCGGTCCGCAACACCAGCAGCGCCGCGTCGTCGGTCCGGTCCTGCGTGCCGAGCACCGCCGTGATCAGCGCATCGACGAGGTCGACGGGGTCGCCGTCGCTCGCGAGCTCGAGCGTCGTGCGGAGCCGGTCGACGCCGCGCTGGAACGGCTCGTCGCGCCGCTCGATCAGACCGTCGGTGTACAGGACCAATGTGGCGTGCGGTGGAAGCACGTACGTTGCTTCGGCGCGTGGACCGTCGTAGCCCGCCGCGAGCAGCGGCGACCGGCCGTCATCCAGGACCATCGCCCGGCCCTCGGTGCACGCGACAGGCGGCGGATGGCCCGCACAGGCGTACACGAACGCGCCGGTCGTGGGGTCGTACTCGCCATACGCGACGGTGGCGAGCTCTGTGCCCGGGGTCCGCGCGGCGAACCGGTTCAGCGCCTCCAACGTCGAGGCGGGCCCGCGCATCTCGAGCGCGATCCCGCGGAGCGCGCTCCGAAGCTGGCCCATCGCAGCGGCGGCGCGAAGACCGCGCCCCACGACGTCGCCGATCGATACCGCGAGCCGGCCGTTCGGCAGCTCGATCACGTCGTACCAATCGCCGCCGACGTCGAGGTGCTCGGTTCCCGCGGAGTACCACGTCGTCACCCGAGCGCCGTTCCACGAGGAGAGCGGCTCCTCGGGCAACAAGCTGGCCTGGAGGATCCGGGAGATCTCGCGTTCGCGCCGTCGGACGCGTGCGCGTTGGGTGGCCTGCGCCGCCTCGGACGCGACCGCGGCGAGCAGGTCGATCTGTTCGAGGTCGAACGGCTGTGCCCGCGGGAACCGGATCAGCAGGGCGCCCACGGTCTCGCCGCCGGCCGACAATGGAAGCTCCGCCAGGGCCGGCCCGAGCATGGAGACGTGGTCCGGATACCGGTCGGCCACCGCGTCGGCCGTTCGCAGGAACGCGGGCCGACCGGCGGTCACCGCCTCGTGCGCCGGCGCGCCCACATCTCGCGCGACCGCGTCCAGCACCTGCTCAGGGAAACCGCTCGCAGCGACGACCTCCGCGGTCTGGTCTGTGCCCTCGCCGACGAGGACCACGGCGGCCGCGTCTGCGCCGAGGACCTGCCTCGCGGTGGACGTCAAGACCGCGGCGATCCCGGCGGCGTCGGCGCTGCCGGCGAGCTCGGCGATCAGGTGCTGGATCTGCTCGGTACGCCGGCTTCGCGCCACCTCGCGCTCGTAGAGCTGTGATCGCTCCAGGGCGACGGCGGCTTGGTGCCCGATCGTGTGCGCCAGCCGCCGCTCCGGCCGGTCCAAGACGTTCTCATCGGCGAAGACCAACGTCATCACGCCGAGGACGCGATCCTCGACGTTGAACGGGATCGCGATGCTCGACCGCGCGATGCCGTCGAACATCGCGGCCCCGACCGGGTATCGCTTCCGCCACTGCTCGACCGTGGCGACCCAGTTCACGGTGCCGCTCGCGAACGAGGCGCACATCGCCATGTCCGCGTCGACGGGCACGGTCTCGAGGCGCCCCGCCACCGCCGATGTGAAGATGCCCTCGGCGGCGATCTGGTACAGAACGTCGCCGCGCACGAGATACACCCCGCCGCCGATGGCGCCGAGCGACTGGATCGACGCCTCGAGCGCCCGGGCCGCGACGTCGTTCACGGGCAGCGCCTGACTGATCGCGTCGGACACCGACTGCAGGCGAGATAGTCGAGAAAGCGTCCGTTCCAGCTGGCGACGCGTCCGCCGCTCAGTGTCCAACAGCCGCGCTCGATAGATGGCGGCGGCGACGCGCTCGGCGAAGGACTCGAGGGTGTCCCGCACGAACCGGTCCGGCGGCGCCGACGCACGCACGAGGCCGAGCACCCCCACCACGTCGCCCCCGCTGATCAACGGCAGGACGCCGACAGACCCCATGCCGAGCGCTCCGAGCTCCGCGGCGACCTCGGGGTCGAGCTCCGCGAGCTCACGGGTCGTGCGCCACAGCCCGCGGCGGCTGTCGACTGCGTCGTCCACGACGGTGATGGCGTTGACCGGAGCATTGCTCCACCGCTCCAACAGCGTGGGCGGAACGCCGATCTGGTGCGCGATCTTCAGCCGCTGTGTCTCGCCATCGACGAGGAGGAGCCCGCCGATGTCGCCGCCGACCAGCTCGAGCGCGAACGACACCGCCGGCTCTACCGCTTCGGAGATCGTCGTGGCCTCGGCGATCGCGAGTGTGGCCTCTTGGAGGACGGACGCGCGGTCGGTCGCCGCGCGCGTGTCGCGGTACAGGACCGCTCGCTGCAGCGCCTGGCCGCACTGCCCGGCGATCGCCTCGAGCAGGCGGACCCGCTCGGCGTCGAACCGGCCCTCCTGGGCGCTGCTCGCGATCAGGACGCCGGTCGGCACGCCCGCCGCGCCCACGGGAACGAACGCGCGCGCGCTGAACGGAAGCCGCTGGGTCAGCTCGGCAAGGTGCGGGTAGCGCGCGAGCAGATCGGCGTTCGTGTCGAACACGACATTCGCTGCGTGTGCAACGACGTCGGCGACCGGCGACGCGCCGGGCTCCAGCGTCGTCGGCAAGAGCGCACGAAGGTCGGTGGGATAGGCGTCGGTCTCTGCGTACGTAACGGTCGAGGCGTCGACGTCGGCGATCGCGAGCATGCATGCGTCGGCGCCGACCGCCGCACACGCGGCCCGCGTCGTCACGAGCTGAACCTCGTCGACCGTCATCGCGGCGCCGAGGTCGGCCGTAACGGCCTGCAGCGCGCGCGTCTGCTCGTCCGAACGCCGGGCCGCGTCGAACAGCCGCGCGCGCTCGAGCGCCTGCGCGATCCGGTCCGCCACCGCGAGGCAGTACCCACGTCGCTCGTCGTCGAAGGCCTGCACGTCGGCGAAGGCGACGTACAGCACGCCGAGGATCTCGTCGCCGCCGCGCAGGGGCAGTGCTGCCCGCGCTTCGTAGTCAAGGAGCCGGCCTCGCAAGTGGGGAAATGCCGTCAGCACGTCCTCGCTCGACCCATAGAACGCGCTCACATCGTCGCGGACGGCGCGGGTGATCGGGGTGTCGTCCGCCTCGATCGCGAGCGACCGCCAACTGACCCGCTTGCTCTCAAAGCCGCGCAAGCGCGTGATCTCGATCGTCCGGCCGTCGGGCTCCAGGAGGCCGAGCACCCCGAACGGCGTCTCGAGCGCCTCGAGCGCCTCCACGAAGACCGTGTCGGCGACCTCGCGCACCGACGTGGATGAGCTGAGTGCCTGGGTGACACGGTCCAATCGCTCGGCGCGCCCCCGTCTGGCGCGCTCCGTCGAGATGTCGGTGCCCACGACGATGACGCCTTCGATCGCGTCTTCATCGCCGCGCAGAGGACTCTTCGTCGTCAGGTAGGTCGCCGCGTCGTGTTGGTCCTCCGCGCGCACGTCGACGCCGCCCAGCACCGCTCGGTCCTGCTCGTCGCGCTCTGCCCAATCGCCGAGGCCCGAGATCTCGGTCCGTTCGGCCGATCGCCTCGCCCGGCGCCACGCCGAGCAACGCGCTCATCGTGTCGTTCGCGATCAGATACCGGCCCGCACGATCCTTGATGCCGAGCGCCACGCCCATGCCCTCCGCGACGGCCGACAGGAGCGCGTCGCTCGCGCGGACGAGCGCTTCGGCCTGTCGTTGCGCCGTCACCTCCAACGCCGCACCGAGGAACGGGCTCGCGTCCCGGCGGCCAGCCATTGGATGCCCCTGGTCCGTGACGGTTGCGAACGAGCCGTCGGCACGCCGCAGCCGGTACTCCGCCGCGAAGCGCTCGCCGGCCAGCATCGCCGTTCGGCACGCTGCGAACGTCGCGGCGTCGTCGGGGTGGACGCTCGCCGACCATCCTTCGCCTAATGCGTCGGCGACGGGCCGGCCTGTGATCCGCGTCCACGCGCTGCTTACGTACGTGCAGCCCGCCTCGCGGTCCCATAGCCACACGATCGCGGGCGCGCCGTCCAAGACATCGGACAGTCGCTCGGGCGGGAACGCGTCGGGCGGCCTCGGGCCGTTGCTCATGCGTGCTCCGGCATCGGCCTCATCCTCTCGCGCCCTCGGCGACGAGCCAACTCCTGTCGTGCACGATCGTGGCCCGTGCTCGTCGGCTGTCCTGCATGCATCCGCGGTTGGGACCTGGCGGGTAGCCTCATCGCGTGCCGCTGCCGCTCGAGGACTATGCGTTGATCGGCGACACCCACACGGCCGCGCTCGTTGGTCGCGACGGGTCCATCGATTGGCTGTGCCTGCCGCGGTTCGACTCGGGCGCATGCTTCGCGGCGCTGCTCGGCGATCCGAGCCACGGCCGGTGGTCGATCGCGCCGACCGAGCAGTTCCGCACGCGCCGCCGATATCGCCCGGACACGCTGGTGCTCGAGACCGAGCACGAGACTGTGAGCGGCGCCGTGCGGGTCACCGACTTCATGACACCACGGCGCGCGCAGGCGCGCGTCGTGCGCATCATCGAAGGGATCCGCGGCACGGTTCCCGTTCGCAGTGAATTGCTGCTCCGGTTCGATTACGGCCTGGCGATCCCATGGCTGCGTGAGGTGCCGCAGGGCGTCCGCGCGATCGCGGGACCGGACGCCGTCCACCTCCGCACCGAGGCGCCGATCGACGTCACGACGGGGACGGTCGCCTCAGAACTGAACATCCGGGCCGGCCAGCGGGTCTCGTTCGTGCTGACGTGGCACCGATCCTACGAGCCGGTCCCCGCGAAGATCGATCCGCAGGACGCGTTGCGCAACACGGTCAGGTACTGGACACGGTGGGCATCGCGGTGCGAGTACCGGGGCGAGTGGCACGACGCGGTGATGCGCTCGCTGATCACGTTGAAGGCGCTGACGCACCGCCCGACCGGCGGCATCGTGGCGGCGCCGACGACGTCGCTGCCCGAAGAGATCGGCGGTGCTCGCAACTGGGACTATCGGTTCTGCTGGCTCCGCGATGCGACATTCACGCTCTATAGCTTGCTGATGGCCGGATACGACGACGAAGCCGAGGCGTGGCGTGAGTGGCTGCTCCGCGCTGTCGCGGGCGACCCGCGCGACCTGCGGATCATGTATGGGATCCGCGGCGAGCGTCGCATCCCCGAGATCCCGGTCGAGTGGCTCCCAGGGTACGAGGGGTCGCTCCCGGTGCGCGTCGGTAACGACGCGTCTCGTCAATTCCAACTCGACGTCTACGGCGAGGTGCTCGACCTGCTCCACCAGGCCTCGCGCGAGGGACTCCCACACGAATCGGCTGCGTGGGAGATGGAACTGCGGATCATGGACGTCCTCGAGTCCAACTGGCGCGAGCCCGACGAGGGCATCTGGGAGGTTCGCGGCGGCCGCCAGCAGTTCGTTCACTCGAAGGTGATGGCGTGGGTCGGCGTCGACCGCGCGGTCCGGTCGGTCGAGCTGTTCGGGTTCGAGGGGCCCGTCGACCGCTGGCGCGCGATCCGCGACGAGATCCACGACGAGATCTGCCGCGAGGGGTTCGACGACGATCTCGGCTCGTTCACGCAGGTGTACGGCTCCAAGTCGCTCGACGCGTCGCTGCTGATGATGCCGCTGATCGGGTTCCTGCCGGCCCATGACGAGCGGGTCGTCGGCACCGTCAACGCGATCCAGGAGCGGCTGATCGTCGACGGGTTCGTCCGGCGTTACGACACCTCGACCCACGTGGACGGCCTGCCGGGAAGCGAGGGCGCGTTCATCCCGTGCACGTGCTGGCTTGCCGACTGCCTGGCGCTATTGGGCCGCGACGACGAGGCGCGCGAGCTGTTCGAGCTGGTGCTCGGCGTCCGCAACGACGTCGGGCTCCTGTCGGAGGAGTACGACCCGGTGCGCCGGCGGATGGTCGGCAACTTTCCGCAGGCGTTCTCGCACGTGTCGGTGATCGGGACCGCGCGGAACCTCTCGCGGGGCGAGGTCGGGCCGGCCGATCGTCGGCGCCGGCCGCTCGGCGCGGGCTTGCGCGCGCGCTCCGGCCGATGAGCCTGGGCGACATCTCGGCGCACCTCGGCGAGTCCGCGATCCTCCTTGACTTCGACGGCACGCTCGCCCCGATCGTCGACGAACCGGCCGCCGCGCGCCCGGTGGCGGACGCGGTGTCCGTGCTGACGGACCTCGTCGGCCGAGCCCGCGCCGTCGCTGTCATCAGCGGCAGGTCCGAGGCGTTCGTCCGCGGCGTGCTCGATGTGCCGACGGTCGAGGTCGTCGGCCTGTACGGGTTGTCCGGATCCTCGCCGCTCGGCGATGACGCGCGCACTGGGCTCGCGCAGATCGCCGCGGCGGAGCCTGGCGTCGAGCTCGAGGACAAGGGCGTGAGCATCGCGCTGCACACGCGGCGCACCGCTGAACCCGAAGCCGCGCTCGCACGCCTGCGCGGGCCCGTCGCCGCCCTCGCTGCTGCGCAGGGGCTGACCTCGTTCGAAGGCAAGCTGGTCGTCGAGGTTGCTCCCCACGGTGTCAGGAAAGGCGGTGCCGTGCAGCGGTTGCTGGAACGGCTCCATCCGGCGGCGGCGCTCTACGCGGGCGACGACCTGGCGGACCTCGAGGCGTTCGAGGCGCTCGATCGCGCTGGCATCGAAGTGTGTCGCGTCGCGGTGGTTGGGTCAGGGACGCCCGAGCGCCTCGTCGAGGTCGCCGATGTTGAAGTCGATGGACCGCTCGGGCTCCTCGAGCTCCTCCGAACGTTGTGACGCGATCCCGCGTACGACGTCCAGATCGCGCAGCTGTGCGGTCAGCCAGCGGACGGGATTGCGCGCAAGCACGGCGCGGGCGAGACCCCTCGCGCGGCGCACCCGCTCGTCGCGCGGCATCTCGAGGCCGGCGGCGATCGCCTCGGCGGTCTCGACGACGTCGAATGGGTTGACCGCAAGGGTGTGACGACCCAGCCGCGCGAACGCGCCGGCGTTCTGCGACAGGATCAACGAACCCTGCTGCCGGTTGACGAGCGGTCCCTCCATCGCGACGAGGTTCATCCCATCGAAGATCGGGTTGACGAGCAGCGTGTCGTAGATGCCGTACGCGGCGACCGCGCGCTCGTAGCTCTCGTCGGTCCGCATCTCGATCGGCTGCCACCCGGCGCCGCCGAACTTCGCATTGATCATGTCGACGAGCTCGCGCACGCGTTCGGCGTAGATCTGATACTCGGGGATCTCGGTGCGCGAGCGGGGCAGCAACGCGAGGAACCGCACCTTGCCGTGCCAGTCGGGACGATCGTGCAGGAACGTCTCGAACGCTTGGAAGCCTCGCACGATGTTCTTGGACAGCTCGAGGCGGTCGACGCGCACGAGCAGCGCCGCATCTTCTTTCCAGGCGAGGAGCTCCTTGCGGATGTCGCGTACCTCCCGGCTGCGCGACGTCGCGCGCAGCGGTTCCGGGTCCAGCGATACCGGATACGTACGGATGAATACGGTTCGGTCACCGATCCGGATCCGGCGCCTGCGGACGTCGACATGCGCGTCCGGAAGCGCGTCGCGCGCGCACAGCAGGAAGTTCTCGGCCCAGCGCTCGGCTTGGAAGCCGAGGACGTCGGCGCCGAGCATGCCGCGCAGCAGCTCGTCGCGCATCGGCGAGGGCAGCACCCCCAGGAACGACTGGCCGGCGAATGGCGTGTGCGTGAAGTGCGCGATCCGCGCGTTCGGCTGCAGCTGCCGCAGGAACGCCGGAACGAGCGACAGGTGGTAGTCCTGCACCAGATACACCGGGTCGCGGTCGGCATGGGTGTCGAGCGACGCCGCCACCATCCGGTTCACCTCGCGGTAGTCGTTCCAGATCTCGCGGGTCTCGGCGTCCCACGACGGCAGGTACGACAGATCGAACAGATGGTGGTGCAGCTGCCACAGCACGCGGTTCGAGATGCCGTTGTAGTAGCCGGCGAACCGTTCGGGCGCGACGTCGACGAAGCCGGCGTGACCGGCCGGCTCGACCTCCGTGGTGGCGCCCGTCGCGGCGATCTCACGATCGCCTTCGGTCATCGCGCACGCGAGCCAGGTGGCGTCCGACTCGAACAGGACGCCGGCGATCGCCGTGACCAGGCCGCCCGACCCCCGCTCGGCGACCAGCTCCCCCGCGCCGTCGCGACGGAAGGACACCGGACCTCTGTTGGATGCCACGACGAGCGGGGACTCGAACGCCGCGGCCTGTGGTTGCGGCATAACGCCACCCATAGTAGCCAAGCGCTGCCCGAGACGGTTCTGGTCGCGGGCGCCGTCCGCCGGGCCGGCTCGCCCCGTCGTTTCCTGGTCCGTGGAGCTACCTCGGGTACCTTGGCAGCCGCCGGCCCGGCGTCATCGCACGACCAGGGTGCCGGTCATGATCTCCGGGTGGACGTCGCACTGGAAGAAGTACGTCCCGGGCGTGGACGGCGTCGTGAACGACACGTTTTGCACGTCAGGGCCCGTCGCGACCTTGGTCGACGCGAGGCTCGGCGCCGTGGCGTCCGAGCCGGCGTAGAAGTGAAGGTCGTGCGGCAGGGTTGACTCGTTGTCGTAGGTCACGGTGATCTTCGAGCCGGCCTTCGCGTCCAGCGTGTTCGGCGTGAACACCGTCCCGTCGGGCGTCTTCACGACGAGCGCGTTTCTGTTCGACGTTGCCCCACCTCCGCCTTGCGCCTGCGCCGGCGTGGCGCTTGCGCTCGGCGTGGCCGCAGCGACGCTCCCGGTGGCCCCGATCCGGAACGCCAGGAGCTGCGGTTGCTGCTTGCCGCTGGCGACACCCGCCGGCCACACGATCGTGTCGCCGGCGACTGCCGGCCACGCGTTGATCCCGATCGGCGAGTCGTAGCTCCACAGCTGCTCGCCGGTGGTCGCGTTGTACGCATAGATGTGGCCGTCGTAGGTCGCCGTGAACACCACGTCGTTGACGACGGTCGCGCCTCCGAGCGCCATGGTGGGGAACTTCTTCGACCACGCGACCTTGCCTGTGGCGGCGTCGATCGCCACGAACTCGCCCGCGCCGCTGGTCGGATCGAACGAGCTCGCCTGGAACGCCGTGGACGTGTACTGCGCGGGCAGGTCGTCGACCGCCGCGAACACCATGCCGTCGCCGGCCGCCATCGGGGTCTCGACGCCGCCGAGCGGTCCCGGCTCGACGGTCACGGTCTTGCCGGTCGGAACGGCCTGGAGATCTTCGTTGCGGTGGACGCCGACGGGGGTCGACCACAACTGCTTGCCTGTGTCCGGGTCGTACGCTGCGACGATGCCGGCCTTGCCGGACCCGACGACCTCGGCCGGCTGCGAGCCGTTCGCACCGAGGAGGATCGGGGAGCTCTGGAAGTCGAGGTCGAACAGGTCGTGCGGACGCACCTGGTCGTACCACTGCAGCTTGCCGGTGCTGTGATCCAACGCGACGATCGAGCTCGTGTACAGGTTGTTCCCCGGACGGCTGCTGCCGTTCGGTTGGCCCGAAACGCCTGGCCACGGCGCCGGATTGCCGATCCCCCAATAGCTCATGCCGGTCGACTCGTCGATCGCCGGTGGGTACCAGGCGCCGCCCCCGCTGTTCACATTCGGGTCGCCCCACAGGTTCGACGACTTGACGGTGTCGAACGTCCACGCGACCTTCCCGGTGTCGATGTTGAGCGCGGTGATGACCCCGCTATCGCCGCCGGCGTAGAAGCTCGACTGGTTGCCGGGAACGGTGCTTGTGTACACCAAGCCGTCGTACGCGACGGGTTGGATGTCGACCCCCGCCGTTGGACTCTTCACGAGCGTCGTCGTCCATCGCTTGTTGCCGGTCGACGCGTCGAGGGCAGTGATCGCGTCCTTGCTGCTGGCGGCGATCACGCTGTTGCCGTCGAGGGCCGGTCCATTCGGGCCGATCACGGAGTTGTCGAACGTGGTGGTCCACACCGCGCTACCGTCGTCGACGCTGAGCGCCGTGACGTTGCTCGCGAGATCTTGGAAGTACACGGTCCCGTTCGACACAAGAGGCGTCGAGGCCGCGCCGCCGTATGCGCCGACGCCCGCGATGGGACGTGTCCACGCGATGCCCAACTGACTGACGTCGGAGCTGTTGATCGTCGACGCCGTCGTCGCACGCGTGTTGCTGAGGTCGTGATTCGCGTACGGCCACGCCGTGGGGAGCTGGCGATCCTCGGTCGTCGCGCTTGGCGCGCTGGTGCCGCTACATGCCGCCAGCATGCCGATCAGCGCGACGGCGAGCGTGGTCCGGAGTGTGTACCTAGTCGTCGCCGGCCACGTCATGGACGCCTTCCTTGAGCTTCGAGCCCGCGTCCTTGACATGCCCAACGGCCTTATGTGCGTCGCCCTTCAGCTGGTCCTTTCGGCCCTCGCGTTCGAGGTCCTCGTTATCCGTCATCTTGCCGGCGGCTTCTTTGGCCTTGCCTTTGGTTCGGTCCACAGCGCCCTCGGTCTTGTCCTGGGTGCTATCGCCCACGCAGATCCCTCCTCGCACTACCTGGATGGATCAGTCGTTCCCTCGCAGACCGGCGTCAAACGTGGCGCGCCGACGGCTCACGGGGGAATGTCCTGGTCAGGACGGGCTGACCGCCGCGCGAAGCGTCGCGAGCGTCTGGGTCAGGATCCGGGAAACGTGCATCTGCGAGATGCCGATCTCCGCGGCGATCTCGGACTGCGTCCGGTTCTCGAAGAAGCGCAGGTAGAGGATGCGCCGCTCACGGGCCGGGAGCTCGCGGATCGCCGGTGCCACATCGGCCCACCCGGTCGCGAGCTCGAACCGCTCGTCGATCTCGCCGAGCGTCTCCGACGGCGCCTGCGCGTCGTCGTCCGGCTTTCCGTCGAGCGATGCTGCCGTGAAGGCCTGGGCCGCGTCGACGGCCTCGATCACGTCGGACTCCGACTCGCCGATCGCGTCCGCGATCTCGGCGAACGACGGCGACCGGCCGAGCGTCTGCGCGAGGTCCGGCAGGGCCTTGTTCACCACCAGCGCGATCTCCTGCAGTCGCCGCGGGACCCGGACCGACCACGCCTTGTCGCGCAGGTGCCGCTTCAGCTCCCCGACGACCGTCGCGGCCGCGAAGGTGGAGAACTGCACGCCGCGCTCGGGGTCGAAACGATCGGTCGCGTGCAGCAGCCCGACCTCGGCGACCTGCACGAGGTCCTCGAGTGCCTCGCCGCGGCCGGCGTATCGGCGGGCGAGATACAGCACGAGCGGATGGCACTCACGCGCGATGGTCTCCTTGAGCTCCGCCTCGGGCAGGCCGTCGGCGAACGCAGCCGCGATCCGCTCGTCACGCTCTCGCCGGTTCGTCCCGGCCTCGGTCTCGGCGGTCATGGAGTCACGAACCCGAATCGAAGGCCGATGCACGGGCCGTCGTCGGTCATCCGTTCCGCCGCGTCGTCGGCCAGCGTGTCGATCACGACCCACGAGAACGCGTCGATGTTCGGCCCGATCGGCCAGCGGCCGATATCGGCGGCGGGCAGGGTGAGATCGATGTGCACCGCGCTGTCTTCCACGGCGACCACCTCACGGATCGTGCCGATCGCGCCCGCGGCCTGGATCAGTCGACCGGCGGCCTCGGACACTGCGAGGCGCAGATCGTCGACGCGGTCGAACCCCATCGGCGTTCGCCCGGCAACGACGCCGGCAACCGACCGAAGGACGTCGATGGCGTCGGGTGTTGCGGGGACGGTCACCGAAACGGGACCGAAGGTCGGTGTACCCACCGCTCCTATACTAGCCACGGCGAACTTCCGTCCCGGACGACGATCCGTGGGGGGCGCGCGAGAGGAGACCCGCAGCATGGCGACGATGACCATCACGCCCACCACCCACGAGACGTGGGGCTTGCTCACCGTTGACGGCGAGCTCGACCTGTCCACCAGTCCGGAGCTCCGCGACGCGCTCACAGCACTCGGCGCGGACCACGACCGCATCGCGATCGACCTGCGCGCCGTCACGTTCATGGACTCGACGGCGCTCGGTGTGATCGTCGCGGCGATGAAGCGCGCGCGTGAGCACGGCGGTGAGCTCGCGCTCGTGGGTCCGAACGGCTCCCCGCGCAAAGTGTTGTCGATCACCGCACTCGACCAGATCGTGCCGATCGTCGAAGACCCCGACGGGCTTGCCGGGGTCGCCTGAGTGCTGCCGGCCGGCGAGGATCCCTATGCGCTGTCCGTCCCGGCGGACCCCTCGGGTCTGTCGACCGTGCGCGTGTTCCTGCGCGCGATCGCCCGGTCGCTCGACGCGGCGCCGGAACGCAGCGACGATCTCGAACTGATCGTCTCGGAGGTGTGTGCGGCGCTCGTTGAGGGCGGCAGCCGTCGTCTCGACATCGAGGTCCGCCCCGATGACACCGGTTTCTCGGTTGCTGTCGAGGGGGACGCCGCGCCCTCGCCGCCGGACGACAACGCGATCAGGGGCGATCTCCTCGGCACGCTCGCGCCGGATCTGGCGTGGGGCGGTCACGGGGCGAGGTTCACTCTTTCGGTCGCATCCAGCGACGACGCCGCTCAGGCGCGATAGATGGTCACCGACCCCGGTGGGGCGAGTTCGGCGAGCGCGACCTCGACGACGTAAGCCGGCGCCCGCAGTGTCAGCCGTCGACCACGATCTCGCATGTGCTCTGCCGCGGCCGCGAGCGCGCGGACCCCGGACCCGTCCATGAACTCGACGTCCCGCAGATCGATCTCGAGCGTCGCTGCGCCGCTGGCCATGGCGTCGGCGAGCGTCCGTTCGAACCAGCCGTCGTCACTGGCGCGCACCGTACCCACGGGGTGGAGCCCAAGGGGGTCGGCGGCAGGGGGAGCGGTGACCATCGCGGCGGTTTGGTACCCCGAACGCCACGCCCTAACCGCGTTTCCGGCCTGTTCGGTCGGGTACATGGCGGACATGCCGAACACGATCAGCAGGGTGCCGCAACCCGGCCCGGCGCCGGACCCCGAGCCCGGCCCGCAGCCGGAGCCCGGTCCGCCGCCGCCCGGACCGGAACCGATCCCGATGCCGCCGCCGCTGTAGAGACCGTCAGGCGGCGCGTCGGCCGACGCGGTCTCCGGCGAGCAGGGCCAGCACCGCAGCTTCGACCGTTTGTCGAGCCGCCTCCCCCCACCGTCCCGGCGCGACGTCCTCGGGCAGCGTTGCGAGATCGGCCGCGATCGTGGATCCGTCGCGGAACCGGTCGATCACGCGCGGGTCGATGTAGGAGCTCCGGCACACAGCCGGCGTGTTCCCGAGCACCGCGGCGACGCCACGGACGACCGCGGCGATGTCGCGATCCACCGCCCGCGCCGAACGCGAGTCGTCGTGCCCGATGCCCGCGAGTCCGACGGCGGCGAGCACCGTCGCGTGCCACGTTCGGAAGTCCTTCGCGGATGACTCAAGGCCGACACCATCGCGGATGTAGGCGTTGACGTCCGCCGCGTGGATCGGCACGAAGCGCCCATCGCGGGCGTAGACGAACAGACGGCTGCCGCGGTCCTCGCGACGATGCAACGCGCGGATCACGCGAAGGGCATCGGGATCGCGGACATCGTGTGTGCGCTCGAGGCCACCCTTCCCGCGGTAATGAAACACCGCGCGCGTCCGGCCGACGGTCACATGGTCGCGCCGGATCGTCGTCAGCCCGAACGAACCGTTCTCACGTGCGTAGCTGTCCGAGCCGATCCGGAAGGTCGTCGCGTCGAGCAACCGAACGCTGCAGGCGAGCACGCGCTCGCGGGGCATGCCGCGACCAGCGATGTCACGCGAGACCTGCGCACGGAGTTCAGGGAGTCCCTGCGCGAACGCTTCGATCCGGTGGAACTTTGAAGCAGACCGCCGTTCGTTCCAGCGATCGTGATAGCGGTACTGGCGCCGTCCTGCGGCGTCGGTTCCGATCGCCTGGATGTGCCCGTCCGGGTCAGGGCAGATCCAGACGTCCGTCCAGGCCGGTGGTATCGCGAGGCTCGAGATCCGCTCGAGCGTACCGTCGTCGCCGACGGCGCGGCCGGTCTCGTCCACGTAGCGGAAGCCACGGCCTTGAACCTTGCGGTAGATGCCGGGGC
>C688J18823_10001012_pt1 | contig 17066 bp, 11 predicted proteins | sample HopSoiMetagenom1_FD_18823 | JGI IMG/M metagenome (IMG submission 18823) | reverse complement strand
CTCCTCGGAGAGGTACTCGGTGAGCGTCTCGCGCACCCGGTCGATATCGGCGCCGGCGTGCCGGAGCACCTCGGCGGTCTCGTCGTCGAAGGTCAGGGCGTAGAGAAGGTGCTCCAGGCCCGCGTATTCATGACCCATCCGTCCCGCCTCGGAGACGGCGACGGTGAGGGAGATCTGCAGATCGTCGGAGATTTTCATTCCTCGTCGCTTCCTTCCGCGGGCTCGGCGGTCACCTTGAGCGGCATGCCATTGGCCCGGGCTTCGTCGGTGACCTCAGCCACCTTGGTCTCGGCCACTTCCTTAGAGTAAACACCGGCGACGCCCAGTCCCTTCCTGTGCACCTGGAGCATGATGTGGGTGGCCTCGGCCGGCCCCTTGTGGAAGTGGCTCACCAGGATGTGGACGACGAACTCCATGGTGGTGAAGTCGTCGTTGTGGAGCAGCACCTTCCACTTGCGCGGCCGCCGAATCTTCCGCCGCTCCTCGACGGCGAATTCCTCGTCGCGCTCGAAATCGTCGTCCCAGTGCTGCGCCATGTCCCTAAAGGTATGCGCAGGGGGGTGAGGGAGGCAAGGAAGGGGGTACTTCCCCACCCTCTTGCCGGCTGGGACGGTCTACCCTCCGGCCCATTTCTCCTTGATCTCTCGCGTTCAGAAGGGAAGCCGGCACCACCTGGCAGCAGCCTTAGAAGTGGGCCAAGCTTATTTTAGATATTTGGATAACCGAGGAAAGATGCGCTTGCGTCTAACGGATGCTTTGGAGTATGATTTTTACAGGAAATTATGTATAGCTATTCCAATGGGTGCATACGACTTCTAGAAGAGGATTACTGTGCTTCCGCTGATCAATGATCTCCCAGAGCTCGAAGATGCCAAGCTCTCAGATGGTCTCGCCCAATTGGCCGACCGCCTAGCGAACCAGCTCCCGGGGCTGCCCAGCACCTCTCCGGTCTTGATCAGCGGTGATTGGGGGGCAGGCAAGACAACCCTGTTGCGGGCCCTGCAAAGGAAGATCGACCCCGGCGGAGAACGGACCCTTTTTTTCGAAGCGTGGCGCTATGAGAAGGAGGCGCTCCTGCTGCCGGCCTTGCTGAGGGCAATCTGGGAGCTGATCCCGCAAGAAGAGCGCGAGAAGTGGGAGAAAGCCTCGCTCGGTGCCCGCATCTGGAAGACGGCGGTCACGGTCTCTCTGGGAGCGGGCGCCAGCCTGGCCAAGCTCGCGGGCGGCCCCGCGGGAGTTCTGGTGGACGCCCTCTTCGCTCTGCACAAGGAGGAAGTAGAAGAGAAGAAAAAACCGCCCGCGGGACCTCCCCCGGATCAGACCCTGCAGTTGCAGAAAGATTTTGGCGAGCTGCTCGCCAGCCGTTGGACGCTCCAGCAGCCGTTGATCGTCTTCATTGACGACCTCGACCGTTGCGGGCCTGAAGGCTCCGTGGGCCTGCTCGAGGCCCTGCGGATGCTGTTGCACCAGTGCACGTCGTCGGCAGGCGCGCCGTCGATCGACCTCCCGTGCCGTTTCGTGGTGGCGCTGGATCGCAAGGTCTTGATCCATGCGGTCGCCCTCAAGTTCGCCGGCGTCAACCGTTACGACGGGAACCGCTACCTTGAAAAGATCTTTCCCTTCTTCTTCGAATTGCCCCAGCCCGGTGGGGCCGCCGTTCATCGCCTGGTTTCGACGATCCTCGGGACCGACGGCCGGACCGCGGCGACGGAACGCGGTGAGGCCGCCAGCCTGACCAACGAATTGGATGCCTTGGCGACGGCGTTGGGCGATCCGAGCTTCGCCAATCCCCGGTTGATCAAGCGTTGCATCAACCGGTTCCGACTGATCCTTGAATTCGAGAGGGAGGCGGCCAGGGACTCCGGTCCAGCGAAGCTCCGGTCGGCGTCCAATCAAGCGGACCGTCTGGTGATCCTGGCCCGCTGGATTGCGGCCTCCGAGCGTTGGCCGAACCTGCGCTGGTTGCTCGCTTCGCGTGGCGACGAATTCTGGAGCCACCTGGGAGGTGCCCTGCAAGCCCGCAACGGGGACGACTCCCTTGACGCCGACATGCGAGCGTTGCTCGAGGAGGATGGAGTCGAGGCCTGGATGCGTAAGGAGCTCCTCAGCGGCAAGGGTCAGCGGATCGCTGAGTACCGGGAAGCCGACCAGCGCCTGCGGGTCTGGGGATTGTAGGTGATGCCCCAGAAGAGCGCCTCCCCGGCTCCTCGGCTTAAGGCCTGGTTGATTCCGCTCGCCGGCCATTCTCTGCCGGCCGACGAGTTGACTGTACCTTTCGTGAAAGCCGGCTTTGAATGCCACAAGCGAAGCTTGTCCGACCTCGGTGGCGATGACTCCGAGAATTCTGCCCTCCTCTTCTGGGTCGGCGACGACTGGGAGAGAGGCTTTGCCGCCGTCGAGCAGTGGACTGAAGAGCTGCGCTCGGCGACGGTGCTGGTCGGCAAAAGGCAGGGCGGGGGAGGGCTGATCCGCCAGGTCGTGGAGATCGGTGCGCTGGCGGCCGTTGCCTTCCCCGTACCGGGTTGGTTCCCGACACCGCTCGCTGCCGCATTGGGTCGCCTGGGCAACCCTTCCGCGCGCCGGCTTCGGGAGGAGCTGGACTCCTTGCAGAAGGCGGTGGCTGAGGCGCTCGAGCCGCAAGACATCCTGGACCGGGTCGCGCAAGCGGCGGCTCGAATCCTCGGAGCCGATCTCGCCGTATCGGTCCTCAAGCTTGCCGACGGTGCCCGCGCGATCGTTCGCAATGCCGACGGACAACTGGTGCTTGAACCCTGGCAAGCGAGCCAGGAGAGGTTGCGGGCTCCGCGCGGTCTCGGGGCTCTCATCGAGGAGAGGCTCGATACGCTCATCGTGCCCGCCGTCCGCCCCGGCCGTCTTTTCAAGCCTGGCGAAAGACCCGATACATTCGAGGCGGCGATCCTCCAACCGATTCAGTTACGAGGGAGCTATCTCGGCTCACCAGCGCCACCTCTGACCGCCTGCTTGAGCCTCTTTTGGAGCCACCCCTTCCTCCCCACCTCTTCAGAGCTCTCCGCCCTGGAGATTTTAACCGCCGTGGCCCGGCCGCTCCTGACTCTCCTCGGGGAACAGGCCCAGAGGGCGAGCCTCCATGCGATCACCCGAGCGGTCTTCGCGGAGGCCAGTCGTCCGGTGGCGCACCTGGGTGAGGCGTCCGGCGCCGCCGCGGAGACTTCGCGCATCCTGGTGGAGAAACTCGTGGGAGCTTACGCTCGATGGCCTGGCTTCAAGGGTGTCTGGGTGCGACCTCCACATCTTGGGGGGCGAGCCGATGAGCTGCCCTGGATCTCGTTTCCGGTGGACACGGGCGAGCCGCCGCTCCCAAACGCGCCCAGCACCGAAGAGAACCCGGAGCTCGTCTCGGCGCCCGGCGGCTGGGTGGTGCGGGCCCTCGCCGAGACGGGCAAGCTGCGGAATGGGCAAGTCAGCGCTCTGTTCACGACGCGAGCCGCAGCGTTCGCGGCCCGTGGCGAGGTCTGGAGCCTCGCCGTCGATCTCCTCATGACGTACCGGCTACGGCAGCGGGCCGAAGATACCGCCACCCTCTTCCAGCAGACTGTGCCCGGCCGACTTGAGGATGCACGAGACGACCTGCGAGTGCTCCTGGACACCGTCCGGGAACGTCTGGCGTCCGACGGCGCCAAAGTCTTCGTCATGATCCGGGATGACGAGGGGCCCAAGATCTGGCAGCTCGCCAACACGGATTTCCGTGAGAAGGCCGCGCCCACCCCGCCGTCGTTTCTGGCTGACCGTGGAATGGCGGATTGGGTCATCCGCCACGGCGCTTGGCTTCTGATTCCCCAACTCTCCAAGAAGCCGGGACAGATCAAGGAAACCGGCTGGTCCGGCTTAGAAAAAGATAAAACCGCCGAAGTCTTTGCGCGCCCGGAAACGGAGCACTGGCCGGAGCACCCGCGTCCCGATGCCGAGGACACGATGCTTCTGGTTCCTCTCTCGGCACGGGAGCAGGCAATCGGGGTCCTCGCCGTCTGGCGCGAGCGGCCCGAGCCCTATGACCCGGGGCATGACCCTGGAACGCTGCTCTACTTCGCCCCTCAGATCGCCGCCGCCTGCCGGCGTCTGCTGCAGCTCTTCAACGCGCGAGAGGAGCTGAGCGCTATCGAACGTCTCACGCGAGTGCTCGGAGAAAGCCAGAGCCTTCCGGCCGTCCGCGCCGAGGTAGCGAGAGGTGTCCGGGAACTGGCGAATTCTCAGCTCGCCGTGCTTCTGTCGTACGACCCGGACGTAGAAGAGTACTACCTCAGTGCTCTCGCCACGGCAAACCCGCAACAAGCTGAGGAGGCTGGGAAGAGATTGGGCCGTTTCCGCTGGCACCTCTCCGGAGGGGCCGACTGGCAAACGGTGCTTCGCCGCGTACTGGAAACCCGGCTCCCGCACTTGACTTTCCGCACGTTCGTGGTTCCTGAGAGCGGAATCAAGAAGTGGAACCCCGTGGTGGCGCTGTTCGACAGCGCGACGGCTCCCGACGAACCGCTCCTGCTCCCGGACGACCTGCTCGATCACTATGCCCGCTCCTATCTGCAGACCGCTGGGGGAATGCTCGAAGGCTATGCCGAATCGCTGGCAAGCAGGCTAATCGACCACATTGGGGAAAGCGAGAACTGGGGGGAGGTCAGTGCCGCGGAAGTCCTGGAGCAGGCTGCGGATCTGCTCCATCAGGCCACCGGAGCCGAGGCCGTGATCCTCTACATTGGCACCGAAGAACGGATGACTGTCCGCAGCTCCTCACCGAAAAAACCGGGTCTGACGAAGCTCACCATCCGTCCGGCGTCACTGACGCGCCGCTCTCTTCTTGAGCGGCGGCTGATTCGTGTTCTCGATGCTGGCGTCCACGGCCAAAACATGGACCGGGTCAACCGGGAGAACATCGAAAAAGCCTTCGGGTGGGAGTCTACCGGATCGTGGCTTTGCTGCCCTGTCGTCCATCGGGAACGTAGCGTCGGCCTCATCAAGCTCCTCACCTCAGGTACCGGAGCCTTCCTCGGACCTGACGATGCGCAGGTCACCGAGCAGGTCGCGGAGCGCACCGCCGCGGAGATGTACAAGGCAAGCAGCCGAGAGCACTGGCGAGACCTGCTCAGTCTGATCGAGGGCCTCTCCGGCCTCTATGGCCAGAAGTTCGAGGAGAGCTTGGTAAAGCTGCTGCTCCAGTGGTTGCGCCAAGCCCTCTTCCGCGAACGCTGTGAGGTGGCGATCATCACCCGAGTGGTTCCCGAGAGCCCGTCTCCCTGGTGTATTGCGTCGGCTGGAGCCCAGTCTTGGCTTCCCCGCCTGACGGCTCTGTCAAGGCAGCGGGAAGGGCAAGCAGGCCGGGGCGGCTCCGGGAACCAAGCGGAGAAGATCACAGAGCCCACCCCAGGAGTCATCGCGCCGCTCGTTCTGCCGGTCGAAGGGCGCCTCGCGGGCCATCTTTTCGTTCTCGACGCCGCTCCCTTCTACCCTGACGATCTCGAGACCATCGAACAGGCGGCGCAGCACATCGCCTTTCTGGTCGACAACGAGACCCGGCGCGAAGAATGGCGGCAAGTCATGGGCAGGTTCCGCCATGCCCTGCTTGGCCCCGTCCAAGGACTGACCTCCGCGGCGAAAAAGCTGACGCTGGTCGCGGAAACGGCTGGAGTCCCCGAGGAAAAACTCAAGGAACAACGATATCAGATCGCTAAAGAAGCCGAGCTGATCCGGTTATGGCGGGAGAACCATCGTTTCTATCTCAGCCGCGACATCCAGGTCATCCGAAAGAGAGTGGCGTTACGCCCGCTGTTCGAGCGTTGCGTGAAGCGCTATCGCCCGATTGCGGAGCAGCGGAATATCGAATTGACTCTGGACTTTCAAGCGAAGGGGGAGCTGCAAGCAGATGTCGACGAGGCTGCCCTTGACATCGCGCTGTCGAATCTTCTTGATAACGCCTGCAAGTACGCTTTCTATAATCGATGGATTACGGTCGGGGTAAGATCGGTCGACCGGACGCTCGAGATCTGGGTCGAGGACATAGGAAACCAAATCCCGCCAGAGGTGGGGGACCAGATCTACGCTTTCGGGCAGCGTGGATTGATCCGAGATCCGCTGCGGAACATCTCGGGGCAGGGGATCGGCCTCAGCTTGGTTGCCATCATCGTAGCTGCTCATGATGGAGAGCTTAAGCATTCCTGTGAACGAGAGTGGACCCGGACAAAGGATGAAACTGAAAAGACACCCTATAAAGTCCGGTTTACGGTCACGTTGCCATGGTTCATGCGGCACTAGATTGACGGAGAAGGAATGACCCATTATCGACAGATCCTCTGGGTGGACGACGACGGAAAGGACCGCTTTCCATTCGAGATCGACTGCCTGAAACGAATTGGCTGGCATATTAATTGGGCCGAGAGCGCTGAAGAGGCGGTTGAAAAGCTGCTGGAGAAGAGCTTCGATCTGGTTCTCCTCGACCAGGTCTTTCCGTTTGAAAAGGATGGACGGCACAAGGACGTCTGGAGCGGCTGTCGCCTTCTCTATTGGCTGCGCGGCAGAGACGCAGCTCCTCACGGGGCGCCACCACATGACGAGTGGGCTCGGCTCGCTGCGCGGAAACCACCCCAGAACGGGAATAGAGACGTCATGGTCATCGTGATCTCTGCGTTCCAGGACGATGACGTCGATGCGGCCTTGAAAACTATTCGCTTGCCGCCAAAATTGCTGCCTAAGCCGGTGGACGAAGACTTGCTGCTGGAGCTTGTAAGGCAGGCTCCCGAGATCTCTGAATGAATCAGCAAGAAAAATCGGAAGCTCAACATTCCGACACCCTGGCGCGTTTCTTGCGGCTGGCCACAGAACAGCCGCTGAGTTCCCCGGCTTGGGCTTTGGCAGCAGCCCTTGGAAAAACGTTCTACCCTTCTGATGTCGCTGTGCGCTGGAGGATCTCTCGGGACCTCCCCGAGTCTAGGCAGGGTCGGCGCCGTCAAAAAGACTCGAAGCTCACGCGCAGACACCTAGGCAAGGTTCCGAGTTGGGAATGCTGTGAAGCACAGTGGTCAACCAAGGACCGACGGTCGCGAGAGGGGATCAGCTTTTTGAAGGATGATCTGGAATGGACCGAGGCAAAGGTCGAAGGAGCCTTCGAGCGTTCTTACATCTGCCCTGGCTCTGAGCTTCACGGATTTCGCATTGGAATAAAAAGCCCGATTGGGAACGAAAGAGCGTATCTCGAGGTCGTTTTTCGGGTGACCGCTGAGCCTTTCCCGGTTGAGAAGATCGATAACTTCCGGCGAAACATCGTCGGGATAACTACCCTCTTCCAGGCCTTCGCGGCTCTGCAAGCAGCACGGCTGGCCTTGCCCCGGCGAGCGGCCTCCAAGGATTTCGTGGCCTACATCGACGAGTGCCACAATGCACTGCTCTCCTTCTCCGTCTTTCCAGGCGTCCTGGCGCTCCAAGAGCGGATTGTGGAAGACCTGACCCTCGAAATGTTTGGCCTCGGCTGGGACGTTCACAACCTTGCCGGTCCGCGAGGCGTTCAGGCGCTACAGGATCTCGTGGATTGCCTTACGGAGCTTTCGACAAAGAGCCCAAAGCTTCGCCTGCTCCGGGCTGTTCTAGCGGCGTCGCTCGGATCGCCACCACACGAGGTTCGTAAAGACGCGCGCGAAAGCCCGAGAGAATTTGCCATCCTCGATCTGATTGCACGGTGGTCTTATCTGCACACCCGGTCACGGGAGGTCTTGAGGTTGGGAGCCGCTCATGGCGACTGGAAGGAGCGTGAGAGCGAATATCTGGAGACGGCAAGAGACTGTCGATCCCTGCTTGCGAAGCTGATCTGCGATCAAATACCTGCCGGTAAGCCCATGGAGGGAGTCATCCTTCCTTCCTGGCTGCGCCTCTGGTTCTGCCAGATCGTTCTCGAGGAGATCTCCTCAACGGAGAGCGGGCTGCTCGCCGCTCCCAGCGCGACGCGTTGGCGCTTTTTTGCCGATCTGGCCTACGTGATTCGCGAAAACCTCCGGGGAATGATCTACGGGAGCCGTCCTGAGTTTAAATTTCAGCCCGTTGTCTTTGCCAACGCCCTGTGTACATTGGTGGAGCAGCATGCGCTTCGAGCTCTCGAGCTTCCGCAAGGGTTGGACCTGGGCGGCTTGCTGAGAGAAATCGGACGGCTCAGTCTCGGAGGTGGCCCATACTTCGCCTCTGGACATCTGCAGCATGTCCTGGAAATGTACATTGCCGGCCTTTTCATATCGAACACCGTCCTCGTCAACGTAAATAGGCCTGAGGGCCTTCCGCTCGTCTTTGAAGGCGCGACGGTCCGTGAGGTCCTCGCTGGTGCCGGTGCTTGGCGGCCTGGCCAAGCGAAACAACAGGAATTCCGCAAGGCGTTCGGCTTGGCGGTCCTTCTCCATGACATCGGAATGCTGCTCTTTCCTCACTGGCCCCGCAGGGCTGAGGATCTTGCCGAGTTGGGTCCTGGCCTGAGAAAAAATTTCAGAGGTATTCGTGATGTCCTGAACGGCAGCGTGCAGCAACTGTTCGCCACTTGTGAGGGGGAATTGATCGAGGCGGGGATCTACGATCCGGCAAAGGAACCTCGGATCAAGGCGTGGATCGAGGACTGCATCGAACGTGGGGAGGCCGACCATTCGGTCCTTGGCGCGTGGTACTTGCTCCGGATCGCCAGGAACGTCTCAGGACTCTCGAGCGCGACGTTGCAGCAGGCGGTGAGAGCTGTCCTACTCCACGCGATCGCTACTTACGAAATCCGTACGGAGGACGATCCCGTTGCCGCCCTGCTGATCTTCTGTGACGAGCTCGTGGTTTGGCGCGAAGTGTACGAGCCACCTGAGGCGAACGAGGTCGGTCGCTATTTTTACTCGATTGCCGCAGAGGTACGGCCGGAGGATTCGATCTATCATACGCTTCGGATCCCCGGTCTTGGCATCTCTTTGGAAGAGACAAACGGGCACCTCTACTGCTACCTTGACCTTGGCCAGAACCTGGAGAATTGCCAACGTCCCTGTTGGCCACAGATCGAGATCGAGCTCAAGAGCCCCGACCAGCTACCTGTGCCGGTCTATCATCTCTGGTTGGCCGCCGGCCAGAACCTGGGTAGGATCGAGTCTGCGCAAACCCACTGGGGGCCGGTGCTTGCCATGCGATCCCAGATCCCCGACCGTCAACCTCCCATGGGTACCCGCGAGTTGCTCGGACGCGTCGTTCAGCGTGCGGGATTCAAGTTACGCCCCTGCCTGCAACGATGGCTTTATCTCTATCAAGTAGACAGAGACGAAGGTTTTGGCTTCGAGAGTGTTATGCTTGGGCCCTCGGACTCCTTTTTCAGCGGAAGCCTTAAGCTTCTTTTCCCAGAGCTCGACGGTCTCGTTAAGACGATCCTGCACGAAGAAGACCTCCGACAGCAAGAACCGCTTTCGAGATCTCGTCCCGGTACCACCAAGTCCAAGCGACGCCTTCGGCCCAGGTAAAGACTTACCCGGGCCGAAGGGAAGCTGAAGCCAGTGCGTCCGCACCCAGTCCAGGATCGGCTGCCAGACCAGCGACTCGGCCTCGTTGGTCAGGAAGAGGTCGGCGTGCCGAAGTCGGCGATCCGCACAGGGCCTTGGTGACGATGTGGGTGCTCACGTCCGTGCTGCCGAGCAGGGTAGTGGTGTAGACGCCGGACTCGCCGAAGCCGCCGCCGGCGCCCACGTAGAGCAGGGGGACGGTGATCTCGGAGAGGTGGCCGTCGAAGGCTACGTCCACTTGGCCGCAGGTGTCGGTGTCGGCGTCCGCCAACTCCCGGTTGGGCTGGTAGGGGGCGGAGCGATCTCGAAGTGGAAGAGATCCGCCGGAAGATGTGAAGATGTAAGGACGGCTGGTCGACGAGGGGGACTACACCCGGAAACGGATCTTCTACCGTCTCCACTTCCGCGACGGCCAGGGCGCGGCGTTGACTTTGAGCGGGTTCAAGGAGGTCCGGGACGATCCCGGCTTCGACGTCTGGACGGACACCACTACCCTCTTCACCCGCATCTACCGCGGGGAGGTCGCGGCCGAGCAGGAGGCGGGCGCCGAGGTCGTGACGGCCGGCATCCTCCACATCGCCTTCCTCGATTTCCTGGAGGAGCTCACCACCTTCCATGTCCAGGGGCCCACGCTTGCCGACCTCACGGCCGCCCCGGGTCGGTTCGGCCGCTTCTTCCTCGGCAAGTTGTGGGACGTCTACGCTCGCAAGGTGCTGACGGTGGGGCCTTTCTGAGCGGGGCTCACAGGGGTCCTACTGGATCAGGTTCCGATGTCTGGCAATCTGGATCGCAGCCGTGACAATTCGCCGGAAGATGTAGGGATGGAAGGGCCCGGCGATCCTCATCTCCCGCTGGAGCTTCAAAGCCAGTTTGTCCAGATGTCTCTTCACGGCTTCGAGGGCCTGCATGGAAGGGACTCCTGACGGAGTGGCAAAGCAGCCGAGAAGGCACCGGAGAGCACCGCTCGGGGTGCCGTCATGAATGTGAGGATCGTGACTATTCAAGTCGCTAAGGCTTGCCTGAAGCCGGAATGGCCTTTCTTCAAGAACGAAGAATTCATGGGCGGACTTTCGTGTCAGCGCGTACGCCATCCCAAGCTCGAAAGGCATGTTGAATCGAGGAACGCCGTGAGGACCGGAGAGGGTGACCCGGCTGAGGTCGTGAATGGAGGCGCTACAACTCTCCATCAGGCCGAAGATCCGCTCCAGACGATTCCGGCCTCCGCTCGGAGCTTCGAGCACACAGTGAGGTGTGCGGCCCAGAGCCGTTAGGCCAGCGATCAACGCCAGGAAGAGTGGCGCGTAGTCTGCGTCGAAAGGTACATTGAGGAACACGCCCTGTCCATCGACCGGAGCCGGAGGTTCCGCGGGGATCATTCAGGAGCCGGCCTGACCTTACTCGTTTCTCTTGGCGAATAGGAGTGGATAGTCTTTCTCTTCCTCGGGAGATCCGTCACGAGGGGGATCATCGTATTCCCCGATCTCCCTCAAGATCCTCTCCACGATCTCCCGATCCTCCTGGGTGACTCCAATCGCTCGTTGAATCTGTTCCGCGGTCGCCGGGGGTCTGATGTTTTTCGCCATGACGCGACTTTACCACAAATCGGGAACCTGGGGAAGACCACGGCCCGGGCGGCTCTCCTCCGGGCCGTGATGGTGGATCAGTCTCAGTGCGCCCGCACCCAGTCCAGGATCGGCTGCCAGGCCAGCGACGGAGCCTGGTTGGCCAGGAAGAGGTCGGCATGGCCGAAGTCGGCGAGCCGCACCGGCGCCAGGCTGACGATGTGGGTGCTCACGTCCGTGCTGCCGAGCAGGGTCGTGGTGTAGACGCCGAATTCGCCGAAGCCGCCGCCCGCGCCCACGTAGAGGACGGGGACGGTGATCTCGGAGAGGTGGTCGTCGAAGGCCACGTCCACCTGGCCGCAGGTGGCGGTGTCGGCGTCCGCCAGCTCCCGATTGGGCTGATAGGGGGCCGCGGCGATCTCGAAGTGGAAGAGGTCCGCCTCGTTCGAGTAAGTGAGCCCGGAGGGGATTCCGTTGGCGTCGAAGGTGCCGCCGGTGAAGTGGTAGAAGGGCACCGGCTCCAGGCCGCCGAGCAGCCCGAAGGTGGCCTCGCCCACGAACAACCCAGTCTGGCGGTTATTGAATCCGGGAACGACGGCGGACGGGCCGTTGGGGTCCGCCACGGCCGCGTTGCCGATCGCCTGGACCAGACCACCGGAGGTGGCCGCGTAGCTCCCGGCGGCGATCGCGGCCTCGGTCCCCTGGGCCCGCTGGCAGGCCTTCGCCTGGAAATCGGCCACGTCGGTCTTCAGGTAGATGTCCACCGGGATGAAGCCCTGGACCTGGCGCAGGCCCGGCGGGATCTGGGTCTCGCCGTTCAGGTAGGCGTAGCCGATCTGGCCGCCGCGGCTCCAACCGAGGAGAAAGACCTTGCCGAAGCCGCTGCCGGTGATGGCGCGGGTGAAGCGGGCCACGCCGATGGCGAAGCCGAGGTCGCGGGCGTCCTGCTCCAGCCCCCAGTCCTTCATGAACGAGAGGTCGGTCACGCTCGCCGGCACCGCGGTCCAGCGGTAGTCGATCCCCCAGACGTCGAGGCCGTTCTGGGCGAGGAAGACCGGGATGGGACGGGCGCCGGTGAGGAACGCGGCGCGGAAATTCCAGATATCCCCCGGGGCCAGGAAGACCGCCTCGGACGTGTGGGCCGGCACGTTCGGCGCGGTCTCCCGGACCACGCGGTGCAGGCCGATCTGATCGTAGGGGCCGGAGCCGACCCGGACGGTGAAGAAGTACTCGGCCACGCCGTCCGCGAGGACGTGGCGTTCGACGTTCGAGAAGGAGTGGGCCGCGGCGGCGGCCGGGGTCTCGGCCGGAGAGCTCTGGGCGGAGGCGAAGGCAGGCAGCGCCAGGGCGGCGGCCAGGATCAGCAGGGTGGTCTTCTTGTTGAGCGGAAACATCCTTGAATCTCCTTGATGTAAGTCGTGGGACCGTTTTCGCATCCCGCGGCTGGAACGCCGATGAGAAGTGAATTCCCTCACAAAGACCGTGCGAAATCGGTGGGAAATGGGGACGCCCCTCACTCCCCCAACCCCCTCTCTCCCATCCCTCCACCCACCCCTGCCGGGGAGAGAGGGGGCTTCAGGAATACATCTTGTTTTCTCCCTCCTCTCCCCGGAAGGGCGGGTGGAGGGATGGGAGAGAAGGGCCGGGGAGGTGAGGGCCCTCACCCCATCGGCAGCTCCACCGTGAACACCGTCCCCCGCGGCGAGTTGTCCTCGACGCGGATCTCCCCCTGGTGGTCGGTGACGATGCGGTGGACGATGGCGAGGCCGAGGCCGGTGCCGCGGCCCTTGGTGGAGAAGTAGGGGAGAAAAAGCTTTTCTTTGGATTCCGNGGGGATGCCCCGGCCGGTGTCCGCGATCTGGATCTCCAGATGGCCGTTGAGGGGTCGAGCGGCCACGGTGACGTGCCCCGGCGCTTCGGTGGCCTCGACGGCGTTGTCGAGCAGGTTGATCAGGGCGCGTTTGATCTGCTCGCCGTCGATCCAGACGGCGGAGAGCGCCGGGTCCACCTCCGCCTCGACCTCCACCCCCGGCTTCAGGTTGCGGTAGAGGTGGAGGGTCTCGCCCACCAGCTTCGGCAGGTCGACCGGCGCCGGCCGCGGCCGGGGCATGCGGGCGTAGCGCGAGAACTCGTCNACCATCCCCTGCAGGGTCACCACCTCGCGGACGATGATGTCGACCCCNTCCTCGATNGCCNTGGNGAGGCCGGGGTCCNNNTGCTGNGANTTGCGGAGCATCCGCTCGGCGGCGAGGCGGATGGGGGTGAGCGGGTTCTTGATCTCGTGCGCGATCCGCCGCGCCGCCTCGTTCCAGGCCGCGAGCTGCTGCGCCTTGATCAGCTCGGTCAGATCCTCGATGACCACCACGCCCCCCTGCACCACCCCGGCGGCGTCGCGCAGGGCCGTCACCTTCAGCTCGAAGGTCTTCCACTCGCCGCCCAGCGTCAGGTGGACCTCCTTGCTGCCGTGGCCGCCGCGCCCCACCTCGCGCACCGCCGCCGCCAGCCGCCGCCGGTCGGGGTCCCCCCAGGCCTCCTCGAAGGGGCGGCCCACCACGTCGTCCTCCCGCTGGCGGAGCATGTTGAGCGCCGCGCCGTTGCAGGTGAAGATCCGCCCCTGGGAATCGATCGAGACCACGCCGGCGGCGACGTTCTCCAGCACCGCCGCGATCAGCGCCCGCTCGGCCCCCAGCCGCTGGTTGCTGGTCGTCAGCTCGCGGTTGCTCCGCTCCAGGAGGTCCTTGCTGCTCGCCAGCTCGCCGGTCATGCGGTTGAAGGAGTCCACCAGCACGCCGAGCTCGTCGTCGGCCTCGACCTCCACGCGGTGGGAGAGGTCGCCGCCGCTGATCCGTCGGGTCCCTTCGGCCAGGGCCTGGATGGGCAGGGTCACCCGCCGGGCGAGGTAGAGCCCGGTCCACGAGGAGGCGAGCAGGATGACCATCGTCACCATCAGGAAGAGCAGCATGTGGCTGGCCCGCAGGTCGTCCTTCTGGACCACGAGCTGGCGGTAGGCCTGGTAATCCTCCACCAGCTTCTGGCGCTGGGCGGTGATCCCGGGGCCGAGGAGCGTGCCCACCACCAGGACGGCCGGCGGCTTGCCCGCGGGGTGGTCCGGCAGGACCACGGCGGCCACCAGGAGGCTTCCGCGGGTGCCGGTGGGCGTCAGCACGGCCGTGGCCGTGCCTTCCCGCTCGGCCTGCTCCAGGAGCGAGCGGTCCACGTCCGGCAGGTCGGGAAGCCCCGACTGCGGATCGATGAAGCCGGAGACGAAGTCCTGCCCCTCGAAGACTGCCACGGTGGTCAGGCCGAGCTCGCCGAGGAGGGATTTCAGCCTGCGGTCCAGGCTTGGGCGCTGCTGCGGATCGTCGAGGTCGATCCCCTGGATCTCGCGCGCCGCGCGCCCGGCGTCACGGAGGTTGGTCCGCTCGATCTGGTCATAGAGCGCCTGGGCCACGGCGTTGCCGCGCTCGAGGGCCGGAGCCACGGGGGTATTGAACCAGCGGTCCATCGACCCCCGGAGGAGCTCGGTGGCGATGGCGAACAGCACCAGCACGGGGATCAGGGAGAGGCCGACGTAGGTGGCGACCAGCTTGAACTTGAACGTCGAGCCGAGCACCCGGTGGCGGCGCTCGATGAGCAGCTTGGTCAGGTTGCGCAGCAGGACGAAGAGGATGATCAGGGTGAGCAGGACGTTGACGTACCAGAGGACGAACAGCAGCACCCGGTTGGTGACCAGGGCGCTCGGCAGGTCGCGCCCGCGCTGGGCGAGATAGAAGAGCCCGGTGAACAGCAGCAGCAGGGCCACCAGCCCGCCGATGATCAGGCGGTGGTTCTTGCGGTTGCGGCGGAGCTTCTCGCGCAGTCCCATGAGCTTCTAGGGGACGCCCGGGGGGCGGAACTTGGGCGACTCCCTCCAATCGGTGCTGATGGTGACCGGGATGAGGGACAGGATGGTCCGCGAGCCGAGCTCGGCCTCGGCCTTCACGAGCAGCCGCCACTCATGGGGGAGGCCGGCCACGGAGAAGGCGGGGAGATTCTCGACGCGGGTCATCGCCTCCTCCAGGGCCTTGCGCTCGCGCACGGTGCGGCTCTCGATCAGCTTGTCATTCAGCTTGTAGTGGACGGTGTAGGCCCGGGCCACGGCGTCGTAGGTCGCCACCACCTCGAAGGTGCTCTCGCGCAGATGCCGGTCCCACCAGCGCTTGCGGTCGCGGAAGAGCTCGAGGCGATAGAGGATGGAGGTCGGCAGGCCGCTGTCGACCCGTTCGGAGAGGCGGTGATCGAAGGCGCCGGTCAGGGTGAACGTGGTGAGCACCCGGTCGCCGTCCAGCCCGATCTTGATTTCCGAAATCTCGGCGTCCGCGAGGGCCTGCGAGGCGAACAAAAAGAAGCACAGGAGCGCGAGCTTCGCTCTCATCGGGAACAGGAGTCTAGCACTTCGGGCCTACCCTCCCGGAATCACCGGCAGCTCGATGTACGATGCCCGCCCCGCCTCCCGGTAAATGATGAGCTTCGGCGGCGGATTCTTTTCGGGGGTAACGGCGTTTGCCTTGTCGGCGCCGGTCACAGTGACGCGGATACGGTGCCCGGCGGCGAACAGGGTGGAGGTCGGGTAGAGGTCGAAGATCAGCTCCACCGGCTGGCCCGGCTTGAGGTCGGCGCGGTCCGCCTTGTCGCCCCGATGATAGGGGAGGCCGGCGGTGTCGTAGCCGGGAGCGGCGATGGCGCGGTCCGAGGCGCGGAGCATCCCCTCGGTGACGTAGCGGGACGAGCCCTGCGCGTCCACCTCCTCCAGGTAGACGAAGAGATCGGCGTCCGGCGCCGAGGAGGAGACCCAGAGGTGGACCACCGGATAGCCGGTCACCTCGACCGCGCCTGTCAGCGGCGGGGTCGTGTAGGTGAGCCCCTTGGCGTCGTGGGCCGAGAGCTCCGGGAAGGTCCTCTGGAGCGACCAGCGGGGATCGGGATCGACGGCGGCCGAGTAGTCGACCGTCCGCTCGTCCCGGCTCTCCTCGCCTTGAGGGGGCGCCGTGCGCAGCGACCGGTCGGGGCCGAGCCAGTAGGAGGTCCGCCGCTCGTTGGGCAGCGGCCACGTCTTGGCGGCCCGCCAGGCGGTCGCCTCGGGGGCGCCCATCACGTAGTAGTGGACGGGCGCGTCGTCCATCACGTGGTTGTCGATCCCCTTGAGCCAGTAGTCCCACCAGCGCAGGTGCTCGGCGGCGAAGTCCATGTGCTCGCTCTGCGTGTGGGTCCATGGGCCGATGGTGAGCTTCTGGGGGTTGTCGAGGTTGCGGAAGAGGAGCGTCTGGTCGCGCACGTAGCGGTCGTACCAGCCGGCGAGGTGATAGACGGCGACCTTGGAATCGCGGATCTGCTTGAGGTAGGTGATCGGCGTCCAGTCCCGGTAGACCCGCACGCCGGTCTGGGGATCGGCGCTGTCGCGGAAGGGGAGGCCGGCGTAGAGCTTCGCCGCGTCGCGGTTCGCCCGGTGCTGCTGGATGGCGGCCTTGAGCAGGGCCCCGTCCTTGTCCTCATCGACCGGCGGAGCGGGCTTGTCGACGTCGAGCTCGTGGACGATCCTGGTCCAATTCTGGATGAAGGGGCCGTGGAAGATGCCGCCGTGCCAGAGCAGGTCGTAGAGGTCGGTGACGGCCTTCTCGGGGAAGATCGCCTTGAGGTGCGGAGGCTTCTGGCCGGCGGCCATGTACTGGGTGATGCCGAGATACGAGACCCCATACATGCCGACGTTGCCGTTCGACCACGGCTGGGCGGCCAGCCACTCGGTGATGTCGTAGGAGTCCTGGGTCTCTTTGCGGTTGAACATCCCCGTGAAGGTGCCGAACGACGACCCGGACCCGCGGACGTCCACCGCCGCCACCACATAGCCGTGCTTCACCACCTCCGGCAGCCACTCGAAGCTGTCGAGGATGGTGTAGGTCTTTCCCTCCTGCACGGTCACCCGCTGGTACCGGTGATGAGTCCA
>C688J18823_10001011_pt1 | contig 17072 bp, 15 predicted proteins | sample HopSoiMetagenom1_FD_18823 | JGI IMG/M metagenome (IMG submission 18823) | reverse complement strand
TCGTTTCAAGCCGATAGCGCGTTGAATGAAAATGATCTGGAGGATGGCTTGCGTAACACCCGCAGGAGCAGTTTGATGCTTGCCCATGGCAAAGATTCCTTTGGCATTGGCACTGCTCGCCGTTGCCTGCGGCGGAAGTGGCGCGGCGGTACCTTGCGGCGCCGGGACGCATCTCGAGAACGGCTCGTGCGTCTTGACGGTGCGCTGCGGCACCGGCACCCACCAGGCCGGCGTCGATTGCCTGCCTGACGATGCTGGCGTGCGAGTGGTGTGCGGGCCGGGGACCACGCTCGACGGCGGTGTCTGCACCGCTGCCGCGCCTTGCGGCGCCGGTGCGCACGTGGACGGGGGAATCTGCGTCTCAGACTCCGTCTGCGGCGCGGGCGCGCACGTGGACGGGGGATCTTGCGTCTCAGATTCCGTCTGCGGCGCGGGCGCGCACGTGGACGGGGGAACTTGCGTCGCGGACTCCGTCTGTGGCGCGGGCGCGCACGTGGACGGGGGAACTTGCGTCGCGGACTCCGTCTGCGGCGCGGGCGCGCACCTCGAGAACGGCGTCTGCGTTCCCGACGTGGTCTGCGGAACCGGCACGCACGCGGTCTCGGGTCAATGCCTCGCCGACGCGGTTGGTCCGTCGCGCTTCGAGATCCGCCTGCCGGCGCAGGACATCATCGCAGATGGATTCAGCAAGGTTCCCGTGGTGGCCATGGGAACCATGGCCGACGGCTCGCCCTCCACCGAGCCCGTGGTGCTAGGGACCTCGCTGACCGGTGCCGGCACGCTGTCGCCGCAGTCGTTCTCGCTGCCCACCGTCGGCCGCGACCTGTTCTTCACCCCTTGCAGTTCCAGCTCTCCCGGCTGCAGCGGCGTCTTCCAGATCACGCTCGCGCTCGCCTCCGCGCCGAACACGGTGGTGGCGAAGAGCTGGCCGCTGACGCTGCAGGCGCCTGCCGGCGTGGGCTCCACGGCCCCCTGCCTCGGCGGCGGCAACGTCGTCTTCTTCGACGGCGACGTGGGCGACTTCATCCATTCCGGCACCGACACGGTCACCGATGGCATCTGGAGGGCCAGCGCGAGCAGCACGGACGTGGCCATCCATGTCGACCCTACCCACCAGGCGCAGGGCTTGTGGTGGGACATGAATTTTTCCACCAGCCAGCTCGGGCAGGCCATCGCGACCCAGGTCTACCTGAACGCTGAACGGTGGCCGTTCGCTGCGCCCGGTCACCCGGGCCTCGACGTCAGCGGAGACGGTCGCGGCTGTAACGTCCTCACCGGGAAATTCCAGGTCGAGGATCTGCAGCTGTCCGGCTCCACGCTGACCTCGTTCACCGCGACCTTCGAGCAGCACTGCGAGGCCGGTACGCCCGCGCTACGCGGTTGTGTTCACTACGGGCCTTGAGCCGATTGCCTTCATTTTCCCGACGGCCGATCCTGGCCGTGTAGAGCTGTGGCGAGGGCGCGGTACACTCCCTTCATGGTGTCCTGTGGACCGCTGGAGACTCTCAACCGCGCCGTCGATGGGCTGATCGCGGGCGGTCATTACACCGAGGCGTTGGAGCTGCCCGGACGCTTCGTCGAGCGCGGCTCACGGGACAGCGCCAGCGAGCTCCTGGTGCAGATCAACCTCTCGGAGGCGGAGTACAACCTGGGGCGGTGGGGCCCGGCCTGGGACCGGCTGCGCGGGCTCGATCCCTTGGCGGCGGCCTTTCCCATCGCGCGCGCGGGGCTCGCCCAGCAGCGCGCCTGGATCGCCGCTCATACCGGCAGGCCCGAAGAGGCGCTGCACCAGTGGCACCGCGCCGAGCTGCGCGACCTGCCGCGCAACTACCACGCGGAGCATTTCTTCACCGGCGCGGTGGCGCTGCTGGGCGCGGGCAGGATCGACGACGCCGGCCGCTGCGCGCTCACCGGCGGCCGTGTGGCCATCCGGCCTTCGAGCGTGCGCAACGCCCTCTTCATCCGGGCGCGCGTCGCGGCCGCGATGCGCGATTGGGCAGCGGCGGAGTCGCTCTGCCGCGCGGCCGCCTCGCACGGATATCGCGCGCAGGGCGGCGACGGCTTGCTGCTGTGGGGCGATCTGCTGACACGCTTGGGACGTGGCGCCGCCGCCCGGCAAGCCTATGCGATGGCGATCGAGCGCGATGCCCAGAGCCAAAGCGCGCGCTTCGCGGCAGATCGCCTCACCTCGCCTTCCGGCGCGGCGGGACCGGTGCGCTGAAGCAAGGCGAGGCTCACCGGTCGCCGGAGATCAGATCCAGCGCCCGTTCCAGCTGCGCGTCCTTTCCCGCCGCGTACCGGAAGTCGAACGGGACTTCCACGTCGGGCGCCACGCCCACTCCTTCCAGGCGCTGTCCGTCCACGCGCGCCTCGGCCACCGCGAGGTAGAGGAGCGATCCGTCGCCCAGACAGAACGGGCGTCCGAAGACCACGGCCCCCGCGGTCCGCTCGCCGACCAGGCGCGAAAGGCCCAGCTTCTTCGCGCCGTACGCGATGGTCTCCTTGCCGCTGCGCGTTCCGCCGTTCACCAGCAGCACGGACGGGACGCGGATCTGCTGGTCGAAGGGCTCCTTCTTGCCGTCGCGACCCACCGACTCGAGCCGCGGCAGATCGCGGGAGAACAACGTGAGATAACCCACGGAGGCGCCGCCCCAGCCGTCGCGGATGTCGAAGACGAAGCCGTCGACGCCGGCCTGGTTGGACTTGACCACGGCATCCAGCGCGACCTGCTGGAAATCGATGGTGGCCCAGGCCCACATGTGCAGGTAGCCGATACGCCGGCCCTTGTGCTCGATCACGCGCCAGCTGTCGGCGCTGGCCTGCCGCAGCTCTTCAAAGGGCCTGGACGATCGCGGCGTCACCGTCAGCGCGAGCGGCGCGCCCTCGCGCGTGCGCTGGACCTCGAGCGCCACCGCCTTCCCCTCGCGCCCCGCGAAGGATGTGACCGGCGAGAAGGGATGGCCGTCCGCCGCCGCGATGCGGTCGCCGAGCTTCAGGCCGGCCTTGTCCGCGGGACCGCCACCAAACACGCCGCCCACGAACCATGCGCCCTCCACCTGTCTCCAGAACACGCCCACGTCGGCGCGCCGGACGGGAAGCGGCGGCAGCCGATCCTTGGGGCAGCTTGACCCGAGGTGCGATTCGAAGAGCGCGGTGAGTTGCCAGTAGGCCGGATCCGTCCGCGGGTAGTACGCCGTGTGCGAGGTCCGCAGCGTGGCCAGGAGATCCTGGAAGATGCGCGTNNGNGCCGCATCGCCGGTTTCCCTTCCCAGCCGCAGGCGAGCGCGCTCGACGGCCGCGTTCCAGCCCACCTCCTCCAGCAGCGGAGCTGAATAGAAGTTCTTTTCCACGATGCCGCCGATCTCATCGAGGACGCGCGCGCCNGACGGCACAGCCGCGCACAGCGCGGCCATCGCTCCCAGCATGACNTCGTCCAGAAACATCAGCCGCAATCTCCTCAGCGCCAACGTAGCAGAGATNAACGCGTGACGGCGATCACGGCGAAGTCCCCCAGCTCGACGAGGCTTTGAACCTTTTCGGAGCCGGCAGGGAAGGAAGGGAACGAACCGATGCAGTTCCCATCAGATCTTCCCGGCCGGGATCCCGTGCCGCGGATTCGAAGGAGCACGGATGAACGGGAATGGACGAATCGTAAGCTGGCGCCCCGCCTGGTCGTTCGTCGCGGCCGCGGCGACGATGGCCGCGGCCTGCGGCAATCCCTACGGAGGCTCGACCAACTCCAGCGACTCGCTCCACGCCACCATCGGCCCGCAGGGCGGTCAGCTGGTGGGCGCAAAGGGCAGCGCGCTGGACGACGCCACCACCGGGCTGGGACCGCTCTCCACCAGGCCCGACACCTCGACCACTCCGGCGCATTGCGGTCCCTGAGCGCCCTTGCCCGAGAGACGATGCTGAACGAGGCATGGTCTGTGGTGGGCGTCGGTGATAGGAGCGCAGGTTCACTCGGGAGGCGCAGGCACTTGGAAGAAGCCGAAGACCTGGCCTTGATGCGCTCCATCGCCCGCCGCGACCGCGGCGCCTTCGAGACGCTGTACTCCCGCTATGCGCCCAGGCTTTCGCGTTATGCGTTTCGGCTGCTCAGGCGCCAGGAGGCGGTGGAAGAGGTGGTGGACGACGCCATGCTGGTGGTGTGGAACGACGCAGCCCGCTTCGACGCCGGCATCTCCCGCCTGCCGGCCTGGCTCTTCGGCATCGTGCACAACAAGGCGCTGAAGATGCTTCAGCGGTGGTCGCCGCGGGCGCGCGAAGTCCCCATCGACGGCGAGGACGGAGCCACGCAGCACGACGGGCAATCGCAGGATCCGGAGCGGGCCGCGATCGGGCGGCAGCTCGGAGAGACGCTGGCCAACGCGCTGCAACGGCTGCCCCCGGAACAGCGGGCGGTCATCGAGCTGGCGTTCGGCGAAGGGCAGTCGTACCACGAGATCTCGGTGGTGCTGGGCTGCCCGGTGAATACGGTGAAGACGCGGATGTTCCATGCACGCAAGCGGCTCGCTCGCATCCTGGAAGAGCAGGGCGAGACGGCCAGGAGCCGGCTCCCATGACGGTCGAACACCAGCGCGCCAGCGAGCTCTTGCCCTGGTACGTGAACGCAACCCTGAGCCGGCAGGAGATGGTGCTGGTGGAGGCGCACCTCGCCACCTGCCCCGAATGCCGGCAGGATCTCGAGCTCTGCCGCGGGCTCTCGGCCGCGGTCCGATCGACGGCGGCCGCGGAGGACAAGGAGTGGGCAGCGACGCCCGTCAAGGTCGCGCGCGTCCTCAACCGGCTGCCGCGCGAGCGCGGAAGCAGGTCGCGCGAGAAGGGCCTGCTGCCCGATCTGTTCTCGTGGCTGCCCGACACGCCGCGCGCGGCGCGATTTGCGCTGGCGGCGCAGGCGCTGGCGGTGGTGGCTCTGGCGGCGGTGCTGCTCTTGCGGGCGCCTCCCCCCGTCTACGAGACGCTCTCCCGCCCGCAGCCGGCCAACGCCGCGCAGCGCGCGCGGCTGCACGTGGTCTTTGCCCCGGACGTGACGGAGGGTGCGCTGCGGCAGATGCTGCAGGGCATCGGGGCGGTCATCGTCGACGGACCGTCGCCCGCCGGCGTCTACACCGTGGAGCTGGCCTTCCCCGCGTCCGAGCGAGAGCGGATCGCGCAAATCGGCCAGCGCCTCGCGGCCGATCCCGACGTGCGCTTCGCGGCGCCGGTGGCGAGGTGAGGCTCGCGATGGAGAGAACCTGCGTCGTCCTCGCACTGCTGGGCTGCGCGTCGATGCGTTCCGCCTCGCGAGAGGATTCGCCTCGCCAGCTCCAACCCGGCCAGATCATCGTTGCCCTCGCCGCCGAAGGCGAGGAGGAGCTGCTCGAAGTGCGCGAGGCGCTGGCGGCGGAGTACCACCTGGTGGAGGCGGGCACGTTCCCGCTCGGGTCGGTGCATCTGCGCTGCGTGGTGTTCCAGGTGGGCGGCGAGGATCGGTTGGCGGAGGTGATCGAGCGGCTCAACCGCGACCCGCGCGTCGCGCTGGCGCAGCGCAACCAGGTCTTTCGCGGGCTGGGCGAGGAGAGCGCCGGCCCACCGCTGTCGTACGGCGCGGCGTTGATCCACGCCGACGCCGCGCAGCGCAGTCGCACCGGCAAGGGCGTCCGCATCGCCGTCATCGACACGGGTGTGGCCGCCGATCATCCAGGGCTGCGCGGCCGTGTCGTCGAGACGCGCAGCTTCGTCTCCGGAGGGGACGCGACGTTCGGGCGGGATCTGCACGGCACGGCGGTGGCCGGCGTCATCGCTGCCCATCGCGACGGCAGGGCCGGCCTCCTCGGCATCGCGCCGGGGGCCGAGATCCTCGCCCTCAAGGCCTGCTGGTACACGGCGGGTGAAGGCGCCAAGGCGGTCTGCAGCAGCTGGACGCTGGCCAAGGCGGTGGACTTCGCAGTCAATGCCGGCGCGCAGGTCATCAACCTCAGCCTGGGCGGACCTGCCGACGAGCTGCTACGGCGGCTGATCGTCAAGGCGCAGGAGCACGGCGCCATCGCCGTGGCCGCGGGGGCGGAGAGCGGAGACGACCCGGGCTTTCCCGCCTCCATGCCGGGGGTGATCGCGGTGGTGGCGAGCGATGCACAGGGCCAGGCGGCTCTTCCGCGCTGGACGGCACACACCTTCGCGATGGCTGCGCCCGGCGTCGACATCCTCACCACGGTGCCGTCGGGCGGCTACGACTTCCTCTCCGGCAGCTCGCTGGCGGCGGCCCACGTGTCGGGCGTGGTGGCACTGCTGCGCGAGGGAAATCCCGCGTTCACCTCCAGCCAGATGCTGGATTTGCTCAGGCGCACCGCGCACCGCTTGCCGGTGGAAGGCGGAATGGTGGCGAGCGCCGGCCTGGTGGATGCGTGCGCCGCGCTGGGTTCGTTGATGGGCGACGCGACCTGTCCCTAGTAGATGGCGACGAGCCGCACGCGCGAGTGCTTCAGCTTCTGCAGCGGGTGCCAGCAGTGCGTGGGCACGAAGTCGTCGAGCGCGCAGCCGGCGAGAGGCACCGGCGGGCTCTCCGTGAAATCGGTTTCGAATGCCCAGAGCGTCTCGCGGCCCAGCGGAGCGGGGCCCAGGTGCAGCTTGTCGAGCGATCGCGCCTTGACCAGCGCCAGCTCGTCGTAGGCGCGGTTGCCGCTGGTGCCCGCCAGCTGGACGGCGAACAGCGATCCGTCCTCGCGCAGCGTGATTCTCACCAGCGTCACCAGTTGATGGCTGAAGTTCGATCCCGATACGGCGCCGGCCGCCAGCGTCATCGCCAGCGGCTGTTGCACGCCGCCCAGGCTCACGCTGTCCAAGCCGCGATCCGAATTGGCCAGGCCGATGAAGTCCTGGTTCAGCGGAGTGACCGCGCCCGGCGGATCCGGCAGTCGGGCAAAGGGATTGCCGGTGCGGGCGTACGCCTCGGCTTGCTTCTGCCAGCCCTGCAGATACGCGCCCAATGCCGACAACACCGCGTTGCGTCCGTCCTGCTCGATCACGTCCCATCCCGGAGCGAACCCGTGGGCCAGGGCGTTTTCGACCGGCTGCCAGTACGCGTCGCGTCCCAGGCGGGCGCGCTCCCGGGCCTTGATGTCGGGGCCCCAGCCCTCGAGGCGGCGGCCGACCAGCGCCTTTTCGTCGGCGAGCTTCTCCTCGCGCGTCTTCTCCCGCACCAGGCCGCCCGAATCGCCGGGAGGTGGATAGCGGCCGGGAAGCGCGCCTTCGGGATTCTCGAGTTGCAGCGACAGGCCTTGGCCGGAATGGCCGGCGCCTTCACCAGGCGCGGCCGGGGAGCGATTCGCCAACCCGTCTGGCGCGCGAACGCCATCGGGCAGCGCGGCCGGCGGAAATGCAGGCAACGAAGAAGGACTCCGGCGCTGGCCGGTCGCCTTCGGAAGAGCCGGCGCGGGCTGGTCCGCCGGAGCCGCGCCTGCGGGCGGCGCGGTCGCGGGCCGCTCCAGCTTGCGCAGCTCCACCTGCAACGGTTCGGAGCGCCGCCGGGGCGCTGGTTTGACGCGGGGAAGCAGGCAAAGGCCGAGCAACAGCAGGCCGTGGAGCAGGAGCGCCCCGGCCACCGCTGTCCAGATTCGACGCCTGCTCCGCTCCATCAAGCTCATGCTTGCGGAATCGCCCGTGACTTGCAACGGCCGTTCGGGACGGAAGACCTCCGGGGACGCCGTTCGCTCACAGGTTGCGCGTCAGCGCCGGCCGGCGAAGAACGCGCGCAGATCGGCCGCGAGCAGCTCCGGCTCTTCCCAGGCGGCGAAATGACCGCCGCGCGGCATCTCCGTGTATCGCTCCACGTCGTAGCCACGCCGGATGAAGGAGAGCGGCGGAAAGGGAGCCTCCTGGGGGAAGCGGGCGATCGCGGTGGGAACGCGCACGCGCTCGCCGGCAGCGAAGTGGACGGGCCGCAGCTTGTTTTCAAGATAGAGGCGCACCGAGGAGGTGCCGGTCCGCGTCACCCAGTACACCATCACGTGGGTGAGGACGTCGTCGAGCGTGAAGCTGCGCTCGAAGTCGGCGCTCCAGCCGCGGAGCTTCTCGGCGATCCACGCGAGCAGCCCGGCCGGTGAATCGTCGAGCCCGACGCCCAGCGTGTCGGGGCGCGTGCGCTGCTGGTGCGAGTAGCCGCCTTCGGCCAGGACCCAGGCATCCGCTTCCGCGAGGTACGCGCGCTCCTCGTCGGAAGGCGGCGGAAGCGTCGGGTCGGGCTTGTACGATCCCGGAATGTAGTTGAGGTGCAGTCCGAGCAGCCGCTCGGGGTGGCGCAGCGCCAGCCAGGTGGAAACCTGTGCGCCCATGTCGCCGCCCTGGGCGCCGAATCGGGCGTAGCCGAGGCGCGACATCAACTCCGCCCAGAGGTCGGCGGTGACGGCGCAGTTGACGCCGGGTCGCGCGGGAGGAGCCGAGAAGCCGTAGCCGGGCAGGGAGGGCACCACCACGTCGAAGCCCGCCTCGACCAGGAGCGGAACCAGCCGCTGCATCTCCAGGAACGAGCCGGGCCAGCCGTGGGTGACGAGCAGCGGAAGCCCTCCTCCCCGCGCATGCACGAAGTGGATCTCCGCTCCGTCGATCTCCACGCGGTAGTTCGGCCATCGGTTGATCTCGCGCTCGGCGGCGCGCCAGTCGTACCCATCGGCCCAGCGGCGAACCGCGGCGCGCAGCCAGTCCAGGTCCACGCCGCGCTCCCACCCGGTGCCGGCCGCAGGTGGAAACCGCGTGCGCCGCAGTCGATCGCGCAGATCCTCCAGGACCTGGTCGGGGATCTGCACGGTGAAGGGCTGCACGCCGGAGCCCATCACTGCACTGGCGGCCGCGGGTTGAGCGAGGCGCTGACGGCGCGGACCGCCGAGCGCGGGCTGACGCGCAGCGACTGGACGATGAGCTTGTTCTTGAGCCCGTGGATGACCATCGGCTTGCCCTTGATCATCGCGCGGTAGCCCTCTTTCGCCACCTGCGCCGGGGAGGCGGCTCCCATGCGGAAGAGGAGCGAGCGATCGTTTCCCGCCACTCCGGCGAATTCGGTGGCGGTGGCGCCGGGGCAGCTCACGGTGGCGGCCACGCCGGTGCCGCGCAGCTCGTACCAGAGCGCCTCGGTGAACGAGTTCACGAACGCCTTGCTGGCGTAGTAGACCGCCATGAACGGACCGGGCGGGAATCCGGCGGTCGAGCCCACGTTGAGGATGCGGCCGCGCTTTCGCGCCAACATGGCGGGCAAGAACGCTCGCGTCAGGTTGACCAGGGCGGTGATGTTGACCTGGATCATCTCCAGCTCGCGCGAAAGCTCGAGGTCGGCAAAGGCGCCGCTGGCGCCCAATCCGGCATTATTGACCAGGAAGTCGATCTCCAGGCCAAGCAGCCGCACCTCCTGCACCACGCGCGCCGGCCCCTCTGGCGTGGCGAGGTCGGCCGCCACCACCTGCGCCTTCACCCCATGCGCCGCTTGCAGCTCCTTCGCCAGGGCTTCCAGCCGATCGCGCCTGCGCGCCACCAGCACGAGGTCGTGCTTGTCGGCGGCGAAGAGCCTTGCGTACTCTACGCCCAGGCCCGAAGACGCCCCCGTCACCAACGCAGTTCCCATGTGCCCCCTCCGCGCGAACACGCCGGGGTGATGATGCCGCAATCCGCGCCGGGTTCCGAGGTGCAGCGGTGTTTTCACTTCTCAGGGCACGGCGTCGCGCCAGCCGACGCGCAGCAGCCGGGTCCTCGGCGAGACCACCGGAGCATCCTCGAGTGGCGCGGACTTCATGTACCGAGCCGACGAGCACGGATCATCCCCGTGCGCCGGCAGCGTCTCCAGCGTGTGGTGCCGGTAGTTGCCCAGCACGTACCGGACGGCGTGAGCGACCTCGCGCCGCGAGCGCAGCACGTGACCATGGTACCGGTCGGCGAAGACCTTCCCACGGCGGTTTGCGAGGCGGTTCAGCGCGATGGCCAGCCGGATGAGCAGGCCTTGCGTGCCTCGCGACAAAGCACGGCGGTCCTCCGCCTCGACGATGAAGTGCAGGTGGTCATCGTCATCTTGATTTAGCATATCCTGTCGGCCCGAGGGCCGAGTGGCCAGATCTCGCCCGCGCGGTCGAACGGGCTCGACCGCCTCGTCTCGCGCGAACAGCCGACGGCCGATGCCGGCCCTCGGCGTCAACCAGCGTGTTCCCACGCGGCGAGTCCCGTACCCGCCCCACCAGCGGCGGTGCTACCATCTGACGCACAGCGGAGGCGGGCGTGGCTGTACCTCTGATCGCGGAGCTCAAGCGAAGGCGCGTCTTCCGCGCGCTCGCCGGCTACGCCATCGTCACCTTCGCCGTGCTGCAAGTGATCGAGCCGGTAATGCACGGGCTGCACCTGCCGGACTGGACCCTCTCCTTCGCGGTGCTGGCTCTGGCCGTGGGCTTCCCGCTGGTGATGATTCTCGCCTGGATCTTCGACGTCAACGCCGGAGTCATCGAACGGACGGTGCCGCTGCGGCCCGAGGGGCTGAACCGCATGCGCCTTTTGCTGGCGGTGGCTGGCGTCGCCGCGGCGGCCGTGCTGCCGGCGGTCGCGTGGCACTACGCGCGCGCAGCGAGCGCCCCCGGACGGAGGGCGCGGGCCTTTCCCTCCATCGCCGTCCTCCCCTTCGTCAACATGAGCGTCGCCAAGGACGAGGAGTACTTCTCTGACGGGATCACCGAGGAGGTGATCAACGCGCTGGCCAACGTCGAGGGGCTGCGCGTGGTCTCGCGCACGTCGGCGTTTGCCTACAAGAACCGCAACCTGACGGTGCGCCAGATCGCCGAGGAACTCGCGGTGGACACGGTGCTGGAGGGCAGCGTCCGGCGCGACGGGAAGGCGCTCCGGCTGACCGCGCAGCTGATCAACGCCGCCGACGGCTTTCACCTCTGGTCGCAGACCTACGACCGCGAGCTGAAGAACCTCTTCACGCTGGAGAACGAGCTGGCCCGGGCCATCACCGAGGCGCTGCGGCCCAAGCTGCTCAGGCAGCCCATTCTCGTACCCGGCACCCAGAGCGAGGAAGCGCACGACCTTTATCTCCGCGGCCGCCACTTCTGGGCAAAGCGGACGATCGGCGATCTGAAAGAGGCGATGGGCCTGTTCGAGAAGGCGCTGGCCATCGATCCCGACTACGCGCTGGCCCATGCGGGCCTCGCCGACTGCGACATCCTGCTCGGCGAGTATGGCGGGTCGCGCCCGGTGGACATGCTCGCCAAGGCGCGGCCGCACGCGTACCGCGCGCTGGAGCTGGACGGCGCGCTGGCCGAGGCCCATGCCTCGATGGGCCTGATCGCCATCTACGACTACGACTGGAGCACCGCCGAGCGCGAACTTGGCCGCGCCATCGAGCTGAGGGCCTCGTACGCGACGGCACACCAATGGACGGCCATCCTCATGGTGATCCTCGGGCGTTTCTCCGAGGCCGAGGCGGCGGCGAAGCGGGCGCTGGAGATCGATCCCGCCTCCCCGGTGGTCAGCAATTTGTACGGCATGATCCTCTTCGAGAGCCGCGACTACGAAGGCGCGATCGCGGCCTTCCGCAAGACCCTGGAGCTGAACCCCGGCTTCCCGCCGTCGCAGGAGATGCTGGGCTGCGCCTACGCAGCCGCGGGCAAGAAGGCGGAAGCGCTGGCGCAACTGGACCAGATCCGGGGTTCGGCCGACGAGCACGTGGCCATGCGCGCCTGGGTGCTGGCGGCGGCCGGCGACGTGGAGGGCGCTCGCGGCCTGATGCGGCAGCTGGAGAGGCAGCACGCGTTCCAGGGCTCGAACGCCGCGGTGCTGGGCGGCCTCTACGGCACGCTGGGGGAGAAGGATCGCGCGTTCCCCTTGCTGGATCAGGCGTACGCGGACCGCGACTGGATGCTCCGGGACCTCAAGGTAAGCCCCCTCTGGGACCCGCTGCGCGGCGACGCGCGGTTCACCGCGTTGCTGGAGAGAATGCGCTTGCAGTAGATCAGTCCGTCTTCTTCTCCGGCTCGCGCAGGAGCCACACCAGGAGCGTCTCGGCGTCCACTCCCCGCCGCCCCGTCAACGTCCGCTGCGCGCGCCTGCGCTCCTCGGAGGCGCGATGGAACACCTGCCACGCCGGCCGCCGCGCTGTGCGGTTGGGCAGGTACACGCCGACGATGTTGTCGCCGAAGGGCGCAGCCTCGGGCGTTTGCATCAGATGGAAGAGCGCGCGGATGTAGCGGTCTTCCACCGCGGCGGTGGCCTCGCCCTGGTCCATGGCCGCGCCGATGCCCTGGAGCAGCGAATTGCGCGCGGCGTTCCCCAGCGTGGGCGCCTCCAGCAGCCGCGCCAGCGGTTCGAACTCGCGCGGGACGGCGAGGAGCAGCGCGCCATGCCGCTCGAGCACGTAGTCGGGAAAGAGGAAGCCCACCTTTGCGGGCGCGGCCAGCGCTTTCTCCAGCGCCGCCGACACGGGCAGCCGCTCCGCGTCCTCCACATGCGCCAACTCCAGGTCGGCAAGCGCTTCGGCCTCGGAGAGAACCACCGCCGGGTCGCGGAGCAGCGCGAGATCCGGGCCTTCCACGCTGGCGAAGACCAGGTACCGGGTGCCCGGATCGAGCGGCTTCGAGGACCACGCTCCGGGCAGCTTGAGGATGCGGCCGATGGCGCTGCGCCACTGATCGATGGCCACTTTCACGGTGTCGCCGGCACGGCACTTGCCCTTGAACACGCGCTCGATGCGCAGGGACACCTGCACCACCCGCTTCTCGGCGGGCGGCCGTTCTGCCAGCCACGAGCCCGGCTGGGCCGCCAGCACCTGCACGTAGAAGATGTGCGTGGCCTGCGCGATCAGCGAGCGCGAGCCTGGGAGCAGGAACTCGATCATGTCGTGGATCCCCGCGGTTTCGGTCTGGCGATGCGCACCGCCCGGAGCTTCACGCGGTAGCCGTGTCTGTCGGACCGATGCTCCGCGTGCTCGACGCGCCAGGTCCCGCCGACTTGCGGTCCCAGCTCGTCGAGCGTCATCTCCGCGCCCGGCGCGATCTTCGCGTTGCCGCGCAGCTCCATTTGAGCAGTGATGAAACCTTCGGCCAACTTGCGCATGCGGCCGCGCGCCATCGCCTCCGCGGTGGCGACGTCTGCGGGTTCGGGCTCGTCGGCCAGCGCCGAGAGCGTGCCGCACCCGTGCTGCTGTGACGAGGCCTTGCCCACGATCTCGCGCTTCCGGGCCGGATCCCAGCCGTGGACGGTGACCTCGTTGACCTGGCTGTTCGACTCGATCTGGACCCGCAGTTTCAAGATGCCGGACTCCGGCCCAAGCTCGATCTGCCGGCCCTTGGGGAGCGGACCGACGACGATCTGCTTGCCCTCGATGCGCAGGTGGTTGCCGCTCTTCTGCGCGATGCGGCGCAGGAAGGCCGCATCGCTCAGGTTGGCCTGCAGCACGTGCATGGAGGTGCCGGAGGGCGCGTCGGCGGAGAGGCCGTGCTCCCGGGCGATCTGCGCTGCGATCTGCTTGTCGTCCACGTCGTTGAAGGCGCGGGTCATGGAGCCGAGCCCCAGGCGGTGAAGCGCCTCCTCGCAGACGACTTGAAGCGACGGAGGCCGGTTCCGTCGGAACTGCGGTTCGAGGGCCACCACGTCGCCGTGGAAGATGCTCTCTTTTTCGCTCATCGACCCCAGCTCCACCTCGACCGGCGTGCCGGAGGCGAAGTGCCCACCGTTGATCAGCTGCAGCCGGGGATCATTGAAGTGCAGCACGCAGCAGCCGAAGAGATCGACGTCGAGATCGACGTTGACCCGGATCAGCGCCGCGGCCTGCTCGGCAGGCAGCGGCTTGCCGCCCACCGACACGCGGCAGTCTGGCAGGAATGATTGCACGAACGGCCCCCGGCGGCCTTCATACTATAGCCGACGGGGCGGCGTCGGTGAGCGCCGTCACGTGATGGGGGCCAGCTCCTTCGGGTACGAGTGGAGCAGCGTCTGAGGCGCCTTTACCCTTCCCCCGGTGACCTGGGCTTCCAGCATCAAGGCGTTGGTCACCGCCTGGCCGGCGAAGTGGTTGTTGTTGACCACGTACACGTCGGTGACGCCCGGCTCGTGCGCGAGCTCTCGCGTGCGCTGCGCCCACGGCTCGAGCTCCGCTTTGGAGTAGAGGTAGTCGTAGCGCTCGTCGCGGCCCGCTTCCTTGCGGAACCAGTCTTTGTAGTTGCGGCCGTGGACGCGGACATAGCCCACCGACGAGGTGGCGCGCGCCGCCGGCGGCAGCGAGTTGCGGAACATGGGCTGGTCCAGGTTGACGATGCCGATCCGATCCGCCGCCAGCTCGGCGTAGAAGTCCGGCTCGTTCCAGGAGAGATGGCGCACCTCCACCACCAGCGGATAGACGCGGAAGGTGCGCAACAGATCGCGAAGCCACTCGCGGTTTCCCTCCTGGTTGCGGAACGACCAGGGAAACTGCAGCAGCAGCGCGCCCAGCTTGCCGGCGCCGGCCAGCGCGTCCAGGCCGGCCCGCGCAGCGTCCACTTCCTCGCCTGTCCACGCCGTGCCGCGCTCGTGGGTGAAGCGGCGCCAGAGCTTGGCGGCGAAGCGGAAGCGGGGGTGATCCTCGACGCGCTTCGCCCACGCGGCCGCGACTGTCGGCGTGGGCGGGCGGTAGAAGGTGGAGTTGATCTCCACGGTCTGGAAGTACTGCGAAAGGTAGCGAAGCGGGTCGAATCCCTTGGGCTTGGGCTTCGGGTACACCTTGCCCGCCCAGTCCGGGTAATCCCAGCCCGCAGGTCCGAAACGGATCAATGCCGCTCTTCCGAGAGCGATCGGTGGATGCGCAGCGCCACCAGCGAGGGGCCGGCGAGATCGACCCATTGCTTGAGCAGCGAACGCCCCGGCTCGAAGGCGAGGCGGCCGCCCGACAGCCGGTCGCGGAACGGCGCCTCCGCGGTGAACCACTGCTCCACGCGCAGCAGCGATCCGGCCCCCGCGCCGGCCGAGAAAGAGTCCCACCAGGGGTCGGCCGGGTGCGGCGAGAGCCCCGCCTCGGCCCGGTCGGGCACGCCGAACCACCGCTGGCTCACGTCCTGCGGGCCGCGCGCATCCACGCCTTGCAGCTCCGGTGTGAGATCGTCGTCAACTGCGGCGGCCGCGCGGAGTGCGCCTTCGCAGAGCCGCCGCTTGTCCATCCGCTGGAGCTGCACCGGCAGCTCGCGCAGCAGCGGCTCGCGGGCAAGCGACGCCTCGATGCGGCGAAGGGCCTCCTCCTCGCGCATCGGGTTGGGCACGTCCAGCGCCACCAGCTTCCAGCCTTCGCCGAGCAGGTAGAGCCGCAGCCCGGCCCCCCGGAACCCGCTTCGATCCGGGGCCGCGCGCCGCAGCGTGCCTTCCAGCTGCCGGCGCACCAACGCCAGCACCGTGCCGAGGATGGCATCGCGCGCCGCTTCCGCCGCTCCCCGTTCCGCCGCCTCGAGCTGCCCACCGGCGGCGATCAGGTGCCGCCACCGCCGCGCCGTCTTCGAAAACGCCTCCCGGGTTTCGGGGACACCATACGTACGCTTCCGTATGGTGTCCCCGAAACCCGGGGTGGCGCTGACGGCGAAGGCGGCGGCGTCGATGAGGCGCTCGCCGCCGAGCAGGTAGCTCATCGAGGAGCCGGCGATGAACGGAGGCGGGCGGCCCTCGGCGGGCGGCAGGCGCACCGTCATCTGCAGCGTGAGGCCGCCGAAGTCGGCGAAGGCTTCGACGGGGTGGCGCTCCTCCGCCGAGGTCGCGCGCGCCGCCTTGGCGGCCGCCGGGTCCGCCACCAGCCGGTGCGTGGCGCCATCCCATGTCGCGCGCAGCCCCCGGCACAGCTCGGCGCCGACGCCGTCGAATACCGCGCTGAAGGGCTCGGCGCCCGCCGTCCTCCAGGGGCAAGGTGGATAGGTGATCACCGCCTCCACCGATCCCAGCCGCGGCGCGCGCAGCGTCCAGCGCCCGCCCTCGGGAGCGACCAGCGGCGTGGCGTGCGCCGCCGCCAGCGCGCGGCCCAGCAAGAGGCCGTAGGCGTGCAGCAGTCTGCGGCTCGCCTCCGCCGGATCGGCGTCGGGCACCGCGGCCATCCAGTCGGAGAGCAGCAGCAGCTCGGGCGACTTGAACCGGTCCGCGCAGATGCCGCCGCCCGGCGCTTCGGGGCCCGCCTGCGGAAGCCAGAGCTGATCGGCAGAGACCTCACCGCGCAGCAGCTGGTCCAGCGCCTGCGCATTGGCGGCCATCAACGCGGTGGGGAGCTGTCCTCCCGGAGCGAGGAGTCGCTCGCCGCATCCGTGGAGGTGGGCGGTTGCCGGATCTCCGGCGAGGAGACGGAAGGAGGAAGGGGGCGATGCGATCTCGACCGGTTCGCGCAGCAGCTTCGATCCGAGGGAGCCGCTGGAAGCGGTGTCCTCCTCCACCACCACGGTGGAGGTGCTTCCGATGTCCACGGCGAGCCGCAGCGACACCGGCGCGCCTCCGGAGGGCAGCGGGCGGCCGCCTTCCGGCAGCGTGGCCATGCGCGCGTGCCAGAGCGCATCGAGGTCGAAGAGCGCCTGCGGCTCGCGGCCTTCCTGCGCGCGCAGCACCACCCAGCGAGGCCGCGATTCCGTTGGCCAGGTCACCACCGACTGGCCGCTGACGCCGACGGGAGGGTCGCCGCCCGGCGTCGAGGGCGGTCCAATCCAGAGCGGCACCGGGGGCTGCGCCGCGACGCGGTGGGCGGCGGCGCGCACGCTCACGGACCCGCGCCAGCCGCCGCCCAGGAATGGCGGCGAGACGGCCAGGTGCACGTGCATCGAGGCGGCGCCGGAGGCAAAACGCCCGGCGAAGACCACCGGAAAGCACTCCACGCGCAAGAGCTCGGTCTCGCGCACCACCGCCAGGAAGGCCCGCTGCACGGCGCGAGGCCCGTCGATGAGGGCCGGGCCGTCGAGCAGCAGCACGCCCGCGTCCACCAGCCAGGCGCACCAGGAGGGCAGGGGGATGGGAACCAGCGCCTTCTCTGCGGTTGCGCCCTGCGCATTGGCCGGCACCAGCACCGGATCGGCGCAACCCACGGCGTCGCGCCAGTCGGCCAGCGCGGGCCGCAGCAGGGTCTGCACCGCATG
>C688J18823_10001008_pt1 | contig 17107 bp, 22 predicted proteins | sample HopSoiMetagenom1_FD_18823 | JGI IMG/M metagenome (IMG submission 18823) | reverse complement strand
GCGGCGAGCCAGCACGTCGAGGAGCTCCAGGCGGAGCACGGCGGAGAGAAGCTCGAGACTGCAGTCGGCTCCGCCCAGCAGCAAGCTGCCAAGCGCCTGTCTCAGGTCAGCGCGCTCGCGGGCGAAGTCGACCCGCTGGGCAACCCCATCACAACTGTTGCGCCGGTGGCGCCCGAGACGATTGCGGCTACCGTCCCGGGCCTCGCCGGTGCCAACTCTCCCGAGCTGGCGGCGCAGCAGGAAGCGAATCCGGTCAGCGCCGGCCTCGGCAAGGCGGCCGCTGACCTGCCCATCTACGCCGCGGCGGGTTCGCTCACCGGCGGGCTTGGGGCTGGCGTCGCGAGTGGGCTCGGGGCTGGCGAGGCCGTTGCTGGCGTGGCAGGCGCTGCGCTCAGCAACGCAGCGCTCAGCACCGGGCAAGAGGCGGAGGCTGCGCACGAAGAGCATCGCCCCATCGACGTCGAGAATATCGGCAAGAACTTCGCCTTCGGCGCCATCCTGGAGGGCGCTGGCTACGGCGTAGCGAAGGGACTGAGTGCCGTCCTGGGCGGTGCCGAGAAGCCTATCCAGGCAGCCGTGCGTTCGACCATCGATCGCGCCGGCGTAGCAGCGGAGGACCTGGCCGATCCAGCCGTGCTCGCGTCAGCGCGCGCCGAGACGCAGGTGCGCATCGAGGATGCTGCCGCGAAGCTGGCCAATACCGCCGAGTCGGTCAAGCCTCCGGTGGCGAGCAACGTGGTGGCCCAGCGCCAGGCCATGCGCAAGGCCGCAGAGGCGCTACCGGACCTGGCAGAGGACATCGACGCGGCAATCAAGCGCCCGCGCCAGCAGCGCTACCAGGCGCTGATGGATCTGCACGAGGCGGCCGACTCTCCGCAGGCGCAGGAGGCGCTGGGGCAGCTCATCGGCGACCGCTCGCTCTGGGGCGACGCAGCGGTCGACCATGGGAACGCTCTGCAGGCCATCGCTGCGGCGCGCGCGTCCGGGCCCGAGGCGCTCGTCGAGGCGGCGCGCAGCATCAAAGACCCGTCCGTGCAGGACCTGGTCGCTTCGCTCGATGCGCACTTCGAGGACATGCATCGCATCACGGCGGCAGAGGCGTTCGCGCCACCGCCGGCCAGCGGAGTGCGCGGCGAGTCACGCCTTCAGAGCGCGGGCGCAGCGGAGCGCAACTTCGACGACCTCGACGCTGCCAAGGCGATGAATGAGGTCAAGCAGGGCAAGGTCAACGCCGGCAAGATCGCCGAAGCGGCGCCGGCCATTCGCGAGCAGCTCAGCGTGGAGAGCGCGAACAGTGCCGAGGCCATCAACAGCTTCCTGCGCGACGACGCTGGGCTCGCCGTGAAGCGCAGCGACTTCGCCAAGGGCGCCGAGGAGTGGACGCCTGAGCTGGTCGCCAAGCAGGATGCCTGGGTCGACCAGATGAGCAATCAGGCGCTCGAGGTGGCGAACCGGTTACGCGACAAGCGCTTTGCCGGCGGGCTCGGAGAGGCCGCACACAACGAGATCACCAAGGGCCTGGAGCGCATCCAGGACGCTGGCGGCGGCGCGGCGCGCAACGAAGCCATCGACAATATGAAGCGCGGCGTCGACGGCTACATCAAGCGGCTCGGGCGCATGGGCAACCAGACCGTCGACGAAGAGACCCGGCGCGCGCTGCAGGTCGAGCTGCGTGACGCCGTGGCCAATCCGCTGCGTGAGGGCCTGGAGAACCCGGAGCTGTTCGGGCGCAACGCTGCGATTCAGAAGGCGCATAACGAGCCGATTCACGCGCTGATCGAGCCCTACATGCGCGTCAAGAAGCGCCTGTTCGAGGTGACAGGCCGCAAGTGGGACGAGGTCGGAATCAACGCCATCGAGGAGCGCGCGGACCCCGATGCCTTCCGGCGCATCTTCTCGGACCCCGAAGGCGGCGGAAAGCTGTTCGAGCGCGACCTGGCCGAAGCGCTCGACCGCGCAGAGGACCTCGTGCGCAACCGGGCAGAGCACGGACTGTCGCATCTCGACGGCATCGACGCGGTCATCGACCATCTGCAGCAGCTGCGCGACGACGCGAACATGGCCGAGGTGCTGCGCGTTGCAGAGGGCAAAGTGGGCCACGCTGGCGCTCACGGTGCGGGCCCGACCAGCGCGGCCGGCGCCATCGGCGCGAACGCACTGGTGCACGCTGCGGAGTTCGGCGGGAGGGCTGTGGGCTTCCCGCTCGGCAACATCGTCCGGTCGACGGGCGCCATGGGCAAGGTCGGCAGAGGAATCGACAAGCTCGCCGAGGGGCTCGGCTTCAACGTCGACATGGCCAAGGCTGGCACGGCCACACGCGCGCTGCTCGACCGCTACGCCTCCCGCGTGAAGGGCTCCGAGCTACTCGATGCCTCCAGCGGCGCCGGTGCCAAGCACATGGCGCTCATACCCGAGCACTTGGAGAAGTTCCTGACCGAGGCGCACGCGCCGAAGGTGCCTACCCCACCACCGACCACACCTACCGGAGGCGGGCAGGCGCCGGGCCCAGGCATGCGAAAGGCGCAGCCTCAGAACGACGTGGAGCGCGCTGCAGCGGCGTCAGACCGGGTCGCCGCCATCCGCGCGCGCCGTGCGCAGGAGGGCTCCGTCATCGTCCAGGGCGAGGCCACGCCGAAGATCGACAAGCTAGCCACCAAGCTGCGTGGCGCCGTCGAGAAGTACCGCGCCCTGGAGCCGCGCACCGGAGTCGCCAACTACGAGGGCAGGATTGAGGACGCGCAAGGCGCCGTCGACAACGCTCTGCATGACTTGCGCGACGAGTACGAGAGCCGGATGGGATACATCCTGGCCGGCCGCGAGCCTGCCGAACTAGGGACGCGGGTGCGCGCCAAGTACGATGCGCTAGAAGCTGGAAAGCGCGCTCTGGACGACGTTCTGGGAGCCCACGGCGGAGCCACAGAGCAAGTCCAGCTACCGAGCGGCACCAACGCGGAGCTGTACAGCATCAAGAAGCCCGTAGACGCGGCGGAAAGCTGGCTCTCTGGGCGCCGCACCGTCGACACGGAGGCGGGGCACGTCACGGCGAGCGGCCTCGCCACCAGCCCGCTGGGGCTCACCACCGCGGCAGGCGCTGCAGGTCTCGGCGGCTACAAGGCGTACCAGTTCGCGACTGAGAATCCGGACGACGGGCACGCCAACTATCTCCTCGAGGCCGGCGCCCGAGACACCACCGCCACGGCGCGCGCGATGACGGACCCAGCCGCCGCGGCGGACTTCGCCCGGAGGAGCTCCGGGCAGCCTTCGACGATCGAGCTGTTCCAAGGCGAGCATGCCACCATCCAGCAGGCCTTCCAGGCGCGGCGCGCCAAGATCGAGCAGATGATGCGCGACCCGCAAGGGGTCATCGACTCGCTCGCCGATGCCTTCGGCGGACTCTCGCCGGCTCTACGTGACCAGCTGGCAGCCAAGGCGATGGTCCTGGCCACCTATCTGCATGCGCAGCTCCCGCCGCAGCGTGGTGTCAGCGTGGCCCGCCCCAACGGGCTGCCGCCCCACCCGCTCGAGGCTCGCTCGTACGCGCTCAAAGAGATGACCGCCCTGGCGCCCACGACCGCCTTCGACGACGCGAAGCGCGGCCAGCTACGGCACGAGCAGGTCGACACCCTCAAGGCCACCTGGCCCGAGCTGTATCAGGACTTGCGCCAGCAGACGCTGACCGAGATGGGCAACGGCAAGTCGACCATCGTCCAGCGCCAGCGCGCGGACCTGCTCTTTGGCTTCCAGACCGCGCTCGATCCGGCCTTCAGCGCGCGCCTCAGCGCGGCGGCGGCGGCAGCGCGTCAGGCACAGCCAGCACCTACGTCGGGAGGCGCAGGCAGCGCTCCCCAGAAGTCGAAGATCACGGCCGACCTGCAGCCAGGCGGCATTCAAGCGCTCAGCGCGTAAGGAGCCGACATGGCACTCAGGTCAGCATTCAACAAGGGCAACGTCGGGCCGAGCGTCTTCAAGAGCTTCGCGGCGACCACTGCTGCCGTCCTGCACAAGGATGCATCCCAGGGCGGAGCTGCTCCGGGCAACATCAACCACCTGCCGTGCGGCGTGCTCATCGTGCCGGGAGCGGCTGCCAGCTTCATCTTCAAGGACGTCTATGGGTTAACCATCACCATGGCGCTGGCCACGAACGTGGAGCCAAAGTACCTGCCGATCGAGATCGCGGAGCTGGATGCGACGAATGCGCGCGCAGTGGTAGTTTGCTGGCGCCCGACTGGCGACAAGCTCTGAGTCAGCGGAGATAACCCTGGGCTCGCTTGACGCACCCGCTCACGTACGGGTCGCCAATCTTGGCCCAGTCCACGTTCTCCAGTTCGGCCAGCGCTCGCGCCATACGTGCTGTATGGCCGGCGTTGTTTTCGGTAACCAGACGCAGATCCTTGGCAGAGCCTCGAAGTTCCTTCTCCAGGTCTGCGATGCGCGCCCGGAGTGACACGTTTTCACGGCGCGCGGCCTGCAGCGCCTCTGAGCAAGGCGGGTCGCACTCGACGCCTCCGCCGCCTGTGCCTGGCGTGGTGCTGCAGAGCGCTTCTCGGCCGCAATAGCCGCACGTGGCCTTGATTCGCTCGTCAGGCTGGCCGCTGGTGTCGCCTGGCGCCAGCAACAGATCCGCGATGCGCTTAGCCTGTGCGTCGTGGATGCGCAGGAGTTTCGCTACCGCGTCCCCGAACGGAGTAGTTTGTTCACCGGCTGTGAGGAGCGCGTTTTTGATGTGCGCTCTTTCCAGTTCTGTCAACGCCTCGGTGTCTGACATGCTCAGACGGTGCCACGCTTCCGCTCCGCCCGCCAGGCCTCTCGCCTGCGCGCCGAGCGTTCCTTGCGCCGCTCCCGCCGATTGCCGCAGTGGCCGAGCCGCTTGAGCTGGTTCGGAACGGCGGCCCACGGGACGCGCCGGGTCTCCTCTGGGAGCTCGCCGGCCAGCTTCAGCGTGTCTTCGTCGAACGGGATGACCCAGCCCGAGCTGTCGCAGGTCCAGCACCACTGGCCGTCCGAGTGGAATTGGAGGGCGAAGAGCTCTGGGCTCACAGCAGCGCCTCTTTGGCCCATGTTGGCATGCGCATCTGCCTGCCGAATATGCTCGGCATCGCGGACGACTCACCTCTGAGCAGCGGCGAGAGTACGCTCATGAACTCCTCGATGTAGACGCCGTACCACTCAGCGCTCCCGTAGTAGCCCATCGAGCGAATACGCCGGTTCGGCTGCCAGCCGGATTTGATGCGCGCAATCCACCAGATGCAGCGCGGCGACGGCTCATCCGGTAGCTCGCCCCAGTAGCGCTCGCAGTCATCGACGCGCCGCGGCTTCTCACCGGTCACAGAAACCTACGCGCGAGCTCGCGCATCAGTGCGTCGGTGGGCACCTCTCGCAGGTGGCGATAGACGCTGTCGATGATGTTCTGCGCGGCAAGCCCCATGCAGTCTCCGCATCCTGGCCACGGCGTACCGGGAGCTGCCGCGATGAAGTCCTCATCGATCTTGCGCAGCCGGTCGACGTCGAAGCCGACAGCCTGCATTCCGTTGCAGCGCTTGCACGCATCTCTCGGGCAAGAGAGGTTCTTGGTATGACTGAAGCCGTCGTGCTTGCACGTGTCGCTCATCACACCACCGCCATCAGGTCAGCAATCGCGTCCTGAAACGCCGTCCGCGCAGACTCCAGCGCTTCCTTTGCAGCCTTCTGCTCGGCCTGGCGCTCCAGAGTCCACCAGGCGCGAGTCGCATCCGCGATGCAGAACGAGCGGCGGTAGTTGTGGCACGGGCACGTCGGATCGGAGGCGTCCAGGCGCTTCTCGGCGACACGGACGGCCTTCGCCAGATGCTTGATGTCCGCGCAGATGGTGCAGGGCTTGGGGCGATGGCGGCTCATGGCCCCTTCGCTCCCAGCTGGACCGGAATGCGCTCCAGCTCGAGCTCGACGTTTCCGTGCGGGTCGATGTCGACAGACGCTGTCCACGACGTGAGCTCTTTCTCCAAGCCGTTCTCCTTGAGGACGTGCTTCGCCAGCACGGTGCCGACTTCCTTGGCGCTGAGCCGGAAGATCTGTTTCATGCTCGCGGAATCACCTTTCTTCCAAGCTTCTGCTCCGCCTTCCGCTGCGGCTCGGTCAGCGCGTAGCCACTCGAGCTCCACCCTCCGCTCGGGCCCGCGATGAACTGCACGCGCGGTGCGCCGGAGATGAGCCTCTTCGGCGTGCACTTGCCGCAGACCGGGCACTCGGTGAGCTTCGGATCGGTGATGCGCGCCTCGTGCTCGAACTCGGCGCCGGCCGCGCATTCGTAGAGGTAGAGCATCAGCGCGTCCTCCTGAACAGAGACCAATGCTTGCGAGGCTCCGTTGACGGCAGCAGGCGCCGTGCCAGTTTGCGCAAGGTCTCCTCTCGGTCGTAGAGCACCAGCTCCTTGTCGCTAACCGTGAAGCTCACGCGCGAGTAGTTGTCCATCGGCGAGCGCAACACCTGGACTTCGCAGCTCGGGTAGCGCCTGCGCAGCGCGTTCAGCGCGAAGGTTTCGACGAAGGTGTGACCGGTCATTGCCCCTCCAAAACAGCAATCGCCTGCTTCAGCCGGCTGATCTCGCTGTAGTGCGAGTTGTACGGCGCCAGGCGTTCCTTGAAGGCAGTCTTGGCAGCTTCGTACTCGACGTTCCAGCGCGCGTGCTCGCCTTCGAGCCGCTCCAGCTCGGCCTTCATCGAGGCCAGGATGGTGGCGCTCATTCCGTCTCCAATCCGCGCCGGCGCAGCTCGGAGAGCAGATGCTTGCAACGAATCTCGCCGTAGTCAGCGAGCGCAGAATTGTCTCCCTCCCAGTCGTCGAGCACGCCGGCGAGCACCTTGCATGCTTCGCTGGTTAGCGCCTGGTTGCTCATCATCTCGAAAGATGCTGCCATGTCAGCTCCGCTCGTGCGCGACTCCAGATCGTCGGCGCGAGATTCCAGCGACTCCACGCGCCCGATCAGCACGCCCGGCTCTTTGCGCGTGCTGTTCAGGTCGATGGTGTTGCACTTCACGACCATCGCTTCGCGAATGCGAGTGCCAACGGCCTCGTGGTTCTGCGATACGCGCTGGCACAGGTCCCTGAATTCGCGCGTCAGCGCCTCTCTGTTCGTTCGCTCGGCCTCGATGCTGTTGCCAAGCATCTTCATGCTGGCCTCCAGCCGATCGAGGCGCGTTTCCGGATCCATTGTGTTCTCCAAGTGGGGGTTAGAGATTGGTCAGCGGCGGCAGCCGTGCCCAGATTGCTCGCGCCGCTACGTCGCCTGGGGGCCTTTCTGACCTGACGGGATGTCTGCACTTGCGCGCGTAGGCTGCAAAGACTCCGCAAGGCGCGCTCGGCCCTCGCTGAGGTAGTTGAACACGCTGCGCGCCGAGATGCCCTTTGCTTCCGCGTACTGGGCCGGCGTCATGAGGTCGCTCAGGATGGCTGCAGCCGCGCCAGACGGCTTCTCTGGGAGCTCCCGCACGGCGGAGCGGACCTCGGCGGCTCGGCGGCGCGCATCGAGCGCCGCTACCACGCTATCCTCTGCGCTCCCGTCGACCAGCGCGCGCGGCACACGCTGGCAGGCGTAAGCCGCATCAATCTCGACGTGCGTGATGGCCGCACTCCGCTCGATCGCCTGCTTCGACGGGCGCCGCGACGGGCTGACCAGCGGCTCCGCGCTGAGCGCGCTCTTGATGGCGCCGAGCACGCGCTTGCGCGCGAACTCTCGGAACGGCGCGCCGAGCTCGGGGTCGTAGCTCGCCGCTGCCTCGAGCAGGCCGAGCCGGCCTGCCTGAATGGCGTCGTCCCAAACTGAAGAGTTCGGGGATAGCCTGAGCTTGCGCGCCAGTCTCGGCACCAGATCGAGGTGCTCGACCACTAGCGCATGTGGGGAATGCGCCACGACTCAGAGCATGAGACACGAGGCGTACGTAGGTCAAAGCCCTCTTCGCTGCCCCGACGATGCTTTGCGCTCTGCGCGTAGGCGCGCCGCTTGCGACTCGGTGATGGCCGTGATGTTGCTGGCGTGAGACTCGACGGCGGTGAATTCCCCGAGCAAATACGTGCATGCGTCGCTGAGATCGTCGGCGCACGACTCATGGTGCGAGCGCCGGAGAGCATCCCACTGCAGCGCACCCCACTCCGTCACGATTGATGCAGCGGCATCGCACACGTGTAGAGTTTTCGTGTCGAGCGCCGCTACAACGCGCTCGATTCGAGGTCGCTTCTCGCCGCGCTTGTCCGCTGCTTCGACGTCCAGGTTGTACACCTCGCGCAGCGTCTTCGCGTAGCCGGCGCCGAGCGCGCCCGCGTCCACCACGACCTTGCCGATGCCCCACTTGCCCTTGAGCTGGCGAATCAGCGCGGCGATCTCGCTCAAGTTCACGCCGTGCTTCGTGAATCCTTCGAGCAGCCAAACGTGCGGGCGCATGTCGTATGGCTGCCTGCCCACCAGGAACGCGCAGTCGTCCGCCTCTGGCTTGTCCGAGCCAGCGAAGTCGACGGCGAGCACCGTCTTGCCCTCGCGCGGCACCTGCGCCCAGCGCTCGCCCTGGTAGCGATAGATGATCGAGCCCGCGTCATCGACCCACTGGGCCAACACCTCGCGCAGGAACGTCGGATGCTCCTCGGTCCAGCCGTTGGCCTTCAGGATCTCCTGGATGTTCTCGGCAGCGTCGCCGATGTGCGGGTTTTGCCGCAGGTCCCAGGCGTGCGACGGCCAGAGCCCAGGCGTGCCCTTCCCGCGCGGATCGCCGACGAGCTCGTAGAAGAAACCCTTCGGCACCGGAGCCGGCGTGCCGCCGATCATCATGTCGCCGCGGAGATCGAAGAGTGCCGGCTGCAGGATGCTCTGGACCGCGTACTTCAGGAGGTCATCTTCGGTGGAGAATGCGCCGCCCTCGTCGACCGCAACCCTGCGGAACTTCTGCCCGCGCAGCAGGTCGGCTGAGGCGCGGTCCTTCAAGCCGTGCAGGCGGATGATGTGACCGCTCGGCTCGTGAATCTCGCCCTCCACAGCTCGGATGCGCAGCCCGAGCTGGTAGCGCGCGTTCAATTCCGCGAATACCGGCAACATAATGGCCTTCGCGGATTTGAGCGTACGTGCACAGTAGAGGCTGACCTCGCCAGCCTTGCCGCCTAGCAGCCAGACCGCCATCAGGTAGCTCTTGCCGCTCCGGCGCCCCGCGATGGCTCCGCGCCAGCGCCCGATGAGCCGCAGGATGCGCCGCTGCTCCGCGTGCAGCTCCCGGATGATGGGCGCCGGCCTGAGCCGTAGCAGCCCACCTAACGGATCTCTTTCGAGCAGCATGCGTCACTGCCAAGGTCTGCAGTCCGGAGCGCGCCTCTGCAGACCACCTTGGCAACCCGATGCTGTTCTGGTTGGCCGAGACACCCCGTGAAGCGGGCCGCGCCGTCGTCGAGATGAACAAGCGCGACGCGAATATCTCGTCCGTGCGGCGCGAGCGCACGCTCGACTACGGCTCGCTGTACGAGGGCCTGCAGATGACGGCGATGGCGCCGCGCGGCTACGGCATGTCGACGAACGACCGCAAGTTCCGCGGCAGCGACGTCCCGTTCATCCGGAACACCGCGTACGCCTGCGTCGACACCTTCGTCGCGAAGATCGCCGCCGATGACCCGCCGAAGTGCGCACTCCTCACCACGGAGGGCAGCTGGAAGGAGCGGCGCCAGGCGAAGGACTTGGAGCGGCTCATCGAGGCGGAATTCCTGTCACCGAAGGCCGGCTTCGCCACGCTGCACGAGCTCTGGATTCAGGCCTTCCGCCTCGCCGCCGCTGCGACCGGTGCCGTCATCGTCCGCTTCTACAACGACGCCGGCAAGGTCAACGCGCGCATTCACGACACGCTCGATGTCAGCGTCTCGCCGAACGGCGGCTGGGTCATCATCCCGTGCTGGTACGAGATCGACGACGCGATAGACCTGTTCGGCGCCGAGCACGAAGAGGATCTGCGCCAGTCGATCTCACCGGCGCCGCTCGAGTATCAGCCGCCGCAGACCGACGGCTACAACGCGCCCGAGATGGTCTGCGTCTACGAGGCCTGGAAGGGCGCGCACGGAGGCAAGCCTGGGCTCTACGTCGCCGCGCTCGACAAGGATCGCGAGCCGCTGATCTACGAGGAATACCCGCACGAGCGCCCGCCCATCGTCAAGCTCGTGATCATCCCTCACCTGCACGGGCCGTGGGGGCACTCGCTGGTGCACCACATCTTCGAGGACGTGTACCGACAGAACGCGATGCTGCAGAGCATCGACCGCTCGATCGAGCGCACGAACAAGCAGACCACGTACGTCGACAAGTCGCGCCTGAAGGACCCGGACGCCTGCGAGAAGATCGACGATAACCAGGTCGTCTACGTCGACGGCGACTACAAACCGCATGTCGAGAGCGCACCAGGATTCGCTGCTGAGCACCTGCACGTGGCTGACGCGCACGGAGCTGGCGCTCACGACATCTCCGGAGTCGCTGAACTGAACAGTGCAGGCAAGCGCGAGGAGGGCATTCCTTCTGCCGCAGGTCAGCGCTTCATCGCTGCGCTCATCAATCAGCGCTTTGCCGACGTCCAGCGCCGGTACATCCAGGCCGTCGCCGTCGACTCAGCCAAGATCATCATCCAGATCCTGTGCGACATCTTCCAGGACGACCGCAAGCTGACACGGCTATGGCCCGGCCAAGACTCTCTGCGCGAGGTCAGCGCCAGCGTGGCGCTCAAGGGCATCGAGACGCTGAAGTACGTCGTCACGCCGGCCGCGGTGAGCGGCAATCGCAACTCGCCAGCGGACCGGCAGCAGGCGGCGTACGAGCTGCTGCAGAGCAAGATCCTCTCTCCCACGTCCTACGCTTCGCTGCAGGGCCGCGGCTACGACTTGCCCGAGGAGCTCGCTGAGCGCGACATCCAGAGCGAGTGGTTCGATCGCCAGATGCAGGGCTACATGTTCGCGTCCGACAAGGACGTCGAGAAGCCAGACTTCTACAAGCCGCCGCTGCGCCACATCGACGTGCCGCGCGCGCTGCTCCAGGTCATCGACGGCTTCCTGGAGTCGCAGATGCAGAGCCTGGAGGACAGTCGGCTGGAGTTCTTCCTGATGCTCCTGGCGGACCTCGATCATCTGCTCGCGGACAGCGCGGCGACGGGCGGCCAGCTCCAGCAAGCGCCTGCCGTTGGCCCGATCGCCACCGCGCCGCAGGCACCCGCCCTGCCCGGCTCCCCCACAGCTCCCGGTCCGCCTCAGCTGGCGGCCTGACAACGAAGGAATCCCCACATGCCTCCCGAAGAAGCAGGCGCCGCAGACGGCGGCTTTGACGTAGCCGCGTTCCTCGCGGCCAATCCTCCCGATGCTGAGCCGGCAGCGGCGGCTCCAGCTGCAGCGCCAGATCCCGAAGGCGAGCAGACCAACGAGGCCGAAGAGGCTCTCCTGGCCTCGCTGGACGCCAAGGAAGAGACCGACGAAGCCGAGGAGGCGGCTGCTGAGGAAGAGCCCGCTGCGGAGGACGAAACCACCGCCGAACCCCGCGCTCTGGACGTCAAGGCGCTCGAAGCCGCGCTGCGCTCGAAGAATCCGGAGGCGTTCCTGGCTGCGCTCGGCGACGACGCGGAGCACGTGCTGGGTACGAAGGCTCATCGCACGCTGCGCATCGCTGCGCGGGACGTGAAAGCGTCTCGCGAGAAGCTGCTGGCAGCGTCCGCCGAGCTGAAGGAGCGCTTCGGGGAGCCCGCGGCAATCCGCAAGGCTGCCGCGGACGGTGACGCGGATGCAGTCGTCGAAGGCGTCGAGAAATTCTTCGGCGCGAGCTGGGAATCGCTCATCAAGTTCGTGAACGCCAGCTTCGCCGGCAAGCCCGAGCGCCTCGAGGCGAAGGCGAAGGCCAAAGCCGACCAGGAGAAGGCCGAAAAGGAAGCCTCCGAGGCAGCCGCGAAGAAGCAGCGCGAGGAATCCGAGGCGCTGGCCGCGCGCCAGACGGAAGCCGCGGCTCAGCTCAAGACGATGATCGGCGGCGTCGTGAAGAAGACGCACCCCACGCTCGTCGCGCTGCCCGGCATCAACGATCTCGTCTTCGAGAAGATGAAATCCGAGTTCCGTAAGGGCGTAAACACGCCCGCCAAGGCGCTCGCAGCCGTGCTGGTCGACCTGCGCGCGCAGCACGCGGCGCTTTCCAAGGCATTCGCTCCCCCTGCGAAGGGAAAGGGCACGAAAGAGGCGCCGGCTCCGCGCGAGACCGGCAAGCGCGGGCGCGAGATGACCGAAGAAGAGCTGATCGCGGACTTCCTCAGAGAGAACAAGCCCTAGCCATGATCGTCAATCCCCACTCCCTCGCCGAAGCCATCACCCCGCCGTCGCGCACTCCCGAGCTCAAGGCGAGCTACGTGCGCGGCTACGGGCACCACGTCGTGCTCAAGAGCCGCGACGACCTCTTCGACCCGGCGACAGGCGACGAGATCGAGACCGAGAGCGGCACGAAACTGCCCGGTCTGCAGCTGTTCACCCACAACTCTATCACGGGCATCCCGGACAACGTCGGCTGCTGCGAGATCGTCAGCGTCGGCTCTGACGTGACCGTCGTGAAGCCGGGCGACGTCGTGTTCATCGACTTCTTCGACGTGCGCCAGGGCGTGCTGCTCGACAGCGTGAACGGCGGCGCCGAGCGCTACATCGCCAACGACGATGCGTTCAAGGCGCGCTTCGACCCGGCGACGGGGCTGATCCATCCGCTGCCCGGGTACGTGGTGACGCGGCGCGCGAACGACCGCATGAAGGTCGCGCTGAACGGGACTGACCGCGTCGAGGTGCTGCCTTCCGTGCTCACCGAGGGCATCGTGGGCTCGCGTCTCGCTGACGGTAGCCCTGCAACGTGGGTCGTGTACGAGGAGATCGTGGAGATCGGGGAGGCCCCGACCGAGAGCGCCTCGCGCCCGCTGCATCGCCTCGAGCGCGACCTTCTCGACTCGCTCTACTACGACGACATTCTCGACATCGACAAGTTGGCCGCCTATCTCGAGTGGCGCGCAGCCCCGCGCCAGCTCGATGCCAAGGCCGGCGACCTCGTTCCGTTCTGCACTGCGTTCGCGGTCCAGGTGCGCGTTCGCGGCGAGTTCCTGCGCATCATCAAGCAGAGCGACGTCATGGGAACCATCGACGACCGGGCGATGCTCGAAGACGCCATCCGCGCCGGGAAGGCGGGGAAGCTGGTCAGGGTCTGATGGCCAGCCCAAAGTCCACCTTCACCGTCGAAGTTGGGAACCGAATCCTAGCCGCGTTCCGGACCGGCTGCTACGCGAGCACGGCGGCGCAGAGCTGCGGCGTCATCCCGAAGACGCTGCTCCGCTGGGTCATGCGCGGGCAGCAGGAGACGGCTCCGCCCGAGATGAAGGCGTTCTCCGACGAGTTCATGCGCATCGACGCCGAGCGCGAGGTGCAGGTCATCAAGCGCATCCAGGCAGCCGCCGACCCGCAGGAGATCACGGTCCAGCGCACAGAGACCAACGAGTCTGGAGAGCAGAAGACCGTTGCCGAGGTCCGCACCATCCCCGGCGACGTGAGCGCGCTGCGCTGGTACGCCGAGAAGCGCTGGCCGAAGCGCTGGGGAGCCGCGAACGGCGGCTATCAGCCCTCATCCGAGGAAGTCCAGGCCGCCAAGGTCATCGAAGAGGCCGAGGGCAGAGACATGAGCCTCGACGAGATCATCGAGGAGATGGATCCGGAGCTCGAGGCGGCGATTCTGCGCAACGCAGACCGCGTGCGCGCGCTGCTAGACCGCGGGAAGTGATCTGCACTCTCTGCAGGGCATCTGCAGACCGTATTGGCGCAGGACCAGAGCCGGACCGTCCCGGTGCCGAGGGCGCTCGATAGCCCAGACCCAAGAATCGAGGCCCCCGGCGAGGGCAAGGGCGATGAGCCCCGACGAGTAGCAGGCGTCCCAGACCCTTCTTCTACTCCCGGAGTCCGCTCCAAGTGTTCGTGTACGTCATCACCTGCCATGTGAACGGCAAGCGATACGTCGGCAAGTCAAACATGCCGGCTACTCGCTGGACGAGTCACAAGGCAGAGGCGCGTTCCGGATGCGAGCGACCTCTGTATCGAGCGATGCGCAAGTATGGCACTGGCGCGTTCGAATTCGAGATCGTCGAAACGTGCGAATCGGAGGCAGCCTCATTCGAGGCTGAAAAGCTCTGGATTCTCAGGCTTCGATCGAACGAGCGGGAGCTGGGGTACAACCTGACTTCAGGCGGCGAAGGCGCCTCCGGATTCAAGCCCGCGCCGGAACTTGTCAAGCGACGCGCTGCTTCTGTGCGAAGCAACGGCAAGAAGCTTGCGGTTCTCAGGCAGGTCATCGAACTGCACGAGAAGGGCCTGACCGATCCGGAGATCGCTGAGCGCGTCGGACGAAGCGCCGCTCGTGTTCTTCAGCTGCGCCAGGAGGCTGGAATTTCCGGCCCTGGGCGCGGAGTGCTGAACGCGGCACAGCTAATCCGTCGCGGTGAGGCGGTTCGCAGAGCGCGTGCTCTGAGCGAAGAGAACCGCTCCAACATTCTTCGCCTCCGCGAGTCTGGTCTGTCGATTCGAGCAATCGCGAGGGCAACCGGATACTCGCAAGCGCGGGTGTCGCAAACCATCGAAAGGGGCGTATCGGCAGAATCTGCTGAGCGCTGCAGTGGGTAGCTATATCCCGAGTTTTACTACGAAATTTTTGAAGAAGCGATTCATAGACAAGGGTCCGAAGGAGCTCCAGGGCTTCGCGGATCGCGCTGCACCCATCGTGCAGGTCGCAGACAAGATCATCCAGGGCGGCGGCTCCGTTGCCGAGCCCATCATCGGCGGTGGCCCGCAGGGCTTCGCTGCTGACCTCGCGTCAGCTCAGGCCGTGTCGGTTCAGGCCAACTTCGGAGCGAGCAACTACGACGAGTTCAACTCGCAGTACGGCGAATATCACGGCTCCGTCGTTGTCACCGCGCGCGCTGTCGCCGGCTCCAAGACGGCTCCAGACGCCTACGTGCGGCAGATCACCGAGGCGATGACCTCTGCAGCTCGCAAGTTCGGCGAGATCGCTGGCCGCAAGCTGCTCGGGCCGTCCGGTCAGAGCATCGGCAAGATCCTGCTGGTCAACGGCGGCGGCACCAACGGTGAGCTGACCCTGACCCTGCGCGGCGACGTGTTCAACTTCACGCCCGGCATGATCATCCGCGCCGCCGTGAACGACGGCACGGGCGCCGCGACGGTGAAGGCAGCGGGCTTCGTGATCAGCGTGTTCCCGGACGGCGACACCGACACCACGAACCTGCGCATCGCGGACAGCGAGGCCAACCAGATTGCCGGTACCGTGACGCTGCCCGCCGCATGGGCGAACGGGGACTTCCTTTTCCGCAACGGAGACGTGGCGGCCGCAACGATCTCGGACAGCCAGATCCGCTCTCTGCAGAGCTGGGTCACGCTGCTCGCGGCCAACGACACGTACAACGGCGTGTTCCGCGGCCAGGACGCTCGATACTCCGGCGTGCGCGTCTCCGCGGGTGACGTGGCCGGCCTCTCGATCACGGATCGCATGCAGCTGCTCTGCACCGAGCTCAAGGCGCAGTCCGGCGCGAGCGACATCGACTACCTGTTCCTCGGTCCACGCACCTGGCAGCAGGCCGCGAGCGAGGCGCAGTCGTACGGTCGCTACGAGATGGGTGGCGACCCGAAGCTGGGCGTCCCCTACGGCTTCACGCTGATGACCTGCATCGGCCCCGTGAAGGTGTGCAGCGATGCGCACTGCCTCGAGGCGGACATCTGGGCGGTCAGTTCGAAGAACCTCAAGATCTACAACTACGACGGCTTCCCGGGCCTCGACACCGGCGACGGTGTTGAGCTGCTGCGGCAGGCAGCGAACGCTGGCTACGAGATTCGTTACCACGCCTTCAACTGCGTGACCGTCAACGCTGTGCCCTGGTTCTTTGGGCGCTGCGCTTCGGGCAACTGATGACTTCGGAGCGGGGCGCGCGTGGGGCGCGCCTCGCACCACTTAACTCAAAGGGCACCGTTGCCCTGACTCCAGCGAGGCACCCGGTGCGCCAGGTGCTGAGGCGACAGGTAGCCAATGGTCCCGAGCTTGGGGCCCTCGCTCAACCAGAGAGGTTCCCATGTTGAAGAATTTGTTTCCGAGGCTGTTTGGTCAGTTCCGCGAGGGAGGGATCATCCACGCCAAGTTCGTTGTCACCAACGCCGGCACGCCGAGCTACGCGCTCAAGAGCGCTGTGGGCACGCAGAACTACCAGTCGCTGTCCCTGGCGCGCAACGGAGCCACCGGAAAGTGCACGCTCACGCTAGCTGGAGGCTGCCGCGCGCTGGCGGTGCTCGACATCAAGCACCTCAACATCAGCGCTCCGACTGACTTTACCAAGCAGCTGCTCATTGGCTGGACCGCGGCATTTGTCGAGAGCGGTGCCACTGTGCAATTTACGCTCTTCCAGTCCGGAATCGCCGGCGCATCTGGAGCGGCAGCGGACCCGGTCACTGGCGATGAAATTCACGTTACCGCCTACGTGGACAGGTGACCCATGATTGAACGAAGCGGCAACGGTGTGACTGTCTCTCCCGAGACCATCTTCACGGCGCCCGTAGATGGCCTATATCTGGTCTGGGTTACAGGTGGCGTTGGCGTTCCAAACGGAAACGTGGCCCCTGCCTACCCTTTGGGTGAGTTTGGTGTGCAAGTCATCGTGAACGGTGCTCTGGACCACTCCGACAACTCTGCACCGTTCGCGTTTTCTAGTACCACCGCTGTGGCTGCTCCAAGTTTCGAGGCGGCTTCGCCAATTATCTTCCGCAAGGGCGGCACGCTCTCTTGGCAGACGTATGCTCAGGGAGGTGCAAGCAACAGCCCTGCGTACTCGCTGTCGGTGCGCGCGCTGCTCTGCAGCGGATCAGACTTGGCCGTCGAATAACTCTTCCGGGGGGCCAACCACCATCGCGAAAGACACAGGTGCATCAAATGGACTGGACCAAGCTTCTCGAACTGCTCGCCCCGGTCGCGAGCTACCTGCTCGCCTACTTCGTTCACCGCACGCCCGCTCCGAAGGGCCCGGAGGCGAAGTGAGACTCAAGACGCTGGCGCTGCTGGCGGGACTCG
>C688J18823_10001007_pt1 | contig 17114 bp, 10 predicted proteins | sample HopSoiMetagenom1_FD_18823 | JGI IMG/M metagenome (IMG submission 18823) | reverse complement strand
CGACCAGGCGAATGATGGGATTGCGGCGCGCATACTCAGCGACTACAGCTGCGGTGTTGTCCCGGGAACCGTCATTTACGACTATGATCTCCGTCGACCACCTCGCCTCGGCGATGTAGGCCAGCATGCGCTCCAGGCTGGAGCCAATACGCTCCGCCTCGTTGTACGCCGGAACCACGATGCTGTAGTAGGGTGCTGGCATTGGTGCCAATCAGGTACTAGGGCTTAGACGCTTTCGATTGTACGTCAGTTGTAACAACAGCAATGGACTACTACGGCAGGCGCAAATTAACTTATGCGGCGCGTCGCTGGGATTCCAGCATGCTGAAAAATTCGCGGACTAACTCATAGTCCCATAAGCCTCGTTTGGCCTCGCGCAGCATGGTTTCTTTGGCTTGGCTTGCGGGCAGAGCTGGTTTATACGGGCGGGCGGTCACGAGGGCATCGTACACGTCGACAACCTGCAGCACTCGCGCCAACACCGGAATGTTGTGACCCTGAAGACCATCAGGATATCCAGAGCCGTTCCAGTGCTCGTGATGATGGCGAATGATAGGCAAGACCTTTCGGAACGACTTCAGGGGTTGGCAGATAGCTTCGCCGTCGCCGGGATGCTGCTTCATGATCTCCCATTCAGCCAGCGAAAGCTCGGTGCCTTTTTTGAGGATTTCGTCAGGCACCTTGATCTTGCCGAGGTCGTGCAGATAGCCTCCGCGTTCGAGCGCTACCACGTTGTCATACTCAAAATGGAGGTGCCGCCCAAGCGCTCCGGCATAATGCGCCAATCGCGAGCAGTGGTCTCCCGTAAACGGATCACGCGCTTCAACGCCCAACGCCAGGCTGAAAAGAACAGCCTCAGCATTTTCCAGTTCATCAGTGAAGTGTTTGAGCTTTAGCAAGCTCTTGACGCGCGCGTAGAGCTCTTCCGGATACAGCGGCTTGGACAAGAAATCGTCGGCGCCAGCTTCAATTCCGCGGATGCGATCGCTGCGGTCGCTCAGCCCGGTGATCATCACTACCGGAATCAAGCGTGTCGAGGGATCGTCTTTCAGCTCGCGGCAGAGATCGTAGCCCGAACGACCGGGCATGATCACATCCAGAAGAATTAGGTCAGGCCTCTCGGCCTTGATGGCCTGCAGCGCTTCGTCGGCATCGGACGCAGTAAGCACGTTGTAGCCGCGCGAGGTCAGCAGCTCGCGCACCAGCAAGAGCGTGTCGAGCTTGTCGTCGACTACCAGGATTGTCTGTGATCTGCGCGGGGGGACGCCATTTCGAGAGCCCTGGACCATGTATGTCATTCATTGGTGGGAGGCGGGCTGTGCTGTTCGGAGTTGCTCAAGTCCTGCCTTCCGGTTGGATTACTATTGTGCCAGCACTGCCGTTCTCTGAGCGAGAAAACTTACCTTAGCCACAAAATGCGCACTCGGCTCTTGCTCGCTGCCTTTTATTGTCTTAGTTCGGCTATGTGTGTAGCGGCGCCGCGAGCCCATTCCATCGCTTTCGGTCCATGGGTAAACGTTCGGCTGTTTGTGGGGCCAGAGGCCGACCGAGCGCAACAAATGAAGATTCGTTCGCTAAGCGTTGACGGCCACTTGCGCGAGTTCACAATCGGGGCACCGCACGAAGTGACGGATCGGGTATTCGTGGTCCGCCGCACGTTCCGTATGAACGACGCACTCACTGCGCGTCCGGAGTGGAAGTGGCAACGGGATGGCTGGGTGGTGGTGGAGCGCGGCACCGGCCGGGTATCGAAGATCAATCTGCCTGATTTTGATCCGTTTTACTCGATCGTAAGTTGGTTTCGCGACTACGCCGCGTATTGCGGCGTCACTGAAGGACAAAAGCTCTATGCCGTAGTCGCCCAGCTCGGCCAGCGCAAACCGGTGCTGCGAAGCTATATAGGTCCGGCAAAGGCCTCAGATGATCCGGATTCGGAATGCTCCGCGCCGACCTGGCAGAAGCTACCCGTTCGTGTGATCTTCGAGCCCGCGAGTGGGCAAAAACTAAGTTTTTCAGTTCGCGGCCGCTTCAGCGAACCCGAACCAGCAGACGAGGCCCCCGAGCAGAAGGAAGCGGAGAAGCAGTGATGGGCCAGCTTGTTCTTCCCTTTGTCTTCCCTTCATTCTTCTTATTCTTCCCTCCTGAATTGCCATCTCGCAGCGTCAGTGCCCCCTGAATCCAACTGGACGCGCCAGCATCTACATGCCAATGCCAGAGTTTGTATTTGTCGATTCGGTTTCATCGGCGCAATCTCCTGTGGCGTCTGCCGCCAGCATTCCGGAAGATAGCGCACTGCTGGACGCGTACTCGCGCGCAGTTACTTCCGCCGTAGAGAAGGTTGGGCCGGCAGTGGTGCATATCGCTGTTCGTCAGCAGCGTGTCTCACGACGTCCTCAATCCTCTCCGCAAGAAGCTCAAGGCAGCGGATCTGGTTTCGCGTTCACGCCGGACGGTTTTCTTCTCACCAACAGCCATGTGGTGAGCGGAGCAAACGAGATGGTTGTCACCTTTCCTGACGCGCAAACTCATAAGGCAACTCTGATTGGCGACGATCCTGACTCAGACCTCGCTGTCGTGCGCGTTGACGTCGCCGGACAACTCCCGTTTGCCTCGCTGGGCGCTCGCCGGCCGCTCGTGGTGGGACAGCTGGCAATCGCGATCGGCAATCCATTTGGTTTTCAGCACACTGTCACAGCAGGAGTGGTGAGCGCTCTGGGCCGCAGCATGCGTTCAAGGACAGGGCGCCTGATCGACAACGTCATCCAAACCGACGCTGCGCTCAATCCCGGCAACTCCGGCGGACCACTGGTAAGTTCGCGCGGCGAGGTCATCGGTGTAAATACTGCGACAATCATGGGGGCTCAAGGAATCTGCTTCGCGATCGGCGCAGATACAGCCCAGTTTGTGGCCGTGCGCTTGATTCGCCATGGCCGAATCCAACGCAGCTACATCGGAGTAGCCGGCCAGGATGTTCCGATTCACACCCGTATTGTGCGGCACTACTCTTTGCCGGTCAGCAGCGGCCCAATGGTGATTTCCGTCGAACCCGGCTCACCTGCTCAGAGTGCAGGAGTGCGAGAGCGCGATGTGATCGTGCGCTTAGCGTCGCGCTCAGTCGGTGGAGTCGACGACTTGCATCGACTTTTGACCGATGCTGTGCCAGCCGAATCGGCGGAACTGACGGTGCTGCGAGCAACTGAGTTGCTGACGCTTTCCATTATTCCGAAGCCGCGCACGTGATGCTGAAAAGCAAGACTCTCGATAAACCTATCGTTGCAGTGTTGATACCAGACCCGGAATTCTCCGGAAATTCATCAATTTCGCCCTTCAATAGCACCAAAATGAATGCATGGAGCGAGCTTATGACACGCTCATCCTGTCGGACGTTCACCTGGGCTCGGAGATTAGTCGCGCCCGTGACGCTTTGGATGTTCTGAAGTCGACGACGTTCCGCCGTCTCATCTTGCTGGGCGACATCGTCAACGACCTGAACTTTCGACGGTTGAAGAAAGAGCATTGGCAGTTCCTCTCCTACATTCGCAAGCTGTCCAATCCCAAGCGCAACGTGGAAGTGGTATGGGTGGAAGGCAATCACGACCTCGGACTCGCGGACCTGATGTCGCACCTCGTCGGCATACCTGTCTACCAGCAGTACAAGTGGGAATATTGCGGCGAGCGTTACCTCGCGATCCATGGACATCAATTCGATCGTTTCCTAGTCAGGAATTTCCTGCTCAGCCGAATTGGGGAGGCGCTCTTTCTTTGGATACAGAAGATAGACGCCGGTAAGAAAAGGCTCTCGCGTTACCTGGATCGGCTGAACACGCGCTGGCTGCGCTTATCAGACAAAGTCGCCAGCGGAGCGCTCAATTATGCGACAGACCACAATGCCACGCGCATTTTCTGCGGCCACACGCATGTTTCACTCACGGTGAAACGTGACGGCGTTGAGTACTTCAACGCTGGCTCGTGGATTGACAACAAGTGCACTTACATCACTGTCGGCGACAATGGAGTCGAGATTCACACGTTTACCGCGACGGCTCAACTGCCGACGCACTCCCACCCTGACGACCATCCTGGGATCTTGCCGCAGGCGGAACAACCAGAGATTCCGTCTCACGCCTTTTATCGGCCGCTTCGGGGCTAACACGATTGGAAGTCCGCCGGACAGTAGCCCTCGTCTACACTAACGGGCAAATGTGGCTGACTCTTCGTTAGCCGGTTTGCCAGGTGTAGTGATCATCAGTTTATTGATAATTTCCACGGCCTCATAGACTGAACGGTTCGTGTGCCTGGCGACATTGCTCCGCAGGTGTTCTAAGTTCGAACCCGTCAGCAGTTTCTTTACTGCGTCTTCAATGTCATCGAAGGTCTTAAGCACCACTCCTACTTCATTTTCCTGTACCCATTCCGCGTTGTAGCGCTCCTGCGGCATAGTTACCGCATTGCTCTCCACTATCACTGGAAGATTGAAGTGCAGTGCTTCTGCAATGCTTCCCGGACCCGGTTTGCCAATAAAGAAATCTGCCACCGACATGTAGTAGTCCACTTTCTTTGTGAAGCCCTCGACGAGTATCGGCTTCGCGGCTGGAAGTTCGCGCAGCTGCGCCGCCAGCTTTTCATTATGTCCGCAAATCATGATCATCTGTACCTGGGCTTCAGACCGTTGGAGCCGCTGCGCAATCTTCAGCATGGCAGGCGAGCCGTGCCCGCCGAAGAGCACCAGTGCCGTGGGCCACTTGGGATGCAATCCTAACCTCTGCCGCTCCACTGCCCGGTCCAGCTTGGGAGAGCTATAGAATCGCGGATTCAACACCATTCCTGAAGTGCGAAATACTTTGTCACGATTGTGACCATGGGCAACAGCTTGGGCCACCGCGCGATCGGTGCCGCAGATGACATACTGCGATTCGCGTTCAATCCAGAAGTGCGGCGGATAATCTGCGAAGTCCGTGATCAGGGTCGCGAAGCTGGTGTCCGGCAGCGCTCGTTGAATGCTCTGCGCCAAAGCACGATTGAAATTCGGGATTACGGAGAGAACAACGTCAGCCGGATTTTGCTTCCAGTAGTGCTCCAAAGCGCGCACCACTGGCCGATGCCACATGCGAATCATTCCGTGCAGAATGGCAAGCATCTGCGGAGTGAATCGCGTCCAGCCTTTTCGCAGAAGAAGGTTGTAACCATCCTGCAGCCGGATCTTAAAGATCTTCTGCAGAGGATCAATGGAGTCCAGCAGCTCCTGCAAGTTCAGCAGATCCACCTGCCATGGTCGCTGCTGTTCCTCGATGACGGTAGCGACAGCGTTTGCGGCATTGCGATGGCCGCCACCGGCATCAAAAAAGATGATCCTCAGCTTCCGCATCCATGCTCCGCAAGCATCGAGAGTTCGCCGAAAGACTCTCGCCTGAGTATCGGCTGCGGATTGTTAACTGGAAATGAAAAATGATCTGCGAAGGTAGAAGCCTGTTAACGGAATGTATTCCGAAGCCACCCCGCAGAGACGCAGTATCTGCGACTCCAGCGAGCTGCACTACCCATGCATTCCGTTGGAACCAGTTGCGGTCCCTTTCTCCAGCTCTTCCAGGGCTACTCGCGTCTTCGGGAGGAGTTCTTCCAACTCAGCAAGTCGGCGACGGAGGCCATCGACGATGGCGGCTGGAGCCTTAGCCAGGAAACTCTCATTGCCCAGTTGGCGCTGCGCATTGCCGAACTCCGCCTCGAGTCTCTTTAGCTCTTTCGAGAGGCGCTCGCGCTCCAACGCAACATCGATCTTCTTCTCGTGTAGGACAGCTATTTCATAGGCGTTTGTCGCTTGTACGCCTGGAATCTTCGACATACTGTTGCCAGTGAACTCGATACTGCTGACGCCCTCACGCCGCTGTATGACTTCTGCGTTGGATTCAATCAGCCTCTGAGTCGATGGCACTGTAAAGATTCGAACGGTGACCTTCTCCTTCGGCTCGACTTTGAGCTCGGCGCGGCGGTTTCGAATGCCATTGATGAGTTCCTGCAGGACCGACATATGCTCAACCGCCAATTTCTGTGCATGGTTCAGTTCGGCGCCCTGCGGAAAACCGACAAGCGCGATCGACTTCGCGGGCGCCTTTTGCTGGTACAGCGCATGCCAGATCTCTTCGGTGATAAATGGCATAAACGGCGACAACAGGCGCAGCGAAGCTTCGAACATACGAACCAGCTGCTGCAGAGCTGCGCGGCCTGCCTCGCGGGAGGAACCCGCAAAGTCGAGACGCAGCTTTGCCATTTCGATATACCAGGCGCAGAGGTCGCCCCAGAAGAACTGATAGACAAAATTGGCAGCTTCGTGAAAACGATATTCAGCGAGAGCGGTATTCACATCGTAGGCTGCTTGCTGGAATCGCGCTTCGATCCAGTGATCAGCCAGCGGGCTCGAGTCATTTACGGCGGACACTCCGGTTATAAGCGCCTGTAACTCCTGCTGTTTCCACGCTCCTGCCTCGGTTGCCCTGTCGATATTGATGAAGAGGAAGCGGGCAGCATTCCAGATCTTGTTGGCGAAGTTACGATACCCTTCAGTACGGCTCTCATTGAAAGCGATATCCGTCCCCGGCGAAGCCATTGCTGCGAGCGTGAAGCGAACTGCGTCCGTACCGTACTTCTCCGTAATGTCGATAGGATCGAGCACATTTCCCTTGGTCTTCGACATCTTTTGCCGGTCGGCGTCGCGCACCAATGCATGAATGTAGACTTCCCGAAATGGCACCGACTCGGAAGCTGGACGCCGGCTGCCATCGGGGAGCGGCATGTCTGGCATGAAGTGGCAGCCCATCATGATCATGCGCGCTACCCAGAAGAACAGGATGTCAAAGCCAGTGACGAGCAGCGAAGTGGGGTAGAAAACATCGAGGTCGCGCGTGTGCTCTGGCCACCCAAGGCTCGTGAACGGCAGCAGCGCCGATGAGAACCACGTGTCGAGCACGTCGGTCTCGCGCTCCAGCGGGAAGCCGCAATCAGGACATTTAAAGGGATCTTCACGGCTGACAATCGGCTGGGAATCCACGTCCTCCTTCGACCGGGCACAGCCCTGCTTGGTGCAGTACCAGGCTGGAATACGATGTCCCCACCACAGCTGGCGCGAAATGCACCAGTCATAGATGTTCGTCATCCAGTTCAGATAGATGGTCTTGTAGTTCTCCGGAGTGAAGCGGATATGTCCTTTGGTGACCGCGGCAATCGCTTTGTCAGCGAGTGGCTTGATTTTGATGAACCACTGCGTCGATAGACTTGGCTCCACGACTGTCTTGCACCTATCGCATTTCCCGATGGAGAGCACATGGTCCTTGGTGCTGACCAGAAATCCTTGAGCTTCAAGATCGGCGAGCACACGAGTCCGGGCTTCATAGCGATCGAGTCCTGCATATGCGCCGCCGTTCTGGTTAATGCGGGCTGCCTCGTCCATGATCTTCAGCATCGGCAGGTTATGCCGCTTGCCGATTACAAAGTCGTTGGGATCGTGCGCAGGCGTCACCTTCACCGCACCAGTTCCGAATTCAGGATTGGCCAACTCATCAGCAACAATCGGTATCTCGCGGTTCATCAACGGCAGGCGCAGCTTTTTGCCGACTAGATGACGGTAACGCTCATCATTCGGATTCACCGCCACGGCAACATCGCCGAGCATGGTCTCGGGACGTGTGGTTGCGATGTGAATCGATCCACTGCCATCCACCAGCGGATAGCGGACCTCGTACAACTTTCCCTGCTGCTCTTCGTGGATGACTTCGAGATCGGAGATCGCGGTCAGGCATCGTGGACACCAATTCACGATGTACTCGCCCCGATAGATCAGTCCTTGTTCCCATAATCGGACGAAGACCTCGCGCACTGCACGGTTGAGGTTCTCGTCCATCGTGAAGTATTCGCGCGACCAGTCGACGGAATCCCCAAGCCGCTTCATTTGCTTGAGAATGTTGCCGCCGTACAGCTGTCGCCACTCCCAGACCCGTTCGATAAACTTTTCGCGCCCAAGATCCTGGCGTCGAATGCCTTCGCTGGCCAGTTGCCGATCCACTAGCATCTGGGTGGCAATGCCGGCGTGGTCGGTGCCCGGCAGCCAAAGCGTGAGATCACCGCGCATGCGGCGCCAGCGCACGAGAATGTCCGACTCGGTGTGCTCGAACATATGGCCCATATGCAAATTGCCAGTTACATTGGGCGGCGGCAGAAGAATGCTGAACACAGGCTGACCGGTTCTCGTGGCGGGAGTCTCGACGTGAAAGAGCTTCTCCTTCACCCAGTATTCGGCCCAGCGCGGCTCAATGGCGCTTGGATCGTAAGTTTTTGGAAGCTCGTGAGGCATGAGAGACGTCTCTCAAAACGATAACAGATGCAGATATGGCGATCGGCCTTCGGCTGTCGGCGCTCAGCCTTTTGCCGCGTAGCTCGGCTCGCAGTGCGGAGACGCATACGCGGCGCGGCTCGCTATTGTTGGGGAGCGTCCATCCAATCGTGGCCGAATGCTGAAAGCCGACTGCCGAGAGCCGCTCTACTCGAACAACTCTTCCTTCCATAGCCTCTGTCCGGCCAGAGCGGTGTAGAACGCCCACAATCCCAAGGCAGCTGCACTCGTATAGACGAAGATCGTAGAACCAATAAACCAATGCGAGAAATTGGACGTTATGGGTACGTTCAGTAATACATCACCGATAAAGAATGCGGCGGCGAGGCTCACCAACCCGAAGCGGACCAAGGCAATGGCCGCCAATGAATAAACGATCACGAATGCAAGAAATGCCACTCCGAATTGGTCTTGGCGGAGGGACTGCATGAGCGCTAAAACGAGTACGAGTGCCCCAGCCGCCAGCCATTCATTGCGCAGCAAGACGCGAAATAAAAAGATGAAGAAGAACATGAGCAACGTTGCCCATATGTCTGCGGGTATCAAAAACAACCACGCACCTACAGCGCGGCGCGCTCCCATCATGAACTCCGTACTGCCAAAGGTTGGAGCTTCACCGTGAGCCAACAAGTAAGTAATGAACGACTCGAGGATGAGGTTCGTGAGCATTCCCAAAAGCAAGCCAAACAGCAAGTCTCGTCCGACGAGAGGATCACGCAATCTGCCGAGCAGCAGCCGGCTCCAGGAGATGATCGACTGTGGCCAGCGACGCCTCACATACGGCTCAACCGCCAGATAAAGAATGGCTATGGCGATGGCCACGAATAATGACGTGCTCACCGCCAGGATAAACAGACCAAACAGGCCAAGGCTCGCAGGAAAATGCGCACGGCAGATCCACAGCACCATCTCGACACCGAAGATAAACAGCCCAAGACGAAATGCACCCTTCGAATCGGCACGCTTGCCAAGGTAATTGTGACGGGCAAAGAATACCGCGGCCAATAAGGCTGTCAGGCACAGGGCTACTAGAATCACTTCTCCTGCTTTCTCCGCGCTGGTGCGCTGATTCGGATGCAGCCGCGTGGCTTCTCTCCATGGTCCGATTAAGTCAAAGTAGACCGGCCTGCCATGCAGCGCGGCGGCTTCGACGCGCAATTCGCGCGAGCTTCCCGGCCAAGTGCCAGTCCAGGCAAGCCGGGTGTCCGAACTCGACAACGAATGCCAGATTGGGTCTGCAGCCTTGAATTTTGCTGCGTCGAGTCCTGCCGCTGAGAAAAGCGGATTCCAATCGACGGGCTTTGTGTTCTCAACCTTCTCTTCACGTTGGGGAGGAACAATCTCAAATCTCACAAGCCGCCCTTCCGGGTCGAGATTGACCTGAATCATTCCCGAGATGATTGGGGGAGGGTCTTCCGCTGTGACCAAGCCAGGCGTAAGCGCCTGATCTTTGAAGTCAGTCGCCACCAAGGGTTGCGGACTCGTGCGATACCAATAGGTAAGAACTGATGGCGTTTGCGAGAGCACCTGATTCCAGTCCGGTCGTGGTTTGTCATTCTTTCTAACCCACTGCACGTAATCGCTTTCCTGGATCAATCCATCAGCAGTGTCGGCGGGCGGAGTAGTGTAGCCGAGACTCGCAACGACTTGCTGTGCTCGATGTGCGAGAACATCCGGTGACTGATCAAGGCGAAGCGTTGCGAAGACACTCATCTTGTGCCCGAGGTAATAGCTGAGCAGGAGCGCGGCGATGAGGGCAGCAATACAGGGGAAAGCGATTCGTGGTGCTAAACCCTCGACCTCTCCGGCCGCGGCGACCATCTGCGGAGACGGTGTTTCTCCCGCTGCCAACGCAGCGGCCAGCGGATCTCCCCCGGGAAGCGCGGCCGCAACCGCCAGGGCCGAGGCCGGACGCATCGAGGGCTCCGGCTCGAGACAACGCAGGATCACTCGTTCTACGCCGGGATCAAGATCGCGCACCAAAATCGAAGGGCTGGCCGGGGTAGGAGTCTTGTTGCGAATGCGAACGATTTCCGCCAGAGTCTCCGCGTGAAAGGCTCGTTTGCCAGTAAAGATCTCGTAGAGCACCAACCCCAACGCATAAAGATCACTTCTGCTGGTAACCTCCGTCCCGGCAAGCTGCTCCGGAGCCATGTAGGCTGGAGTCCCAAAACGGACTTGCTCCTGGGTAATGAGTTCGGCCACTTCTGCGAGGCCAAAGTCCATGATCACGACTTCGCCCTGGCTGTTCAGCATGATGTTGGCAGGCTTGAGGTCGCGGTGCAGCACGCCCTTGTCATGCGCTGCGGCGATGCCCGCGCAGAGCTTGCGCGCGATCTCCAGAGCCTTGTCACCGGGCAGACGGCCGATGCGCCTCAGTAGAGAGCCGAGATCTTCGCCATCGACGTATTCCATCGATAAAAATGTGAGCCCGTCGGCTTCTCCGATGTCATAAATGCGACAGACGTTCGGATGCGAGATGCGGCGCGCTATGCGAACTTCGTTGCGAAACCTCTCCAATGATGCTGAATCGTGACTGGAGGTCTCCGGCAGAAACTTCAAAGCAACTGGCTGCGCAAGCGTTAGATCATCCGCGCGGTAAACTTCGCCCATCCCGCCTCGCCCGAGCAACGCGATAACGCGATAGCGTCCCGCCAGCAGCGTGCCGGGAACAAACCTGCCGTCGCTCACCGAACTGCTGGTTCGCGAAGAACGCGAAGATACGTGTCCCACAGGCTTGGAACTGCGTGGCGGAAGGGGTGTTGATGTCGCGGTGGCTAGCGCGTCTCCATCGCGCGATTGACTCGCGCCACACGCCGGGCAGAATCTCGCGGAGGAATCAATGTCAGTACCGCAAGAAGAGCAGGGGCTGGAGGAGACGTTGGCCACACGAAGAGCGCCGTGATCGTGGTGATGATATCAGGCGCTAAGTGCAGCTTGATGTCGCGAGGCTACGCGCCTGCAGCGAGTGACTTCGTTCTTTCCGGCTGCGGCTCGGGAAAGGGAACGATCTTGGCGTGGTTGATTTGCCGCATCGCGTCGGCGAGTTCAGGAGTGTCTTGCCTTCCGGCAAAGCGATCAAAGAAATAGGCGAACAACACCAGTGCACAAACGAAGGGAACAAGGGTGACGAGGAGGAGCATGCGGGTGGGCCTTCCCGGGGAACGCTGGTAAGTATCCCCTCAACAGACTTCTCCCGCAATCAGTGTACTTGCTTAGAAACTGAGACAAAGCTACCGCTTACGTAGGTCAAGTTCGGCCATGATCTTCCAAATCAAGCTGGGCAGCTCTCGTTTCATGACACGTTCAACGGCAACAGCAAGCTTATTTGCGTCACTCGCAAAGCCAGCTTCCTCTGCCTGTGGAGCCACGGAAGCTACGGGTTGAGAAGGCGCTTCCGAGTCGACTGCTGCCGCTAAAGCGCGCGCGATTTCCAACTCCGCGCGATCAGGGAATTGGGTGGGCATAGTAGCAGCACCAGCCGCAGCCGCCATCGCCAGCGGTGCAGGTTCGGCATAGTCCGCTGGCTGTGCGTGGTCGGCGGGAACGCCGGAGAACGCCTGCCGAATCCGTTCGATCACAGCTTCGTCCGCTTCAGGGGCAGGAGTCTCTTCCGCTGATTGCGGCGTCACGACACTGGAAACGGCGTCGACTGTAGCCGGCTGTTCAGGGATTACTTGCCCCATTCCCGCTTGTGACAGATCAACGGCGCTTGAGTCCTCGCCAGAAGGAATAATCTCGATGTCCGATTCCGAACTTGCATCGAAGGCCGCGCCTTGGAATGCCGGAGCCTCATTCGTCCTGGAATGGAACTCGATGATGTTCGACTTTGCAGGCTCGGCCGTCTCTTCTATCGTCAGCTCTGGAGTCACCGCTGTGGGTTCTGCGTACTCGATGGGCGCCCCGATGAAGGAGCCGGGTGGCAGTTCCAAGTCTGGCAGCGATTCAACAGGCGCTTCAAGGCTCTGAGATGAAGGAGAGGATGGTTCTCCAAAGAGCTCCGCACGGAGATCAGTGTTGTCAGTTTCCGCAAGAGGGGATGCAGGCACCGTAGAAGATAGAGGCGCATCCGCAGCAGGCAGATCGTAATTCGACATCGCTGAGTTGAGGCGCGCCTCAAAGTCATCGATCGCAGCTGCAGTCTCCTCCACATGCGGCAAAGGCGGCAATGCGGACTCGGTGTCGCCGAACTGTGTCGTGAAGTCCATAGTTGCGCGATGCGGATCCATGACCAACGCAGGGTCTTTGATCTGGATCGTAGGCGTCTCAGAACTTTGTAACGTTGGCTCAAATCCGGGTTCCCGCATGATGGGAACGTCGGGCACCGGAGCAGCAGCGGTGAACTCGAGTCCTTCGGCGGATGCGACTGCGGGTTCTTCGGGAATCTTGCCTTGGAAACGCTCGACCAGCAGATCATCCGGAATGGGAACGGTGGGTGAGAACTGCCGGGGCGCTGATGGTAACGCCGAAGCCTCGGATGCTGCTGGTGGAGGAGGCGGCGCCACTACAGCCCTGTCTACAAAATCGTGAGGAGTTGCAGAAGCATGCGGCTCCGGCGGAGCAGGCTCAGCGGTTAGAAACTGCGCCATGTAAGACGGCATAGCCGCAGGCCGTTGTTCAGTTACGCGAGCTTCGGATGTAAGTTCTGCGCCGAGCACAGGCGCGTTACCATCGGCTGCGGCAATGTCTGCGCTGCGAGCCTCACTGGCAACTTGAAGTTCTTCAGGGAAAGCAGCAGTCGCGCCTCGGTATGCCGGGTCAGGAGCGCTGGCCGCCTTCTCGGAAGTAGCGGTCGTCGAATTGAGCATCGCTGCAATTTGCGCTGCATCAAGACGGATCGTCTGCTCATATCCCTTCGGTGGAGCACTACCTTCATACGGCGGAATCTCTTGCGTGTCCCTTTGCTTCTCTTCTTTTTCGGCAACTGCTGGAGTAGCTTTCGCGGTTCGCTCCACTGGAGCCGCCTTCCCCGACTTCATCTTCTCAGCGAGACGCTCAACGGCAGCAGTGAGATCACTCGCCTCAAACGGCTTGATGATCACTCCATCGGCTTTTACTCGAGCGCCATCTTGCGGGCTGTAAGGCTCCATGCGCCCTACGGTCAGGAGAACGGGAAGTTTTGAAGTGTCAGGAGAGTTGCGCAGCTTCTCGCACAATTCGAGGCCGCTGTAGCCAGGCATGAAAACATCGAGCAGGACGAGTTCGGGTTTGGTTTCCGCAATCTTCTTTGCGGCGGCAGCGCCGTTATTGACAGTGATCACTTCATGGCCGGCTTCGCTGAGGATCTTCTTCCCCATGTTTTGGGCAGTCACACTGTCATCGGCGAGTAAGATCTTGATACCCACAAATCGTCCTTTTTAACTGGCGGGGGAACGCACGAGTGCTGGTGCAGGAAAAGTACTGTTTCCCACTACCTAAGTCAATGAAAAGAGAACCTGAGTTTGCAGGTAGGGTTATCGCTTAGTTACGAGCGTGCAAGCCCGAATGGCGTCATGGCAAAGCTCCAGAAATACGTCCGCATCGACACTCTTACGAAAATGTTGTGCAGAAATCCGGTGGAGCGGCCCGACGTTGCGGTCGACGACGAAAATCACTCAATTACCCGTTTCGGCAGATCTCACTGCACAGCAATGACGACGACTGTCGCGTCATCCTGAAATTGTTCCTCGCAGTGCTGGCTGACTCCGAGCATTAGCTTGCGTTGGATCTCTTCTGCTGTGTCTGCGCGGTGGCGAACAACGATGTCTTTGACGCGCTCAAGACCAAATTCCTCCTCGTGCGGGCTCTCAACTTCCGTAATACCGTCGGTATAGAGCACCAGACGGTCGCCGCTCTCCAGCTTGAACTGAGCTTGTTCGTAGGTCCATTCTGAAAAGAGACCAAGCACGCCACCGCCGACCCGAAGCTCCCGGGCGCTGCCATCGGCGCTGACCAGCAGTGGCGGATTGTGTCCGGCGTTGCTGTAGCACAGGTTGCGCGATTCAGCATCGATCACGGCGAAAAAGAACGACACGAACTTGCCGATCGGCATGATCTCGCTTAATGCTTCGTTCAATGAGCTGCACAACTGCTGTGGATGGACGTCGTGCGTGACAATGCTCTTCTCCAAACCACGCAAACTGGCGGTGAGCAGGGCGCCAGGCACGCCTTTGCCGGCCACATCAGCAATGGAAACGGCAAACTTTGATGCAGTGAGCGGCGTGAGGTGGCAATAGTCGCCACCGACGTAACGCATCGACCGTGAGTCACCGCTAACCGTAATTCCATGTTGTGCCGGTAGTTTCAGCGACAGCAGCTTGCGCTGGATTTCCGCCGATTCCTGCTGCTCTTCTTCGATCTGAACGTTCACTTTTCGCAGTTGCTCTGCCCTGGCAATCAGATCCCGTGACTTCTGAATAAGCTGCGAGTTGGTCCAGGGCTTCTGGATGAAATCAGACGCGCCACGTTGCAGAGCTTCCACTGCGACTTCAATCGTGCCCCAGGCTGTGATCACCAAAACGGGAACAGCAGTATTGATCTTGCGAATGCTGGAGATCAGATCCAGACCTTCTGTCCCTGACGTGGTATCGAGGGTGTAGTTCAGGTCCATAATCAGCAGATCGAATTTACTCGCGCTCAACGCCTCCAGCACCGCAGCAGGATGCATGACGGTCTGCGATTCGAATCCTTCCAGCTTCAGCAGCAGGGCAATGGCATGCAGGACGTCAGGCTGGTCATCGGCCACAAGTACGCGCTTGGCTTTGGTCTCTAAGCCCGTTACGGCCGCCTGGGAAGTGGAATGAGAGCTATCCGTCACTGCAGTCTCCGATTCGATTGAGCAAGACACTTGAAGGCGTACCCTCTGCGCCCATTGGCGAGCGCTGCCTGGAAAAGAGCAACCTCAGGGCCATGACAGAGGCTGGGCATCTAATATTGCCGCAATGGCTAAGTAGACTTGATTGTGGCACTTACAGTTAAGACGGCGAGATTATTGGGAGGGCTACTGTTCGAATCCGAAACCGTTGCAGGCAAAAGCGAACACTCAGCTCGGGGGCGCGGCAAATTGAGCAAAGCCGTCGAGTACGCTGCGAACCTTCCGTGCCAGAGCCTCGGTAGTGAAGGGCTTCTGCAAGAATGCCATGCCGGCCGTGAGAACACCGTGATGGACGATTGCGTCGTCAGCGTAACCAGAGACGTACAACACTTTCATCTCCGGACGGACCTTTAGAAGACGTTCAGCGAGTTCGCGACCGCTCATTTGTTCGAGGACGACATCTGTGAGCAGCAGGTCGATCTTGCCCTGATGTCGCTCGCACATCAGCAGCGCTTCGCCACCGTTGCGCGCTTCGAGCACGTTGTATCCATGCTTGTGCAGAACCTGCCGCACGAGGGCGCGTACCCCGTCTTCGTCTTCCACCAGCAACACGGTTTCAGTGCCGCGACGAGCCGGTTGCAGGGAGTGAGAAGGAGTGAAGTCAGCAGGTGCATCCACTCTCGGCAGATATACTTTGAAAGTCGAACCGATTCCAACCTCGCTGTAAACCCAAACGTAGCCGCCGCTTTGCTTGATGATGCCGTACACCGTGGAGAGTCCCAGCCCAGTGCCCTTACCAACTTCTTTGGTAGTGAAGAACGGCTCGAAGATCCGCGATTTCACCTTCTCCGTCATTCCCAATCCGGTATCGCTTACCGCGATCATTACGTAGCGCCCAGGAGTCACCGAGACGTGATCTCTTGCATAGGCATCGTCGAGATCGACGTTTGTGGTTTCGATGGTCAGCTTGCCGCCGCGTGGCATCGCATCACGCGCGTTCACGGCAAGATTCATGATCACCTGTTCTAACTGGCCAGGATCGGCCTTCACTCGTCCAAGACCGGGCTCAAGCACAGTGAACAGGTCGATGTCCTCGCCAAGCAGGCGGTGAAGCAACTTGTCCATGTTGTTGACGATGATATTGAGGTCGAGCACTTTAGGCGCCAACACTTGCTGGCGGCTGAAGGCCAGCAACTGACGGGTCAGAGAGGCTGCTCGGTCCGCAGCTTTCCGGATCTCATCCAATTCATTGTGCAGCGGATCAGGGCCGTCGAGTTCCTCCAGCATCAGCTCGCTGTAACCCTTGATGACCGTCAGCAGATTGTTGAAGTCGTGCGCGATTCCCCCAGCCAGGCGCCCTACCGCTTCCATCTTCTGCGATTGCCGTAGCTGCTCTTCGAGAGCGCGCCGCTCGGTGATGTCTTCGGCGATCATCTCGAATCCGAGCGTCTCGCCGCGCTCGTTCTTGAGGGCGGTTCCGCTCAGACGGACTGTGATCTGGCGTCCGTCCTTTCTCTTCCACCGGACCTCGCCGGTTTGAAAAGTACCGAACTCAATGTATTCGCGAATGATTGCAGCACGGTGCTCGGGATTGACGTAAACATCCTTGCTGAGATCTACGGCCAGTAGCTCCTGCGCGGATGCGTAACCCAACATGTTTACCAGTGCAGGATTGACGCCGAGAAACTTGCCATCCAAGCTGGAACGATACATGCCGTAGACGGCGCTCTGCACCAGTGAACGGTGCCGCGCTTCAGATACCCGCAGCGCCTCTTCCTGCCTTTTACGGACTAAAGCGACGGCGATGTGCTGGGATACGTAATTCAGAATGTGCTTATCCCGTTCGTGGTAGCGGACGTTCGGATCGTAGCTTTGCAGCGCCATCATGCCGAAAACCTCTTTGCCCCGGCGCAGGGGAACGCCCAGCCAATCTACACAGTC
>C688J18823_10001005_pt1 | contig 17146 bp, 16 predicted proteins | sample HopSoiMetagenom1_FD_18823 | JGI IMG/M metagenome (IMG submission 18823) | reverse complement strand
GGGGGCGGTGCCGGCGGCGGATCGGGCANNGCCTCNGCGGCGAGCAGGTTGCCGCCGCTCCCCGGCCGGTTGGTGTGCTTGCCGCTCCAGATCTCGGTGGTCCAATCCGCCGGGCGGCTTTCGTTGTCGAGGACCGCCCGCACAGTCGTGACCATTGCCGGGCTGACCGGCTCGAACCCGAATTCTTCCTCGCGGCGCCAGCGCACCCGAACCGGCTTTCCCGGCATATGCATCGCGATGACCGCGGCGTCGGCCGCCGCGTCGTCGGCACCGTTATGGCCGTAGCAGCCAGGCCCCTGCACATGCTTTGCCGAGATCGTGGCGGGGTCGAGCTTCAGGGTGCGCGCGAGGGCGGCGCGCAGCGGAAAGACGCCCTGGCTATGGGTCCAGACCTGCAATTTGCCGTCGCGATACACCGCGACCCCGCAGGACGGCGCGACCGAGGCGTGGGCGATGTGCATCCTTGTATAGGTCGCCTCGCGGCGCGCGGATACGGGCGCCGGATCGGCCGGCGGTGGGCCGAGCGTCTGATCGATCGAAGGCCGCTGCAACAGCCAGCGCGCCTCTTCCTGCATCGGGCTCAAGGGCTCGATGCCATCCCAGGCGACATAGCCGGGCGCGACTGCGGCGGCGGCCTCGACCGAGGTTTCGTCGGCACCGACGATCGCCAGGAAATTGCCGTCGCGCACGATCTCAATGGCACCTTTTGCAGCCCGGCGGATTGCCGCCTCGTCTAAGGAAGCGACCGTCGCGCCCGGGCGCGGCTGGCGCACGACGCGCGCGTGCAGCATGCCGTCGAGCTTCAAATCGTGCAGGAAGGCGGGACCGCCGAAGATTTTATCGGCCAGATCGACGCGCGGCAGGTTTTCGCCGATAACCCGGTGGGCAGTGGCCGGCTTGATCTGGCCGCTTCCCGTAGCTGGGCGGGCGAGATCGATTTCGGCCGCCAGCGACCAGTAATCCTGGCCGGTCGGTTGGCCGCGATGGGTGATCACGCCGTCCTCGACCGACAACTCGGCGCTGGGATAGCCGAAACGCTGGGCGGCATGGTCGAGAAACAGCGTGCGCACCTCGGCGCAGGCGAGGCGCAAGGCCACCCCGCCGAACTGAATCGACTGGCTGCCGGCGGTGTAGCCCTCGTTCGGGGTCAGCTCGGTGTCGCCGGTTTGCAAGAGGATGCGGTCGGGCGACACGTCGAGCTCCTCGGCCGCGATCTGCCGCATTGCCGTCAACACGCCCTGGCCGATCTCGACCCGACCGGTGGATACGGTGACTTGGCCCGGCGCGGCGAAGCGCACCCATTGGTCGAGACGGGGATTGGCCGCGAGCATGCCGGGGAGCGCGGGGATGGCGGAGGTGCTCACCGAGGGGCTCCTTCGCGCATCTGCGCGGCGGCGCGCTCGACCGCGCGCAGGATGCGGGCATGCGAGCCGCAGCGGCAGATGTTGTCGTCGAGCGCGACCGCGATCTCGCGGCGCGACGGCGCGGGATTATGATCGAGCAGCGCCTTGGCGGTGACCAGGATGCCCGGCAGGCAATAGCCGCATTGCCCGGCCTGCTCGTCGAGAAAAGCCTGTTGCAGCGGATGCGGCCGCTCCGGCGTGCCCAGCCCCTCGATCGTGACTACGCTCTTGCCTGCGACCGTGGATAGCGCCTTGCCGCAGGATTTCACCGGCTCCCCGTCGATCAGCACCATGCAGCAGCCGCATTGTTCGAGACCGCAGCCGAACTTGGTGCCGAGGAGGCCGAGATGGTTGCGCAAGACGTCGAGCAGCGGCGTATCCGGATCGGCGCTGACCTGAACCGCACCGCCGTTCACATTCATTTCAATCGCCGGCATCGCTCCCCCGATCTCCCCATCCGTTGAGCAGTTGTAGGGCGGGTGGAGCATAGCGCAACCCGCCTTTCCTCGGAGCCGCATTGGCGGGTTACCCTTTGCTTCTCCGCCCTATGAAGCTGTCGCGTCGGCTCAGCGGTAGAATTCGACCTTGGCCTCGCGGAACCAGAGAAAGTTCGCCGGGGCGGCCGAAATCGGGCCGTTGATGGCGAAGACTGCGACCTCGAACTTCTCGCCCGGATGCACGATGTTGTCGCCGAGCACCAGGCGGTTCGGCATGTTGAAACCCTGGATGCAGGCGGGGCTCGGCCGCCCGGCGGCGCGCGGCAATTCGCCATTGACCCAGATCTCGGCGTAGTCGTCGATGTTGATCCGCAGCACCGCCTTGGCGCCGTCGGTGGCGAAGCCCTGCGCCTCCTTCGGCATAGTCAGCGTCGCGCGATACCAAAAGAACGAGATCATGCCGCCGCCACGCCGGGCGCCGAGATCGTCGGCGGCGATAACCGGCCAGGCGGAATCGTCGAAGCCGACCAATTCGGCGTGCGGCTCGACATCGTAGGTGCTCTTGAACTCCGGCATCGAATCCGAAAGCGGCGGGCATTCGACGAGCTTCGCCTCGATGCCGCGCCACACCGCGCCGAAGGCGGCCGAGCCTTCCGGCGTCATCAGATCGACGACATGCACCGGGGGGATCAGCGGTGCAACGGGCGGCTGCGGCGCCAAGAGCGGGTTCATCGGCGGGGGCAGCGACTTTGTCGGGCGGGTGTAGGTGGTGTTCGGCATCGGCGTGTCCTTTGCGAGGTCGGTTAGAGAGGGCCGAAGGCGGGGGGCGGGATGCGGCGACGGGAGGCGGCTTCGTAGGCGGAGGCGATCTTCAGCACGACATCCTCGCGGCCGGGCTCTGCGCGGAAGACAAGCGAGAAGGGCAGGCCGGGGGCGGGGAGGGTGGTCGGCGCGTCGGCCGGGGCCGGGACGTAGCGCTTCGCATCGGCGCTGAGCTTGAACACCGGGTCCCACGCCTCGGTGACATAACCAGCCGGGATCAGCATTTCGGTCAGTCCGGCATTCGGGCCGTACATCGATTCCGGGCGGATGTTGGAGCCGCCGGCGAGCGGGTCGTGGGCGCCGCCGATCTTCCCCGGCGGTAACGGCGTGTGCAGGCGGACGAGGGCGTCGAGCCGGTTCTCCAGCATCACCATCATGTCGACCCGGCGCAGGAGTTCGCGCAGCATCACCCGCTCGTCGACACCCTGGCGGCCGCCCAAGGGATTGCGCGGGTCGCTCACCTCCTCCCAGTTCTTGAAGGCGGCGCGGCCGTCATCGCCCCAGAATTTGGAGCGCGCGTTGAGCGCCGCCCAATCGGCAAGGCTCTCCGTGAAGCCCAGCGCCTGCCAGTCGGCGGCGCGGCGGGAGAGATACTGCGCGATGTGGAAGCGGAAGCTGTTGGCCAGCTCCTGCTGCTGCACCGTGGCGATGTCGAGATTGGTTGGCGGCGCGATATGCCCCTCGGCGAGCTGCACGCAATAGTCGATCGGCGCGAGGGTACCGCTGCCGAATGTCTTTCCCGGCGCAAACTCGGTCGGGCGGATCGCGGCGGCGACTTCCTTGAACAGCGGCGTGCCGTCGGCGGCGAGCCGGAACAGGAGGTCGGGCATCAATATTGGCACCAGCCGCGCCAAGGCCTGGCGGAAATCGACGCTCATCTGCTCGATGTCGCGGTCGCGCTCCCAGAGCGGGTCGGCGGATTCGACCAGGCTGGCGCCGAGCTTTTCGCCGAGCACGGCCTTGATCTCGGCCGCCGCGGCGGTGCAGATCGGCACGATTGATTTCTCGCCCGGGCGCACCAGCATCGACTCGCGCACGATGCCGATGCGCATGCCTTTCAGCGCGCCCGGCGCCCCCGATCCGGTCGCGTGCGGGGCATAGGCCGATAATACAGAGGAGCGCGGTACGGTGGTCCAGATGTCGCGCGGGTCGTAGGTGCCGCCATCCGGGTTTTTGAGGGCGTCGAGCACCTTGGCGCAATCCTCGATCCGGCGCGCCAGGATGCCGGTGCGGTCGCAATAGATGTCGGCGCCGATCGCGCCGCCGGTGAAGCCGATCATCGATTTGTGCGGCAGGATCAGCGCCAGGGCGTTGTGGTTGGCGGGGCCGCGAGTCGAGGCGCGGGTCTCCTCGCCAAGGCTGACCATGACTAGGTTGGCGCTGACCGAGACGCCGGAGCCGGAGCTGGAGCCCAAGGAGGCGGCGCGGCTGGTGTCGTAGACGTTGCTCGGGTTGCCGCCCCAGCTGCTGCGCTGGTACCCCAAGGTCGAGGGCAGCACCTTTTCCGGATGGTTGCGGCCGCCGGGATTGCCGGCGCGGCCGTTGTATTCGGTGCACACAGCCTTGGCGAAGATGATCGCGCCCTTCTCGCGCAATTGCTCGACCAGGATGTGGTCGCGCGCCGGGAAATCGATGTCGTAGGCGGCGTCGCCGCCGCCGGTCGAGCGCATGTCCTTGGTGTCGAACGGGTCCTTGAACGAGAACACGACGCCGTACATCGGCATCTCGCCTAGCGGCGGGTTCGTCCCGTATTGCGCGTCGAGCTCGCCGGCCCGTTCGAGCGCGTCGGGGTAGTGGCGGAAGTGTTCGCAGATCGGCGGCGCGCCGGGCGGGAGAGGCCCCAAGCTCGGGTGCTTGTCGTATTCGCCCTTGCAGGTGACCGAGCGCTCGCCGCGGATGTTGAGGGTGGCGAGCGCGTTGAGCTGACCGGCATTCGGCTTGCCGGCGATCATGCCGTATTGCTGCTGCACCGCCGGATCGGAGGCGGTGGCTTCCATGCGCCCGAATTCGAGCGCCGGGCCCTGGTATTTGTCGAGCTCCGGGAAGATCTCGGAGGCCTTCACCGTCGCGGTCGGAAAACTCAGCGGGGCACCGGCGCGCACGGTGCCTGCGGCTTCGGGAACGCTGGCGCCGTTCTCGGTCACCAAGACGCTGCACACGCCATTATAGGCCCGCGCCCGGTCTAAGTACTGCTGGACCACCTGAACGCAGGTGGTCTGCCCCGCCTTTATCGCCCCCTGCAACTCCTCGATTGTTGCCTCTTCCAGGCGAAACGGCGCGTCGGCCATATGGCACTCCCTTCGCGAGCGGAAGGGTCAAGCCTGCCCGGCTTCTCCTTCTATTGGCAAGAGAGCCCGCCCGGAAAAAATCGGGTCAGCTCCGCCCGGCGGTTTGCGGCAGGTCGGTGCGCTCGCGCTGGTTCGAGAGCCAGCCGACCAGCATGCGCAGGAACATCGCGGTCCCGAGACCCCAAAGGCCGTTGACGATCGGGCCGACGAAGACACCGGGCACATGAAACCCGTTACCCGCCGGCGAGCCCTTGAGCGGCGCCACGATGAACCAGGCGACGAGGGTCGGGAAAATGGCGCCGAACAGGATCGCGCCGACCCAATATCCGCCCGGGCTCCGCGCCAGGTAGGGCTCGACCAGCACGAAGACGATGCCCCATATGCCGCCCCAGAACGCCAGCGAGATCACCTGGGGCACCCCAAAAGGCGGGACCGTCCGGGTTGCCCATGGCAGGGCCGGCGTCACGCCCAGGAGATGCAGGATCAGGAGCCCGAACTGATGGAAAGTCACGGTCGCGAGGAAAGCCGCCCCGAACCCCAGCGCTATCCGTAACGGCCAATTGGAAGGGGCAATTGAGGCCGATCGCAGCATTGCCGTACTCCTTGACGTCACCGCGCGGAGACGCGGTCCTCGCCCCCTAAACAAGGCAATGGCGGCTTCGTCTCAGACGGCGGAATCGGGTCGGTGCGTGAGACAAACCGAACACCCGATCATCGCTTTTTCATTCGAGCTGGCTGGGTCGGTCTTTGTTCGGGCGTGGAATAGGGGCCGCCTACACCCGGGGCTATCACCACCTGGGCCGGTAACACCGCTTCGCAGGCCGGCGCTGTCGGCGCCGCTCCGAACCCGAAAAATGCGCCGCCGCAGCGAACGACAACCAAGTCGGATCGGCGTTAAGTGCAAGCCGGCCGCTAGGGTGCCTTGTCGGCGTGCGGGATGCAGGTGCCGCCGGTCGTCTGCTTCTTGATGTAGTCCTGCGACACCGGCGACTTCTCCTGAGACTTCTTCGGCATCCCCGTGTAGACCCGATCCCACTCGGCTCGCATCGTCGCCTCGGTCTTCAAGCATTCATCGAGAGAGCCGTAGAGCAGGCCGGTTTCCATCGGGGTCCCAAAAACCAGCACGACCAACATCCATTTCATTGCGTGATCCGCCTTCTTCGCCGTGAGCCATGGAGCAGCCCTCGCATCAGTGTCGTCGAAGAGGCAAAACCTCAAGGATCTTAGCCCGGCGCACAAACAGGCTGGGTGCAACGTCGTCGAGGCCTTCTTCCCGTTCCGAACTGTCGCTGCGCGGCCGGCGTTTCCCGGGCAGGCTACTCAGCCATTCGAGAGTTCCGATGAAGCGCAGCGCCGACGAAACCACCCCGGTCTGGGCCGAACAGGCACCACCGGAGCCGACATTTTCGCCGTTGCGGCAGAATACGGGCGCCGATGTCTCCGTGGTCGGCGCCGGCATCGCCGGGCTGACCACCGCCTTTCTGCTGCAAAAGGAGGGCCGGTCGGTGGTCGTGGTCGATGCGTTCGGCCTTGCGGCGGGCGAGACAGGGCGCACCACGGCGCATCTGACCGCCGTGCTCGACGATCGCTTTTCCGAATTGGAATCGCTGTTCGGCGTCGCGGGTTCGCGGCTCGCGGCGGAGAGCCACCGCGCCGCGATCGACCGCATCGAGAGGATCGTCGCCGAGGAGGGCATCGATTGCGATTTCGAGCGGGTCAACGGCTATCTGGTCGCGCTGCCGAAGAACCAGCGCCGGGCTTGGGACAAGGAGATCGACGCGGCGCAGCGCGCCGGCTTCTACGATGCCGAGGGGCATCCGCGGGTGCCGCTGCCCAATGTCGGCGAGATGGGGCCGGTGCTGGAATTCCCACGGCAAGCGACGTTTCACCCGGGCAAATACATGATCGGACTTGCGAAGGCGTTCGAGGCGGCGGGCGGCCGCCTCTATGCGGGCACCCGCGTCGCCGAGGTCAAGGGCGGCACCGACGCGCATGCGATGACCGAGGACGGGCTGCGCATCGATGCCCGGCACATCGTCGTCGCCACCAACAGCCCGATCAACGACCGGGTGACGATGCACACAAAGCAGGCGGCGTATCGAACCTATGCCGTCGCCTTTGAGGTGCCGAAGGACAGCTATCCCGGCTTCCTGCTCTGGGACATGGCGGACCCGTACCACTACGTTCGGCTGATGCGCGGCAGCGGCCATGACATGCTGATCGTCGGCGGCGAGGACCACAAGACCGGGCAGGCGCGCGACATGGAGGCGCGCTACCAGCGGCTCGAAGAATGGACGCGGCGGTATTTCGGCCAGCTCGGCGCGGTGAAGTATCGCTGGTCCGGCCAGATCATCGAGCCGGTGGACTCGCTGGCCTTTATTGGCCGCAACCCCGGCGAGGAAAATGTCTATATCGCCACTGGCGATTCCGGCCACGGCATGACGCACGGCACGATCGCCGGCATGCTGATTACAGATCTCGTACAGGGCCGCGAGAACCCCTGGTCGGGGCTATACGATCCGGCGCGCGTCACGATCAAGGCGGCGCGCTCCTTTGCCAGCGAGAACATCAATGCCGGCGCGCATCTGGTGAAGGACTGGCTCGGCCCCGGCGAGGTCGACAGCGTCGAGCGTGTGGCGCGGGGGGGCGGCGCTCTGTTGCGGCAGGGCGCCACAAAAATCGCGGTCTACCGGGACGAGCAAGGCGCGGTGCACAAGCACAGCGCGGTTTGTCCGCATCTCGACTGCATCGTGCAGTGGAACCCGAACGAGAATAGCTGGGACTGCCCCTGTCATGGCTCCCGCTTCGATTGCGAGGGGCGGGTGCTGAACGGCCCGGCCGGCAGGCCGCTGACCGCGATCGACGCTACTTAGCGGCTTCGGCGCGGGCGGCGCGGCGCAGCTCCGGCAGGTCGTTGCGGCCGGAGAGGAAGCTCTTGATGTTGCGGGTGGCCTGCCGCAGCCGCTGATTGTTTTCGACCATGGCGATGCGGACAAAGCCCTCGCCGTATTCGCCGAAGCCGACCCCGGGCGCGACCGCGACATTGGCCCGCTCGAGCAAGAGCTTCGAGAAACCCATGGTGCCCATGCCGCGGAATTCTTCCGGGATCGGCGCCCAGGCGAACATCGAGGCGCTCGGCGCCGGGATTTCCCAGCCGGCCTGCTTCAAGCCATGGACCAGCACGTCACGGCGCGCCTTGTAGCGCTCGCGGATCTCGGCAACGCAATCCTGCGGGCCATTCAATGCCGCGGTGGCCGCGACCTGGATCGGGGTGAAGGCGCCGTAATCGAGATAGGATTTGACCCGCCCGAGTGCCGCGATCAGCCGCTGGTTGCCGGCCGCGAAACCGATCCGCCAACCGGCCATCGAATAGGTCTTGCTGAGCGAGGTAAACTCGACGGCGATGTCCTTGGCGCCCGGCACCTCGAAGATCGAGGGCGGCGGGTTGTCGTCGAAATAGATCTCGGCATAGGCGAGGTCGGACAAGACAATGATGTTGTGATGACGGCAGAAATCGACGATCTCGCCGTAGAAATTGAGATCGACGGTCTGCGCCGTCGGATTGGCCGGAAAATTGAGCACCACGGCCAGCGGCGGCGGCACGCTGTGCTGCACCGCCTTCTTCAATTCGGCGAGGAAATCGACACCGGGCCCGATCGGGATGTGCCGCACGGAGGCACCGGCCATGATGAAGCCGAAGGCGTGGATCGGATAGCACGGGTTCGGCACCAATATCGTATCGCCGGGCGCGGTGATCGCCTGGGCAAGGTTGGCGAGCCCCTCCTTCGATCCCAGGGTGACGATGATCTCGCGCTCGGGGTCGAGCTCGACATTGAAGCGGCGGGCGTAATAGGCGGCCTGCGCGCGCCGAAGGCCGGCGATGCCGCGCGAGCTGGAATATCCGTGGGTTTTCGGGTTCTGGACGCATTCGACCAGCTTGGCCACGATATGCGGCGGGGTCGGGCCGTCCGGATTTCCCATGCCGAGATCGATCACATCGCGGCCTTGCGCCCGAGCCTCGGCCTTCAACGCGTTGACCTCGGCAAAGACGTAAGGCGGCAGGCGCTTGATGCGATAGAACTCTTCGGGCATGGCGGCCAGTTGCTTCCGGGCGGCGGCTGGGGCGGCTACTCTAGGGACAAAGGCCGATCACGGCCATAGCGAGGGAGGAAGCGAAGATGGCCTATGTCGATCCACGGCTGCGCGGCAAACCGGCGCCGGTTGTCCCGATTGAGCAGATGGAGCGCGAGCATGTCGCCCGGCTCGACCGCATCAAAGGCTCGGAACTGGCCTTTCTCGACCAGCGCATTCCGGGCTATCAGCGCGAGATCATCAACATCATCGGCATGGGCGTGGTCGAGAACATGGCCGACCCCGATTTGAAGCCGAAGATCCAGGCGCCGGCGCATGGTTTCGCGGTGACTTATGTCCGCAATACCCCGAAAGGGCACGGCGCCGCCTTGCACCGGCATCCGACCGAGGAAGTGTTCATCGCGCTCAAGGGGCCGTGGGAGGTGTTCTGGCTGGAGGGCGACACCGAGCGCAAGATCGCCTTGCAGCCCGGCGACATCGTCAATGTGCCGATCGGGGTCTATCGCGGCTTCCGCAATGCCGGCGACGATCCCGAGGCGACGCTGATCGCGCTGGTCGGCGGTCCCGATACGGGCAAGGTCGACTGGCACCCGAGCGTCATCGAATTGGCGCGCGAGACCGGCCTCTCGGTCGATGACGAGGGCCGGTTGATCGTCGCCGAGGCCGCCGAGTAGCGGCGAAAGCCCCTCACCCGGCGCTTCGCGCCACCCTCTCCCAGAGGGGAGAGGGTTGTCGCGCTCCCCTCTCCCTGTGGGAGAGGGGTTACGGTGAGGGGCGTCAGCCCATTGTCGAGTTGAAGGCGCCGCCGTCGAGCAGCAGGTTCTGGCCGACGATGAAGCCGGAGCTGGCGGCGCACAGAAACGCACAGGCGTCGCCGAACTCCTTGGGGTCGCCGACCCGGCCGGTCGGGTTGGTCGAGCCGCGCTTCGCCAGCATCTCCTCGAAGGAGATGTTCTGCCGCCGCGCCTCGAACTCGATGCCCGAGCGCAGCCGGTCGGTCAGGAACGGGCCGGGCAACAGGCCATTGATCGTCACGTTGTACTTGGCGACTTGGCGGGCGAGCCCGGCGCTGAAGGCGGTCAGCCCGGCGCGGGCGCCGTTCGACATGCCGAGATTGGGGATCGGCGACTTCACCGAGCCCGAGGTGATGTTGACGATGCGGCCGAATTTGCGCTCGCACATGCCGTCGACCGTCGCCTTGATCAGCATGATCGGGGTCAGCATGTTGGCGTTGACCGCCTTCTGCCAGTCCTCGACCGACCATTCGCGGAAGTCGCCATGCGGCGGCCCGCCGCAATTATTCACGAGGATGTCCGGGTTGGGGCAGGCGGCGAGGGCGGCCTGACGCCCCGCCTCGGTCGAGATGTCGCCAGCGACCGCGGTCACCTTGGCGCCGGTCTCTTTCCGGATCTCCTCGGCGGTCTGGTCGAGCGTCTCCTTGGTGCGCGCGGTGATCACGAGCTCGACCCCGGCGCGTCCCAGCGCCATCGCGCAGGCGCGCCCCAGCCCCTTGCTCGCGGCGCACACGATTGCCTTCCGGCCGGTTATGCCGAGGTCCAGCATGTTTCCTCCTGTCGCTCTCTGATCGCGGGATTGCCGTCGCTCTTATAGCCGAGATGGCACGTAGCGGCACTGGCGCGCTGTTGCGCCGCGCGGGCGGCGAGCGACAATTTCGCACACCCCCTTTGCGCAAATTCGAATTGTCCCGCTCGCCGGCCGGTGGTTATCGTGCGAGCGATTATCAGTTGCAGGTTTCGACGGATGCGCTCGCTTGCTCTCGCCGGGTTTTTCGCCGTCGCCGCGTTCGGCTCCGCTCAGGCGGCGGACCCGGCGCCGGTCGCAATTTCGATTAGGGACCATCAGTTCGTGCCGGCCGAGGTGACGGTTCCGGCCGGCGCCAAGGTCGAGTTGCAGATCCGCAACGAGCAGGCCACGGCTGCGGAGTTCGAGAGCAATCAGATGCGGCGCGAGAAGGTGATCCCGCCGGGCGGCACGGTCAGCGTCTATATCGGCCCGCTGAATCCCGGCCGATACGAATTCTTTGACGATTTCCATCCGGCGACCCGCGGCGCGGTCGTGGCGCGGTAGGAGCGGCCGGTGCTGGCGACCGCGATCATCGTCTTCCGCGAGGTGCTCGAGGCGGCGCTGATCGTCGGCATCGTCATGGCGGCAAGCCGCGGCATTCGCGGGCGCGGGGGCTGGGTTGGCGGCGGTGTTGCCGGCGGCATCCTCGGTGCGGTCATCGTCGCGGCTTGCGCCGGGACGATCGCCAGCGCCGCCGCCGGAATGGGCCAGGAGGTGTTCAACGCCGCGGTCCTGTTCGCCGCGGTCGGCATGCTCGGCTGGCACAATATCTGGATGACCCGGCATGGCCGCGAGATGGCCGGCGCGGCTACGAGGCTCGGCGCCGATGTGCGGGCCGGCAGGGAGCCGCTCTGGGCATTGAGCTTCGCGGTCGGGCTCGCGGTGTTGCGGGAAGGCGCCGAGATCGTGCTGTTCCTTTACGGCATCGCCGCTACCGAAGATGGCGGCATCGGCGCCATGGCGCTGGGTGGCGCGCTTGGCCTGGCCGCCGGCGTTGCCGCCGGCGCGGGCATGTATCTCGGATTGGTCAGCATTCCGCTGCGTCACCTGTTCGCGGTGACGAGTTGGCTGGTGCTGCTGCTCGCCGCCGGGATGGCGTCGCAGGCCGCCGCTTTCCTGTTGCAGGCGGATCTGCTGCCGGCGCTTGGCGACGCGCTTTGGGACACCTCGTTCCTGCTGAACGAGAAAAGCCTCTTCGGGCGTGTCCTGCATACGCTGGTCGGCTACACGGCGCAGCCCGCCGGGATCCAGCTGGTGTTCTATCTCGTCACCTTGCTGGCGATCGGCGGCCTGATGTGGCTGGTCAACCGCCCGACTGCCCTCCGGGCCGGTAGCCGGGCTTCTTCTCACCCCACCGCGCTGCAACCCGGCGAATAGCGGGTGCTGGTCGCCAATCCCTCGATCGCTAATTTTGGCCAGGAGTTGCATATGCGTCCTATTCGCGTTACAGGCCGACGTCGTCGGATCTGCGCTGCTATCTTGGCCGCCGCTATTGTGGGTGGCGGATGCGCCGTCCAGGCGAAAGCCGAGGACCTCAAGATCCGCAGCCCGCTCATCGAAACGGGCGAGATCGAGTTCGAGAACAATTACACGCTCGGGCGCAGCAAAACCGCTGTCCACGAGCTCGAATACGGCTTCACCGATTGGCTGAAGCTCGGGATCGAGGCGGAGCTTGCGGCCGAACCGGGGCATGGCTTCCGCTACGACGCGACCGCGCTCGAAGGGTTCTTGCAGCTGACGCCGCAAGGCAAATACTGGGCCGATCTCGGGATCTTCGTCGAATACGAGCACACCGCCCGGCAGGGCGATCCGCGATCGCTGACCATCGGGCCGCTGGTGCAGAAGGAGGTGCAGCTGGCTGGTGGGCTCACCATGCTCAATTCGGTAAATGGCCTTTTCACCAAGCAGATGGGAGCCGGCAGCGTCGGGCCGCTGGGCATGTTGGTGGCCGCGCAGTCCCGGCTGCGGCTCGATCCGCATTTTGAGCCGGGCATCGAGTATTATGGGATTTTCACGCTCGGCGAGCATGGCGAAGAACCGCAGCATCGGCTGGGCCCCGCCGTGGTGGGGCGCGTCGGATTTCGTGAATTCGGCTTCGATGCGCCTGGCGGCATCAAATACGACGCGGCCTATCTGCGCCGCATTGCCGGCGAGACCGACCCCAGCACGTTCCGGGTCCGCTTCGAACTCGAATTCCCGCTGTGACCTGCGGCGGATCGCGACGATTGCCGGGCCGGCTTTAGCCGCCCTGCTGCTGGTCACCACGGCGCAGGCCGGCGAGGACATTCTCGGGACGCCGGCGGCAGTCCGCGATTTTATGATCCAGAATGTCTGCCTCGATGCCAGCGGGGCGGTGCTGACCGGGCGCAGCCCGCTCGATGGCGAGCCGCCGTGCCCCACGCAGCGCGACCTCCTCTCGGGCGAGCGGCTGTCCTATCATAAGCACGACCATCGCGAGCCCAGCGGCGGCCCCGCGCAGGGCTATCAGCGGCACGATTCCTTTCCGGTCGAAACCGCCGGGCTCGGCACCGTTGTCGAGCATTCCTTCGACTTCGGCGGGTTCGAGGGCCGGCGTTTCGGCGTCTTCGACAAGGATGACGGCGGCGATGTCGCTGTGTTCTCGGCCGGCGCCGTGTCGATCGCCGCCACCGAGGATGGCGGCGCCGGCTTTCAGCTTTTCGTCGGCGAATGCCAAGGCTCGGTCAGCCCCGCCGCGCTGCTCCGATCCTGGATCGTCGCCACCTTCGACCCGGAGCGGGCCGCGCCCCTCTCCGGCGAAACAATCGCGCGGCTCAAGGATCTGAAAAGCGGCGAGCAGCAGAGCTGCCCAAGCCGCTATGCCACGGCCTATACACGTTGGCATGTCGCGGCGGTGCGCTACCGCGCCGCGCCGAGCCAGGGCGCGCCGGTGACGCTGACGACGCTGATCTCGGACCATTACGGCGGCGCCCGGCGCGACAGCGCCGACCATGTCGAGCGGTTCTACTTCACGCGCGAGCTCGGCGGCACTCGCTGGGAGCGCTGGCAGAACGCCAAGGGCAACCGGCAATACGATGCGGCGACGGTCGCGGCTGCCGCGGCGCGGTTCGGCGCGACCGGGCGGTGCAGCCCGGCGCCGATGCCCGGGGGCGGCGCCGAGTTCGTGCTGCTCGACTGCCGCGAATGGACCCGGATCGTGCCCCCCGAGAACCCGGATGGCGACCCGCCCGGGTTTTTCCTCAAGGCCGTGCGCGAGCGGCCCGGCATGCCGGCGTTTTTCGCCGCACCGGGCGCACGGAACTAGGCGCGGGCCCGGGGCTGGCAGGAGCGCTACCCCGATAGCAGGGCGGCTATGCCGAGCGCCGCCGACAGCAATACCGCGCCCCAGCGCAGCCATTTGAGTTCGATCCAGCGGGTCAGCTGCCCGCCGAGAAACACGACCGCCAGATTGGCAGCGAGCATTCCCAGGGTCGTGCCGGCGAGGACCGGAAGCAAGGCGGCGTATTTGGCGGCGAGCACTGCGGTGGCGATCTGCGTCTTGTCACCGATTTCGACGATGAAGAAGGCGATCGTGGTCGCGCCGAACACGCCAAAGCGCGGTTGGCGGGGACGCTCGTCCGCGTCGAGCCGGTCGGGAAACAGCGCCCAGATCGCGATCCCGAAAAAAGATCCCGCGACCAGCCATTTGAGCCACGGTCCCTCCAGCTGGGTGCCGATCAGCATGCCGACAGCGGCAGCGACGAAATGGTTGAGAAGGGTGGCCGCCAGGATGCCGGCGAGGATCGGCCAGGGCCGCCGAAACCGGGTCGCCAGCACCAGCGCCAGGAGCTGCGTCTTGTCGCCGATCTCGGCCAGCGCGACCAATCCGAACGAAACGCCTAGGGCTTCCATCCTGATGTCAACGTCGCGCCGCCGCGATCCGCGAAGCGCGGGCGATCAGGTCCCGCCGGTGCGCAGCACGCGCTGCGCAATCGACCAGCGATGCACCTCCGAAGGGCCGTCATAGATCCGGAACGGGCGCACCTCGCGGAAGATGCGGGCGACGATCGTGTCGTCGGTGATGCCGAGCCCGCCCAAGACCTGCATGCTGCGATCGACGACGCGCCAGATCGCCTCCGAGCAGATCACCTTGGCCATGCTGGATTCGTGGCGGCCGCGTTCGCCCCGGTCGAGCACCCAGGCGGCATGCCAGATGACCATGCGGCAGGTGTGCAGATCCATCTCGTTGTCGGCGAGCATGAAGCCGACCCCCTCATGCTCGCCCAACGGCTTGCCGAAAGCGGTGCGGCGGCGGGCATAGTCGGTGGCGATGTCGTGCGCGCGGCGGGCGGCGCCGAGCCAGCGCATGCAATGCGTCAGTCGCGCCGGGGCGAGCCGCGCCTGGGCATAACGGAAACCCTCGCCGACGCGGCCGAGCACGGCGCTTTCCGGGACCCGCAGTCCGTCGAGCCGTATGACGGCGTGGCCACCGGTCATGTACTGGTCCAAGGTGTCGAGCACCCGCTCGATATGGATGCCGGGGGCGGTCATCGGGGCCAGGAACATGGTCGCGCCGGCGGGCCCGAGCGGATCGCTCTCGTTTTTCGCCATGACGATGGCCAGCTCAGCGCCGATCGCGCCGGTGATGAGCCATTTGGTGCCGTCGATGACGAAATCGCTGCCCGGGGCGTTGCTCGCGCGCCGCGCCGTGGTCATTAGCATCGAGGGGTCGGCGCCGGCCCCGGGTGCCGGTTCGGTCATCATGAAGCAGGAGCGGATGCGGCCCGCGGCCAGCGGGCGCAGCCATTCTTCCTTCTGCCGCTCCTCCGCCACCTGCTCCAAGAGGTGCATGTTGGCTTCATCGGGGGCGAAGATGTTCATCGCGATCGTCGCCAGCGGCGAATAGCCGGCCGCCTCGAACACGACCGCCTTGCCGCGATGGTCGAGACCGAGCCCGCCCCATTCGCGGCCGACATGCGGCGAGACCAGGCCGCGGGCGTGCGCCAATGCGACCAGCTCGTGGCGGAATTCCTCGGTCGGACCGTGCGCGGTCTGCCGCTTGTCGGCCTCGCGCGGCATGATGCCCTCGCGCACGAAGTGCTCGGTGCGCTCCTGCAATTCGACCAGTTCCGCCGGGATCGAAAAATCCATCTGCCGCTCCGCCTCATTAGACCGCCGCGCGCCGGCGCCGCTCGCGGAACGCGATGTAGACGCCGGAAGCGATGATGATAGCGGCGCCGAGCCAGGTCCACGCATCCGGGAAGTTGTCGAAGATGGCGTAGCCGAGGATCGTCGTCCCGATCAGCTCGACATAGCCGAGCGGCGCGATCACCGCCGCCGGCCCGTATTGAAAGGCGCGGATCACCAGGTAATGCCCCGCGCCGCCGAGCAGGCCGAGGCTGCAGAACAGCAGGACGTCGAGCAGTGAACTCGGCATGACGAATACGAAGGGCAGCGCCGCGGTCATCACCAGCGAGCCGAGCAATGCCGAGAAAACGATGCCAATCGCGGCGTCGTCGTAGAGCCCGACCCAGCGCGTCGCGATCTGATAAAGCGCATAGGCGGCCGCGGACAGCAGCAGCAACAATACCGCCGGATCGTGCAGCCCGGCGCCGGGCCGGATTACCAGCAGCGCGCCGACAAAACCGACGACAACCGCGCTCCAGCGCCGCACACCGACGCTCTCGTGCAGTAATGGCACCGAGAGCGCGGTCACGATCAGGGGCGAGGTAAAGCCGATCGCCGAGGCGGTGGCGAGCGGCACCCGCGCGATCGCGACGACGAACATCATGTTGCTGACCAGCATCAAGAGAGAGCGGCCGATCTGCACCCCGGGGCGCCGTGTTGCCAGCAGCCGCCGCCCATAGCGCGGCAGAAACACCAGCAGCATGATGACGAGGTGGCCGGTGAAGCGGGCCCAGACGATCTGCGCCACCGGGTAATGCGCACCCAACAGCTTCACCGCCGCGTTCATGAACGGGAACAGGGACACACCGGCGCACATCCAGAGGATGCCGCGCAGCATGTCGGCTTGAGGGCGAGCGGCGAGCGCCAGCCGCGACCCGTCCTCGACCGTTGCGGCCTGGGTGTTCTCGGTCAGACGCAGGCGCGCATGGCCGCGGCGCATTCGCTGGCGGCGGCGCTCATGAAACTCAGGTCGCTGCCGGGCAATACCAGACGCACGCCCATTTCGATGTAGCGGCGCAGCAATTCGCGGTCGGCGATGCCGCCCACCCCGGCGAATTTGCCATGCGCGCGGCAGGCGTCGATTACACTTTGGTAGGCGGCGGCGATGCGCTCGTCGGCGAAGGCGCCGGGAATGCCCAGCTCCATCGCCAGGTCGTTGGTGCCGATCAAGAGACAGTCGATGCCGGCAACGGCGGCGATCGCGTCGGCATTGGCGATCGCGGTCGGGGTTTCGAGCATAACGACGATCAGGGTCGCGGCGTTGATGGCGGCGCAGGTCTCGGCGAGGCCATGCTTGGCGTAACCGAGATGCGGCAGGCCGCCTGCGACCGAGCGATGGCCCCGCGGCGGATAGCGCAATGCCTGGGCAATCTTC